>JACCDR011026067.1_pt1 | contig 31080 bp, 37 predicted proteins | sample 7446431 | NCBI WGS metagenome assembly JACCDR01 (sample SAMN15323443, study PRJNA562643) | freshwater metagenome | isolation source: river surface water | place: USA:Blue River Watershed | collected 2017-08-17
TAGTTGTCAAGGTTGTCAGCCATGTCGTGATTCAGAGGAGCATACCTAGCCCACTGGTTAGAGTTAGTAAAACTGAAACCAGCGATGATGTTGGTTTCGGTCCTCACGGCACCCTTCTTGACTGGCGGGCCGAAGTAACCAGTCTCAATGTCGAAACCAACCGGCTTTCCTTCGTCGACCATCCTGTCAAAAAATTCTTTCAGCTCAGCAATAGAGCCTACTAGATCATAATTCTTCGTAGACATCAGACCTCCGTTGATCGCTCACCAGCAGAGAGCTTGACGATGTTCTCTGTCACCTGAATCGTAACAGCAGCAACAGGGTCGGTCCTAGTCTCAACGTAATCATGGAAGACCGTAGGCACGTAGTTGACTACACTCATGATATCCCTACGCTCCCAGTACGGCAGAGAGTTGAGCACATCAGTGGGGTACTTCTTTCCATCCGGAGTCACGTAGTGAGCAGCCTCCTTGATGTGCTTACCGCTCGGTGCCCAAGGATCGATCCTCTTGCCTGTACGATTGTCTACCGAGTAGGTCTTGCCGTGATGGCCCTTCCAGCGCGAGCCTGCTAGAGGCTGCACTCGGACATTGCCGTTTTCCTTGATTTCCAGAACCTCGGCCTTGATCATGTTAATGCATCGACCGCTGGACTGTCCGTAGACAATGATGTCGCCAGGACCATACTCGTTACCTAGGAAGTCTGTCTTTGTCTGCATTTCGTTTTCTCATTTCTGGATACAGGATTGCTTGTAGGTTGGTTTCTTCTCTGTGACATGGCGTGCAAAGCATTTGCAAGTTATCGTGATGATGTAGGCAGGAGAAAGAACTCTTATCTCCCAAGCGTGGAACTATGTGATTACATTCGAGAGCTAGCCCTTGCTCAATCAGCACAGGCTCACAGATGCCGCAATGAGCACAAACAGGATGCCTCTGAGAACCTTTAGGCCTGATGCACGGGCACCAGCCCTTAGCTGTTCTCTTACACCAGCGCCTAGCCTGCGTGTAGCGATGCTGCTCTCGAAAAATTTTCATGCAAGAACCATCATGCCAGACTCTACGTCTCGGACCTAACACTAGGTTGCACCAGCGGCAGTGGTCTGGATCTCCTTCCCACAAGGATAGAGTGCACTGCTGAGGATCTACTAACATGTTCTTGCTCTCATCATGTGTCCGCCAAGGGAGTCGAACCCTTACCTGTACCCATTTTAAGTGGGCTGCCTCTACCTTTGGGCTACGCAGACGGAAGGGGAGTTTCCTCCCCATATATTACCAGAGCGAGACGAGGAGTTCCATAGCTCCATCTGTCGCGTTTCTTTGAAGAGCATCATCAATAACAGTCAAAGTGTTTCGACAGTTGGTGACCTTCGTCACGTCGTAAGACTTAGCCGCTTGCAAGTACTTAGTCACAAGGAACAGTTTAATGCTTGTAGCCTCAGCCAGCTCCCTAGTCGTATTGAAATTCGGTCCAGCCTTGTGTAGCGCGTAGAGCGTGTCCAACCTTGAGTATAGCTGCCCAACAACTCGACTGTAGTCAGTGATTGGAATATTGGGTAGCTCCAGCAAGGCCTGCTTCTTGTTCAAGAAAATTAGACTGTCAGCAAAACTTTGGCTGGCATACTCGTCAGACAGTTGCGAGATTACCTGAGAGCCAGGATCGGCCTTGAACAACTTCGACTTTTTGCAAACATTCGCTACGGCTGCCAGATCACTACCGCACCTATCGAACAGAAAATTTGCAGAGTAGTCGGAGAACGTAGAATTCCTCTTGATCCAAGCGATAACTTCCGCCTGACTAGGCATCGAGCAGCGAACTGCCTTACCTCGCCTCCTGATCATCTCAATGTGAGGAAGAATCTCAGGATTCTTCAGATCAGAATTAGTTGGGTAGTCTGCCTCATCTGAGACAAAGAGCAAGTAATTACTTGACAGGTTTTTAGAATCCTGGAGCCACTTCTCCAGCGGTGACCAATCCTTAATGAAATCTGCCTGCCTGACCAACGTCAGTCTGCTACCTTCCGGGTCCAGAGAATACTGATAAGCTGAATCCCAGATAGCCATCTCTGGATCAGACTCGGCAGAGAGCGGAAGATAATCGAACTCAGAAACGTTAAGAATTTTCTTGGTCTCTTCAATAACCTCTTCCACCAAAATTCTCTGATCGCCACAAAGCCAGGTAACTTTCGCTACCTGGCCTTTATCTGCCGACACTCTCCACTGAGAGTAATTTGGCACGTCAGCTCCTTCCGGGAAGGGTGAGCGCGGAAGCTGCCTGCCCGACTCCCTGCGTCAGCTTAGCCATCCTGATCTGCTTCAAGATCTCGTCAAGATTCTCTTCCATCTTAGACTCAAAAGCAAACTCATACTGAATTCTCTGCTCGCGAGTCAGGAACAGATCAAGGAACAGCTCGAAGCGGGTCGAGAAGATGCTGCTCGGGTCAATGCCGCCACCTTGCTTGGTGATCGCATCAAGCTTCTGCGCGTTTCTGGTACGCAACTTTTCCAGATCGTCGATGGACACCGTAGATAGGTCAACTACCTTTTCGTCACTCAATTTTTTCTCCTAGCTAAAGTCAGAATCGTTTCAAAAGCCATTCTAGCAGCCATCTTGCCTCTGGAACTACCTACTCGACGCCAAGCCCTTAGTACGGCACGGGCGTAGTTGGGATTCGTCGAGATGTTGGGAGCATCAGACTTGCTGAACATCTCGTACCTTCCTGTGGCTGCCTCTACCAAAAATCTTTCCAAGAAAGCAACTGCGTCATCATCTACGGCTGAAAAAGCTTGATTGAACTTCTCCGTATCTCCGGACTCTACAGCAGATAGTACTGCGAGAGCTGCTGCCTTAGAAGAAAAATCTGCCACTTCTACTCCTTTAAAGCTTCAGCAATATTCAGGCGCATCCAGCCTAGCCACGTGTGGATAGCTGTAGGACTTACTCCGAACCTTGCTTGTAGCTCCTTGACTGAATACTTGCCATTGACTCTGACTTGCTGAACTACCGCATCAAACAAGGCTACCAAATCGCACTGGTCTTGCCTACTCTTCCTAGGAACAGTCTTCAGATGTTCTCTGATCTTAAGTACTAGCTCTTCTTCATACAGTCCAGAGTAATCATCTTCGTAATGTTCGGAATCCCACGTAGTGTTCGGATCTCCTGCATCTAGATTTAGGGGCTCTCTCTTGGCTCTAAGATTTTGCCTGTCTCTGTGGCTGCGTACATAATTTACTACAAACGCCGAAAGGAAGCTCTTGAATCTAGCCTTTACGATCCTGCCATTGACCTCGAAGGTCAGAGCCGGGTTGAATTCGTTAAGGAAATCTCTTTCGTAGAAACGTAGCAAAATTTCGTTGGCTACGTCCTCTCGATTATCTACCGAGATCCCGTGCTTTCCTACCAAAGCCACGACAAAGGTGTAGTAGTTTCGGAACAGCTCATCGTATGAACTAGGAGCTGCGGAATAGTCGATGGTTGCTGACTTAGCTCGCGCCACGGAACACCTCACATAATCAAGATCTAACGAACTTAAATTAACCTTAACAAAATTTTACCGCCTCTCCAAATTTTTGAACGACTTTTAGGAGACTCCCCGTAGGAAATCTCCTTGATGGCTCCAAGCATATTGAATTACTGTGACGGCCCTAGTGAAGCCTTGCTAGCCAAGTAGTTGCTCAGCTCTCGATAGTCCCAGCCAAGAGTAGCGCAGACCTGATTCATCACCAAATTCGCTACCAGATGAAGATCTCTTCTCTGATGCTGCTGCCCGACAATGCTAGCGATAGAAGCTATGTCCAGCCAGTGCGCCGCGCAGGAGCCACAGCGGATCTCCCCGCTAGAAGTCGTGCCGACTACCATCTCCTGTAACATTTCCGGCTTACCGATGGCTAGAGCCCCGATCAGTAGCCTATCCATGATTTGGTTTGTCAAATCCAGATAGACGAGCGGACCTCTACAGTCTGCTGGCGTTAGCCTGCTACTCAAAGACAGGTGAAAGTCTAGCACCGTAATGCCTTGAAGTCCCGTACAGTTCACTTTTGATCCTTAGTTAGAGTCCTACGCATTACCTCTTTGCTGACCTTGAGCCACTTATCAGAGTCTTCCATAGTCTTGACGTAATCAAGAAGCTCCAGACACCTGCCCAAAATTTCTGCGATCTCTGGCTCAAACTGACTCTTGTTCCAAGTAGGGCTAATCCTCTGACAATACGTCCTCAGAGCCTTATTCAACATGGAAGTATCTGGCTCAGCCTGCTTAGGCTGAACTTCCTCCCACAGATCTTGAGCTGACGGCGGCTTGTAGCCTGTCTTCTCCAGCAAAGTCTCTGCGGCCTCTTTGTTAGTCATATCCTTGGCTGCGGCGTACAGCGATACCGGCGAGAAATATTTCTTACAGGAAAAGCAGTAGGCAGAGTTGGTTTCGGAGTAGACACGGAAAGCTGGCTCCTTGCCCATGTCGGAATGGAAGAATTTTCCAAACGGACAGTAGGTCTTTATGGAACCCCCCCAATCCCTAGCATCTACGTCTACTCCGACCCAGCCGCATACAAGGAAGATAGAAACTCTTGAGTTGGCTATGTCTGACAAGTTTTTCATGGAGTCAGAATATCACACAGTCAGACTCCTACACCAACTGCCTGCTTCAGGCCCTCGTGATTCTCAATGATGACTTCCCAACCCTGAGCGAGGAGACTGTTTCTGTGCTTACCTCCGTGATGGAAGCACAGCATGAGACGTAGATCGCCCTTGCCTACCAGCATACGAGCCTGAGCCGAGCAGCAGTCGCCGCGATCGACCATAGTTAGCGTGTCCATTTCAATCTCCTATCTGTTGGTGCCTTATCTTATAGATCGGCCCATCAAAGCGAAATCGCCCTGACGTAACCCTACCATAAAACTATTTGTCCTGGTAGGGACATCAGGGCGACGAACGTCACTAGATCAGGCTGGTGAAGGGATCAGAGTTGCTAGGGCCGAACCCAGAGGAAATCGCAGTGAACCAGGCCGTTGCATAATCCACGTGAATAGGCAGGTCAACACTCTTCTCGCCATCACGATTCTTAAGAATCTGACCCTTAAGGTCTACCTCACGCTGATCGTTCACGCGTGGCTCAAGAATGGAGATAATGACATCTGGACTGTTGGTAGCCTCTGCTGTCTCCGCAAGAGCCGCCGTAGTGTAGTAGCCTACCTCACTCGCCTTCTCCCACCACGTACGGTTTACCTGCCACGGACTGATCATAGTCACTCCGTGCCCGTCATTGAACGAGGTGGTCAAATTTTTGGCAGCCTTGAGAATCGAGCTAAGCTCTTCTCGATCCTGCTGGCGCTTACGCTCAGACTTGAGAAGGGCAAAATAGTCCACGATAGCTAGATCGACGTTGAAGTCCCTCTGAGCCATGATCATACGAGACTCTACGAAATCCATGGTAGCTCCCTTAGGAACCTGCACTACGTGAATCTTTCCGTAGTTAGGATTTGTAGTGAAGTCTCTGACTACGTCCTGGAAAATTTCCTCTTCTTCCATGGTAAACGTGCCGTCCTTGGCATCTCGCGAGTTAAGTCCGTCTGGACACCTCTCAAGAAACAGCGGATGACGCGAGTGTCGACAGTACAGCTTGCGGCGAACTACCGGGCGGATGGTCTCCGAAGTAGCGATGAAGACATTTTTGCCCTGCATTACTGCCGCATGCCAAGCTAGCTGGATAGTGGCAAGGCTGGTCTTACCAGAAGACGACCCGCCTACTACTAGAGCTAGCTCTCCCCTACCGAGACCTCCACCGAGCTTGTTATCCAAATTTTCGATTCCGAACTTGATGCCGACCTCGTGCTTGCGCTCCTTGACTTCAAGATACTCGCGCAAAATTTCATCTTGCTCGTCTCGAACGTCACCTTCAGGGGAAGCCTGCTTGTGAAGCTCTCGATCAATCTCGGCAAGTCGTGCAATGAGGTGAGAACGAGCGTCCTCGTGGCCGAACTTTTCTCCATCCTTACCTTCGCTAACTCCCTTGGTGAGAATCTGCATAGACTCCGTTAAAGCCTGCTGAGTCTCACGCAGAGCCTTCAAATCCTTTAGTTGCTCCACACTCCAAGAGAAGTCCGATTCGGCCGTCTGCGTCTCGCTCAGAAGCTCTAGCGTCTCCGTGTAAACCTTTACCTTATCCGGATGAGCCTTTGCCTTGGCTAGAAGATCCTTCAAGGCCATGGAGGTAAGAACTTGTCCAGTGACACGATAGTAGCGTTCCATCATGTCAAAGATCTTACTCTGATACATGTCCGTAAAGTGGTCCGGAGTTAGATGAAGCATTGCCTTGTCAAGCAAATCCCTGCGGCCTGGAATGATAGCCGACAGAACTACTTGACCGTGCTCAACCGCAGAATTATCTGACAACTCAACGCCTCCTATTTTTCTTCTGTCTGCTTTACCTCTGTGAAGACGTAGAACTTCTTCGTAGCCTCAATGATTGTTCCATGTGGGTACCTTGGAGTTCTGAGATACATTCTCCACTCAGCGCCATACTGTACATGAGTCTTGATCTCGTCAACAACTCCCTCGCCAGCGATGATATCGCCTTCCTTGAGGTCGAAGCCGCTGACCCACTGCCAGTCCTTCTTAGCTACCTTACCTGATCCTCCCAGTTCGATCCTAGGCCTACTGAAAGGCTTAGGTAGCTTCTTGGAGGCTCGACCCGTGCTTGATGGCGAGTAGGCCTGCCCATTCTGGTAGGGATTGCTCATTACTTTACTCCCGTAGATCCAAAGCCGCCCGCACCTCGGGCAGTATCAATGCTGTTAAACTGCTCCTCTGTCAGAGCATAGAAACTTGCGTGCTCAACCTTCTGAAAAACTATCTGAGCAATACGATCTCCGACAGAAATCTTGAACGGCTTTAGTCCGTGATTGATGAGAATAACCTTCAACTCGCCGCGATAATCTGCATCGATAGTGCCCGGAGCATTCAGGACAGTTACGCCGTTGTTGAATGCAACTCCTGAACGCGGATGAATCAGGCCTACATAGCCTTCCGGAATGGCAATCTTGATTCCCGTAGATACGGCTGACCAGCCTCCCGGAATCAAAGTGATCTCCTCGTTAGACATCAAGTCAGCGCCCGCATCTGTTGGGAACGCATACCTAGGAGCATTCTTTGAGCTGGCAAGCATCTGAACTGCGACGTAAATATCAGCCATTTTCCCTGTCTTTCGCTACGTTGACCATAGCTTCTCTGATAGCCAGAACTGCCTTGGTATGCAAATTTGAAGCTCGCGCGTCAGTAATTTTCAACTCTGCCGCCACTACCTTCAGTTCTTTACCTTCGTAGTAATGCATAGCCAGAACGATCTGATACTCCAAAGGAAGCTTTCCTATGGCTTCAACTGTAGCAGTTCTTACGTCTTGCTCAAAGATTGACCCCTCTAAGGTCTCACTGTCCTCGAAATCCATGCTGGCAGCCTGTAGGCTCACTGGTTTGGCTGCCATCCTTGCCATAGTTCTAGTGACTTCCTGCTCGGACATCCCCGTACGCTCGGACAACTCACTGATGCTTGCTCCGTTATCCTGCCCCGCCTCCTTCAGGAGCTTGGATTTCCCTCGCAAGGTTCTAGTAGTCCAGTCGTTAGACCTGATGGAATCGTAAATTGCCCCTCTAATGCGGCTGGACGCGAACCCCTTAAAAAAGTTGTATGCAGACGAGTCATACCCATTCTCATCGCAATAAGGTCGCCAGCGAGCTGCGGCCTGAGTTAGACCGAAAAACGCTAGCGACCTTAGTTCGTCGATGTCCAATGCATGAGGAGCTGTCTTCCAGACATTAACTGAAATAGCCTCTGCCATCCCCATATGCTGCTCAATGAGGTAGACAAGCTCTCTATCCATTGTACTCATTATATGCTAATGCTCCTTGTGTTTCCGATCAACTGGAGCAGGGCCAGAGGAGGCAGAGCTTCAAAAAGCTCACTCCTAGCGTCCCAAATATGATCGATAAGGGCCTGCTCTCTTTCAAGTAGAGGTAAATACCCCTCTTCTTGAGTACCGGAAGTCAGCAGGTTGTGAACATACACTGTCTTGTAAGCAGAGCCGTCACGCCTGATGCGTCCTGCCAACTGCTCCATACGTGCCGGATTAAGAATCATGTCCACATTCACTAGGTGCCTCGCGATCTGAAGGTTAAGAGACTGCTCGATAGCAGTAGTGCCAATAAGCACACGCTTGTTGTCATTTCGCCAGAATCTATCCTGAGCCTCGAACCTGGCTTGCTTATTCGTTACCTCTCCCCAGATAGTCTCAAACTCGACACCGTGATTCTCCAACCTGTTCTGGAGAGCCCTAATAGTGTTCTTGAAGTTGATGAACACTACTACCTTTTCATCAGAGAGGTCACCGTCAACCAGAGTCCTCTCTAGCCAGTCCAGCTTGACGCTAGTGCCTGGCAAATCAGGCTCTCCGATGGCGCACAAGCCTGTACAGATCTGAGAGCCGTAGAGAAATTTTGCAATAGCTGTAGCTCTCTTGACCTGCTCTCCTTGCTCAGAAATAATTCTGAGAACACCCTTCTTAAGCTCGGCATACTTCAGGCGTTGAGCCTCGTAAGGATCAAGGATTATGTTTGAAGGCTGAATAGCCGGAAGGTCTACGTCATCGATGTCGTTAGCGGTCCTTCGCAGAACCATTGGCGCGATGAGATTCTTGAACTCGTCAAGATTTTTGTAGCCTTTCACTTTCTTGCTGAGAGTTTTTTGGCCCTTGTCCGAGACGGCAGTTACCAACTCTTCACGGATGTACTTCTTCTTGAAAAGATTTCTCGTTCCCAAGACTTCCGTACCGCCCACAGGAGAAAGATAGCTGTGCATGTCTTCCAACCTCTTCTGGAGAGGAGTTCCTGACATAACCACTGCTCGATTGGAATTCTTTGCAATCCTGTTGATAGCCACTGCTGTATGAGTGTCAAAATTTCTCAAAGCATCGACATCATCTACGATGATCGCGTTAATGCTGAAATTAGCACCGATGATATCCGAGTCTCGGATAAGCATCTGATACCCCATAAGAAGAACATCCCACGGAGCTAGGTATCGCTCAATTCTCTTCTTCTTAGGTCCAGTTGCTACGGTGACGTTAACACCCTTCAGGAAGCGATTCAATTGGGAATACCACTGGGGTACTGCACCCGGCCTACAGATAACCAAGCAGCGACCACGATCAAATTCTCCGGCCTCCATCATGGTTGCAATCAGTCCAGCCGCCTGAACCGTCTTACCAGTACCTACCGAATCTCCAATCATTCCCTTTTTCACCATGTAAAGCCAGCCGATGCCGACCTTCTGATGCTTACGAGGATTTACGCCACAGTTAAGACACTTAATATCAAGCGTCTCGTGCTTCTCACAAGGAGAGTAGTTAAAGTGCTTCAGTTCTGGCAGATCGAAACTACTAGAATTTCTCAGCTTCCAAGCCGCTGCCTTCCTAGTTTCTTCGGAAATCATGTTCAAATCTGGTAGCAAAATACCCTCCTCATTTCAAGGAGGAAAGACTACGACGAGAGACAAACGTCGAAATCTTCTTCCGCCTTGCGATCATTCAAACGCTCACGCCAGACACGGCGCTTCGACTCAATAGTAGCAGCCGCCTTAGCCATGTCTATAGAGTACGCCGTGTCACGGCTGAACGCCTGTAGAGCCTGCTCAACCAAGTGAGTATAGGCCTCTACATCGATCGACGCAAGAACATCTACGCTGCGTCTGCCTCTCGCCCTAGCCACGTTCACACTCCCGGCTTTTTAACTGTAGCTGCCAGGAATGGCAGATACTTCTGCAAGAACGCCTCTACCTTAGGATCAGCCATAACTCGGGTAAATACTGCCAGAGCAGCCAAAACCTGAGCTACCTTACCTTCTGCCTGAAGGTCGAAGCTAGTCACAAAATAGGGAATAAGGGTTGCCAAGGCCAAGGAGCCCTGGAATACCGTACGGAAAGTTGCCCTCCAAGGCCTCTTTACCTGTGTCGGCGTGTTAGTCAATTCTGCCATCTCTCTACCAATCTCTTAGGCGATTCTAATTGCCTCAAGCAGGCTGCCTTCGGCAAAGACACTTCCTGTTGCATTCGATGTAACCTGAGCCCACTGAACTACTACGTTTCCAGCAGTGGCGCTTGTAGTCAAAATACTCTGTTCAAAAATCCCGGAGTACAAAGTGTTGGAGTTCATACCGTAAGCAACTTCAGTTCCAAAGACGTGAATAGCCGTTCTCATCAAACACTGGTCACGCGTAGTAGCAGCAGATTCGGGACCTAGACACCATCGCAAGCCAGCAGATCCCGAAGGGACGGCCCACGAGGTTTTGATATCTGCTGCCTGAACGGCTCCAACTACGCCATAGAATCTAATTAGATAAACCGCATTAGCTGCCAGAGAAATTGTTAGATCAGGGTCCGCAGATACAGTCGTGTTAGAAGCTCTGGTAGTAGCCGTTGTTTTTACTTTTCTGGTAACAGAACCGACTCCGCCTACCGACAAGTTTCCAGTAACGGCAAGGTTTCCAGCTAGGTTTCCTCCGATTGTCAGGTCATCAACAGTCGTCGTTCCTGCAACATTCAAGTCTCCCGAAACAGAAAGATCGTTGCTGACGTTCAACTCTCCTACGCCAGCTCTTCCAATGGAAATATCTGGAGCTGAGGAACCTCCTGGACCGAAGTCCAAACTGTCCCACCCAAGAGCAACCCTAGGCTGTGCCTCTCCGTTAACTCTGAAGTTGATGGGATCTATTGAAGTTCCTGAGTAAGCTCCGTCAAGAATTGCAGTGAGAGTACCCGTCCTACCAATTCCCAGCTTTTTATCAAGCTGCATCTTAATGTCAGCATCAAAAGTTGAGGAGGCATTCAAGACTTGAACCCATCCACTGTTGGAACTGTTTCGGTAGTAACCCTTACCGTCGTCTGAATTATGCCTTCCCATGCCCGCAAAGGTGGGAGACGGCGGAGTGCTTGAGGTTGCTGGGACAAACCCTATAGCTGCGTCAATCTTGTCAAAGTTCTGATTCAAGTTTGTCGCAACATCAACAACCTCAGAGCCGTCGTCGGCGGGCTTATACAGCGCCAGCCTGCTTGTAGTCGTAGACATACCTGACCTCTCTTACTTCACGTAAACAATCGTGAGAACAGGCTCATTCGACTGCCCGTTTCCATTAAACTTGCCGTATTGGTCTTGGCTGCCATTTGTTCCACCGACCATAATTCCTCTTGCTGCCCCGGACTTAAATTCGTTTCCAATAGTAGTACCGAGACTTACCTTTCTCTTTCCTGGCTTAGGCCAGCTTCCGCTAGAAATTCTCTGAGAATTCAAATTTCCAGAGGAAATACTACTTGGCCTTGAGGAGTACTTATGCGTACCAATTCTTGCTGTTCCACCGTTGTTCTCGTACCAGTGGTTCGCGTAAAGAGTGATGTAGCACGCTGTGATTGTTGCGCCTGAGGTATCTCTACGAATCTGGTCATCATCAAAACCACAAAGACCTCTTGCGTCTCCCAAATAGCTACCGCTTCCGTAGGTTCCCTGAGTCATTTCAGCACCGTGAGACGAAGAATATCCGCCGCTAGACTTGTAAGATCCCGACCAAGTAGCTGCGTAGTTCTTTGTGTAAGTGATCTTAGGTGTAGGAGTTGGCGGTCTGGTGTCTGGCGTAGTTGGTGCAGAAAGAGCATCCACTCCAGCGTCGTTTAGAACAACAGTATCCGTCTGCGGCATACCTACGTCCTCTACCCAAATAATCGTGGTGGATTCAACGCCAGAACCTCCGTTAGCGTTCACCGTTGCATTACCTAGCTGTCCTGAGAAGGACCACAGAATTCTGTGCAGGCCTGGAGTGAAGGTTCCAGAGTAAATAATCTGTGCAGCACCGTTAGCGCCAGCAGAGCCGGAGGCTAGAGAAGAAATGGACTGCTGAAGCCACGGCAATGCCAATGTCGGAGCATTAGCTCCTCCATCTCGTAGCCTCATAATCAAACGCTCGTTACCTGCGCTTGTAGATTCAAACTCAGTCACGGCGCAAATCATGTAGGTACGAGCCTCTTCAGCGATGAAACTGATTTCCAAGAAGCCTCGCTCTACGCCTGCTCCACCACCAACTACAGGATTGGCGTAAGTTCCGATAGCGATAACACCCTTTGAGCGCGGCTCGATGATATCGCTAATCAAACTCTGACCAGCAATGTTGATGTCATCTACGACGTAGAGATTCTGGAAAGATCCCTTTCCAGAACCGTCAATACCTGCCAGCGTCTTTGTCTGATCCTCAGGGTCCTTAATAAGAAGGAAGTTACCCTGAAGACCCGGAGCACCTACCAAGCTAACAGTAGGGTCACCGTCGTCAGCGTAGATTCGGAAACCTTCAGAATCCATCTCAGCGCGAGCACCGGACTCGGCAGTTCTAATGATTCCAGCAAGTACGATAGCCGAGCTGATCGTACCTGCCGTAATTTTAGTAGCCGTAAGGTCGCTGATGTGAGCATCGTCGATAAGGTTCACAGAAGCAGTAACCGGAGGACTTCCCATAGAACGGTTACCTGTCCTGTCGACCGCTACCAGGCTTACCCAGACATCATCAACATTCTCAAGCTGGAAAGTTCCGATGGCAGGAATTCTACCGCGCATCATGCTTAGGTTGGCTGGAAGTTTTCCTACACGAGTTGCCTCAGTTGGGAAAAATTCTGGTCCTCCTACGTGAACCTCGAAATGGTCCATGTCTTCCGGAAGGTTGTACTCTCCTCCCGTGAATCGTCCCATCGTGTGAGTGATCTGAATAGCTAGACGGCTAGACGCAATCAGCGGAGGAGCTGGCGTAGGCGGAGCAATAGTGTCGCTGGCAGCCAGAACTAGAACAGAGTCAGACCATTCCGAGAAGTGCTGTGGAGTGGAGCTGTCTACTGCTCTTATCTGTAGCTCGTACCTAACGCCCGGAGTAAGCTCCTGAATAATTGTCTGGTTATCGTCGAACCCTACGTAAAGAGTCTGCCAAGTGCTGTTCGAGATAGGCGGAATCGTAGGCTGAGCCCACGTCTGAAGCTCTTCCCAAGTAAGCTGTTCGGCCTGCTCCCACGTAGCCGAATATGGCGAGGTTACGTCTGGCCTGAACCTAATCTCAAAGTGGTGACCATCTGTGATGGTAGATCCGTCTGTGTTCAGCGGAGTCACCCAGTTGAGTTCAATCTGAGCCTTGGTCCAAATATCTTCGCCCGACTGATACACCGTTGAGTAAGTGTCTGTAATTACAGGTACGTCAGGAACAGTCTTGTCTCCTGGCTGAACTGCTGTCCAGAATCCTCCGGCCTTATTGAAGGTAAGTACATCACCTTCTTCTGGCTGGTTAAGCGTAACGTCCAACAAAGACGAAAGCCTGGCCTGCTGAATCAACGTAGCCGCCGTAACTGGATTGCTTACTGAGATAGCTGCGGAGTTTGAAGACCCTCCAAGCTTCTCAATCTGGAACTTAAGGCGCTCAGCCAGAAGCTCCAACCTTGACTGAAGCGTCAATTCAAGGTCGGTAGATCCTTCTTCAGTTACGCTGATAGCAATTCCGACGACCTTCCACGCATCAATATTTCCAGTCTCGGAATTTTCAATGCCAATCCAGTCGCCTACTCCGTAGTCAACGTACACGCGGCGGCCCGGCTGGTCAGGATCAACTTTAACTCTCCAAGAGTTAACCTCGTCCTTTACCGTCTCCAGAGTTGCGCTCAACATGGCTCCAGTAACTGCCAGATCGTCTGTAGTTCCTGCGCTCACGTACATCTCGCGACGCTGGAACTTTTCTACGGACTCCTCATCAGTGATGATGGCGTACTCACCTGTCGAGTTCTTTCCTACGATATAGTTAGCTACGTCCTCGCGGGTACGAGTCCTCTCACGGAAAAGCTGCGATCCTGCTTCGTGAAAAACGACCTTTCCTTCCTTGTGGAACTGAGTCGTTGGGTCTGGCTCATCGTCTGCCCAAATTTTCTGCCTGAGCACCAGTGAAAAATCTGGAGTCATCCTCCAGCTAGTCTGCTGCGCACCAGCAAACGTCTGAAGAACCTTAAGAAGGTCTACGCCTTCCTGCACCTCGGCCGAAGGCAAGCTAGCCCATGTAGCTCCAGCAGAGTCCTCAATATCGTTCCAAGTCGTCTTAACGTAAGGAATGGTTCCTCTGGCCTGAGCCATCGCCAAGTATCTGTCAAACTTGGAGAACAGAGGCTCGAAGGTAGGCAAGGTGCTGTTATTCACGTCAGCAACGAAGGCTGAGATTGGCAGAGCCAGTCCAGCACTGCCTTGCAAGTAGGCGTCGATGAAAATTTGTACGGAGCTAGCATCCCAGCCGTATGGAGCCCTAAATCTCTCTACAAGATCAGAGTTGGTCGGGCCGGTCTCGAAAATAAATTCTCCAAGAACTTCCCTGATTCTCCAGTACTTGTCCACGGTCGGGCTGTAGTCCCAGTCATGCTGTACAACATCGTTAACCGTGCGTACCTCAGCGATCAGCCTTCTCCTACCTGAAATAAGTCTGGTAGAAATTCTGGCGTAGTTCAGATCGTCAACCTGTACGGACATCCTAGTGATGGCTTGGCCTGTTGAAGAGGTTGTCTGTGGAAGGGGATCAATCCATGCTGAGAAGCCCGACTCGGTAATGTCGAGCGGGCTAATAGAAAGAGCTTTGGTTTGTTCCTGAGCCGTAATGCTGAGCTTGATGGATGGCGTCTGGTTAGGCTCTAGCGGAGTTGGATAAATATTTTTCCACGCAGTAGCCGCAGCTAGCTGAAGGTTCTTCTGACCTACCGCAGCATCAGCCTTCTGCACCAAATCCTTGGCCTTGTTGTACTCCCTTAGTGCTGCCTGCTTCTCAGCATTGGTGTAAGAATTGCTCTTAGCAATGCTGTTGTAGTAGTCCTTGGCAGAGTTCATGTTGCTGTTAGCCGTAGCTAGGTCAGAAACCAATAGATCCTTCTCACCTTGCAGCGCAAGAATCCTGTTCTCAGCCTCTTCCCTACCCCCACCTCTAGCCATGGCTAGGCCTGAGCCATTGGTGTCATTCCACAGAGTTGTGTCTACGATCTCGCCGCTCATAGGGTCGTGGAAGGTATCCGCCTTAGGGACAACGATAGGGAACTTGGCAGGGAGAACAGCAGCCCACTCAAGAACTTGAGCCGGGCCAGGACCAGAAATTGTAACTTGCCTTGTCTCAGAATCCTGGAGCTGAGTCTCCTTGACGTTAGTTCCAAGCCATGACGCTCTAAGCTCTCCGTCAAAGTAGGCCTGCCACAAATTTTCACGTTCGTAAAGATCTGAAGCGGGCCTACCGTTCATCAAAGGCTTCTTGAAAAGATCTGTATCAAGGTCAAAAGTGACACTTCCTCCACCTAGCGCGCTCTCTTCCTCAGAAAAAAGCAGGCCGGAGTAGTCAGAAGTCCTCAGAATGATCGAGTCGAAATCGTCATGCTGCCTAACTACAACCTCCCAACCAATACTTCCATAAGGTACTTCCTCTTTTGCTGGAAGTGCGCTGATGGTCCAAGGAATTCTTTTGGGCATGACAAAGGTACCCTGCGCACGAATGTCCGTAGGGTACTGAAGGTTGCCCATTGTAAAGGGCAAGCTGTTAGGTAGATCAAAAAGCGCCATGATTAACCTCAGATACTTACTCTAGTTACAACCATGAATGAAGAGTTACGTACGGTAGTAACGTCTGCGTGCGAAGTTGCCTGTGCGTGCTGAATGGTCAACAGGCCCGCTGTTGCTCCAACACGTACAATTGCAAATTCCTGGATTCCTGAGTAGAAATCTGCGCTACCAAGACCGTACTTTACTTCGGTTGCAAAAAGGTGAGCACCTGTACGCATCAGTGCTGAATCTCGGTTATTCTGAGATTCAGCGGGACCAAGAACATGACGAAGCCCGGACGCGCCTGCGGGAACGGACCAAGCAATCTTGATGTTTCCGCCTACACCCGTAGCACCGATTACAAGGCGAACTTCGTAATCAGTGTTGGCAAGAAGATTGACCTTCAAATCAAGATCATTATTCAGAGTTACGTCATTGTTGTAACCCTGGTCGCTGCTCTTGTAAACAGTTGTCCTGGAGTACCAGGCTGACACTGGGAGGCCATGAACGCCACCAGGAGTCACATTAGCCATGTGAAGCTGAGGCTCGTAAAGATCAGCCGCTGAGCCGCTGTGAACCACTGGAGCGCCTAGTGTGTGCGACTTAGCCGTGGTTCCGTCGTAGCCTCGCGTAATGACGTAAGGAGTACCTACAGTACCCGCACCGCTGGTTACCGAAACCAGCTCTTCGTTTGCCGTATCCGGATCAATTCTAAGAGTGAACGGGAAAGAAGTCGGCAAACCATTTGTTGTAGAGAGTACGAGGTTAGTCGTACCGGTTGAAATTCCGCCAGCGTTGGCTAGCGTCGCGGCAGCAGCCACGTTACTGTAATATCTCATATCTTCCACTCCAAGTGTTCTTATAGATATGCAGGCCTAAATTTCAAGGTCGCCGACCCTGAAGATACTCCGGAGCTTGTGAACTTGACCGAGTTCTGACCCGGCCATAGTACGAACCAGGGCTTAGATCCTGCACGCTGAATAGATCCTGTAATGTTCTGACTATCGTAAGATCTAAATGCTGCAAACTCGGTGACATCCAAGTCGACATACGATGACGGCTGAACCAAGGTATTGGCCTGTACCCAAACCTCAGGATCTTTTGTCACATTCGTAAGTCTCGGCGTCCACAACTCTCCGTCAAATCTAATACTCATCTTCTCGTAGGCTGACATATCTCCAGGATTGAAAACTTCCTGAGTCTCGCCAGGGTCTAGATTAACGGTAATTTCATCTCCGTAAAAAAGTGGATCTGGGAGAAGGAGATCTACTGAGAAAGTAGCTCTAGTCCTACCTGTCATGCTCAAGTCCAAGTTGCTAGCCAGTTCACATTTAGCACTGGCCTCAATGACTGTAGGAAGGCCATTAACTGTAGATCTCCAACGGCGTGTAAGAGTCAACTCATCTTCTAGGTTGTACAGAAGATTCCTTAGCTGATTCCAGTTGTCGTTAAACTGAAGTTCCTGGTCTGAGACATACTCGTCATTCTGCGAAATGCCCAGCACCCACATCTGAAGACTGATTACTCTAGAATCCATCTTCTTCGGCTTGAAAATTCTTCCGTGCCTGTTTGGGTACTTGATGTTGTCGCCACGCTTAGGCGGAACTGAGTATCTAGATCCGCCCAGCGTAGTGATATTCCAGCAGTATTGATTCAGCGAAACGCCGTCAATGTCCCAGTATTCTTGGGTTGTGTTACTCATCAGATATCTCCTAGAACTGCCAGTTTGGTAACCTGACGGGACAACGAATCGCTAGCCCTCTCTGGAATTGGGTTGTTAACGTTAAGGTTCTCAACGGTAATTCCACGGTTCTGGTTTATTACCGACTGAGCAGCAGACGAAAGCTGTCTTCCCGAAGCGTTAGGCATAGCCCTGCTACTTAGCATGGACGTAGTATCCAAGCCAGGGAATCCAAACATCTGCGCAGCGTCTACCAGACCGCCCTCACGGAATGCCCAGTGGTTGTGAGCGTTTCCACCTGCAAAGTTGTGCTGATTCCACACAGCTCCGCGATAGGTGTGAGGCTTACCATTCCACAAGTTAAGATCCTGGAACGGGGTAATAAGTTCCTTGGTCTTAGAACCGTAGTTGGCCCTAATCCAGGCAGCTACGTCTCTACGTGGCGCAAGGTCGACTGCTCGGCCAAGAGCGTGGTAGGACTGGTTTCCGCTAAGCGTTCTAGAACCAGGACGATATCCTGACCAAAGGTCAAGTCCTGGGAATGCCTTGCGAAGAACAGCCATCTGCCAACGCCATCCGCCGCCGCCAGATCCATCACCGATAGGTCCACCCATTCCGCCTTCGGTGAGCCAGTCCTTATCAACCAAGGTGTTCTTTGGGTTTACCGTAATTGGAATATTTACCGACCCACCAGAAGCATACTTGTGTGCTCCGCCGCTAGCACAGGCTGAACAGGAAGACCCGTGTGCAAGTCCGCCTCTATTGAAAGCTGCTCCTGGAAGAGCTTCCTGAATTACAGCCTTGTCTAGCTTGCGAGAACGGATAGCCTCCATGATTGGAAGGCCGTAGTGGTCTACAGAGTCGGTAGGCTGTACGAACTCTCCATTAGAAAGCCATGCGCGGATAGAATCAGAATTTCTGGTTCCAGCGCCCCATACAGGGCCTCCGGTTGCAAATTTCTGTGCTCCGTAACCGTCACCATAATTCTTTCCAGGAATATAGCGCTCGTAGAACTTACTTGACTCCTTGTTCCACTCCTTCTGCGCCTCGGCGATCGACTTACCCTCCTGAAGAGCCTTCTGCATAACAGCAAGCTTTGAAAGCTCTACGTATACAGCAGCGAATCCCTTTTCATCAGTTTCGATGTTGGTCTTCATGCTCTCAGGAATCTCACCGTAAGTATCGATAAGCTCCTTAACGGCCTTCTTCTGACCGTAAGTCTTCTCAGCCTCTTCCTGTAGCCTCTTGATTCTCTTCTGGTGACGCTCAAGAGCCTCATTCATAGGGACGCCAGAAGCGATGTCCTCAAGGTACAGATCTCTCGTAGCCTTTGCAGCTTCCTGCAACGCATCACGGTTACGCAGACCTTCACGAGTCTTGATGCTCAAGCTCTTACCGTTAGCCTCAGCGGCCTCCGACAAGCTAAGCAATGAAGACTCGAAGTTTTCTGCGGCCTCGTTAGCAGCCTCAAGAGGACCCTTCTCATATTCAATGATGTCAGCAAGAGCCCTAGACCTATCCTCGCTGGTAGCTGAGGCGCTAGAAAGGGTATCCAAAGCACCAGACAAAAGCCTGATCTTGCTTCCCATTTCTTCAGCCTGGACACGAGCATCTACCTGAGCTTGAGTCATTCCACCCAAACGCTCCTGGTAAGTTCTTGAGTACGCTGTAGCTTGGTTAGTTACATCGTTGGCATTCTTCTGAGCCTCAGCCGTAGCCTCAATCTCGTTACGGAAAACTCCCAAAGATCTGGCCTGGAACTGGTAGACACCTTGAGAAATTTCTCCGTTCATCCACTGTTCTTTAAGCTTCTCAGCGTATGAGTCGAGAACTCCGTTGACGCGAGCTGTTGCCTGCTCATTACCAGCCAAGGCTCCAGAAAGATCTGTAAGGCTGGTTCCGTAGTACTCAGCATTGTCAGCCAGCATCTTGAACTTCTCGTCAGTCTTGACAAGAGATTCTGCTCCGGAAGTTTCTCCCTTGCTCAACTGCTCGTAAGCCTCAGCAAGAGCGTTGTAAGCATTCTTGGTGTCTTCTGCTTCCTGCTTCTGCTTTGCCAGGTCGGCAGAAATAACTCCAATTACTACCGTAGCTCCAATAAGGGCAGCACCCCATGGACCTCCAATGAAGTCAGTCAAGCTAGAGAGGGCTCCTCTTGCAGCTCCTCCCGCATTCCTGATTCCAGTCAGCGCCCTACTGAAAACTCCTACCTTAGTAGAAGCATTCTGAGCTACTGTTCCTGTATTGGCGATAGTCCTGTTTGTATTTCCTAGCTCACTTCCAATAGGTCCGATAGACGGAGCCGTAGGAACGGAAGGCGAAGCCTGGTTGGAATTTCTTGGCTCAAGTCCTGCTACACCACGAGCAGCATCTCCCAAAGCTCCAAGAAGATTTCCACGGTTAGTTACGAACCAACGGAATGCGTCAACCAACTTGAACAGACCGGTAAATCTAGCCACGATGGAAACGGCTGCCACTGCTGCCAGAGCTGTAGCGATTCCACCTAGAACGTGGCTAACTACAGGAAGCGAAGCGATCGTAGCAAGAACCTCTACGAATCCAGCCATAACTGTGACGAAGGTGCTTAGAGCTGTTCCTCCACCAGCATCAAGGAAGGTAGCGATAGCGTCAAGGATGGTTGAAATAGCGTCCACCAAAGCCTGGTCTACGCCTGACTCTCCTAGCTCGTGAAGTAGCCTTCCCAGAGCTGGTAGAAGATCGGTCCTCAGGGACTCAAGCAGGGCGATAGCTCTCTCAATATTTCCAGTATCGCTAGCCGACCTTGCGAAGGCTCTACCCATGTCGCCGAAAAGCTTAGAAACTTCAGTAAGAAGAGGCTTAATGTCTTCAAGCCACTTACGAAGTGGAGAGTTAGCCTGCTCCTGAGCCCTAGCTACCTCACGCCAACGGCGCGTGATGATAAGAAGACGCTCCAGCATCCAATCCGTGAATGGCTGAGCAGCCTTACCCCACGAAAGAAGAGTTCCACCAATGTTCTTGGTAACTCCCCAAACTTCCTGAAGTCTCCTCTTGGTCGTCTCAAGGAAGCGCTCAATATCTCCATTGTTTCTTGCAGACTCAGACCAGTCGCGGAAGTTTGCTGCACCTTCCTTAAGAGCCTCAGTCAGCCAAGTAGTGAATGGGTCTGCGGCGCGAGTGATGTTTCTAAGAGCATCGAGAAGGTAAAGACCAGCGTCTCCCATATTCTCGATATACCTAGCGTTAGCCTGAGCCTGGTCTGCGAAATCCTTCTTCCATGGACCTGAAGAGACCATGGCGATACCACGAGCGGTAACCTTACCGATCGCTTCTCCAGACTTAGAAAGAAGATTTTCTACAACTGGAAGCATTGACTCAAGGTTGCTTAGCTGTCCTACTACAGGAGCAAATACAGCCTCCTGCACAGACTTGGAAACGTCGTCCCAACCTTCCTTCATAGATACCAGAGTCTTGAAAACTTTCTGGCCTGAAGGACTGAGCTTATCGAGCGCTTCCCTGTACTTAGCTGCTGCGGTAGCGGCTGCACTTGAGCTAGCTCCGGAGCCTGACTGAGCCTGCTGCAAACGACGTTCTGCGTCTGCCACATTAAGCTTTGCCTGAGCAAGCTGGTACTCCGCGTCGGCTACACGCTGACGAGACTGTACAAGGCCTCTCTGAGCCTCTGTAAGACGGAATTCAGCATCCTGCTGCCTCTTGGTAGCGGCGGCTGCTGCATCCTTCGCATTGACAACCTTGTCAGATCCTTCAACGCCCTTCTTTTCTTCCTCGGCAAGAGTTCTAGCGTTTTCAGCATTCTCTCGACGAACATCCGAAAGGTCATTCTCTGCTTCGCGGAGACGCAAAAGCGCCTCTCGGCGATCAAGCTGAGAAGATGTAGGATCGTTCATTACCTTGCGGTACTCTTCCTGAGCACGAGCAAGGTTTAAAACTGCGCGTTCTTCAGTTAGGCTAGAGCGTTCTACCTCTCTACGTAGATCCTGTAGGTCTTCAAGGGCGTCCCTACGTGCCTCATTGATGTCAAGCTGTGCGCGCTTTGCATCCTTCTGAGCATCAGCCAAGTCATATTCAGCGTCTGCCACATTACGGGCAGCCAAAGTCACGCCGTGGTGAGCGTCTTCCAGACTCCTGGCAGAAGTAATTACAGAATGCTGAGCCTGATCGACAGACCTGGCTGCATTTCTAATAGCCTCAGCTTGAGCCGCCTGATCTCTTCCCGCGCTCTTTGCCGACTGTCCAGCAGCATCCTGAGCTGCCTGGTAAGCCTTAAGCGCTCCAGCGACAGGTGTGATGGCAGTTACCAGAGCACCTACTCCAGTAATCGCTGCAAAAATTACGCCAGGAAGAGCTGCAACAGACCCGGCTAGAGAAATAATTGCGCTACCTGCACTGAGAGCTACTGCTCCCAAAGAACCTAGGATGGCTACAAGAGGACCAGCAGCCGCCGCTGCTGCAAGAATTACGGCAGGCCAGAAGCTAAGCTTGCTAAGAACTCCAGTAACGGACCTTCCTAGGGCGTCAGCGCCTCCGGCTAGCGTCGTGAAGAAGTTATTGCCTCCACCGCCTCCTCCGGCCGCTGCCAGAGCCCTACGGAGCTTCTGGAAGGCTGTCTCGCCGTCCTCAGCTTCCTTCCAAGCCTTGCGCATGGCGTTAGACAGCGAGGACAGAGACTTGCTGAACTCGTTGCCAAAATTTCTACCGATAGCTTGGATGCTTCTAAATTTTTGAGCAGCCTTCTCGGACTCGCCTCCAAGCTTCCTGACTTCCTCGGTCTGTTCACGAGTAGCCCTGATGCTCTGCTGGGTAGCCTTGGTGTGCTCCTGAGTAGCAGCCGTTACCTTACGCTCTGCTTGCTCCTGTTGCTGCGCTCCCGAAGTCGCGGCCTTACCAAGACCCTCCTGCTCCGCCTTCAAAGCCTTAAGCTCGTCGCGGAACTCCTTTGCCTTTTTACGAGCATCGTCGAACTGAGCTACCGCACGGTAGATTACTTCGTGTGATCTCTCGGCCATGCTCGCCTCCTAGGCTAAAAAAGAAAAAGTCGAGACAGAGGCTATCCTCAATCTCGACTTCCTCGTGTCACTAAATAAGTCGGCTTTACTGCCTTCCGAATCCCTGCAAAAGCTGCTCAAACGAGCCATCGCCGTTGTCGCCCTGGCCCAAATGTTTTTCAATTTCTTCATCCGACATACTGTAAAAATCTTTACGTGTCGGAACTGTTGAAGGCATCTCTTGTGAATCGCTTAGATTCGGAGTAGCTGCACCGTCCAGAGTGATGTTCGCAGCTTCTTGCATCAAAGACTTGCCCGATTCTGGAGTAAGATCTGATGTAAGCTTTACCATCCACGAACAGATCATTCTGGTTTGCCAAGCTATTAGCTGGCGTTGATGGTACTTTTCAATCCAGGCTGCCTGATCAATCTCTGCGGAGATCTGTCGCATCCTTCGGATTGTTAGCTTCTTGATCTTCTTATCACTCCAGCCGTAAGCGGCTGAAATTTTATGGAAGACCCTGCTGAAACTCCCTACAAGTTCTTGACCTGGTATTTCTGGGAATTTTACTGCTTCAGTTGGCCCGTCTTCGCTGCTAGCTGAAACATTCCCATCAGGCGTTTTCCCAGCGCCTTCAGGTCTTCACCTTCATTCCTGACGATGGCTTCGATAATCGTCACCATATCCTCAAGCTCTGGGTTGCTGAGATCCTTCTCAACAGCGTCCCAAAGGGCGTCATTGATCTTCTTGTCGTCATCTGTCAGCTTGCGCTTCAGAGGACCAGTCTCAATAAGACCCTCAGGCTTGATCATAGATGCAATGAACTCAATCGTCTCCTGCTCAGACTCAGGAATGGCGAGCATGATGACTGCCAAAAACTGCTGAGTCCACTCCTCTACTGAGGCACCATCCATCTTCAGGGACGGAATGATAGGAGCTGCACCACGAGTAATGATCTTAAGGAGCTTGAAGAACTGTCTAGCCCTAAGCTCCTGGAGAATCAGAACGGTACCCGAAGACAACTCGATTCTACGAGAGTTCTCAGGTACCGGCTGAATAACGTCAACGTCAGACATAGCTTAGCCTCCAAGGCTTCTAAAGTATGTGCTTTACGCCTGTAATACTGATCAGGCTGGCTTGTTTACAAGACGACCGATGGCCTGCTCCGAAAGAGCCTGACCCTTTTCATCCTTGCTCGAAAGCAGGGCGCGGCCTGTGTAGTTCAACAGAAGACCAGACTTGTACGAAGGGCCAGTGAAGTTGATTGGACCAAACTGAACCTTGTAAAGAATGATGTCCAGAACACGCACAACTCCGTCAGAGTCCTTTGACGGAACCCTAATCAGAACTGGACGTGGTGGAGTGTTAAGCGCTCCAATGTTCCAAAGGGGAGTCGAGTAGTGAATGTTCTGACCTGCGCCAGAAGATGTCACTGTCGAACCCTGAAGCATTGCAATAGTCTCGAAAGGAACGTAACCCGCTTCAACGGTTAGCGTTGCGAAGTTGATCCAGAACCATGACGATAGAACGGTGTCATCACCAGTGTTGTCATAGTTACCAGTATCCGCAGCAATAGTTCCTGTACGGACGCCATAAATGTCGCCATTTACCTCTTCGGCACCGGTCGTGCCATTAAGAATGGCGGCGTGGGTCACCGAAAAACCCTCGAAAATTGTTCCTGCCACCGCGATACACCTCAATAACTGTCGTGCCGATAAGTCACTAAATCTATCGGCGTTTGATATCCATTACTCTATTTACCAGCCAAAGTCAGCAATCAGCTTACTTCGACCGTACTGACGTGCTCGCCCAGAATGTTGTATCTGTGTAGAACTCGACGTACTGAACGACCTTGTTGCCTGGCGTCACGAGCACAATCGCTGCACGCCAATTCCATGAACACGCCTTCAACATAAGTTATCGGCTTACCTTGAAGTCTCAGGAACAACTTCCTAAAACCTACCGGGCATCTAATCTCAGTTGTCTCAGACATTACTTGCTCCGCTCATCCTGTATTTGAGAAGTAGCTTCTCGCCCTTTTCTGGCAAAATTTCTGAAAGCTTCAAAAACATCTTCTCAGCCACAGAGTCCCAGCTACACATAGCCGGTAGAGTCTGCGATGCAAGATAACCCTTCTGCTTTACCTCGTCACGATTCTTGTAGACATGCATCATCAATTCTTTGAGATGATCCTTGCTAGCTCTTGCCTGCTTACAGTTGGGAAGAGTCGGCATCACTGGAGCTAGCGAATAGTCCAACGGATAGGCATACAAGGGCGACAGCCAGTTCGCCATTCCTCCCCAGTTTGTAGCAATGACAGCCCCACCCGTGGTCTGGAACTCCAGAGCCGGAAGGTTCTTGCCCTCGCCCCTGCTTGGAGCTAGCAGCACGTGCTGAGACTCGTAAAATTTCTTCAGAATTTCCGTAGGCCACACTGCGGAATGGATTCTTAGCTTGGGACACATCTGCTCCATTGCCGGATGGAGAGTAGGAATATTCGTCTTGAGGTGAAGCTCTGCACCTTCAAAGTCTTTTGGAAACTCATTCTTCAGTTCGTGGAAAGCCTGCACCGCCAGAAACGGATCTTTCCTGTCGTGCAGTTGGCCTACCATGCAGAAGCCAAACCTATCGCCGTGCCAGTCGCGTTCGACATAATCCCAAGTTCCTGGGTTATATCCTCCTTGTAGAACCGCGCTGGCTGTCTTCTTTGTTAGATAAGGCTTGAAGGCATCCTCTGTTACCTTGTCATAAGAAAGAAGAGCATCGAAAGGCTTGAGACGGGTCCTAAGAGTTGATCTGCCCTTTAGATTGTCCAGAGAGGTGTACTCCCACATAGTCATTCCCACAACTACGTCAGAGGCTTCTCTGAGCGCCCTGTCGATATTCATCTGACCGGGATCTACGTGCTGAATAGCCAAATCAAAAGGACCGTCTAGCTGCTTAGTCAAAAGCAATGCAATCTCTTTGGGAAGAGGTGCGGCGGTATAAGTTGGCTGCAAGTAGAGATCTACCCCAGCAGACAACAAAGCCTTAGCTAGATCAATGCCGTCATTTCCATACCCTGAAAATTTATTCAGTGGAGCATTAAGAAGAACTTTCACTACGGCCTCCGAGGCTCGAAAAGTATTAGCCTAGCTCCACGCCATACATCTGCGTACCAATGACTACTCCGTTGCCGTCTGGCGTCTTATAGTCGTCGTATCCGCCGAATCTGCGTGAACTTACGCACCTAATACTTCCCCACCACTGATCTCCGCCAGCCACTCTATGCAAGTACCTATCAACTAGCTTGTAGACCTTGTAAGCTCTTCTGTGAGTCTCGTTATCCTCAACAATAGAAACGCCATCGTCGCCTCTGATCGGCCCAGCCCAGACCTGAATTCCAAGCCTTCGGAACTCTGCCGTATTGTGTTCGTTAGCCGACCCCCAAGGACCGGCGTCTGTAGTAACTAGAGCTACGTCGTCACGAGTCTCCATATTCAGGCCGCCAAAATCTCTGGCAAAAATTAGAGGAACGCCGTCAATGGTTCCGACGGCGCTCACAATTTCTGGTATCGAGAGAAGATATTTGGCAGCGCCAGTCACTAGGTCGTCATCTTCGACTGGAAAAGTCATGCCACATCTCCCTTAAGCCAGGACTCAACTGCGTCCCCATATACGTAATCTAGCGAATACATCACTTCCATGTAGTCGTGAGTACCGCTTCGCTCTTGCTCGTAGTGAGCGTACTTAACGGGATTGTGCGGATAGCCTGCGGACAATCCTCCATAAGTAATCTTTCCCTCCCACTTGTCTTTAGTGAGGTGGGAACTAATTTTTCCAGAATTCTTGAGCGATCCAGTGATGATGTGAACTGCCTGCTGAGTCATCTGAAACTGCGAAGCCAGCGTTGCCTCAAACTCCACTACTGCGGAGACATCAGGACCGTCAATAAGTCTGTCCAGCTCTTTTTCAACGTCAGAAATATCCACTTCAATGTAGAAGTAGCTCATGAGTTATCAACTCCTGCCGAAGGGAATCTGACTGCCGACGGAGAAACTTCCACTACCTGAGTCTCAAAATGGTGAACTTTGGAAAAGTCAATGGCTCCGTCTGGGTTTGCTCGGAGTTCAAAGGTTCCCGTAATCGGACCTGCAACCATCTTCAGACGATCGCCTGCCAAAAGATTTGGAGAGTAGTCGCAAAAAAGTACGCCTACACGATCCTGTGACCTTCCAGCAACGACTGGCGAAAGCTGATCCTTACCCGGCCTAACAAAGTTAAGGTCTAGTCTGCACATTATCTCGCCAGGTACTCCAAGACGAGAATCTACAATGTCAGAAATCTTCTGCCAATCGTTCTTCATGGAGCCGTTGACGATCTTCATTTGAAGTCTAATAACCTCCGCACGGGAAATGTACAAGTGTCGAATGCTCATCACTGTCTCTTTTCAGCATTGACGTAGTAGTACGTATCCTCGTCGGGGTGAGTAATGTCGTCAGGACCAAGAACGAATCTATCGCCATTCTCGTCCTGGTAGTAATTTGAGCGCTCAAATAGAGAGATCGAACCAGAATTTACATCGTACGATCCGTCTAGAGCACTAAGCTGAGAAACGGCGAGATCGAACCACATGCTGCCAGTCGTCTCGCCGTTCTTAGCGGCTTGCGCAGATTTGCTGTAAGAGTAGGAACCGATGCTCTCAGAGCTGAACGGCTTAGCCAAAATCTCATCGTAAGGAGCCTCTAGGTAAATTTGGTTACCTAGGTCCATGATGGCGTACTTGGCTAGTTGTGCCTCAGTCTCGTTCTCAGGCATGGTTGTGATGCCTGTCCTGAGCATGAGCAGCAAGGCAGCCTGAGACATAGCCTGGAGGGCGTAAGTCTCAGAATAAAAGCCTGAAGGCCTCATCTTGAAGGCTGCAAGCTCAGCTACAGTAGGAACGGGAAGCATCGGTTAACCTCTTAGTCTGTCGAACGGGGAACTGCACGACCACGACGACGCTCAGCCTCGGTAGCTGCCTTGTCCTCGTAACCCTTGCCCTTCCACTCACCCTTACGGAAATAAACCTCTCCGTAAATTTCCTCCTGCTCATCGGCAGAAAGATTTACCCAGCTCTTAGCAGCCTTGTAGGCCGGAGTTCCTGGCTCAAGCTCAAGCTCCTGGCCGCGATACCAGACGGTCCCAAGCTCGCAGAAACCATCCCTGACGAAATGAATAAGTACGTTCTTCTCGTCGCCTGGATTCTCTACCGTGCCGTACTCAAGCTCGGGGTCCTTAGCTCCCTTAGCCTTGGCTAGCTGATCCTTAAGATCCTCAATTTCGCGCTGAGCCTGTGAAAGCTCTTCCTCGGTCTGCGAAGAAACTTCTACCTCAGGAGAACTTGTAGCGGAAGTTTCCTGAGATTCAACCTTTGCAGGAGCAGCCTTTCTGGCTGGTGTAGCTCTCTGACCTGTTGGCATGACGCACCGTACCTTTCGAGTAGAATAAATTCTCTACTATTACCATCGGTCTGCTATCGCAACAAGGACGAATCAGGGATTTTCCTTCAGCTCCATAAGTTCGTCAGTTACTCTGTCTAGCTGCAACTTAATTACTCGAACCTGAGCCTGCAACTCCTCAATTTTTTCGTCCTTGAGCCTAATCTTTTCCTTCAAAACATCGTTCTCGGCTCTAGCCAGCGTAAGGTCTGCCTTATAGCGGTCAGCTTCCTCACGCGCAGACTTTGCAGCCTGCTCCATCATCAAGACGGCTGACTGAGCGCCAGTAACGATGATTACGTCCTTCTCAGCCGGAGCCTTCAAGACTGCCGAGTCCTTGACCTCTTTGGCTTCTTTTCTCTCCTTCAAAAACTTCAGAAGAGTAATAATTCCCAAAGTGGCACTCAGAACGAAACCAGCAAGAGTCAACCATCTTTCAAAGGTCATTCCTGTCGGCTGCTGCTTGGCAGGCTCCGCAGCTAGAACGATTAGCTCAAGCACGCTCATCTTCTATTCCCTCCTGCTTTTTACTCAAAGATTGGGCGTAGCTATAGGCCTTAGCCAGCCTACCCAGCTCTTTGTACCTTACTGCACAAGACAGAGAGAAAAGAGCGAACGTTACTACCGTAAGTAGTCTTCCCGGAGTGCTTCCATAGGACGCCAGGGCTAGTGCATACGTACCTGACCCAAAGGACAGGAACAGAAGACCGATCTGCTCGATCCTCATTGAATACCATGCAGGCCATACTAGACCTACGAGAGTGATGATTCCTCCGAATGCCAAAGCAAATCCCCATGACTGCACTAGTATTTCAGGGAATGCTAGCTTTACCGTATCTGGAGCAAACTCTTCCGGCTTGACCATAATAGGCACACCTACTATTACGGATAGGTATGCCAAGAATGCGGTAGTGGATTCGAGGCTCAGTGCTCTCAAAGTTCTAGTAAACTTTTTCATAGCAAAACCGCCTCAGGTAAAGTTGACAATTGTCTCTTTAAGAATCGGAAGAGACTTTTGACAAACTCGGCCTGAGGCGGTTTTTGTCGTATTAAGTTTTACATCACGTCCATAGTCCCGTACCCGCGTCCGCCGAATCGATTTCCTACAAGGAATCCCAGCGTGCCAGGTCGTGACCAGACTCCATACTTGTTGTAGAACCACTTGCTTGACTTCTCAGCCTCTAGTGCCGGACAGCCTACGTAAGTCCTACCGCGATCCTCTGTGAGGCTGAAGTGGTGGTAGTGAGCCGTGACAAAAAGCTTCACGTCTCCCAGTTCTTCAGTCCTGCCAAGAATCTGCTTCTCGTAGGCATTCTTGGTGCGGAACTCCGAAGACTTACCAGAGCCAGCAGCTACATGCCCGTGCGAGAACAGAGTCTTGACTCCATCAAGAGTGACTACTACGTCTGGATCTTCATCAGCGATGAACCACTCGATGCTGTAGTCCGTGTTGTCAAACAGCTTCTTAGCCATTCGGGCAATCATGGTAGATGAGTTATCCCCGTTCGAGGTAACTACCTTGCCATTCTGCCTAGTGAATTCTCCATGGTTAGAGATCACCGATACAACCTTGACCTTCAGACCTGTCTCAGCAGCCTTCTTGATGGTCCAGACTCGCATGTCGAAATCAAGCTCAAGCTGCTTTGAAAGACCCAACTCAACTTCGTACGCCTGATTGGCGTAATGCCCCGCAACTCCCTCATGCTCGTCACCCATGAAGGCGATTAGAACGGTCTCAATCGACTCCAGAAGCCTCAACGCCTGCAACTTGGCTAGGTGGTTAAGGACACCCGACTTCCAGCCCTCTACGGCCTCCTGAGTGCCCGGCTTGCCTAGCTGAGGATCTGCAATACAAATTACGTACGTAGAAGGAAACTCCGCAGAGGTAACGAACTCAGTGAGAGAAGTTCCCGCCTGAAGAGAAGCCTGCCATCCAGCAAAGTCAAAATTTGCGTCCGAGGCAGGAGGAGAAATTTTCTGCACTCGGGTCTTGAAGGAGTACATACGCTTGGTCTGGATCTCTCCGTTAGCATCTTTCGCGCTAACGTCCCAAGCCTTGAAGGTCGGATCGCCCACTACCTCGAAGACCTTAGGGTCCAGACCCCAAGTCAGCAGAAGGCTGTCCCAGTCCGTGATGTGACTTTCCACCGGACCAGAAGAAATGATACCAGAATCGCCCTGAAGCTCTACGCCTGCTGCCCAGCCCTTAGGAACCAGAACATCAGTCGTAACTTGCACGGTCTCTTCCGACTCCTCAAGGTCCAGCTCTGCCTGACGAAAACGACGCTTGGCACGCTTCAGAGTATCGAGATTCTTTCCTGGAAACTTCAGTGTGAAGTCCTCGTCGGACTCGCATGCCAGAAGCTTGTCAATTTCCTCGTCAGACCATCTAAACGTCGTCATATTTTTCCTTAGCTCGTGGATTCAGGTTCCGGAACTCGCTCGTAGACCGTAGTCACCACCTGCTTGGCCTGAAGCTGATACATCTCAACTTCATTCTCTTCTTCCAGGCTATTGTAGTAATGGTCTCCGGACTGCTCCCTATAAGTAAATCCCCAGAGAGTGCCGTCCTGCTTGTTCCTCGCGATCAGCTCATAGACGTTGCCCCAACGCCACTCATCAACGACATCCTTGTCTACAGTCTCGTAAACATCAGTCTTGTCGTAGGCTGTCAACTTCTGAGCAGTCTCACTAGATATGGTTACCTTAGGCATTCTTACCTCTTCTAATACCGTTAAACTACCTTAGCAGGACTTTGATCACGTGTCAAGATTCTCTTGGCTCTGTCGGAAAGCGATCAAGGCCTTTTGAAGCATGGGCTCAATCAGGTCGAAGGTGAGACCTCCGCCTGCCTCCATCTGCATGGAGAGTCCGTCTCCTGCATGCCCTACAGCGACCAGCAGCCACGGCTGACCCTGCACATAGTCGGTAATTACCTGCTGCGCATCTACGTCAGGCTCGTACTCAGAGTACCTGACCTCTTTAAACTTATCATCCATAAATTCATCATAACACAAAAAAGCCCCTCCGAAGAGGGGCTTTGCGGTCAGCCTGAGCTAGAGCCTAGGACGTAGCCTATGGAACCTAGCACCACATACAGAACCAGGACAGCTACAGTTCCGATAGCAACCTTAACTACTGTACTCATCGCAGCTCCTAAAGGTTAGAGTGGTTAGGACTGAACGGCGGAAAATCTGGTGGGAACTCTCCGTTGTCACAGCTATAGCCGCAACAGAAGAGAACCACTAGCGCAAGGAAGATTCCGATCTTCCTCATCATCCTAGGCGGGAGCTTTCTGGTCTTACCATCCAAAGACAAACCAACCACCCTCTTCCACA
>JACCDR010019792.1_pt1 | contig 31075 bp, 25 predicted proteins | sample 7446431 | NCBI WGS metagenome assembly JACCDR01 (sample SAMN15323443, study PRJNA562643) | freshwater metagenome | isolation source: river surface water | place: USA:Blue River Watershed | collected 2017-08-17
CAAGATGATAGATGTTAGGAAACTCATCATTAGCAATTGATTTAATAGAAGTATTGGTGTTTTTTGACTCAATTAAAAGAACCTGATCTTCCGTGCGTAAAGTAACCTCAGCTTCATTAATGTAATTTATACTTGAAAGTAGTGTATTGGCCGGTACAGCAATAACCCCCTCCTCCACCACTCGCCCATCCAAACCAACTTCAATACTTAACTCTAGGTTGGTTGCTCGTAAAACAATCCCTTCTTTCTTGGCGGTAATTAAAACACACTGCAGAACAGGCAAGGTAACATGTTTGATGCTAATTCGACTGATTAATTCGAGTGCTTTGGTTAGTTGTGGACGAGGAATGTTTATTTCCATATTTAAACTATTCTACTCTCTATTATTAGGGTTGTGGAAGTGTGCATATCTTATAAATATGTTGTATTTTAAGTCTCTTTTTACTATCACTTATCCCAAGGTCTGTCGGATAAAGGTGTTAACTTTTGTGGGTAAGAATAGGATAAGTTAGTAGGTGGTAGTGGCCTCTGTTTTTATCCTCGACTATCCGGTGACCACCACTCCCTTATTGTGCCACCTCGGGCGGTTTTTACCAAGGGTTATAAATTGTTTTATACAAAGTTACCCACAATTTTATTCAGTACTAAAATAAATCCCCACGAAGGGGGTTTATTTTAGTAACATTCTGATTTGTGAAATCTCTTCTTCTAGGTCGGTGTCGGACTTTAGTTCCTCTTTAATCTTCTCGCAGGAATGAATAACTGTTGTGTGGTCTCTTCCGCCAAGTTTCTTCCCGATTGCTGGGTAAGAAACTTGGAAGTCTTCTCGCAAGATGTACATTATGATTTGTCGTGGCTTTACAATCTCCTTTCGCCTGGTTTTTTCGTAAATACTAGACTGGTCGATATCAAAGTAGCGAGCTACTTTATCAACCACATCCGAAACCGCTAGATTTTTGCGTGGTCTTGAGCTGTTTTTGATTATTGACTTAACTTCTTCAATGGTAAGAGTTCGTCCCAGTAATTGAGATTGACACATGATGGTGTTAAGAGCTCCTTCTAGTTCACGGATGTTACCTTCGATTGTTCCCGCTAGGTGTGTGACTACTGCGTCATCGAGTACGATGCTGTTCTGGGCGGCTTTGGCGCGTAGGATGGCTGCTCTTGATTCAAGGTCAGGAGCAGGAATATCAACAATCATTCCTTGAGTGAAGCGTGATTGTAGTCTCTCCTCAAGACCTGATAGAAGTGCAGGATGAACATCGCTAGAGAAAACGATTTGCTTGTTGGTGTCATGAAGAGCATTGAAGAGGTGGAATAGTTCTTCTTGTGTCTTTTCCTTGGTAGCCAAAAACTGGATGTCATCCATGATCAGTACATCATACTGGCGGTATTTATCCTTAAAGCTGTTGGCGGTTCCACTTTGAAGAGAGTTAAAGTAGTCAACTGCAAATCTTTCGCTGGTGACATAGAAAACTTTTTTACCAGTTTTTTTAATCTGATTTCCTACTGCTTGAATTAAGTGGGTCTTACCATGACCGGTTTTACCGTAAATAAATAAAGGATTATAGGCAATTCCCGGGCGCTCGCTGACGGTTTTGGCGGCAGCGTGGGCAAGGGCGTTGTATGGTCCCACTACGAAGGTTTCAAAGGAGTATTTAGGATTTAGATTATCACTCTTGTTGATGTAGTACTCTTCCAGAGGTAGGGCTGCGTTAATGGTTTGGGTCTTTGTCCCCTCGCTTCGGCGGTCACTTCTTTGCACTACTTCATACTCAACACTACGGATAAATCCTGAGATGTCACGCAAGGTCTTTAGGATCATTGATTGGAACTTGTCTTGGAGCCAGTCACGAACGAAGACGCTTGGTACTGCGAGGGTTACGGTGCCGTCCTCAATGTAGAGGATGTAGGTGTCGCGAAACCAAGTCTTGAAGTTGGCAGGAGTGATTGAAAGTTCGATTTTTACCAAGGCATCATCCCAGAGTTTTTTTACATCGATTTGTTCAATTCTGACGATGTTGTTAGTTTGTGATAGGTGTGATGTCGGGTTCATAATTTTCTCCAAATCAAAGTCGTAAGTTGCATTATACTACCGAAAAAAATCGTGTAAAATTTTCCGGAAAAAACTTGCAAAATTACACCCCCTTTTCTAAATCAAAAAATACAACTGTGCATAACCTGTGTATAATTTCTTGATCCTCGACCTCGCTAGAGCCCGAGAGTTGAATTATTATTAAATTCCTGTATAGTGTGCCTAAACAAAAATAAATATGAGCAAAAGAACTTATCAACCAAGCAAGAAGAAGCGCGCCACCACCCACGGGTTTTTGGTTCGTAGCGCTACGACTTCCGGTAAAAAGGTCCTAGCCAAGCGCCGCCGCCAAGGCCGAGCCAAGCTAACGGTTAAAAAAGCCCAGTAATACTGGCTTTTTTATTAAGTCTCACTCATGTTAAAAAAAGCCCAACGTTTAACTCGTTTGGAATTCTCACACTTTTTTAAGGTGGGAAAGCGGATCAATGACCCCCTCTTTACCATAATTTATGCTCCTAATACCACCTTCAAAGGGGCGGTGGTGGTGAGTAAAAAGTTATATAAAAGCGCCCCTTCACGCAATCGGCTACGTCGTCAGGCGTACGCCCTCCTGGCCGAGAAAGCCCAGAACAACAACACTATCTCTTTGATTATTATTTTTAATCCCAAAGCCAAAGATCTTTCCCGTCCCCAATTGCTCAGTAGACTAGAGGTAAAGTTGGACGAACTTTAATATCAAGGTAGAATAGACGAATTATGTTTAGTTACATCTGGCACACGTTTTTCTTTGATCCAATTTATAATGTTTTAGTTTTCTTTATTGATATCGAGCCCAGGGCGGATGTTGGTATTGCTATCATTGCCACGGTCGTATTTGTGAAGTCGGTTCTCCTTCCTCTATCCATTAAGGCCACCAAAACCCAGAAGGTAATGCGCGAGATTGAGCCGAAACTTAAAGAACTTAAAGAAAAATACAAAGATAAAAGAGAGGAACAAGCCCGTGCCATGCTGGAGATCTACAAAGAAGCGAACATCAATCCTTTTGCTAGCTTGCTACTCTTTATCATTCAGATTCCGATTCTAATCGCTCTCTACTTCTCGGTATACAGTGGTGGTGGGGTGGCTTTGCCAGCGATTAACACTGATATTCTCTATTCCTTCCTTCCTATCCCCGAAAATGCCAATATGAACTTCCTTGGCCTGGTGGATATCAAGGGTAAGAGCTTGCTCCTAGCTATCTTGGCGGGACTCACTCAGTATTGGCAGGTAAAGATGATGATGCCAGCACTCGCCCCACGTGACCCTAACGCGGCTCCTGATTTTAAGGAAGATTTTATGCGCAATATGAACCTCCAGATGCGCTATGTAATGCCAGTTATTATTGCGGTCATCTCCTACACTCTATCAGCTGCGATCGCTCTCTACTTCGTTGTCAGTAACCTCTTTGCTGTCGCGCAAGAATACTACGTCATCAAGAAGCACCGTTAGCGACAGATAATTTTAGCTGTTGCACCGTCAAAGACGGGTGTTCCTCCTATCTTAGTGCAAGCTGCTCTCGATCGGTCACAAAAGTACTTTTTTCCATCGCTTGCAGTGTCGTATGATTTGGGGTCTTCGGTTACTTTTGTACAAGCTCTTGCTACATTTTGACCTAAAGTCGTACACTTACCCCAGGAGCTTCCAGAAGCGTCGCTGTTATATACTCTGTTACACTCTGCTTTTAAGTAACCATCAACCAGTTCGTCACACTTCCTTTTTTCCTCAGTTAGACATTTTGTTCTAGCGACATTTCCTTTTTCGGTACAGGCACTTATGCCGTCAAACCAACCATCATCTAATGGTTCACAAGCAAAAGTACGATTTATATCTGGCTTCTCTACTTCCACTGATTGGATCTTTAGATTGGTTAGTTGGGGATTTATAACCTGCAGGATTAAGACGGCAGACATAATCAGTATCAATCCGAGAAGGGCCCCTTTAATATCTTTTTTCGCTTCCTCCTTGCTGGTAATCACATCAGAGAGCATGTATTTTACTCCAGCAATAATTATTTTTATTACCGCAATCATCCCTGCTACACTTATCGACATTATGTAAAGTAAGTTTATATAAGTCTCGATACTTGCATTTTCTTCTAGGCCAGGTATACCGATAAGGGTTTCTATCGGCGACACAGCAAAAGTGATCGCTGGTAGCGAAAGAAGGCTAGTTAGTGTTAAGATTTTGAATTTAGATAATTTCATACATCCATAGAGTATCATCGTTTTTATTCTTAAAATAGATGTTATTAAAGGCGGAATAAGAATTTATCTCAATAACATCAAGGTTCTGCTGGCTATCAACAAAGGTGTCTGTCAGTAGGATCGAAGTATTATTGGTAAGGTCTAGGTAAATTAGGCGGTCAGCAAAACCTTCTTCGCCGCGATGCCAACTGTCAGGTAGGTCTTCCTTACCTTGTAAGTCATCTTGCCCGCAGATAAGCATACCTTCCGACTCTAACGGGAAACACTTTTCCGGGATCACTGTTCTATCCAGGTTATTTACTGTGTTGCTTGCGGAGTTCAGGTTTCTTGTCTGATACTCGCCATCAACAACAAGTCCAAAGATGATGTTGTTATCAACTGTAATGGCTGACATACCGAAACCAGCAACTTTAGTTCTCTCTAAGCTTCCCGAGGGTAAGACTTTGTAAAGAGCGCCAGATAACGAAGCACTGGCCTTCGGGTGAGCGTAGTGAGTGGAAGAAGCCGAGTTGTCCCAAATGATTCTCGCTTCTCTAAAAGGTAGGCTGAATAGCGTTTTTCGACTTGAGTTTATTAAACTATAACTGAGAGCAACATAGCCATCGGCTGTGCTCCTGCCGTAGAGGATTTCGTTTTTGTCATTTACGGTAAAGTTTTCTGCTATGTCTTCAAAATCAATCAGGTTCACACCCAATTCCTCATTGATGGTACCAGCGAAGAGTTTGAAGTTTTTGTTGTTTTGGTCGGAGGTGGCGAATACGACAAATTGACCATCTTTGGAAAAGATTACTCGACTAGTGTCTTGGATGGTTATATTTGAAATTTTCCTCTCTTCCCTCGTGGCTTGATCGATAATATAGATATGCCCAGTTCCTGGTTCGGCTACGTATATCTTAGACGCAACGGATCCTGTTGCGTTTTGTAAGACTCTGTAGCCAGCTACTGGGCGGGTGGTTATTTGTTTAAGGCCTCCTTGCAGATTTTCTGCTACTTCTTCAGGTGTTTCTGGTGTAGGAATAAATTCAACTTCTTCACCCTCGGTACCAAGATCAGTAAAGTTATCTTTTACTACTTGTGGGGAGCCATTAAGTAGTAAATAAAGCCAAACGCCTACTAGTGCAAAAACTATCAGGCCAAGAACGATTAATCCAATAGGTTTTTTCATACTAGTAATTCACAGTTAGGGTGCCTTTTGCTCCTTGTAATAAATTGGCCAAGTTACGAACTTCAAAAGCAACTGACTCTTTCCCGCTTCCTTCCCGAGAGAGAATTATTCGGTACGGGTTCACGTTGCTGTTTTCTATGTGTTTGCCCCCAATTTCCCAGTGTACAATTCCTGGATTGTTGTAAGTACGTAAGTCCACATAGTATGGTTCGGCTTTTATCTCTTGGCTGTTACCGACAATTGTATAGCCGTCCCGCAAGGCGCGTTTTTTTTGACCATAAAGTGGGCTTATCTCGTAAAATAAAACTTTTTGTTCAATAAGCGGAAAGACAAGATATTTTTCCCCCAGCACCTTACCACTCAAGTCCTCAATTCGTAAATTAACCTTCACTGAGTTTTCGTAACTGTGACTGCTGTAGGTGTGTTTATTCTTCCCCCGTTGTGCTCCCCCGCCAAGAATGTTGTCATTTACTTCCCAAGTATAGATAAGATTTTCTGGTCCGAGTTTGTCATAGGTAGTTACAGCTGTGAAGTTGATGATACTACCAGCACTTGGTAAGGAGCGACCCTCGAAAAAAGAAGGAGTTCTGGTTTGTGGTTCAACAATTATATCAATATAGGAAGGTTCTAAAACTATCGTGCCAGAAAAAGTTTGCCCAGTGGTCATTATGACCGTTGCCAGTACTTCAGTTTTAGTTCCGATATCACCCAAGGTGACAGAAATCTCTCTTTTGTTTTCGTTCTCGCTTTGTATTTTTCCATCAATTTTCCAGGTAACTGTTTTTGTTGTTCCTGGGAGGGTGTAGTCATTGATAGTTAGCGTTACATTTTGGTATGGTTCTGGCGAAGTACTGCTTGGGTTCAACGAAAGAGTTGCTCCAGCACTAACGGCACCGAATTGCGCAAAAGTAAAAAAAGGAATTAAGAATAGTAGGAAAATAAAAACGACTCCTCGCATTCCTTTATTTTAGCAGACTTTTTTATTGAAAGTGACCACTTTACACTATTCTGGGTATTTTTTTACAACCCAAATCCAACCACTAATAAAGGGAAATAAGTTAAGTACAGGTACGGCAGCAGAGAGGGCTACCATAAATAGGGCGGAATATTTTAGACTAGTTCCCTTTCCGGTAAACGGTTTTGCTCCACCAGAGATCATTAATATTAAAGCCGATATGATTACGTTACACAACACTAGTCCAAGTATTGCCCCTAAACAAAGTGCTGCTAATTCCTCGGAACTAGTTAAACCAAATGAAAGTACATATAGTGCTACATCTAAAACGATACTGGCCTTTAACATGAAGGCTAGTAGGTAGAAAATACCGATGATGAACTGAACCGAGAATAGGGTGGCGGATATGGAATGTGTGATTAAAACCGCCCTGTTTAAACGAGCTTTTTCTACAGTTTTTCGAGCAGCTTTTTGAATCAGTGTTTCTTTGGTCTCTCTGTCGCGGAGTTGCTTTTGACGATTTGTCATCGCTCCCCGTAATCCTTGTCGGGAAGACCGCTTTTGCCGTAGCCTAAAGTTTTGTCCTCTTTCTTCGCTCTTTATCGCTCTCTTCTCCTCCAAATCCCCCTTTATCTGCTCCCTAAGCGATTGGTTATTGTATGAAGCTAGTTTTTTCTGGTCAATCGAATCATAACGGCTGTCATTGGCCGCTTCCCCGAACATACTATAGACATTTTCTCCAGTCTTGAGGACCTTTCGAACATTTCTAACCCCATTCCCCGCCGTCTGACTGCTGGCTTGTGACGCTCCTGTCTTCCGTGTTAATACACTAGCTCCGGCTCGCGCTCCTGCGACTATTAGTGGTGCCACCATATGCCCCACATTATACTACATTCGTGAGGCTTGGAGTTCAGCGCGGGCTTGCTTGATCTGGAGAAGTTGTGAAGGGTCTGAAGTAATGATCTGATCCTCGGTGTATGAAGCGAGGATTTTGATCGCGACATGCTTAAGGCCAACGAAGAAGATACCTTCCCCGACCCCTGATTCAAGTAAAAGAAACTTCTCTTCGTCGGTTAGGTTGAAGGTTTCTTGAATGTTGTCAATCGCGGTCGGTGATTGCTTCATTAAAAATTGGATCGAAGAATTGGTGATCATTGGTACACCATATGGTGAGCGTAGGAAATCGTCGACGTCCTGCGTAATGGTGGCGATGCCGAGGTAGTACTTCCGACCGCGTTTTGCAAGACTGAACAAGAAAGAAGCTGTGTCTTCTGATTTCATCATCCACCAGGCTTCATCTATTACCAAAAGTCTCTTGGCCATTCGTCGTCGCACCGCTCCCCAGATGAAGTTAGTGATGATGTACATGGCGATGGTCTTTAGTTCGTCTTCCATATCGCGCAAGGAGAACACCACAAATTTCTGGTTGATGTCGACATTGGTGGGTTGGTTCATGAAGCCTGACCAGGTTCCTGAAGTGTATTTTTGAAGACGAGTGATCAAGGAAGCACTACCGTCCATTCCCGCCAACACCATCTCAAAGTCAGACAAAAGTGGTGGTTCTTGGTTGGTAAAGTCAGTGTCACCGGTAATATCCTTAAGAGCGTAGGTTTCTTGAATAGCGAGATCAAGCACGGTCTCTTCTTCTGGGGTAAGACCACCAAACATCAGGCGGAACAGTCCTATTAACTCAATTACGTGAGTACGTAGTACATCGGCAGGACTTTCGTCTTCTTGAGGATTGGGAAGGTCAAAGGGATTTATGTGGTGATCAGAGGAAAGCGAAATGTTAAAGAATCTTCCCCCCGTGGCTTCGGCCAGGTACTCGTACTCCCTTTCTGGGTCAAGGACGATCACTTCAGTCCCGAACATTAAGGAACGGAGGATCTCTAGCTTCAGAGCATAGGATTTACCTGCTCCCGAAGTAGCGAAAGTGACAGAGTTGTAGTTTGTTAAGGAAAAACGGTCAAATAGGACTAAAGAAGAGTTGTGGCGGTTAATTCCGTAAAGAATTCCTGTGTCCGAAGAAAGGTCAAAAGAGGTAAAAGGAAAGAAGCTAGAAAGAGGCGAAGAATTAAACTTGCTATGAACCATTATTTCGTCCGTGCCAACTGGGAAAATACTCTTCATCGCCTGTTCTTGCTGGAAGAGAGCAGGCTTTACGTAGATTAAACGTGAATCGAGGATTCCTTTTATTTCACTCTCGGCCTTGTTTAGGGTGTTTTCGTCTGGCGCATACAATGCCATATAAAGACCAACATTAAATAGCTTCTCTTCCGCTTGTTGGAGTTTGTCGCGTAGATCTTCTAGGTTATTATAGGCTGCTTCTAGTTGTGGGTCACGGACTTCTCCTCTCTCTTCCTTGATGTTCATTTGGCTTTGTACTTCCGCCACCTTCTTCTGGAACTTCTTGAGAGTTTCGGCGGTATCGACCGGATGGATGACGATGGTAACGTCTAGCTCTTTTTCGATATTGAGAATAGGCTCAAGCCAGCCTTCGCTCAAGGTTCGGGGGTAGGCAACAGTATAGAATACTCGGGTTAGTTGCCCACTTAGATTGATGCTTCGGGGATTGATACTAACTGCAGAAGGAGCGATTACGTCAGTTAGATCAAGTAGGTGTCCGTCGAGGTCGGTTCCGCCACCACCGACGTTATTATTTTTTGGCTGCAAAAAGTCAAAGATACCCATAGTTAAGTGTTGGTTGGCGCTGAGCCGGTCGGGTCAGCAGGATTATAAATATGATAAAACAACTCCACCAAATCATCTTGTTGCAATACAATCGAGCGCACCCCGACTCGAGAGAGTCCTTGTTCTACCAAGGCAACACGTTGCTCAAGTTGGAGGCGGTTTTCTTCAAAGCGTAGCTCACTGGAGTTTGCTTTCTTTCCAGAGCCAAAGACGGAAGTGAGGCCTCCCGCTAAGTTGCCTGGTACCGGGCTGTATGGCACTACCACGAAGAAACTTTTGGTCATAACTTCCACTTGCTCAGTAAAGGTGCGGACGAAGTCCATGTATTCACGGAGTTGGATACGCATGAGGTCATTATCCTGTTGGTTTTCGCGAGTTGAAAGTAGTTCGAGATAAGGTCCGATATTCAGTCGTCGTGATTGAATGTATATCTGGAGGGAGAAGTCGAGGGTGTTCAAAAAAGTTTGAAATTGTTGCAAGATAGCTTGTCTCTCGTCTTCCGATTTTAGAGCAAAGTTGATTGAGGAGGCAAGAATAATAGAACACATCTGACCATTCTTAAGAATTACGACATTATCTTTAATGTCTTTTACGGCAACAAATTGTTGTGAGGCGGTGCTGGCTTTGGGCATATTATTTTTTTTGTAGGGCTTCCATTTCTAAACGTCGAGCTAGAGAACCAAGATTCTTCCCACGGTTGGTGTTCGGGTTTGGTAGGGGTACATCTTTGGGAATGGTGCTTGGGGTGAAGGGGCTTTTGTGTATGACCTCCTGTTCCCTTTTCCAAATATATAGTTTGGTGTGGGTTAAGTAGTTAAAGATTGCTTCGAGGAAGTATGAGAAGGGGCGGTTATTAACTGGGTAGAAGGCTAGTGCTCCCGCCAAGATAGCTAGAGGTAGGCCAATTAGAATAAAGATAATAAGTGGGGCAGTTAGAAAAAGTACTACCCCCATCCCTACTCCCCCGCCCAAGTAAAGGAACTGACGCCAGGTGAAAGGACCAAAGATCTTATCTTCGATATCGATAAATTGTGGTACCTCAAACTGCATGACTGTATTATACACTCTCTACCTCGAAGAAAATGTATCGGCGGGGAATTACTAGGCTCCCCACTTGGGATCATCCGCGCCAGGACGTTTTCGGATCGGGTAGAGATCAGCTTGTGAACTTTGGTAGGTTGGTACTTCTGCGTAGGGGCTTTGGGGTAGAGGTCGGACGAGGGGGTTGGTATTTTCGCTGTACATCGGCTCGGGAGTGACAGATTGGACGGCTGGAGTAGTAAGTGGTTCAAAGAATATTGGATAGGTAGCGTTATATACTTTGGGGAACCAATCAGGCATTGCTTGCATTATTACTTCCACCATTCCTGCCGCCTCTTCTTCACGGTTGCAGTTTTTGGCTATAAAATTCTTTAATCTTTCAGCGTCAATAAAAAAAAGTAAGAAAAGTACGATCCCGTTTTGTAAGTACGTCGTTTCTTCGGGGGTCAGGTTTTCACTGACTGATAGGGATTCAGTTAGTGTACTTAAATAATCACTCCCGAGAAAGGTTTTGTATTCCTCCCCTAGTAAGCTTAGTCTTTCTTGAATTAATTCGTTTTCCATATAGTTATTCTAATCGTCCTTTTTCTTTGCGTTCTCTTCTAAGAGTTTCTTAATTTCTTTGTATAAGTCATTCTCCTTGTCTTTTCTATCAGAATCTGCCCCTCTACTGCCATCTCTTCCATAACGTTCCTCTAACTTATCCGCTGAAGCAGATATGGCTCTTCCGTAGGCGGCTGCTCCTTCGCCGGCAGACATACCAGCGATAGCTCCAGCACCAGTCACTACTCCGGTACCTACGCCGACTACACCTCCAATTGCAGTTGCCGTACCTACACCACCGACGGTACCTCCTGCTATTTTTACTGGAATGCCTGTTAGGGTTTCAGTATAGTTGTTAACTCTGTCAGCCTTGGCTCTTACTGTGTTCATAAAACTTATCTGATTCTGGTAGGTGATTTTATTGACGACACTTTTTTCTTCAGCCCCTCTTGCTTCTTCATACTTTTTTTGAGCCTTTTCTACTTCCTCTCCTCCTGTGGTTTTGCGAACCTCCTGCTTTCTGTCATTGATTTTTTCTAGGCTTACCTTAATTTGCTCAATAATGTTTGGATCAGGATTCCCAGTACTAATTTCCTTAGCAAGACCCTCTCTAAGTTCTTTTTCGTCTGTAAGTAACTGTCGGTATTCAGGTGAAGCGTTCTTTATGGCTGCTTCAAGTCCCATCGCCGCTTTTCCAAGATCAGTACTTACATCTTTTTCAGCCTCAGCTATTTGTTCATTTACCCTATCTTTCATTTCTTCAGATACGTAATTACCGTCTTTATCTTTAACCTTGGTCTTCACTAAGCTCTTTGCAAATTCTTCGTCACGTTTGACTCTTTCTTTAACCCTTTCTCTATAGCCACCTTTCTTTCCTTCTCCAATACCTAACTCCTTGCCCAGCCCGCCGACATTTCGTACATCAAATGAAGCGTCAGCCATTTTATTTGTTGTATTTAATAACTTTCTCCCTGTACTACTTTTAGCTGCCCAGGCGTTAAATTTTTGGTTTTGTGAGAGACGGTCAGCCGCTCCACCGATGGCGTATCTTCCAAATTTGGCTGCTCCGCCAGCGGTAAGGTCACCAGTTTTTCTTTGGGTGTAACTGCGTGCTTTGTTGGCTGCGGACTTTCCTAAACTTACTGCTTTATCGGCCCCTTCGGCCCCCAGCTTTTGGGCGGCAACTACGGAAGCAATCATGAATACTGAAACCAAAAGGAATTTAATTAATACACCGATACGCGTTTCTTCTGTACCACTAGCAAGAAAGAGATCTTGCGTCTTACTATCGGTGATCAAAACAGAAAGCATCTGGTAAGAGAGTAGTAGGAAAAGAAAATAAATCGGAGCGACAAAAGCCTTCTTTAGGAATTCGTTCCAATGTTTTTTGGCAGTATCTTTTAAACCAGGGAAGATCATTCCTGCGAACAAGAAGGGTGAGAATACCATGTATATGCACAGCATGACAAACCGAATAAGTAGAATGAAAGCGCCCGAGACAAAAGCAAAGAACATCGATAGGTAAAGAATCAGTATTCCGAAAACTTGTCCGTAGTTAAAGTTTTGGTTGTCCGGGGGTTTAAGATCAAAGATCGAGGAGGCTCCAATTTTATCGGCAAACATAGTAGAGATCATGAATTCGTCGCCGCTAATAAATGCTTGCGAGGCAAATTGAAAAGCTGCGACGTTACTAAAGTCGATAATAAACTTGGTGATATACAAACTAAAGTTGATAAATAAGGCAGCGATTATTAGAAGAGCCAGGTTCTTCCTTGCTTCGCTACTTTCGCTATCGAAAATCATTCGAAATCCAATATAAACCAAACCAAAGATGAAAAGGATATTCACCAAGTCTCTTATTACAAGCCACATTTCTTCAATTGCTACACCAAAACTTGAGGTATAAGTTTTACCAAATTCTAGTACATAAGCCTTACTTACGTAGTTCAGTAGGTCTCCCGCAAGCCCGGCCAACCAACCAAACACAACCGTAATGATGGTGTAGAAAAATTCTGCTCCTTTATCTCCCTCCGGTGGGGTGCCGGCTGATTGATTAAATTGTGTAGTGGCAGTAGCCTCTGTAACGAAAACAGGTGTAAGAAATAGAAGCAGAAAAACCAAACAATTGATTATTATTGCGTAGTTTAGGACAGATTTTTTTTGTGTTGATCCAATAAACATAATTAATCGAGTGACCCTCCATCATCTATAGGAGGAGGTGTGATTATGAATTCCCAGGTAATACTACTTCCTTCAATATCAGCTTCAGAGTGTAGTGATCGGATTGAGCTAAATCTTTGCATCATATCTAGTCTTGCTGCTGTAGTGTCTAGGTCAGATCGCATTAGGGTCTCAAAATCAGATATAAGTCCTTCAAGTAATGTGATGTTACTGGCTGTCAAAATGAGAATATCAGCTATGTGGGTCACTTCCTCAAAAGCCATATCACGAATAGTTGCTTCCGAGAGAGGGTTATTGGCCACAGCAGTTACTGGTCCTTGGTAAGATTGAGCCAGAGTTGCATATTCACTCTCTAAAGCACGTGCATCCTGTAGAAGTCTCAAAAACTCCTCATCTTGACGATCAGTGTCTGGCGGCACACCAACGATTCTTCCCCCACCCCCTCCTCCACCGCCAGATCCTCCAGATAGCCCCAAAAGACCATTGGTCCCGGTGATGGCTTTAGATGCTATCTGAGCGAACAAAGCCCCGACAATTTCGTCGATTTCATCAGCAGCGACGAGACTCTCTCTCCCTGAGTCAGTGTTTCTAGATAAAGTATCTTCTATGTAAGCTCCTGGGGTATTGATGCTACAATCATCTTCTTGAACTCTACCATTTGCTGCGGTTGAACTAGCTTTACAGGTTTTGAATGATTTAAAACCATCTCCCCAACCGAGTTCGGCTAATTCCTTCCCCGTCTTATCTCTGATTAAAGCATCTAGTTCATTGGAGGCTTCCAAGTATGCTCCATAGGCTGTGTAAGCACCTGGGTTCATGGTTACCTTAGCCCAAGTATCCCAAGCCCCGCCGTTTATAAAACTACCGTCCAAGTAACTATCAAAACCCTCGCCTATCTCGGTGATACTACAAGTAAAAGGTTGATTATTTCGGTCTCGTTTGTAGTCGACGTTTAAAGCAAATAGAATATCAATTCTGAAAGGGGCACATAAATGGGGGTATAAACTATTTAAATAGGTACCAGCCGCTTGATCAGCGACGTCAATGAGAGTGGAATTAAGGTTTTGTATAAAAGACGGACTTCCTTTAAAACCGGAGTTTATCCAGTCCACGATACTCGCCGTCATTTGTTGGAGTATAGCTTTGGCTACGGCCCAAGCGACACCGTCAAGAACTCCCTCTTTTAAACCAAGAGAGGTTTCAATTTTTGCCGTTACAGCACTCCAGGCGTTGCCAATAGTTGTAAGGATTTGGTTTATTATTGTAGCGGGTGGGTCATTTACGATAGTTTGTGCATTTGCGTGATGCGTGCTAGTTAGACTAAGCTTCGCATAGTCTTGTGGTGTATACAAAAGAACAAAAGACAAAACTAAGGCAAAGAAACCCGTTAGTATTTTTTGTATGAGTTTAGTTAAGCTGTTCATAAATTGATGTTAAAGTATCCTCCTCAAAGTACATAAACAAGTATCCAGGGTCACTACTCGATAAGACAATCTTGTTTTCAACCATATCCTTTTGGAAGTTTTGTAGGGCATAAACAAGACCTATTACATCATCCTCATAACGCTTTAGGCGGAGAAGGGTAAGCATTGGATCGATGTCGACTTTAGTAAAGGTGTCGATGTCGTTATAGATAGCTTGATAGACATTAAGGAGGTCCAAGTGTGATTTGGTGAAGGTAGAAGGTACGGCAACAGATCTAGACTTATCGAGGACTGATTTATAATAATTAGCAATTTCAACAATTTGTGCTTTAGTAATTGGGTCTCTTGAACCAACCAAGTCAGATAATAAAGTAAGCTCGTTTTCTAGTTTGGTAGTAGAGTTTTCTTGCAAAGCTTCGCCCATTTGGTTGACGTAATCTTTGAGGTCAGCTTGGCTATATTTATGCAAAACAACAACGTCACTAACATCAAATAATTTGTCTTGCGCTACATGTTCCACTTGGTCGAGGAGCTCAGTTACCATCTCTTGTTTGGAAGACTCCAGTGTGCCGTAACCCTTGGCATAAAAAATATCTTGTATCAGCTTTATACCCATTTGGGCAGTTACAGTATCAGGAACCTCATACTCGCTATCGGTAGTTGAGGCGGTAAAAACATAACTAGCATCATCAACAAACGCTTCGCGCCAGTCCTCTATGCCGTCGGAGTTACTATCAGAGACGGGTAAGGGGGCTCTTAGGCCGGATTCTGCCCCGCCAGCAACGGCTAGGTGACCATCGGGCTCAACGGCGATTGACGGGGAGGATGTATGGTACGCCAAAGCGACTAAGCCAAGGCCAACCACAAAAGCCCAAAGAATTTTCGGTTTATATAAAACCTCCATTCCATTATTATAACATTGCCAGTCACAAGTCAGAGTGGAAGTCTGTATATAAATATGGCACGAGATAGCTAGGGCAAGGGTGTTGTATTCGTAACTTCTTAGGTTTGGGTGGAAATTGCTGTAAGGCTTGCTAATTTCCGCGCCAGTTTAAGCCAAGTTTCGATGGTTAAATCCTCACCACGGATATTTAGGGTTAGTTCGAGAGCGGTGAAGATTGTTTCCAGTTGTTCTTTTGGGAAAGACTCTTTAAGGTTTGTTAGTAGTTGCTTTCGCTTCTTGCCGAGACCTAGGTGCAAGAGAGAAAAGAAGAAATCGGTGCTTACGTCGGCGAAATTATCGTTGTTTATGGCGTTTATTTGCAAAATTGCTGAATCTACCTTGGGGGCGGGCTTAAAGTGTCCACGGCTAACGGTTTTTATGTACTTAGGCTGGCCAAAGGCGCGAACCGAAAGAGAAAGTAAAGAACTCTTGGGGTCACGGGCTATTCGGGCGACCATCTCCTTTTGCATTAAAAGGACAATTGTACTGGGTAGAATGGGGTTGGTAAGGAGTAGTCGTAGAATTAATCCCGATAGGTAATATGGGATGTTCGCCACCACCTTAAAACCTTGGTTAGGTAGACCCAAAGCCTTCAAATCAAGCTCCTTTACATCTCCTTCGTGAAGGAATAGTTGTTTGTTTAGAATTGCTTCAGCAAAAAGGGTGCGTAATTCCTGGCAAGCACGAGCATCAACTTCGATGGCGTGGACAACAGCTCCCCTCTGGAGCAGGCTTTTGGTTAAAGCACCGATCCCTGGCCCAATTTCTAAGACAATATCCCCTGGCCTTACGTTGGCAGCCTCACACATCCAGTTCGGTACGACTGGTGTAGTTAGAAAATTTTGCCCCAAGGAGCGCTTGTGGACAAAATCTTCAGTTTTCTCGGTAGTTTTTCGGCGCATTTCTCCACTATGAAGTATATTTTTGACTTAGTCAAGATAGATGGTGGTTTCGTAGCCACTTTGTCCTCCCGGATTGTCTTGTTCGAGGTGTTCAGTGCCAATGTCATTAAGAAATGAAGATGGGATATTGACTCTCTGACTACCGTAGATGGTTCGGATGTGCGCGTAGCTAAGGAAGACTTTTTTCTCGGCGCGCGTTAGGGCAACGTAGAATAAACGCCGCTCTTCTTCGTGGTCGATACCGGTGTCATCGAGTCTTTCGTGTGGGAAAAGGCCTTCCTCCAGGCCACAGATAAAGACGTAGGGAAATTCTAGACCTTTGGCCGCATGTATCGTCATTAAACGGACGGCATTTTGTTCGTTTTTCTCCTTTAGCTCATCTTGGTCACTTTGGAGAGCGGCATTTTCGAGTAGGGCTTCAGCTCCTTCGAGGGCGGGTAGTTCGTCATATCGTTTACTCAAACTCACTAATTCTTGAATGTTTTCTAGTCGAGCCTGGTCGTCTTCGGTTCCCTGCTTCTTCAATTCTTCTTCAATACCACTGTGTCGCAAGATAAATTTTATGGTTTCGGAGATAGGTTTATTTTCCGCCGTATTTCTGATGGCCGAGATTATTTGTTGAAAGTTGGCAATTTTAGCTTTGACCCCAGCCTTTAGTTCAGCCTCTTTGCCTTCGACGATCTTTAGGACTGTTACTTTCCCTATTCCTCGGGCGGGTTCGTTTATTACCCGGACTAGGTCGGCGGTACTGTTTCCATTTAGCGCTAGTCGTAAGTAAGAGAGAATGTCTTTAATCTCCTTTCGTTCAAAGAATTTGGTTCCGAGTAATTGGTAGGGTACGGCAAAGTTTAAAAAGGCTTCCTCTAGTAACCGAGATTGAAAATTGGTGCGATACAATACGGCAATATCAGAAGGCTCAGTACCGGCTTCGGAAAGTTTTTTGGCTGTCAGGGCAATGTACTCGGCTTCATCTTGCCCAGTCATAGCCGCATAAAGTCCTAGTTTCTCCCCGGCTTGATTATTGGTGAAGACGGTCTTGGGGATCCGGTTGCGGTTTTTGTCAATCACTTGGTTAGAGACAGCAATAATTGTTTTGGTTGAGCGGTAGTTTTCTTCGAGTAGGACGGTCGTGGCTCCGGGAAATTCACGTTCAAACTGGAGGACGTTTTTGATGTTAGCTCCTCGCCACGAGTAGATGTTTTGGTCGATGTCCCCCACAACACAAAGGTTCTGTTTTTCACCAGTTAAAGCCTTAGCAATCGAGAACTGAACAGCGTTAGTGTCTTGATATTCATCAATATGAACATATTGGTAGCGCGCATTTAAGGTTTCTTTAACTGGTGGATGGTCTCTGAGTAGAGCTAGAGTTTTTACCAATAAGTCATCAAAATCAAGGGCTTTCTCCTCTCTTAGAATTGATTCGTAGTGCGAAAAAGCCTCAGCCGCCACTTCTTCGGGGAAACTACTGGCCCGGTCTTTAAACTCTAAAATTGAAAGACCATCCCCTTTGGCTCGAGAGATTTGTCCGAGGATTTTCTTTGGTTCAAATTCTTTAGGGTTATAGTTAGCACGTTCGATGGCTTGTTTCATGGTACGCAAACTATCACTTCGGTCGTAGATGCTGAAGTGTTTGGGGAGGTTTAAATAATTGTGGAATTCACGCAATAGTCGAACCCCTAGGGAGTGAAAAGTAGTTATGGTTGGAGACGAGTCTAGTCTAGCGCGATCAGCCGGAGGGTATTTTTTGATTAAAGCCTCTGCCCTTTCACGCATCTCTTTGCCAGCTTTATTGGTAAAGGTGACCGCTAAAATTGCTCCTGGTGAGACCCCTTCATGGATAAGGTGAACAATCCGGTGGGTAAGGACACGGGTCTTGCCTGAACCAGCTCCAGCTAAGATTAGAAGGGGTCCTTCAGTCTGAAGAACTGCCTCTTTTTGCTTTTCATTTAAACCCTCTAGATATGGTCGTTCAGTCATGTGGAGTACACTATAACACGACTTCAGTGAGGCAAATAAAAAACCGGCAGTTTCCTGCCGGTCCCCTCGCAGTAGCGCGGTTGTTTCAGACGAAGCCTACTGTACCGTAGTAGGCTACGTCGTTCATGCCTGTGGCTTTTCCGAGAAACGGAGAGCCTCGTGGGGCATGGGAACATAACTGTCTCCCCTCTTGAGTGTTTAGCTACACTCGGCCTGTGGGACAATTCCCGTTGACTTGGGAAAGGATTTTCCTAGCCACATATAAGATAAGCTGTTTAGTTAAAAAATCCAAGATCAAATAAATTAGGAACTAGAACTAGGATTCTGTCAATAGGTAAATCTGCCTTGATGAGTAAGCCTTAAATCGCTCCGGCTACCCCTTATGGGGAAAACTTAGATTCGTCAATTGCAGGCTTTTTCCCATCTAGTAAAATATTGGCATACCTATCGTAGGTATGAGTTTTGAAAAGAGCTTCAGAGCTCTTTTTGTTTCCGAAATTACCGTAGTGGAAGAATAGCGGCGAGACCCTAAAAAATTCGTATTAAACCCACAAATCAAGATTCTGATTTGCCGAGTAACTTAGAGGCAAACAATCAGATGACAATAAATATAAAACCAAGTGCGAAAAAACGGGCAGTTTTTGAGCTCTTAGTACTTACCGGCGTAATTCTTCCTCTGTCAGTACAGGCTGGTCTGTTCGGTGAAGGTATGTTTGGTAAAAAGGATCTAGTGGTTGAAGTTGAGCCAGCGGTGTACACTTCGGCGATAGACATTCCCCTCCTGTCAGCTGAGCAGAATCCTAATCCCTATCTAGCACTGGGCGGGGCTGAAGTAATAGTAGAAGATGGAGCTTTGGTTTCTTCCGGACCGGTTGGAGCGGATGAGATTGCTTCGTCCAAAGTCGAAAACGGTGAGATTAGTGTCTACACTGTCCGAGCAAACGACACCCTTTCACATATTGCGGAGATGTATGGGGTGACGGTTAATACTATATTGTGGGCCAATGATTTGACCCGAGCCACTGGTATAAAGGAAGGACAAACGCTAATTATTTTGCCTATTGCCGGGGTTCGTCATGTCGTACGTAAGGGAGATACCTTGGCATCAATTGCTAAACAATATTCGGGTGATGTAGATGAGATCATGTCATATAATGAGATGGCATCTAAAGAAGATTTGGTGGTTGGTGAGACTTTAATTATCCCTGGTGGGGCGATTCATACTGCTCCGGTTACAAATAAAGGTAAGAGCCTAGCTTCTGGTAAGGGAGTAGGTGGTGGCTGGTTATCTCATCCAGTACCTGGTGCAGTGAAGACACAAGGTCTGCATGGATACAACGCGATTGACTTGGCGGCTTCTATTGGAACGTCGATTCGTGCCGCCGCTGCCGGAGAAGTAATAGTCTCTCGTAGTTCTGGCTGGAATGGAGGTTATGGTCAGTATATTGTGATTCGTCACAGTAATGGAGCACAAACACTCTACGCTCACCTTTCTAGTATTGGAGTATCAGTTGGTTCACAAGTAACCCAAGGTCAGGTGATTGGTGGTATGGGTAACTCTGGTCGCTCTACTGGTGCTCACCTACACTTTGAGGTTCGTGGTGGTAGCAATCCATTCTAGAGGATCTTCTTTACGATTTGAACAGCCATACTTTAGGAATATAGACAAAAGAAAAGGTGAAGCTTGTGCTCCACCTTTTCTTTTATCTACACACAATATCATAGCGTTCAAATTGCAAAGACGAGTCACTATGATCTTAGTTTTGGACACGATACTGCAAGGCTTCGAAGAGGTGTTTGGGTTCGATGTCGGGAGCTGAATCTAAGTCAGCGATAGTTCGAGCGACTTTTATCAGGCGGTGGTAGCTACGAGGTGAGAGGTTGAGTCGTTCCGCGGAGGTTTTTAGTAGGGTACGAACTTCCTGAGACAGAATCAAACAATGATCTATATCACGGCTAGTCATCTCACCATTAGTGCTGATTCCTCGACCATCAAGACGAACCTTTTGTTTTTCCCGAGCTAGTTTAATTTCGTTTCGTGCTTGGTTCGTCTCCCCTTCACTACGACTCAGGTTGCTTAAGGTTTCGTAGTCGAGATGTGGTACTTCGACCCATAGATCAATACGATCGAGAATCGGACCAGATATTTTGTCGGCGTAGGTTTCTCGTAAAGCCAAGGCTAGATTGGTTGTCCCATCTTCTTTGCCACGGTAGGGGTTTAGGGCGGCAACGAGAATGAAGTCCGCTGGGAAAGTAGCACTGCCCTGAATTCGTGAAATACTTACCAAACGATCTTCAAGTGGTTGGCGTAGGGCATCCAAAGACCGTCTTTCGAATTCAGGAAATTCATCCATAAACAATACTCCCTTATGAGCCAAAGTAACCTCACCCGGTTTTGGGTTGGTACCACCTCCGACTAAAGCGGTGTGTGAAGCCGAGTGGTGTGGCGTACGAAAAGGTGGTTCGGTAGAAATTCGGTGGTTGGTATTTGTTAAAGAATGGATGGCGGTTACTTCCAGAATCTCTTGTCGGGTCAGTGGTGGTAGTAGATTTTGAAAGGCACGCGCCAACATGGTTTTTCCCGTTCCCGGTGGTCCAACGAGAATTAAGTTGTGGCGACCAGAGGCGGCTATGACGAGGGCTCGCTTAGCACTTTCTTGTCCCTTGATGTCTTCGAGTAGTACTCGACCTTCGCTCCAGTTATCTTGTACTTCAGTAAGGGGGGTGGGTGAAAGACGATGGTGAGCTTGATGTTTCCGGTCGATGTGACGGATTACCGCTTCTAAGTTCGGGGCCGCGAAGATATTTACGCCTTCAATTAAAGCGGCTTCGGAAGCGTTTTCTTCAGGTACAATAATATCTAAATAACCACTGGCTTTTGCTCCGAGGACAATATTCAAAACCCCCTTAACGGGTCGCAGACTACCGTCAAGACCAAGTTCTCCAACGTAGATGTATGGGTGGTCGGTAGTTACTTCACCCGAAGTTAAGAGATAAGCAATGGCAATTGGTAGATCAAAAAGTGGCCCTTCCTTCTTTAGGTCAGCGGGTGAAAGCGAAACCACAATTTTTTGGTTCTTACTCTTTGGTGACTCGAATCCGGAATGTTTGATGGCACTACTGATACGGTCCTTCGACTCCTCGACGGCTTTTCCGGCCAAACCGACAATGGAGAAGGAATGGAGGCCAAGGGCTAGATCGGCTTCAATTTGTACCAAAGTGCCTGATAAGACGTGAGGCTGGATCGTATGCGTCTTTGCAACATTCATCTTACTACCAAGACAGCAAATCTTCCTCCTCCATGTGTTTGGTGCAAGTACGAGCTTCTGGACGCATCAGCAATCTTTCCTCCTCAATTTTTTCGCCACCAATTTCACAGGTTCCATAGGTACCTTCGTCTATTTTCTTTAGGGCGCGTTTTAGATCTTGGTATTCTTGCTCTAAGGCTGAGAGAATTGCTCGTCTCTCGTTCCAGTCTTCGACCACGTCAGCTTCGGTGTTTTCATCTGCTGAATTGTTTTGTTCCTCGGTGTCAGGTATGGCTTCCCAGTCATCAGTTGTTTTATTGTGTACCGCGATAGTTTTAAGTTCAGTTACGATTTTAGCTAGCTGCTCCTCAAGCATTGTTTTGTAGACGGCAAACTCAGTCATAGGTTATTTAATTAATTTAACTAACTCACCAAAGGTTAAACTGTCGGTGGTAACTATAATCATATTATTAATGAGACCGTATGTTAAGAGTTCGTTGTTGGCTTCATCAAGGAGAATTCGAGCGTCCGCTCCTTCTTTAGTAACATCAATAAAGCGGGTCGCGCTTACCGCCGGTTCTAGTTGGAAGGTTTCCGTAAAATCACGCTCTAGGGTCTTTTCCCAAGCGAGCATTCCCCCACGAGCACTGATCTCGTCGCTAACTTTTATCATTACAAACGGTTCGTTTAGATCAGTACGACCAAAATAAATCTGCTTTAGGGAGGCGAGAATACCAGCGTTGCTGCTGTCGGTTAGGAGGTTGAGAAGTGCGGTGCTTGGTATGGGTTCACGAGTTGGATTTGGCTTAACAAACACCAAAGCTTTAGTCTCACCGCTTAGCTTGAAGATTTCGCTTTGTATCGCTTCCCCACTGACGGTTTCCAAACTTACAAATTCAACTGGTAGGTTGCTTAGTCGTAGCGGAGCTAGCATTTCTTCTGAGGCAATTGGGGCGGTTGTCTCTTCTTGGTTAAGGAGAGTGTTTATAATCATAACTCCCACACCAATGACGGCGATAACAGCAACAATACCCAAAGTCATGACGTTGGTAGTGAGAGGAAGAATTCGCCAAGAGCGAGTAGTTGGCGTGGTTGCCGTTTCAGTTTCATAAACTTCTCGAGGGCGTTCCCAATCTTCGTAACGATAGTCTTCCAACGCTTCTTCATCCCAAGTTTCTGGTTCGGTTTCCTCTAGAGTCTCGTCAGTTGGGACTGGTTCAGGGAGACGTTTTTGTATTCGGACTTTCTTCTCGGGTTCGCTCATTTTTGTAGCTTCTACTTCCGACTTCTCTACTTTTGGTTTTTTGGTAAAGAAAGATAAGAGTGAACTTTTTTTCACCGGCTTTTCCTCTTCTGGTGTAGCGGATTTGGGAATGGAACTGGCTTCAGTCGGTTTAGCTCCTGGGATTTTTATTTCGTCTTTTTCTTCGGCTAAGATCTGTTCGATTCGGTTACTATATGGCGCTTCAGTTATGCTTGTCGCCCTCTTGGCTTCGGGATGTTCGTCTTTGGTTGGAGTTGGGATTTTCGCCTCAGCTTTTGGTGTCGGAAGAGGTGGGGGGACTTTAGCTTTAGGTTCGGGGGCGATAACCGGTAGTTCGGCCGCTGGTCGGATAGTGGTTTTTGGTTTTGTAACTGCTGGACTAACTTTTTCGGGAGCGGGAACATTATAGCCGCCTCGGTGTACTAACCTGACGTTGCTCGTGGTGTCGACTTTTCCTGGTAGAAGTGAATAACCGACATCAGTATTTGGTGTCCAAGTGACATGCTCCATCCTTTTCTCGTATTCCTCTCTTTGTCTAATTCGATCTTGAATACTCGAAAAATCAGAGGTTGCAAACCGGCCAGTTTTGGAAGTGGCTTTTTGGATAACTCCCTTTCTGATCTCGGCGTCAGGGACAACATATTTAGGAATCTTTTTTTGTCTCTGCTCTTCTTGGTAGTTGGAGAACCAATCAGTCAGAGCTCTTTTTACTGCTGGGAAAAAGCGAAAACGATTTCGCTTGTTGTCGGTGATGATTGTGGCCCCATCATCGGTACCACTGTCGATCACAAACTCATTGTCCTTTTTAGTATCCGTTAACGACTGCTTTTGTGGTGCGAATTTGTCTAATGTCTTTTGGTCGATGCTTACAACTGGGGGTTTGCTACTTGGAGCCTTGTCTGGCGGCGGTATTTTGGTTGCTGGATCCGGTAGGGTTTCAGGCTCGGGCTTTTTAAGGTTAGCTACCACCTCAGCCACATTGACTTCCTTTTTGGCTGGGACGGGGTCAGGCTTTTTGGTCGTTTCGGGAATCTTTAGTTCGGCACTATTTATCTCCTCACCGTTTCCGGATTTTTCGTCACGCTTCCGCTTGCCGATTTCGAGATCTTCGGCGTAAGTGCGGATTTGGCGTAATTTTTTGGTAGTTGTCGTGTGGGTCGGTTCACTCATTATTAGTAGTATCTCATGAATCAGCGTATTTGTGAGGGGTAGTTGTGGCTATAAAATTACTTTTGCTCTAGGTAGTTACAAAGCAGAGCGCCCACCATAGGGTGGGCGCTCTGCTTTGTAATCTTCACTACTTCCCTTCGGGTTTCTTGAGACCGCGCTTTTCGGCAAAGTTAGGATCCGCTTGTTTGATGGAAAGACCAATTTTTCCTTCCTCAATCTTGCTTACCACTACCTCAACTACTTCACCAACTTTCAAAATTCCTTCCACGGTCTCCAGACGGAAAGGGGCAATTTCGGAAATATGAATCAGCCCTTCATTGTATGTATCGAGTCGTGCGAAGGCGCCAAAGGTTGCTAATTTTATTATAGTTGCCTGCACCCTCTCCCCTACTTCGTAGCGTTTGGTTAGGTTCTTAATTTTCTCAGCAGCGATTGATGCACTACCACCACGACCAGTGATGTATACTTCACCGTTATCTTCGATCGTAATTTCATCAACTCCACTTTCCTCCTTAATACTTTTTATAGTCTTGCCGCCAGAGCCGATGACCAAACCAATTTGTTCGGGTAAGATGTTAATAAAAATTATTTCTGGAGCGCGAGGAGAAATGTTAGATCGGGGAGCAGCGATCTCATTAGTCATCACCTGCAAAATTTGCTGTCTGGCTTGCCTGGCTTTTTCGAGAGCTTCTCTTAACATCTCTAGTGTCACACCCTGAACCTTCACATCCATTTGGATAGCAGTCACACCTACTTCTGTCCCAGCTACTTTAAAATCCATATCACCGAACTCATCTTCTGGTCCCTGAATGTCAGTTAGCAGTGTGTACTTACCATCAAGAATCATTACTCCGGAAGCGATTCCAGCCACAGGTCGTTTTATAGGTACGCCACCATCCATTAAGGCTAAGGTTGAGGCACAGACCGAACCCATTGAACTCGATCCGTTACTCGACATGGTCTCTGAAACTAAACGTATCGTGTATGGGAAATCTTTAGGAGAGGGTACGACGGGAAGGAGAGCTTTTTCGGCGAGAGCACCATGACCAATCATACGACGATTAAAACCACCGACGCGTCCAGTTTCACCAACACTAAAGGGCGGGAAGTTATAGTGGTGCATGAAGCGCTTTTTGCTTTCGCGCTCTTCCATTGTGTCAATCAGTTGAGCAGCTTCCGGACCACCAAGTGTTAGTGCCGAAAAGATCCGTGTACCACCACGATAGAAGATCCCTGAGCCGTGAAGTACTGGAGAGAGACCTCCGGCTTGAGCATATAGTTCGCGCACCTCATCAAGACCGCGACCGTCAGCTCGCTTGCCTTCCTCGACTGCGCCGCGGTGAATCTCGTAATCAATCATGTCTTCAAACCAAGCCGAAGCTACCTTCTTGTTGAAGTCAGACAAGGCTGTTTCACAGGCTTTAATAAATTCATCTTTGAGTTCGTAGATGTGATCCTTGCCGGCACGACTCGAAAAGATCGTCGAGCGCAGTCGCTCCGAAAAGCTTTGATTATATAAGTTTCTCAGCTCTTCGGGGGGTTCCACACTGGTCACGTCCACCTTCTTTTTACCGATTTCGGCGATGATAGTCTTTTGAAAATCTTCCAGTTTCACATGGATTTTTGTTGCCTCAGCTAAGAAATCAACAATGTTAGATTCTGTCACTTCCTGGCTAGCGGTCTCAATCATGTTGATTGTATTGTTTTGTCCGCAAGCTAATAACTCAAGGTCAAGAGAGTCGATGGTGCGGTCTAAGTAGGTAGGGTTGATGATTAGTGATCCGTCACTTCCTTTGCGTCCGAGTCGGACGGCGCCGACTGGCCCGAGCCAAGGGATGTCTGAAATACCAAGTGCGAGCGAAGCACCAATTACTCCTAGTACATCAGGATCATCTTCTCCAATTGAAAGGACGGTAACAATAACTTGCACATCGCGCTTAAAAGCTTTTGGGAAAAGTGGTCGAATCGTTCGGTCGACTATTCGGGCCGAGAGAATCGCTTCGTCACTCGGACGTCCCTCACGACGCATGAAGCGACTACCAAGGATTTCCCCCGCCGCGTAAAATTTTTCTTCAAACTCTACCGAAAGTGGAAAGTATGGTAGATCAGTATCAGACTTACCCATGACGGCGGTTACCATGACTACTGTCTCTCCGTAACTAAGTAGGACGGAACCGTTGGTGTGTGTGGCGAGATCATTAAACTCGGCGGTCAGAGTTTTGTTGCCAAACTCAGTAGTATAAATTTTTCTTTGCATTGTTAGTACAGGTCGTTGTTATCGTCTAGTAATGCTCCGCCTGATTTTCGAGTAGAGCGGGTTGAGCGAGTAGAATTCTTGCGACGGACTTGCTTGTATCCGATCAAAAATTCACTGGGGTTTTCATCTAGGTCAATAAAGTCGTCCACCACTTCTCGTAAGCGTGAAGAGGCTGACCGTCCGAAGGTAATGACTTCTACTTGGCAACCTTGGTTTTGTACGTACTCCACCAGAGGAATAAAATCACCGTCACCAGAAGCGATAACGATCGCATCAACTTTCTGAGCCAGCTTAATCGCGTCGATCGCAAGACCCACATCCCAGTCGGCTTTTTTTGCACCACCATAAAAAATTTGTAGATCCTTGGTTTTGATTTCGATACCAACTTTTTCGAGGGCTTCGAAAAAAGCCGTCTCCTCCCCACTCTCAGTGTTGACCACGTATGATAGAGCACGGATTAATTTTCGATCACCGAGCGCGCGCTTGACGACGGCAGCGAAATTTACTTTTGATTTGTATAAATTCTTGGCACTGTGATAGAGGTTCTGTGTATCTATCAAAATAGCGACCCGTTGTTCCGGGTGTCGGATTACTCCCATAGTATTAAAATAAAATTAAACTTTTTAAAATTGCCTCCGCGACTACTATACTCCCGAAAAAGGGAAAAGTAAAAATGCTCCCAAAGGAGCATCCTACTATCGCTTTAGACCGAGTTTCTTGGTGAGGCTGTTGTATGCCTTCACATCTTTCTTCTCAAGATACTTTAGGTGTTTACGACGATTGGCTACCATCTGCAAGAGACCACGACGAGAGTGAAAGTCTTTCTTGTGCTTGCGCAAGTGATTAGAAAGTTCATCAATCTGTCGAGTTAAAAGTGCCACTTGTGCTTCTGGTGAACCAGTATCAGTGTCGTGACGCTTTGTAGTCTTTAGGACGTTTTCTTTTACTCGTTTTGTTAACATATATATGATAAGCGACTGTCATGCCCTAGATACGCCAAACCAGAGGTGGCGGGCAGGAGGAGTCAGATAATAACCGCGAAGGTTGAAAACACTATAGCATGAAAATTAGAAAAAAGCAAGCCAGACGTTGCTTTTCTCGGGTTGTCAAAAAAGCCTATTTTTTTCTTTGTGTTAAAGCCAATTTGAGTGTTGCCCTGAAACACGGATGCTTAAAAAGGTAAAACAAAACCGCCCTGGTAAGGGGCGGTTGGAAGTGTGTTCCAATATTGAGTCTAATGACCCGAATTTTCCTTTTGGCTACGTTTGCGGTCGTAGTGTTCACTGATTCTTTTACATAACCAGGAACACATTGATTCGCTCCATTCGCCAAATTTGCGAAAGAACTCGTTCTTATCTACTGCATATTGTCGCATTGGGTCTGCTACTGGTTCCTGGATTCGGCAGATGAACTGCCACAATAGATTTTCTTCATACTTCGAAGTGAAATTTATTGGGTGAAGCAGGAACAGGGTGGCAGCCGTTGATAGGTTTTCGACGGTATCACCTCGAGAAAAGTGAATACACACTCTCTCTAGTTCATCAAATAATTCAATCAGAGAGTCATCACCATCCATCAAAGATCCTATTTTGGCAGCAAAGAACTCTTGATCAACATCTGCTTCTGGGTCTTGTTTGGAAACTACGAAACGAGCAAGTCCATCAAGGCGATCTTTCAGAACTTCCAGGTTGTCCATATACCAGCGTTGGTCAATGCCGACAATTTTACTCTTGATTGCTCGTGACACAATGTCCTTTGCATCAATGTGTATTGTTCTGTTTTTGAGTGCTGGACTGACGTTCTTGAGTTGCTCCTTGTCCTCCACAACAATAAGTACTGGATCGCTTTGGTGACGAAATATGTAGACTCCACCCAAAGCTCGGGTATAGATGTCTCCAAATTCCCGGAACTCAAAAGGTGCTATGGAGGATGTTCGGTTTCGCCAATCCCCGTGCTCGGTAACGCTTTCGATGATCTCTCGACGAAGATCGTCATCCATCCAAGCGTCAGATTCTAGATCCTGCATTTCTCTGACTAATTCTTTTTGTCGTTCCGCACTTCGGCTGATGTTTCCTGCATCAGATAGTACCAATATGTGATCAATCATGGTTAGATCATCAATCGTTCTGTAACGATTCATTCTCTGGTCAAGATCAAGAGCAATTCCTGTCCGAAGAGTGATTTCGGCGATTTCTGTCGCGTACTTTTCAAAATATCGACTTAACATCAATCGGTCAACTGAGTGTGTTGGTCGGTAGACAGGCTTTCTTCTTTGATTGATCGACACAATGATGCCTAAGGGGTTAGCAGGACCATGACTTAAATAGTCATGGTCCCCTTTCTCCTCCGCAATCTCTGGAGACCAACCGATACCGTCGATACTGAATGAAGGAAGTCGGGTGGCAGTTAGTCCCAATCGTTGCAAGCATAGGTTGTATCGTTCGACTGTGTTTGGGTGGTCGATGGTGACCAAATTGTCACCATACAAACCCGTTTGCACCAGGCGTTCGAATTTGTTCAATGAGAATCTCCTTGTGGCTGTACCCTTTGTCGAGCTGCCAGAAACACTTTTTGCCTCTTCTCTTCCGCGTCAACTTCTCGCTGAAATCCTTTGTCTTGGATGTTGGCGAAAGAGTCGAGATACCTTGATATTTCTTGCTTCCAGACACCAAAGATACCCACTCCTTTAGTACTTTCCAGTTGAGCCGCACGCAACATTTGTAGTTTTGTATCGTAACTCTGACGGTAGAATACTTCAGGAGAATCGTTCCAGGCTGACGGAAAATCAAAATCAATCAAACGGGCTGAGATAGCGGAGTGAATGTTTCTGGTCTCGCGGCTAGTGAAGCGTGGGAAGTTTTGTTGAACAGCAAACTGCAGAGCTCCAAACAGACGGATGTCTGGTTGTGGGAATCTCTGGATTACCTTGCTGTAGATAGCCCGCATCTTCGGATGATTTGGTTCTTCAGCATCAGTTAGCAAAGTAGCAACAGAGCTTGAACGTTTCCGAAACTCTGCAATTGCCACTTGGTCAGGTAGCAGGACTCCTTCAAACAGGCTTGCGTTGCCGTCAAGTAATGTGCTCCAGAAGAGCCAATCTTGAGCGACAAAGTGTGCCTCAGACTGTGCTCCATTGATCGGGAAACGCGATTGCATCCTTGACAGTACCGCAGGATCTAATGCATCAGGGATATTGGTCATGGTGTCACAAAGGACATTGCCACGATCAACCCAAGTTGCACCAGCACCTTCAGTTCCAGTCAAAAATGCACTCACTGCTTCACGTTGTCCTGCCGAAGTTCCCTGGATCGTACGATCTTGAAGGACTTGTTCAGCATCATCGATTGCAGCATACATCAGTATCTTTGGGTTGTTCATTGCTGCAAACCACTGCTCCATCTGCTGACCAGATTTACCCTGGTAGGAAGAAATAACCGAAGCTCGCAGAGGATGATAGACAAAGGGGATCCCGATGAAATCACAACGTTCTTTGAACTTGGTGATGACAGCACGGATCATCAATGTCTTTCCTGTACCAGGAAATCCTTCTGCCAGACGCATTACTTGTAGTAATCCAGCGAGTTTTACGAAAGGGTTTCGTGACGTCTCTGGATCATAGCAAGATATGCGGTCGATCATGCGCAAGGCTTCGTGTATCGCTACTTCATTACCGACCATGTTGTCAAAAGAAAATGGTCGGTATTCTTCGCTGGAGCGGACTCCAGTTGAGTCTACCGAGAAGCCATCAATCAGAAAGTTCGAGTCGGTAAGCTTGTAGGTTTGCGAGGTGAAAGCTTCGGTGTAAGCAAGCGAACCAGCTTTCTCGCGAGCTTGAACATCCTTAAGCAAAACCTGGAAGTATTCGATCGTCATCTTTACGAACTGACTCGATCCTTGGACACTTTTGTGCTCAAGGGCCTTACCGAAGTAGAAAAGCATGGTTCTGGCGCAACTGGTAGCATTACCTTGATCAATTTCGGGGAATTTTGGTTCCTCGACGGTAACGTCTGTCAGTGAGTCTGTGTGATAACCAGTCAATTCGTAGACAACAAAGTATGATGTAACAAAACGAAGAATGTGTGCAGCTGTTATATTCTTCTGCAAAAATTCGTTTTTTGTCGCATCGCTGGAGAATCCTCCTGTCTTCTTGTTTTCATTTCTCAAGGTTTCCAAACCTGAGTACTTATCGAAGAGTTCCGTGATATGCATTCCGATTTGGAGGCCGCGAAGTACGACGTTGAGACAATGATTAATGTCATTGTCCATCAATGGTTTTCCTTCAGTCTTCCCTACGCGGTGTCCTAAAGTTGATAGTTTCACCTCCTGACTTTCTGATCTTCGAGCGATCCCGGCATTTGAGACAGTGTCGCTTATGACCACTACATTGTGATTGACCGAGTTGATCCAGCCCGAAATTGGAGCGTGGTATTTTTCCAGGTCTCGCAACGTAATTTCGATTGGGGGACTATGCGATTGCATTTACATCTCCTTCGTTGGTATAGACAAGTTTTGTATCTGCCATTGAGAATGGCAGAAAAGGCTGACTGTTTTGCTGATCCTCACATTGGACTGCTACATCATGCGGGATAACCGTATAGATACGACTTTCTGTAGAACCACGCATGTAGGCGAGTTTACTGGTTTCGTCGAGATCAAAAATCTGTAGTATTTGTTCTCTTCCGGACGAAAGCCAACCACCTTTACTCTTGTGTACCTTTTCTCCCTTTGACCTCAACACATCGTGTGTAACCACGAGGATGAAGTCATCAATGGATCCGTATGAATGTAGGAGTTCTTGTGCCAATTTATCATCTTCGCTAAGTTGTTTCTCTAGCGAGAAAAAAGGTCTCGTGTATAACTTGTCCAGTTGGATACGAGTAACCCTCTTAGGGAAGATGTCGGGTAGAGTAAGATCGATATTGACTATCGAACCACTCAATTCGGACATGCTTTTGCCATAGCGGACAAGTGTTTCGATGAATAGCTCATGGTCATCTGATTCAAGATGCACAGGCAACAAATCATCACGTATTTCC
>JACCDR010979397.1_pt1 | contig 31060 bp, 24 predicted proteins | sample 7446431 | NCBI WGS metagenome assembly JACCDR01 (sample SAMN15323443, study PRJNA562643) | freshwater metagenome | isolation source: river surface water | place: USA:Blue River Watershed | collected 2017-08-17
ACGGCGCCCAGAAATAGGTGCTGACGGTCGGGTTGTAGCCCGGGTTCGCGTACTTGGCGCGGTACAGCTTGCCCTCGTAGGTGACGATGGCGCCGGCCGGGTACTGCTGGTACATCACCCAGGCCGGGTGGGTCACCGGTGCCGGTGCGGGTGCCGGCGTGGCGACGGTGCAGGTCGACAGGGCCCAGTGGCTGGGGGTCCACTCAGGCGGCGAGTTCTCGTTGGCCTGCGTGGCCACGTAGACGCGGCTGTTGCGGGTCACCTTCACGCCCGGGACGTACCAACGGTTGGACACCCAGCCGTCACAGCTGCCAGGGGTCAGCTTGGGCGTCGGCGTGGGAGCGGGCGCCGGTGCAGGTGCCGGTGCGGGCGTCGGCTCGACCTTGGTCTGCGCCGTGCGGAAGATGGTCAGGAACTGGTAGTCCGACTGCGCCACGCCGCTGTACTGGTCCAGGGGCTTGATGCCGGCCGTCGCCTGGGCGCGGTCACGGCCGAAGGCCCAGTAGGACAGCAGGCCGGTGCCCTTGGACTTGGCGAAGTCCGCGACGATCCGCGCGTCGTCCAGGGTGAAGGTGGTGCCGTCGTCGTTCACGCCGATCATGGGGGTGATGCCCATCATCGCGTTGATCTGCGCCGGCGTCTTGCTGGGGTACCAGGACTGCAGCTGCTTCTCGGCGGCGTTGTAGGTCATGATGACCGCCTGCGACAGCGTGGAGGGACGCACGTAGTCGCGGATGTTGTTGGCACCGAAGCTCATGGCCATCAGGTTGACCATGTCCACGCGCACGCCGGCGGCGATGGTGGCCGCCATCAGGCGCTGGGAGTTGCCCTGCAGGCCGGTGATCCAGCCCGGCAGCGTGAGCGAGGTCTGGATGGCGGGGTACTTGGCCTGCAGGCGCAGCAGCACGCGGTTGCGGCGGTCGGTGGCGTTGGTGTCGTACAGCTGGTGGCCTTCCACGTCCCAGTCGATGCGCTGGGCCTTGGACTCGAGGATCAGCTTCTCGACCAGGTTGAACAGGCCGTCGTCCGAGCAGGAGACCTCGGCGTACACGCCGTCGGCGCCGCCCATGGAGATGGCCAGCTTGCCGCCGGCGGCCACGTACTGGCGGGCCTCGGCCATGCGGTCGGTCAGGTAGGGGTCGAACGCGCAGGTACCGCGGGTGATGGCGAAGGCCAGGGTCGTGTTGTCCAGGCCGGCCTTCTGCTTGGCATCCATCAGGGATGCGGTGGTGTAGCCCTGGAAATACGGGCCCACGTCTAGGGCCAGGGCCTGGCCGGCGCCGGCGGCGGCAACGGCAGCGACCAGGGCCGCCTTGATCTTGAAGGACCAGCGCTGGGACTTGGAGGAGTGGCGGTTTTGCATTCGTTCAGACCTTTAAAAAGTTCAGGCAAGGCTTCGCCCAGCACGCCTGGCTTTGCTTTTGCGCAGGCGCGTATGTCGGGGTCGGCAGGAAGCGCTGGTTGCTCTCGCGGCGGGTGCCGTGGCGTCCTCGAATCGGGCCGCAACTCAGCGATGAACGAATGTTAGTAGGACAACGCCGACATGGCGTAGGAGAAAACGGGCAAGGTGTAAGCGGATGGCTCGGCGCTTACCAACGGCCGGGTTCGAGGTACAGGGCTTACGACTGGTGACGGCCGGGCTGGCGGTCCGGCGGGGCCGCGGGGGCCTGGCGCCCGTCAGGGGGTGTTGGCAAAACACGCTACAGTCCAGCCATCTCGCTGTACTGGAGGAGAGTCCCCGTGTTCAAACCCCTGCTATCCGCCCTCGCACTGGGTGCCCTGCTGGGCGCTGCCCCGGCCCGAGCCCAAGCCCCGGCCACCGTGTCGGCCCTGTGCAGCACCGACCAGAGCTGGTGCGAAATGGCTGCGGCCGAGTTTACCCGCGCGACGGGCATCCGCGTGCTGCAGACCCGCAAGCCCACGGGCGAGGCGCTGGCCCAGCTGCGCGCCGAGGCCGCCAACCCCAAGACCGACATCTGGTGGGGCGGCACGGGCGACCCGTTCTACCAGGCGGCCGAGATCGGCCTGCTCGATCCCTACCGTCCCGCCTACATCAACGACCTGCATGGCTGGGCGGTGCGCCAGTACGCCATGAGCCAGAACTACGTGGGCGGCTTCTACACCAGCGCCATCGGCTTCGGCTGGAACGAGGAGCTGCTCAAGAAGAAGAAGCTGCCCGCGCCCAAGTGCTGGAAGGACCTGCTGGACCCGCGCTACAAGGGCGAGGTGGAGATCTCCCACCCGGCCTCCAGCGGCACGGCGTACACCATCCTGGCCGGCCTGGTGCAGCTGATGGGTGAGGAGCCCGCCTTCGACTACATGAAGAAACTGCACAAGAACGTGTCGCAGTACACCCGCAGCGGCACGGCGCAGGCGCGCAACGTGGCCAAGGGTGACGTGGCGATCGGCGTGAGCTTCATCTTCGGCTTCGACAACGAGCGCCTGACCAACAAATTCCCGGTGTTCTCCGCCGCGCCCTGCGAGGGCACGTCCTACGAGATCGGCGGCATCGCCCTGGTCAAGGGCGCGCGCAACAAGGAAGGCGCCCGCCGCTACTACGACTGGCTGATGAGCCCGGCAGGCCAGCAGATCGGTGCCAAGGCCGACAGCCTGCAGGTGCCGGCCAACAAGACCTTCAAGCCGGACCCGCGCATTCCCCCCATCGACACCGTGCGCCTGGTGCGCTACGACTTCGAGAAGTACGGCCGCGCCGCCGAGCGCCGCCGCCTGGTGGAACGCTGGGTGAAGGAAGTGGAGTCGCTGCCGCGTTGATCGGCGCGGGCGGGCCCAGGCTCGCCGCGCCCCCATGAAAAACGGCGCCTCGCAGGGCGCCGTTTTTCATGGGGGCTTGCGGACTCAGCGTGCCAGCGCCCTCGCCCGGATCTCGTCGAAATCCGCCGGGCGCGGGTGCAGGTCCAGCCGGGCACCCGCCTTGGTGATCTGGCTGGGGATGTCATGGCCGATCAGCACAGGCAGGCGGGCTGCCGCGGCGACCAGTTTGCTCAGGTCCACGCCGGTGTCATACCCCATCAGCTGCAGGCCGTGCACGATCTCCTCGCTGCACACGTTGCCGCTGGCGCCGGGCGCGTAGGGGCAGCCGCCGATGCCGCCCACGGAGGCGTCGAAACGGTCGGCCCCTGCCGCGATGGCGGCCAGCACGTTGGACATGCCCAGTCCACGCGTGTTGTGGAAATGCAGGGTCAGCTCAGTGCCGGGCCAGCGCGCGCGGAAGGCCGCGGTCAGCTCGGCCACCTGCGTGGGATAGGCCATGCCGGTGGTGTCGCACAGCGTCACGCCGGTGGCGCCCACCTCGTTGACGTAGCGCTCGCACCAGGCCAGCACGCCTTGGGGGTCCACGTCGCCCTCCATGGGGCAGCCGAACGCGCAGGACAGCGAGATGTTCACCGCCACGCCCGCCTGCCGCGCCATCGCGGCGACCTCGGCCAGGGCGGCGAAGGACTGCTCGCGCGTCATGCGCAGGTTGGACAGGTTGTGGCTTTCGCTGGCGGACATGACGAGGTTCAGCTCGTCGGCCTTCGACTCGATGGCGCGCTCGGCGCCGCGCACGTTGGGCACCAGGGCGCTGTAGACCACGCCGGGGACGCGGCGGATCTCGTTGAGGACGACCTCGGCATCACGCAAGGCCGGGATGGCCTTGGGCGAGACGAAGGCCGTGACCTCGATCTTGGCCAGGCCGGCGTCGCTCAGGGCGTCGACCAGGGCGATCTTGTCCTCGGTGGGCACGAAGGCGGCCTCGGCCTGCAGGCCGTCGCGGGTGCCGACTTCCTGCATGAAGATGCGCTTGCCGGCGCCCTGCCAGACGTTGTGGATCCCGCTCATGCCACCACCTTGCGCTCACGCAGCGCCGCGATCTCGCCTTCGGGCAGGCCCAGCTCGCGCAGGACCGCATCGGTGTCGTCACCCAGGCGCGGCGCGGAACTGCGCACGCGGCCGGGGGTGCCCATGAGCTTGGGGACGATGCCAGGCACCTCGATCTCGTGGCCGTCGCGGGTTTCCTGCGTGAGGATCATGTCGCGCGCCCGGTAGTGCGGGTCCTCGGCGATGTCCTTGGCGGTGTAGACGCGGCCGGCCGGCACCCTCGCCTCTCCCAGCAGCTGCAACACGTCGGTCACGGTGCGGGACGCGGTCCAGGCACCGATGGCGGCGTCGATCTCGTCCACCCGCTTCACGCGGCCGGCGTTGTCGGCCAGCGCCGGGTCGTTGCCCAGGTCGTCGCGGCCGATGACCGTCATCAGCCGCTTGAAGATGCTGTCGCCATTGCCCGCCACCAGGACCACGCCATCGGCGCAGCGGTAGGCGTTGGAGGGCGCGATGCCGGGCAGCGCGGAGCCGGCCGGCTCACGCACGGCGCCGAAGGCGCTGTACTCGGGGATCAGGCTTTCCATCACATTGAACACCGCCTCGTGCAGCGCCACGTCGATGACCTGGCCCTTGCCGCCGTTGACCTTGCGGTGGTACAGCGCGGTGAGCACGCCGATCGTGCCGTGCAGCGCCGCCAACGTGTCACCGATGGAGATGCCGCAGCGCACGGGCACCCGGCCCGGCTCGCCGGTCAGGTGCCGCAGGCCGCCCATGGCCTCGCCGATGGCGCCGAAGCCCGGCAGGTCCCGGTAGGGGCCGGTCTGGCCGTAGCCGGAGATGCGCAGCATGATGAGGCCGGGGTTGTCCTTCGAGAGCGTCTCATAGTCCATGCCCCAGCCTTCGAGCGTGCCGGGGCGGAAGTTCTCCACCAGCACATCGGCCTGGGCGATCAGCTGGCGGGCGATGCCCTGCCCCTCGGGGCTGCGCAGGTCCAGCGCGATGGAGCGCTTGTTGCGGGACTGCACCTGCCACCAGACGGAGGTGCCGTCCTGGATCATCCGCCAGTTGCGCAGGGGGTCACCGGCGCCGGGCGGCTCGATCTTGATCACGTCGGCGCCGAAGTCGCCCAGCGTCTTGCCGGCGAAGGGGCCGGCGATCAGCTGGCCCATCTCCACCACCTTGAGGCCGGCGAGCGCGCCGGGAGCCATGTCGTTGAGGGTCATGTCGGTGTCGCGCGCAGCGTCAGTCGATGGTGGCGCCGGAGTCCTTCACCACCTTGGCCCAGCGGGGCAGGTCCTCGCGCACCAGGGTGGCGAACTGCTCGGGGGTGGACTTGAAGGGCTCGCAGCCCACGCCGGCCAGGCGTTCCTGCACGTCCTTGGAATCCACGGCCTTGGCGATCTCGGCGTTCAGGTAGGTGACGATGGCCTTGGGGGTGCCGTGCGGCACGAACACGCCATACCAGGGCGTGGCGCCGAAGCCCTTGATGGTCTCGCCGATGGTGGGGGAATCCGGCAACGCGGCGACGCGCTTGGGGTTCACCACGCCCAGGACCTTCATCTTGCCGCTGCGGATGAAGGAGATCGAGGACGGCAGGCTCTGCACCGACACCTGCACCTGGCCGGCGACCAGGTCCGTCGCGGCGGCGGCAGCGCCCTTGTACGGCACGTGCGTCATATCGATGCCGGTGGCCTTACCCAGCATCTCGCCGATCAGGTGGTTCAGCGTGCCGTTGCCGGCGGAGCCGATGTTGATCTTGCCCGGCTGCTGCTTGGCCAGGGCGACCAGCTCGGTCACGTTCTTGGGGGAGAAGGCCGGGTTGGCGACCAGCACGTAGCCGGCGGTGGCCACGGGGCCCACGGGCTCGAAGTCCTTGACCGGGTCGAAGCCGGGGCTCTTGTAAAGGGAGGGGTTGATCACCATGGAGCTGTCGGCGGTCAGCATGATGGTGTAGCCGTCGGCCTTGGCCTTGGCGGCCGCCACGGTGCCCAGGTTGCCACCGGCGCCGGGACGGTTCTCGACGATGAACGACTGGCCGGTCTGCTCCGTGAGCTTCTGGGCGATCACGCGGGCGATGGTGTCATTGGCGCCACCAGCCGCCTGCGGCACGATGACCGTGACGGGCTTGCTGGGGAACTTGTCCTGCGCGAAGGCGCTGCCGCCAGAGGCGGCGGCGATCAGGGCGAGGGCCAGGGTGGTGCGGCGGGTAGCGGTCATGTTGTCTCCTGTTGGACGGTGGCGGCGGTTGCCTGCTGCGCAGTCTAGGAAGACGCCCACCCGGAGGGAATGCCGCAGTGGCGAGGCGAGCTTTCGCGGATTGCGAAAGCGCCTCAGGGTTTGCCCGATGGATTCCTGGGCGTTGCGTGCAGGAAGTGGTCGAACAGCGAGCGCACGGCCCGCGGCAGCGCGGCGAAGTCGCGGGCTCCCAGCAGCAGGTCCCGCTGGACCCAGGGGTCGGTGAGTTCCACCACCCGCAGGCCCATGGATCGCAGCAGCGGGCGCACGGCCAGCGCGGGCAGGACGGCCACGCCCAGGCCGGCGGCCACCATCTGGCACATGGCGTCGAAGCTGCGCACCTGGATGCGCACCCGCAGGGCCATGCCCTGCTGCCCTGCCTCCAGCGCCAGCCGCTGGGCCAGGGAGGTGCCCTGGGACAGGCTCACGAAATCGTACTCGGCGGCTTCGCTGAAGGCCACGCGCTTGCGCGCCGCCAAAGGATGGCCGCCGGGCACCACCAGCACCAGCTGGTCGCGCCGGTACACCTGGGTCTGCAAGCCCAGGGCGGGGGTGCGGTCGGCGAAGATGCCCAGGTCGGCCCGGCCGTCCAGCACGGCCATCACCACGTCGCTGGAGTCGTGCTCGTGCAGCTCGATGCGGATGGCGGGATGCTGGGGCACGAAGGACGCGAGGTCGCCGGGCAGGAACTGGGTGATGGCCGAGGTGTTGGCCCACAACCGCGCCACGCCCACCACGCCCTGGGCGTAGTCGGACAGGTCGGCGGCGAGCTGGTCCACGTCGCCCAGGATCTTCTGGGCATGGCGGTGCAGGGCCTCGCCCGCGGCGGTAAGGGTGACGCCGCGCGAGTGCCGCTCGAAGATCTCGGTGCCGACGGCGGCTTCCAGGTCCGACATGCGCTTGCTGGCAGCGCCCACGGCCAGGTGCGCCAGCTCGGCGCCCCGGCTGATGCTGCCGGTGCGCACGACCAGGTTGAACAGGGACAGGGAGACGAGGTCGAGGCGGTGGAGGTTCATGGGCAGCGTTCCCGTGCGGCGAGTGTCGCACCATTCGGGGCGCGCAGCAGCGCCCTGCCCCGCCCCGTGCGGGTCAGACCCGCCCTTCCTTCACCAGGTCGACCAGGTACGCACCGTAATTGCTCTTGCCCAGGGGGGCGGCCAGCGCCAGGAGCTGCTCGGCGTCGATCCAGCCATTGCGCCAGGACACCTCCTCGGGCGAGGCCACCTTCAGGCCCTGGCGTTGCTCGATGGTGTGGATGAACTGGCTGGCTTCCAGCAGGCTGTCGTGCGTGCCCGTGTCCAGCCAGGCGAAGCCCCGGCCCATGGTCTGCACGTCCAGCAGGCCGCGCGCCAGGTAATGCTGGTTGACGCTGGTGATTTCCAGCTCGCCGCGCGCCGAGGGCTGGACGCCCGCCGCCACGTCGCAGACATCACCGTCATAGAAGTACAGGCCGGTGACCGCGCAGTTGCTCTTGGGAACCGCCGGCTTTTCCTCGATGGAGGTGGCCCGACCCTGCGCGTCGAAGGCCACGACGCCATAACGCTGCGGGTCCTTCACGTGGTAGGCGAAGACGGTGGAGCGGCCGCGGTTGGCGTCGGCCTGCTTCATCAGCGCGACCAGGTCATGGCCGTAGAAGATGTTGTCGCCCAGCACCAGGGCGGCCGGCGCGCCGTCCAGGAACTTGCGGCCGATCAAGAAGGCCTGGGCCAGGCCGTCGGGACGGGGCTGCACGGCATACGAGATGGTCATGCCCCACTGGGAACCATCCCCCAGCAACTGCTCGAAGCGCGGGGTGTCCTGCGGCGTGGAGATGACCAGCACCTCGCGGATGCCTGCGAGCATCAGCGTGGTCAGCGGGTAATAGATCATCGGCTTGTCGTACACCGGCAGCAGCTGCTTGGAGATGGCCAACGTGGCCGGATGCAGCCGCGTGCCGGCGCCGCCAGCGAGGATGATGCCCTTGCGGGCCGGGGTGTTCGTCATGTCGGTCGGCTCCTCAGGCGGCGTCACGGTAAGCCTCGGCCGGCGCCTGGGGGCCGGCACGGTAGGCGCCGCTGCGCACCCGGTCCACCCACTGCGGGTTGGCCAGGTACCAGCTCACCGTGTGCAGCAGGCCCTGCCCAAAGCTTTCCTGCGGCTGCCAGCCCAGCTCGCGGCGGATCTTGTCGGCGTTGATGGCGTAGCGGCGATCATGGCCGGCGCGGTCCTGCACGTGGACGATCTGGCGGCGGTAGGAACGGCCATCGGCGCGGGGCTGCAGGCGGTCGAGGATGGCGCAGACTTCGCCCACCACCTCCAGGTTGGTCCGTTCGTTCAGGCCGCCGATGTTGTAGGTCTGCCCCACCCGGCCCGCGTCCAGCACGCAGCGCAGCGCCGTGGCGTGGTCACGCACGTGCAGCCAGTCGCGCACCTGCAGGCCGTCGCCGTAGATCGGCAGCGCGCGGCCAGCCAGCGCATTCGTCACCAGCAGCGGGATCAGCTTCTCGGGAAACTGGCGCGGGCCATAGTTGTTGGAGCAGTTGGTCGTGACCACCGGCAGGCCATAGGTGTGATGCCAGGCCCGCACCAGGTGGTCGCTGGCCGCCTTGCTGGCCGCATAGGGGCTGTTGGGCTGGTGGGGGTGTTCCTCGGTGAAGGCGGGCGCGCCCGGCTCCAGCGTGCCGTAGACCTCGTCGGTGCTCACATGCACGAAGCGGAAGGCCGCGCGGTCCGAAGCTTCCAGGCCCTTCCAGTGTCCCAGCACGGCCTGCAGCAGGCCATAGGTGCCCTGAACGTTGGTCTCCAGGAAGGCGCCGGGGCCGGCGATGGAGCGGTCCACATGGGTCTCGGCCGCGAAGTTGAACACGGCGCGGGGGCGATGGCGCTCCAGCAGCCGGCTCACCAGGCCCTGGTCGCCGATGTCGCCCTGCACGAACACATGGCCCAGGGTGCGCAGGTCCGCCAGGTTGTCCTGGTTGCCCGCGTAGGTGAGCTTGTCCAGGTTGATGACGCGCTCGTCACCCACGGCGAGCCAGTCACGCACGAAATTGCTGCCGATGAAGCCGGCGCCGCCGGTCACGAGAATGGTCATGGGTCGTCTCCTCGATGCTTTTGAGATCAGTTCTGCCGGGCCAGGCGCTGCTGGATCACGCGCGCCATGAAGCTGAAATTGCCCACCAGGTAGCGGCGCCACATGCGGGACGGTTCCTGGGCGAAGCGCCAGGTCCACTCCAGGCCCAGCTCGCGCAGCCAGTGCGGCGCGCGGGGAATGCGGTTGGACAGGAAGTCGAACAGGCCACCCACGCCCATGCCCACGCGGGCACCGGTCTTGTCCAGGCAGCGGGCCAGGAACTGCTCCTGCAGGGGCACGCCCATGGCCACGACCAGCAGGTCGGCGCCTGAGGCCTTGACCCGCTGCAGCACGTTGTCCAGGTCCGCCATGCGGAAGAAGCCGTGGTAGCAGCCCGCCAGTTGCAGGCCGGGGTGGCGCTCCAGCAGCGCGGCGGCGGCGGCATCGGCGACGCCGGGCTGGCCGCCCAGGAAGAACACGCGGTGGCCGCTGCGGGCCAGCTCGGCGCACAGGGGCTCGATCAGGTCCGTGCCGTTGACGTTGTCACGCAGCGGCTTGCCCAGGAGGCTGCCCGCCAGGCGCAGGCCGATGCCGTCGGCCAGGGCCAGGTCGGCCTCCAGCAGCGCGCGGCGGTAGTCGGCGTCGCGCGCGGCGACGTTGACACAGTGGGCGTTGACGAAGCTCACCTGCATGGGCGGCAGGTGCGCTGGCGCCTGCAGGCGCTCCATGATGCGGCCCACGGCCTGGCCCTGGGTCAGGTTGTCCACGAACACCGGGCCCACGCGCAGCCAGTCGCTGGGGCTGCCGTCGCCGCGGCCGCTCACGGCGCTGACCAGGGCGTAGCGCAGCGCCATCAGGGCATCGCGCCAGGGCGTGCGGCGGCGGGCGTACTCGGCCTCCAGCGCCGCGGCGTCGGTGAAATTGATGCCCGTGCGCTCACGCAGCCGCACCGGGGTGACGACGCCGGCCGGCAGGCCGTGGGACGGCAACCAGGCACCGCTGGCCGTGCCGCCCACCCAGGCCATGTGGCCGCGGGCCACCGCCAGCGAGGGCCAGAACAGGTGGGCCAGGCCCACGCGGGCCAGCAGGCCAGCGGCCGTGTTGCGCGCCACGAAGCCACGGTAATGGAACACACGGCCCAGGCCGTCGACCAGGCGCTTGCTGCGCACGGACAGTAGCGGGGACAGCAACAGCGCGGACGGCGCGCTCACCACCAGGCCGGCCACGGCCAGGGCGCGCTGCGCCAGCGAGGGCACGGGGGCGCCTGCCGTCAGGCGGGGAAGGTTCTGGTTCATGTGCGTCACGAGGTTCATGGCGTTTCCTTGGGCGGGCACGGGGCGTCAGTAGGCGCCGCGGCCGGACAGGACGGCGGGCACGGTGCGAATCAGCAGGGACAGGTCCAGCGCCAGCGAGCGGCGGGCCACGTAGCGGGCATCGAGTCGCACCTGCTGGTCGAAGGCCAGCTCGGAGCGGCCGGAGACCTGCCAGATGCAGGTCAGGCCGGGCTTGACCGCCAGGCGGACACGGTCGGCGCTGCCGTAGCGGTCCACTTCGCTGACCAGCGCGGGGCGCGGGCCGACCAGGGTCATGTCGCCCTTGAGGACGCACCACAGCTGGGGCATTTCGTCCAGGGAGAAGCGGCGGATGATGCGGCCGATCCAGGTGATGCGCGGGTCACGCTTCATCTTGAAGGTCACGCCGGCGGCGCCATGCTGGTTGGTGCCAACCAGCTGGGCGCGCAGGGCGTCGGCATTGACCACCATGGAGCGGAACTTGGGCATCTCGAAGGCGCGGCCACGCTCGCCGGCGCGGCGCTGCCAGTACAGGACCGGGCCGCGGTCCGTGGCGTAGATGAGGAGGGCGACGGCACCCAGGACGGGCGCCAACAGCATCAGGACCAGGGCCGCGACCACCATGTCGAGCAGTCGCTTGCAGGCCAGGTAGAAGAAGGGGGCGGGGGCAGTCATGTCGGTTTTGTGGGTGGGTGTTCAGGACGGAATGGATTGGAGCCCGGACCGGTGGGCCAACCTTGTCGGAATTGCAAACAAGTTGCCAAACACGCCGCCGCCCAGCCCCCCGGCTGCGAATCCCGGCCCACCTGGCGCAAACAGTTCACAGTCCTGTCACGACTTGCGCGGCCCGGCGCGTCCAATCACGGCATCCAACCAGAAGCACGGAGCCAACCGATGAAAGCCCTGATCCTCGCCGCCGGCCGCGGCACCCGCGTCGCCCCCCTGACCGACCGCTGCCCCAAGCCGCTGCTGCCCGTGCTGGGCACGCCCGTGATGGACACCCTGATCCGCCAGCTGGCCAGCCACGGCTTCGACGAGCTGGTGATCAACCTGGGCGCGCACGGCGAGCAGATCGAGCGCCACTTCGGTGATGGCAGCGCCTGGGGCGTGCGCATCGCCTACCTGCACGAAGGCGTGATGGAAAACGGCCAGTGGCAGGCCCGCCCCCTGGGCTCCGCCGCCACCCTGCGCGAGGCGCAAAAGCGCTTCGGCCTGTTCGACGACACCTTCGCCGTGGTCTGCGGCGACGCCCTGTTCGACCTGGACCTGGGCGCCATGCTGGCCAGCCACCGCGCCCGCGGCTCGGTCGCCTCGATGGCCCTGACCATGGTCCAGCCGCATGAAGTCCAGCGCTATGGCATCGCCGTGATCGACGCCAACGAGCGCGTGCGTTCCTTCCAGGAAAAGCCCACCCCCTCCGCCGCGCGCGCCCTGACGGCCAACACCGGCATCTACCTGTTCGAGCCCGAGGCCCTGCGCCACATTCCCCGCACGGGCAGCTACGACATCGGTGGCGAGCTGTTCCCGATGCTGCTGCTGCGCGGCGTTCCCGTGCATGGCTTCCTGCTGCCCATGCAGTGGCTGGACATCGGCGTGCTGGCCGACTTCCACGCCGTCAACCTGCAGGCCGCCGAAGGCCGGGTCCACGGCATCCAGCCCACCGGTACCCCGATGGCCCTGGGCCGCAACGGCCTGGCCCACATCGGCCTGGGCACCCGCCTGCCGCAGGACCTGACCCTGGACGGCCGCGCCTGGATCGGCGCTGGCACCACCGTGGGCGCCAACGTGCAGCTCGCCGGCCCCGTAGTCATCGGCGCGGGCTGCGTCATCGAGGACGGCGCCGTCCTCACCCGCTGCGTCATCCTGCCCAACACCCGCGTGCGCGCCGGCGTGCAGCTGACGGACGCCATCGTCCAGGCTGACCGCGCCCTCCGCGTGATGCCCATGCCAGACGGCCAGCCCGCCGCCACCGTGAACCTGCCCGGCGACCTGTGCGCCGACGCCCGCGCCGAGCAACCCGCCGCCGCGCCAGCCCTGTCCCTGGTGGCCTGACACCTCGGCGCCCGCCTCCCCTCACGCCTCACGCCTTCCGCCCGTCCCGACTTCCACGAGCGCCCATGACCCCCGCCACGCCCAACGCCACCAGCGCCCCGTCGCCTCGCCGCATCACCCCGCTGGCCAGCCTGCGCCGCCACTGGAAGCTGGCCGTGGCCGCCGGGCTGATGGTGCTGGCCGTCGGCCTGCCGGGCGCGTGGTTCAAAGGCGCGCCCAAGTACGCCACCTGGTCGGTGATGCAGGTGGCGCCGCGCTACATGAAGAACCTGAAGGACGACAACGAGTTCGACTTCCAGTCCAACTCGCAGTACCGCCAGTTCGTGGAGCACCAGGTCACCTCCATCACCCGCTACGACATCGTGCGCGACGCGCTGGCCTCCCTGGGCGACAAGGCCCAGGTGTGGAAGCGCAAGGACGACAACGAGCAGCGCCTGGTCATGCGCCTGCAGGAACGCATCCAGGCCCGCGCCGTGCCCGACACCTACCTGATGGAGGTGCGCCTGGAGTCCGACTCCAAGAAGGCCCTGGCCGAGACGGTCAACGCCGTCACCCAGACCTTCATCGACCGCATGAAGTCCGAAATGGTCTATGGCTCCGACGAGCGCATGGGCAAGCTGCGCGAGCGCGAGCAGCAGCTGGTGGCCGAGGTGACGACCAAGACCGAGCGCCGCACCGCCATCGCCCAGAAGCTGGGCGTGGCCACCTTCGTGGCCAATGACGTCAACCCCCACGACAAGCTGCTGACCGAGCTGCGCCACTCCCTGCACGAGGCCTCCATGCGCCGCGTGGATGCCGAGGCCAAGGCCGCCGCCTTCGCGCGCAGCGGCGAGACCGACACCACGATCCGCTCCGTGCAGGAGCACACGCTCAACGACCCCGGCCTCAACAGCCTGAAGGCCGCCCTGTCCCAGCGCCGCGCGGTGCTGGTGCAGGCGATGTCCGGGCTGAAGGCGGAGCACCCGGGCGCCGTCGCTGCGCGCGAGGAGATCCGCCTGATCGACGAGGAGATCAGTCGCACCGCCCAGTCCGTCAGCGGCCAGGTGCGCAGCAGCCTGGGCACCCGCTACGGCACCACTGTGGACCAGTCGCGCCGCTACGAGGACGGCCTGAAGAAGATCCTCGAGGAGCAGAAGTCCCAGAGCTCTCTCTATGCCGCGCTGTTCAACGAGGGCCTGACCCTGTCCGCCGACATCGCGCAGGCGCGAGGCGAGATCGAGAAGATCCGCGAGCGCACCAACTACCTCAATGCCGAGATGGGCTCGCCCGGCTTCGTGCGCCTGGTCACCCCGGCGATGACGCCCGAATACCCCTACGGCCCCGGCCGCAAGAAGCTATTCCTGCTGGTGCTGGTGGCCGCCTTCGGCCTGGCCCTGGTGGTGCCCGTCGCGCGCGACGTGTTCGATCCCCGGGTGCGCAACGCCGGCGATGCCGAGCGCGCCATGGGCTTCGCCGCCGCCGGCGTGCTGGAGGAACGCGGCACCCCCAAGGCCGCCGACGTGCTGCGCCGCATCGCATCCTCCCTGATCCAGGCCCGACATGACCACGAACATGCGGCCTTCGCCCTGACCTCGGTGGCCGACGGCTGCGGCACCACGTCCACCGCGCTGGACCTGGGCCGCGAGCTCGATCGCATCGGCTTCCCCACGGTGGTGATCGAAGCTAATGCCGCCTCGCCCGACGCCCGTTTCGGCCCCGCCGTGCCGGGCCTGCAGGAGTGCCTGCTGGGCCAGGCCGAGGTGGACGCGTGCGTGATCGAGGCCGGCACCGACCTGCCCGCCCGCCTGCCCGTGGGCCGCGCCGAAGGCCAGCACCTGCGCCAGCTCGATGGCCTGGCCGGCGTGATGGCCGACCTGCACCAGCGCTATGCCTTCGTGCTGGTGGACCTGCCCGCGTTGGGCAGCTCCGCCGACGCCGAGCTGCTGGTGCGCCAGCTGGGCCACGTGCTGATGGTGGTTCCGGTCAACGGCGTGCGCAAGGCGGCCGTGCAGCGCGCCCGCCTGCGCCTGGCCCGCCTGGAACCCGAATCCATGGGCCTGATCGTCACCCGCTCCGGGGCCGCCGCATGAAGCGCGCCACGCGCCGCGCCGGCCTGGCCGCCGCCTTGGGCCTGGCGGGCCTGGCCACCTGGCTGGGGCCGGCCGGCGGGCACGGGCTGTTCGCCCGCACGCCCGCCGACGGCCTGACCACCCTCGCGCCCGATCCCGCCGCGCCGCAGCGGGCCATGGTCCCCTTCGGCCTGAACCTGGGGCATGCCAGCACCTGGGGGGCGGAGCAGCTGTTTGCCAACGTCCTGCACAACCCCGGCTTCGAGGCCATCACCGACGGCTCGCTGCTCACCGTGGGCAGCGTCTCGGGCGACTGGATCGGCGATGCCGCGGCCTGGGCCGCCCGCCCGGCGGGTTTCTGGAACGGGGCGCGCTACGAGGTGCGCACCGGGGCTGCTGGCGGCCGCACCGGCACCGTGCGCGCCCATGAAGGCGTGGTGGGCCAGTCCCAGCGCCTGCAGCTCGAGGGGGCGCCCGCCATGCTGGCCGCCGGCGACATCGTCGCCCTGCTGCGCGACGACGACCCCACCCCCGCGCCCCTGTGGTGGCGCGAGGCGGGTGAGTTCCGCAGCGTGGCCCTGCCCCGCCCCGGCTCGCCCGGCCGCCAGGCCCTGCGCATCGCCGCCCAGGGCGGCACGGCCCGCCTGAGCCATTACCTGGACGGCATCACGGGCCGCGCCGGCAAGCTGCTGCCCGTCAACGGCCGCTGGCGGCTGTCCCTGTGGGCGCGCAGTGACGGCGCCGGCGCGGTCACGCTGCGCGCGCGCTTTGGCCGCACCGGCCGCACCGCCTTCCTGGATGCATCGGCCCTGGCCGGCCCGGAGTGGCAGCGCCTGGAATGGGATTTCGACGCCGAGGACACCGGCCCCGACGCGCCCCTGGCGCTCACGCTGGAAATCGCCTCCGGCAGCGTCCTGCTGGACGACGCCAGCCTGGAGGCCGTGGGCCCGCCCACCCCCGGCGGCTTCCGGCCCGAGGTCGTGGCCGCCCTGTCGGCGCTGCGCCCCGGCGTGCTGCGGGACTGGCAGGGCCAGCTCGGCGAGCCGCTGGCCAACCGGCTGGCCCCGCCGCTGGCACGCCGGCCTGCTCGCTACCGCGCGGGCGAACACGAGGCCCAGCACCACTACGGCCTGGAGGAGTTCCTGGCCCTGTGCGCCGCCGTCGGCGCGCGTCCCTGGATTGTGGGCGCGCCGACCTGGTCGCCGCGCGAGTGGTCGCAGCTGGGCGCCTGGCTCACCCTGGCCCTGGACCGGCACCGCCTGCCGGGCGCCATCGTGGAGTTCGGCAACGAATCCTGGAACCCCATCTTCCGTCCCGCCGCCATCGACACCACGCCGGCCCTGGGCCAGGCCAGCGACCGCGCCTTCACGGCGCTCGCCGCGGGATCGCAGCGCGATGCCCGCATCGTCTCCACCCTGGGCGCGCAGTCCGCGCGACCCGGCCACGCGGCGGAACTGGCCCAGGCCTCACCGGCCAGCCAGTCGATCGCCCTGGGCCCCTACTTCGGCTATGAGGCGCGCCCTGGCGAAGGCGCCGATGCGCTCCTGACCCGCTGGTTCGGCGAGTCTTTCGCCGGGCACGGGCAGCAGTTGCAGCAGGTGGCCTCTGCGGGCCGCGTGCCGGTGGTCTACGAGGTCAACCTCCACACCACCGAGGGCGCAGGCAGCGCACCGGCCCGCAACGCCGCCCTGCAATCGCCAGCGGCCGGCGTGCTCCTGGCCCGCCAGCTGCTGCGCGCCAGCCTGTCCGGCGCCCGCTACCAGGCGGTCTACAGCCTGTCCGGGCATGACGCCAAGCTGGGCGACCGCGACGAGTTCACCCCGCTGTTCGGCGTGACGCGCGACCTCGCCAGCCCCCAGCCCCGACTGCGGACGACGGGCCAGGCGCTGGCCATCCTGAACCGCATCGCGCAGTCCAGCATCCGCCCGGCCACCTGCGCCGGCCCGGGCTGCGAGGGGCTGACCGTGGCCTACTTCAACGCCAACCAGGCGGTGGCCGTGGTCTCCTCCCTGGACCGCGCGCAGGATGTCGTGGTCAAGCTGCCCTGTGCCAGGGGCGCTGCCATCGCGGTGGAAACGCTGGCTGGCTCCGGCCAGGCCGTGGCGGGCACCTGCGAGGGCCGGCAGGTCCGCGTCACCGTGCCGGCGCGCAGCCTGGTTACGCTCAACGCCGCCTCCTGAATCCCGGCGTGCCGGGTGTCCGGTGGCGCTTCAAGCCGCAGGGTCGCGGGTGAGCCGGCCAACTGCCCGCCCCGCGCCCGGTCACAGGCCCTTGCGCTGCATCCTTCCCCATTTCGCCTCACGCCCGGTGGCCCAGCGCCACAGGCCGATCAGGCGCCACCAGGTGGTCAGCTGGCGGTAGCCGAAGTTCTCCGCCACCGCCACCAGGGCCAGCTTGGCGACCTGCCGGCCGCGCGGGTACAGGTGGAAGGACATCTCCTCCAGCAACAGCCCGGAGGCGGACAGCAGGATCCCCAGCCCGATGGCCGCGAACAGGAAGGCCGCGAAGGCCTCCCAGGACACCAGCCCCCAGGCAAAGGCCAGCACCATGAAGGCGAAGCCCCCCACCTCGACGACGGGCCCCAGCAGCTCGAAGGCCACCATGAAGGGAAAGGCGAGCCAGCCCGGGCCGCCGCCGCGCGGGTTGACCATCAGCCGCCAGTGCGCCAGCAGGCTCTCGGCCAGCCCGCGCTGCCAGCGGATTCGCTGGTTGCGCAGCGTACGCCGGTCCTCGGGCGCCTCGGTCCAGCACACGGGGTCGGGGACGAACTCCACGCGGTAGTCCACGCGCTGCTGGCGCATCAGCCGGTGGATGCGCACCACCAGCTCCATGTCCTCGCCCAGCGTGTCGGTGCGGTAGCCGCCGGCGTCCAGCACCACCTGGGTGCGGAACAGGCCGAACGCGCCAGAGATGATCAGCATCGCATTGAGCTGTGACCAGCCCAGGCGCCCGAACAGGAAGGCGCGCAGGTACTCCACCACCTGGAACAGCGCCCAGGGGTTGCGCGGCAGGTCCACCCGCTGCAGGAAGCCGGACGCCACGTCGCAGCCATTGGCCACGCGCACGGTCCCCCCGGTGGCGATCACCCGGGCGTCGCGCAGGAAAGGCTGCGCCACCCGCTGCAACGCGTCGCGCGAGAGGATGGAGTCCGCATCCACCGCGCAGAACAGGCCGTACCGCGCGACGTTGATGCCGGCGTTGAGCGAGTCCGCCTTGCCGCCGTTGTCCTTGTCGATCACGCGCAGGCGGGGATGGCTGGCCGAGCGCCACACCCCGCGCACGGGACGCGTGCACAGGGCGCCCGTGCCCGCCTCGGGGGCGGGTTCGAGCGCGAAAGCCTCCCGCAGCACCCGCAGCGTGCCGTCGCGGGAGCCGTCGTTGATGACGATGACCTCGAATTCCGTGTACGCCAGCTGCAGCATGGACCGCACCGAGTTGACGATGGTGACCTCCTCGTTGAAGGCCGGCATCAGCACCGTCACGGCGGGTTCCAGGCCGCTGAAGGCCTGGGGCAGCTGGTCCAGCACACGCTGCTGCAGGCCGCGGTACAGGCTGCCGATGGACAGCAGGTTCAGGGCCAGGTAGCCCCCGTTCAGCAGGACGAAGTAGCCCAGCACGAACCAGGTGACGGCGTCGATCAGGTCGGCGGCGCTCATGACTGCACCTGCGGTGTCAGGTCCAGCTTCAGGGCCGCGGCCAGGCGCAGCGCCCGGGGCAGCTCGTGGGCGGGCACACGGGGCAGCGCCGGCACCAGGGCCGCCTCCCAGGGGGCGCGGGCTTCGGCCACCACGCCCACGACCATCGCCGGGTCCCAGTCGGCGCGGCGAGTCACCGCAGGCAGCAGGTGGGGAATGGCCCGCGCCGGGTCGATGCGCACCAGCGCCCGCGCGGCGCACACGGACAGCATGGGGTCGCGGTCGCGGCTGAGGCTGAACAGCCGGTCCCAGGCCTGCGCGTCGCGCAGCAGGCCGCAGGCCAGCACGGCCTGCAGGCGGCCCACGCGCGAGCGGCAGGCCAACCGGCGGCGGGCCGTGCGGTCCAGGCCGAGGCTGCGCGCCAGGCTGGCGAGCCGCTCACGGCCCACGCCCCGCACCGACTCGTGCACGTACATCCACAGGCGCAGGCAGCGCAGGCGGTCGGCCCGCTCCAGCACCGGCAGGGCCAGTTGTCCAGGTTCGACCAGGGTGGCCTCCAGCAGCGTGGGCCGCCAGCGATCCACGAAACGCTGCCAGCGCACGGTGTCGCGGGCCAGCCGCCAGCGCATCACCACGATGGCCAGCGCCAGCATCACCGTGATGCCCAGCGACACGGCACCTGCCAAGACCGCGGCACGGATGAACGGGTCAGAAATCACGGCTCAGGCCCAGGCTGGCGCCCGTACGGGTGTAGAAGTGGCCCTGACGCGTGCGCTCCAGCCCGTAGGCCAGGGACCACCCGGGCCCCAGCGCCTGCCGACCCACCAGGGCCACGCTGCGCACCTCGGCCCGCTCGGTGCGGTCCGCCTGCACCCGCGCCGCCTCGGTGCCGGAGGCCAGCACCAGGCCGACCGAGCTGCGCTCGCCGTGGTACCAGTCCCCGCGCACGGTGACGCTGGACGTGGCGATGCCGGACGCCCGCGCAGGCTGCCAGGCCAGGCTGGCGCCGAAGGCACCCGCGTAGCGCTCCACGCCCAGGCGGGCCTGGCGCACCGCGGTATCGTTGTAGCGGCTGGCGCGCAGCCCGGTGTGCAGCAGCCACTGCGGCTGGAACTCCCAGGCCAGGCGGGCCCCCGCCGCATGGCGGGCCAGCACCTGGTGCGTAGGGCTGGCCGCCAGCTCGGCCCCCAGTGTGAGGCGGTCCGTCAGCGGGCGGCTGTAGTCCAGGGCCAGACGGCTATCCTCCAGGCCGAAGCGGCGCACCCGGGCCAGCGAGGCCTCCAGCCCATGGCGCGGGGCCCAGGCGCGGTGCCAGGCGGCAGCTTGCTCCTGCCAGCCGGCGTAGCCGGAATCCAGGTGGCTGGCCTCGGCGCGCAGCGAGAAGGTGTCCACGGGTTGTGCCAGCGCGCCCATGCAGGCGGCCAGGGCCGCGGCGGTCACGAGCCAGGCCTTCATTGCGTGGCTCCCTGCACGAAGCGGCGCACCCGCGCCATCAATTCATTGGGCTGGAACGGCTTGATCACGTAGTCGTTGGCACCGGCCTCCAGGGCTTCCACGATGTCGGCCTCGTCGGACCTGGAGGTGAGCATCAGCGCCGGCACGCGCTCCCAGCCGGGTTGCGCGCGCATCCGGCGCACCAGCTCCACACCGTCGTGGAACGGCATCATCACGTCCAGCAGGGCCACGTCCGGGGCCGGCTGGCCTTCGATGAAGTCGCGGGCGGCCCGGCCGTCGCGCACGGCGTACACGGCGTAGCCGGCGCGTTCAAGCAGCAACTGCAGCAGGTGCGCGATCAGGTCATCGTCCTCGGCGATGAAGGCGGTGGGAGGTGTGGAGGCTTGCATGGTGGGGGTGGCTTTCTCCCGCGGCGCCGGGGCGCGGGCGGGGCGGGTGGAGCTAGTGGATGATCCGAGGCACGCGCCGCGGCAAGGCGCCCGGCACACGCCGCGCCGCCTCGGGTTCCGGCGCGCCGGCAGGGCGCGCGCTGGGCCGGCGAAGGATGGCCTCCGACCAGCCGAAAAGAAGGAACAGCATGGGCAGCACCTGCTCGCCCAGGTACACGGTGACCACCGACAGGAACACGGCGGCCAGCGTGGCGGCCAGCGTCAGGTGCAGGGAATCGTCACGGCGCGGCTCGCGCAGGGAGCGGCGCATCAGCCGCGTGCCGACCCACAGGAACAGGGTGACGAACACCCCGCAGGCCAGCACCCCGTGCATCAGCGACAGCAGCAGGAAGTAGTTGTCCACGGAGACCATGCCGTCCACCTTGGGCCACTTGGTCAGGCCCCAGCCGAGCCAGGCGTGGTCGATGGCGATGGACAGGTACTTCTCCATCAGCACCTTGCGGTAGATCGCCGACTCCTGCGAGGCGGTCATCTGGGCGCCCGGCGCCACGTCCATGTAGGCGCTGAAGGCCATCCAGCCCGGCACCGCCAGCAGCGCCATGCCCAGCCCGCCCCACAGGAAAAGTTGCTTGCGCCTGGGGTGCGAACCGGCCACGACCATCATGCCGGCCAGCAGGCCGCCGAGCCAGGGCCCGCGGGCCACCGTCATGAGGCAGCCGAGGAACAGGACGCCGCGGATCCAGTGCTCCATGCGCCCCGGCAGCTTCGGCCACCAGTGCGGCGGCGTGTCCCAGGCGCGGCGTGACTGCAGCCAGCGGTTGATGCGGTAGGCGATCACCATCATCACGCCCGCCAGGATGGCGTGCGAGTACGGGCCCGCCACGCGGGCGATGCCGTGGCGGAAGGTGGTGACCCAGCCCGCGCCCTGCCCGGGGAAGAAGATCCCCAGCACGCCGAAGAAGGGGTTCCACGCGAACTTGGCCTCATAGAAGCCGATGGCGGCCAGGGCCGCGAGGATCAGGACCAGCCGGCGCGCCAACGCCTCGTCCATGTCCGGCGAGTCCAGCAGCAGGCGTGCGCAGAAGTACGGCGCGGCCACCGAGGCGATGGTGCCGAACATCAGGTTCTGCGCGTCGTTGTAGCCCGAGGCCAGGTACTCCGACAGCCCCACCAGCACGGCGAAGGCCACCACCAGCAGGTCGGTGAAGGCCGGGCGGTAGTGGCGGCCCTCGCGCAGGATGGCGGCGGCCAGCACCGGCAGCACCGCGGCCTGGTTGAAGTTGGGGTCGGGCAGGCCCGGGGTGATGGCGCGGAAGCCATCGGGCACCAGTAGCAGCATCGGCAGCCATGCGCCCACGAGGGCGCGCTGCGGGCTGCGCGCGAACGCGAGCCAGGCGGCAAAGGCGGCACCGAAGTAGACGATGAGTGACATGGGACGGGAGTGTGCCCCCGCCCGGCACCGGAAAACGGGCCTGCCATGAAGCGTTGCGGAGAGTTTGCAATCCCGACACGCTTGCCCCCCGCCCCGGCGGCCCAATGCAGTCCATCGAACACGCAAGGCCCGCCATGAACCGCTTCCCTGCCCCTGCCCCCTTCCCGCCCGCCGCCATGCCTGCCCCGCGCACCAGCCTGTTGGTGGTGCTGGGCGCGCGCCTGGCCTACATCGCCACCCGCATCGGCCTGCCTCCCCTGGTGCTGGCCCATGTGGGCCTGGCGGAATACGGCCTGTGGGCGGCCTGCTTCGTGCTGGTGGCCTGGACCGGCCTGGGCCCGATCGGCGTGGGCATGGTGATGGTGCGCGGCGTGGCCGAGGCCGCCGCCCGCGGCGACGTGCGCGGCATGGGCCACCGGATGGCCGATGCCACCGTGCTGATCGCCGCCCTGGCGGCCGCCGTGCTGGGCGCCGTCGCCCTGGCCACGCCCTGGCTGCTGGCGCTGTTCAAGGTCGACGCCCACCTGCGTGACACCGCCAGCGGCGTGTTCATCGGCACCTGCGCCATCGTGCTCGTCGAGGCCTGCCTGGCCGCCCCCAGCCTGGCGCTGCAGGGCCTGCGCCGCACCACCGAGGAACAGTTCGCCTGGGTGGCGGGCTTCGTCGTCGAGGCGCTGCTGATCGTGGGCCTGCTGTGGGCCGGCGCTGGCCTGGCCGGCCTGCTGGCGGCCTTCGCCACCCGCTCGGTCGTCACCATGGGCCTGGCTGCCTGGCAGCTGCGCCGCCTGGTGCCCGGCCTGCGCATGGCGCTGTCGGCCGGCTGGCTGGCGCGCTGCACCGCGCTGTTCCGCCAGGCCGCCTCGCTGCAGGCCAGCCAGGTGGCGGCCATCGCGCTGCAGTCCATGGACCGCGTCGCCGCCGGCATGGCCCTGGGCCCGGCCGGCACCGCCGTGATGGACCTGGGCGGCAAGTTCAGCAGCACCACGGCCGCCGTGGCTGCGGCGGTGTGCGGCAACGTCACCGCCCACAGCGCCCACCACCATGCCGTGGGTGACCGCGGCGGCCTGGCCGCCGCCGTGCACCAGGGCCTGTCGCAGACGGCCCTGCTCCTGGCCCTGCTGTGCCCGCCCCTGGCCTTCCTCGCCGGTCCCCTGCTGGGCGCCTGGCTCGGCGCCAGCGCCGACCTGTCCGCCATCGCTCCCGTGCTGGTCGCCAGCACCCTGGCCGCCCATGCCATGCTGCTGACCGGTCCTGCCAACGCGGCGCTGCGCGCCAGCGGCGACCTGCGCCCCGAGCTGGCCCTGCACGCGCTGCGCCTGGCCCTGGCGCTGGCCGGCATCGGCCTGGCCTTGCTGGCCACCGCTACCACCGCCGGCGCCATCGCCACCGGCCTGGCCGCCGGGACGCTGGCCGCCGCCGTCCTGTACCTGCCCTTCGCCCATGCCCGACTGGGCTTGCCGCAGGGCCGCTGGCTGCGCGCCTGCCTCGCCCCGGCCACTGCCGGCTACCTGTCCGCCGCCGCCGGTGCGCTGGCCGTGAGCCAGGCCTGGGGCCTGCCCCTGGGCGATGTCGCCGCCTGGTCCGGCCTGGGCCGCCTGCAGGCCCTGCAGGCCCTGGCCCTGGGCGGCGCCGTGCACGCGCTGGTGTTCGCCGTCCTGGCCTGGGCCTGGCTGCTGGACACCGCCACCCGCGCCCGCCTGGCCGCCCTGGTGGGCGTGGCGGTACTGGCCACCGGCTGCGCCACCACCATCGACCCGGTTCCCCACCCCGTGCGGGCCGCGCAGTTCAAGCCCGCGCAAAAGAGCGAGGTCGCGGAGTTCGTCTCCCCCGAGATGCTCGCCGAGATGGAAGCGCCGGTGGATCCCGTCTACCGCCTGGGCGCCGGTGACGTGATCCAGGTGCAGGCCTGGGCCCGACCGGAGCTGACGGGCAAGCACGTGGTCGGCCCGGACGGCCGTATCACCGTGCCCCTGGCCGGTCCCGTGCGCCTGTCCGGCCACACCCGCGAGTCCGCCGCCAGCGAGGTCATGGCCAAGCTGGACGCCTACTACCAGTCCCTCGCCATGACGATCTCCGTGGAGCAGTACACCGCCAACCGCATCACCGTGCTGGGCCGCGTGCAGAACCCCGGCGCCATCGCCTTCGAGCACCCGCCCACCCTGCTGGAGGCCCTGGCCAAGGCCGGCTCGCTGCCGGTGATTGACAAGCAGGCCACGCTGACCCGCTGCGCCGTGATCCGCGGCCGCGAGCGCGTGATCTGGGTAGACCTCAAGCGCCTGCTGAACCAGGGCGACATCCGCCTGAACCTGCGCCTGCAGCCCAATGACCTGGTCTACATCCCCGACTCCGACGACACCCTGGTGTACGTGATGGGCGCCGTGCAGCGCCCCGGCACCTACCGCCTCACGCCCGACATGTCGCTGACCGATGCGCTGATGAAGGCCGGCGGCCCGACCGAGGACGCCCTGCCCGAGAAGATCACCCTGTACCGCCCGGGCTCCCAGGGCAGCCAGGCGGCGCCCCTGAGCGACCTGGTCTCCGGCGCCCGCCGCGTCAACTTCTCCCTGGAGGAGGGCGACGTGATCTACGTGCCCTCCAGCGGCCTGGCCCGCGTGGGCTACGTGATGCGCCAGCTGCTGCCGGGCCTGTCCTTCTTCACCTCCACCGCCGCACTGGCGAAGGCTTCCGAGAAATGAGCAAGTCCCCCCGCATCGTCTACGTGGTCCACAGCGGCCAGGCCTTCGGCACCGAGCGCATCGCGCTGGCCACGCTGGCCGCCCTGCGCGCCCACGGCCAGCCCCTGCTGGTCGCTCCCGAGGGTCCCGCGCATGCGCTGGCCGCGGAGCTGGGCATCCCCTCCGTGCGCTTCGCCTCCCCCTGGCAGCTGCTGCGCGTGCTGGCCGGCGCCCTGGGCGCTCCGGGCAGCCTGCTGTTCACGACGGGCCTGGTCCACACCCTGTGTGCCAGCGTCCTGCGGGTGCTGCGCCCCGGGCGCTTTCGCGAGCTGCACGTGGTCCACGGTGGCACCGACGAGCATCTGAGCTACGGCCGCAAGCGCCACGTCGCCGCCCTGGGCGTGCGCCTGGTGGCGATCTCGCGCTACGTGCGCGACCGCCTCGTGGCGCATGGCGTGGCGCCGGAGGCCATCACCGTCGTCCCCAACTTCATGGAACCGGGCAGCGCCCCCGCCGCCATGCAGGCGCCGCAGGTGCGCCGGGTGCTGGTGGTCTCGCGCGCCGACCGCATCAAGCGGCTGGACCTGCTGGTGCAGGCCACCCGCCTGGCGCCGGCCCTGCGCCACCTGCAGATCGACGTGCTGGGGTCCGGCGAGGAGCTGGAGGCGCTGCGCGCCGCCAGCGCCGACCTGCCGAACCTGCGGTTCCACGGCTATGTGCCGGATGTCCCGCGCTGGCTCGCACAGGCCGACCTGCTGCTGCACACCTGCCCCACCGAACCCTTCGGCCTGGCCATCCTCGAGGCCTTCAGCGCCGGCGTGCCCGTGCTGGTGCCCGACACAGGCGGCTCCGCCGAGCTCGTGCGCCACGGCCTGAACGGCTGGCACTACCGCGGCGCAGATGCGGCGGCCCTGGCCAGCGCCCTGCTGCAGGTCACCGGCACCCCGGCCATCGACCGCCACGTCATCGCCGGCAACGCGAAGGCCGAACTCGCGCGCAGCTACAGTCCGCATGCCGTCGCCCCCATCCTCTGGAGCCTGTCGTGAACGCCACCCGCCCTGAAATCCGGCCCGAGCTGTCCGTCGTCGTGATCGGGCGCAACGAGGGCGTGCGCCTGCAAGCCTGCCTGCTGTCGGTGCGCAATGCGCGCTGGCCCGTGCCGATGGAGATCATCTACGCCGACTCCGGCTCCACGGACGGCAGCCTGCAGGTGGCCGCCACCCATGGCGCGCGCACCTGCGTGATCCAGCCGCCCTACAGCGCCGCCGCCGCCCGCAACGCGGGCAGCGCCATGGCGCTGGGCCGCCTCGTCCTGTTCCTGGATGGCGACACCGAGCTGCACCCCGACTTCCCCAGCCAGGCGATGCAGGCCCTGGCGGCCGGCGGCGAGCGCACGGCCTGTGTCTGGGGCCACCGACGCGAGTCCTCGCCGGGCCAGTCCCTGTACACCCGCGCGCTGGACCTGGACTGGATCTTCCCGGCTGGCGAGACCAGCTTCTGCGGCGGCGACGCCCTGTTCCGCCGCGAGGCGCTGGACGCCGTGGGCGGCTTCGACGCCGGCCTCATCGCCGGCGAGGAGCCCGAGCTGTGCCGCCGGCTGCGCGCCAGCGGCTGGGCCATCCGCCACATCGACGCGCCCATGACCCGGCATGACCTGGGCATCCGCCGCTTCTCCCAGTACTGGCGCCGCTGCGAGCGCGCGGGCCACGCCTACGCCAGCATCGCCCGCCGCTTCGCCGGCACCAGCGACCCGCTGTGGCAGGCCGAGTCCCGTCGCAACGTGGTGCATGCCGCGGTGCTCGCCGCCATGCTCCTGCTGCCGTTGGCCGCCTGGCTGGCCGCCGGCGCGATGGCGGGCGGGCTGGCGGCGCTGGCCAGCGCGGGCGCGCTGGGAACATTGGTCGCCCGCACGGCTCGCCGCCACCGCTGGAAGACGGGCAGCGCCGGCGATGCGCTGGTCTATGCCGTGCACTCGCACGTGCAGCAGTTCCCGATCCTGGCCGGCCAGGTGGCCTACTGGCTGCGCGCGCGCCACCAGGCGCCGCGCGCCCTGATCGAATACCGTTGATCCCGCACGCCCCTCGCAACTTGTACGCGCCCGATCACCTGCCAACGCTTCAAACGCCCGACATGGCCCACGCCTCCACCCCGCTCACCCCCAAGGCCGTCCTGGCGGCGCTGCTTCGCCCCCTGGCCGCCGCGGCCAACGCGGGTAGCGGCCTGCGCCGCCTGTGGGCCTTCGCCCGGGCCCGGCAGGTGTTGGGCAGCGACCAGGTGGACGCCAGCGCCGTCTTCCTCGGCACGCCGGAATTCCACGGCACGCGCCAGGTGCGCATCGGCGCCCAGGCCTTCCTGTACCGCGAGACCTACCTGGAAACGCAGGCCGGCGGCCGCATCGCGCTGGGTGACGGCGTGGTGCTCTCGCGCGGCGTGCACATCGTCGCCCACGTGGGCGTCACGGTGGGTGACGGCGCCATGGTCGGCGAGTACGCCAGCATCCGCGACGCCAACCACCAGCGCCAGGACGGCCTGCCGCTGCGCGATGCGGGCCACCGCGGCGCCCCGGTGGTGATCGGCCGCCAGGCCTGGATCGGCCGTGGCGCCACCATCCTGGCCGGCGTCACCGTGGGCGATGGCGCCACCGTGGCGGCTGGCGCGGTCGTCACGCGCGATGTCGCCCCCGGCACCACCGTGGCCGGGGTGCCGGCTCGCCCCATCGTGAGGACGCACGCATGATCCCCCCCGTCAACGCAGTCAACGTCGCCCGCCCTGCCGCCGCCCGCAGCACCGCCCCGGTGCTCATGGCCGCCTACCAGTGCGGCCCGGGCATGGGCTCGGTCTCGCAGATCGGCTGGGAGTGGTTCCTGCGCACCGCTCGCCTGCGCCCGGTCACCCTGCTGACACATGTGCGCAACCGCGCTGCCATCGAGGCGGCCGGGCCGCTGCCCGAGGGCGCCCGCATCGAGTGGATCGACAGCGAGTGGTTCGCCGGGCCGCTGCACCGGCTGGCGCAGCGGTTGTTCCCGCGCAGCGAGCATGCGGTCTTCGCCACCAGCTCGATCGACTTCTTCGTCTTCGACCACCTGGCCCTGCGCCGGGCCCGCGCCCTGCAGCGGGCGGGCGCGCGCTGGGAACTGGTGCACGTGGTCACCCCGGTCACCACCAGCGCCGCCACCCGCCTGCACCGGCTGGGCCTGCCGCTGGTTCGCGGCCCCCTGAACTGCGGGCTCACCTCCCCCCAGGGCTTCGACGAGCACCTGAGCACCGATGCCTCCTGGACCTCCGGCGTGCGCCATCTGACGCGGGCCATCGACGCGCTCCTGGGCAGCTCGCGCCGCGCCACGCGGCTGGTGGCCGGAACGCGCGCCACGGTGGCCGAGATCGGCCCCCGCCATGCGGCCCGCACCGTGGTCATGGCCGAGAACGCCATCGACCCGGACGCCTTCGTGGAGCGGCCCTGGCCGGCCGGCGCAGGCGAGCACCTGCGGCTCCTGTTCGTCGGCCGGCTGATCGCCGTCAAGGGCCTGGACATGCTGCTGCGCGCCATGGAGCGTGCCGCGCGCGAGGGCCTGTCCGTGTCCCTGGACGTGCTGGGCGACGGGCCCATGCGCGAGTCCTGGGAGCAGTTGGCGCGCCGGCTGGCGTTGTCCAGCCAGGTCCGCTTCCACGGCGCGGCCCGCCGCGACGCGGTCATCGCCGCCATGCACGACTGCCATGTGCTGGTGCTGCCGTCGGTGCGCGAGAGCGGCGGCGGTGTGCTGGTCGAGGCCATGGCCTGCGGCCGGCCGGTGGTGGCGGTGGACTGGGGCGGCCCGGCCGAGATCGTGAGCGAGGCCGTGGGCCGCGCCATCCCGGCCACCCACCCGGCCCGCGTGATCGAGGACCTGCTGCAGGCCATGCGCGATTGCATGGGCGCGCCAGACGAATGGGCGGCCAAGGCCGGGGCCGCCGCCCGCGAGGCGCGCGAGCAATGGAGCTGGGATGCCCGCCTGGCCCGCATGGACGGCATCTACGCCGACGCCCTGGCCGCCCACGCGGCCCGCTGAATCGCTGCCCACGCGGCGCGCCGAATCTCCACACGGCCCCAGCGGCCCGAGGGTTTTCCAAGCGTTTGCAACCTCGACACAGTTGGCGGCGCCGCGCCGGTCCAATGCAGGCATCGAATCATCGACACGCCCTGCCCCGCATGACCCCCACGCGCATTGCCTACCTCGTGAGCCGCTACCCCGCGGTGTCCCACACCTTCATCCTGCGTGAAGTGCGCCGCCTGCGCGCGCTGGGCTTCGACATCCACCCCATCTCGGTCAACTCCCCCGACCGCGCGCTGTCCGACATGAGCGCCGACGAGTTCGACGAGACCCGCCGCACCCTGTACCTCAAGGCCGCCGGCGCCGAGTCCGCCGCCGCCGCCCTGTGCTGGGCCGCCCTGCAGCGTCCCGCCGCCCTGGCCCGCGGCCTGGCCGCCGCCTGGCGCCAGCGCGGCGCCTTCGGCCTGCCCAAGGCACTGGCCTACTTCGTCGAGGCGGCCATGGTCGCCCGCGAGATGGAGCGCCAGGGCACCGACCACCTGCATGTGCACTTCGCCAGCGCCGCCGCCTCCGTGGCGATGGTCGCCCGCCAGGCCTTCGGCATCCGCCTGTCCATGACCGTGCATGGCCCCGACGAGTTCGACGACGTGAACGGCCAGGCCCTGCCCGCCAAGATCGCCGCCGCCGATGCCATCGTCTGCATCAGCGAGTTCGCCCGCGCGCAGCTGATGCGCCTGTCCGATCCCCGCCACTGGGACAAGATCTCGGTCGTGCGCCTGGGCGTGGACTCCCAGCGCCACATGCCCGCCACCCACGCCGTGCGCGACACCCAGGCCCCCGCCGTGCTGTGCGTGGGCCGCCTCACCCCTGCCAAGGGCCAGCGCCTGCTGCTGCGCGCATTTGCCGCCCTGCCAGCCGACCTGTCCCGCGCCACCCTGACCGTGGTGGGCGGCGGCCCCGACGAAGCCGCCCTGCGCAGCCTGGCCACGGACCTGGGCATCGCCGGCCGCGTCACCTTCACCGGCCCGCAGACCGAGACCGAGGTCCTGGCCCACATGCAGCGCGCCGACCTGTTCTGCCTGCCCAGCTTCGCCGAGGGCATCCCGGTGGTGCTGATGGAGGCCATGGCCTGCGGCCTGCCCTGCGTCACCACCACCGCCTGCGGCATCCCCGAGCTGGTGGGCAGCGGCGACCACGGCGTGCTGGTGCGCCCCGGCGACGTGGACGCCACCGCCGAAGCCCTGGCCTGCCTGCTGCGCGACGCCGCCCTGCGCGAACGCATGGGGCGCCGTGGCCGCGCCCGCGTGCAGGCCATGTACGACCTGGACCGCAACGTGGTGGCCCTGGCCGCCGCCCTGCGCCGCGTGCCGGGCCAGCCCGACGACGAGGCCGTTGCCCCGGACGCCAACTTCACCCTCAACGCCCGCGGCTGATTCCCATGAAACGCCTGGCTTTTTCCCTGGTGGGCGCCATCGCCCTGCGTACCGGCCGGCTGGCCGGCCTGTGGCGGCGCCTGGGCCGCGTGGACGGCACGATGTGGGCCGGCTACCTGCGCCGCCACGGCGGCCTGCACGCGGTGGGCGAGCGCTGCTCCATCCAGGCCAACGTGGTCTTCACCGACCCGGCCTATGTGCGCATCGGCGACAACGTGCACCTGAGCGGCTGCACCATCTTCGGCCATGACGGCGTGGTCAACATGCTCGCCGGCCTGGGCGACCGCCTGGTCGACAAAGTGGGGCCCGTGACCATCGGCAACGATGTCTTCATCGGCCACCAGGCCGTGCTGATGCCGGGCGTGCGCGTGGGCAACTTCTGCGTCGTCGCCGCGGGCGCCGTGGTCACGGCCGACGTGCCGGACGGCAGCGTGGTCGGCGGCGTGCCGGCCCGCGTGATCGGCCGCACCCAGGACTTGCGCGAGCGTATCGCCCGCGACACCCGCGCCCTGCCCTGGTTCCCCCTGCTGCAGGCCCGCGCCGACGCGATGGCCCCGGCCGACGCCGCGCTGGACGCTGCCCGCCGCCTCGCCTTCTTCGGCGCCGGGGAGGCCCGCGCATGAACGCCAGCCCCCTGCTGCAGGGCCTGGGCACCACCCTGGCCATCGCCCTGGCCCTGGCACTGCTGCCCGGCCTCATCCATCTCGCCGTGCTGACCGCCGCCGCCATGGCGCCGCGCCGCGCCCACGCCGAGGCGCCGGCCTTCACCGGCCGCCTGCAGATCGTGGTGCCCGCGCACAACGAGTCGGCCAGCATCCGCCGCACCGCCCTGGCGCTGGCCGAGGCCGCCGTGGCCGATGGCAACACCGGCCTGCTGGTCGTGGCCGACAACTGCACCGATGACACCGCCGCCCAGGCACGCACCACCGGTGCCGAAGTGGCCGTGCGTGAGGACACCTCCGTGCGCGGCAAGGGCGCTGCCCTGCGCTTTGCCTTCGGCCGCGAAAGCCGCGCCGAGTGGTTCCTGGTGGTCGATGCCGACTCCCGCCTGGACCCCGGCTTCCTGCCCGCCCTGCGCCGCGCCATCGGCCGTGCACAGGCCGATGCCGCCACCGTGGCCTTGCAGGCCCGCTACCTCGGCGAGGCCCCCCTGGAGGCCACCGGCCGCGACGCCGTACGTGCCCGCCTGGTGGCCGTGGCGATGATGGCCTTCAACGTCCTGCGTCCCCGGGGCCGTGATGCCCTGGGCCAGTCCTGCGGCGTGTTCGGCAACGGCTTCGCCGTGCGTGCCAGCGCCGTGCGCGGCGCCGGCTGGGGCAGCGACGCCATCGTCGAGGATGCCGACCAGCACCTGCGCTGGCAGGCTGCCGGCCTGCGCGTGCGCTTCGTGGACGATGCCGTGGTGCGCGGGGAGCTGCCCGTCACCGCCGGCGCCGCCCGCACCCAGCGCGCCCGCTGGGAAGGCGGCCGCCTGGCCCTGGCCCGCCGCTGGGTCCCGCGCCTGGCGGCCCGGGC
>JACCDR010997080.1_pt1 | contig 31009 bp, 47 predicted proteins | sample 7446431 | NCBI WGS metagenome assembly JACCDR01 (sample SAMN15323443, study PRJNA562643) | freshwater metagenome | isolation source: river surface water | place: USA:Blue River Watershed | collected 2017-08-17
CCCACCCACCCGATGGTGTGGCAGTTCGTTCACAAAATAAAAAATGCAGCAAAGTTAAATGGCTGGCACAGCCCCAACGCTTATGGCCACCAAAAGCTTACGGCATAAACACAGCTCTTGCGCTCAGCCCCATCATTTATTCCGTTTCCTTTTGGTGTCCAACCCACACCATTTACAAAACGGCTTTCTTTTTCTTTTTTTTTTATCCTTTTTTTTTCTTCTTCTTTTGAAAATATGTGTGGAGCGAAGCGACATTTTAAAAGTCGCACTATGCACATTAAAACCTACACACAAAAGCACGCCGTCACAGCCTGCGAATTTTACATTTTAAGCAAAGGGTTTAACAGTGGCAAGCCATTGGATAACCCCTGCCCAAATTGCTTTATTTGCGTTTGCAGCAGCACAGATGAAAAGGATTTTTATTACTGGCTATTGTGGGCCATGTGGCAGGCAAAATACTTTCATCCGTTTTTAACGGGCAGCGTTATTGTGTTTTTACGCCTGCAGGAATTAAAGGAAGTAATTGCCAGGCATGAAGAAAATGCACGGGCTGCAAAATTTACTGCTGCAATAAAAAAAGTAAACCAGCTGGCAGCACATGAAAAAAACATCAGGCAGCAGCTGCAGTTATTGCAGCAATTAAAAGTGGCACTATTGCGGCAGCAGCTGCAGTAAAAAAATAGTGCCATGGGTGCCGGCATGGTACCCAGCGTACCAGTACCGCCACAATGGTATAAATTTGCCGGGTATGCCGGCCAATTTATTTTTTATTGAGTTTACTAAATTGTACGAACGTAAACAGTACAGGGCACAAGTGCAGGTAATTACCAGGACTGATAAAATAATTGTTGTTTCAGTTACTGCAGGTGAAAAAGAATTGCGCTTAAAAAAAATTCTTTTCCGCAAAAAAAATCAATGGGTTAAAGTAAGTGCAAATTTTGATATGTACGACACCCGCAAACCAAACCAGCAGCTGCTGGAGGATATTATAAAAGCTGTGGATGAAAAGTTGTAATTTTATTTAATGGCAGCAGGTATTATTATATGCGTTCTATTGTGGCTAATACTTTTTGTTTTATTCGGACACTATTCCCCTATTCGTAAGGATTACACCAAAAATTTTTAAACTGCCTTATTACCCCTTTTCTGCATCTCTCTTATGCTGGAGCATATTATAAAAGCTGTGGATGAAAAGTTGTGATGAAGGGATTTTTTTTTGTACATTAACGTATAATTATGAGTTTGCTGCAATTTTGGAACTACATTTGCGTTCTTAAAATGAAAAAGCCCGGCAGCCGTTACTGCCAGGCTTTGGTAAAGTATCCAGTAAAAACTGAACGATTACTCTTTACACTCTGTAAGAATGTTCTCACACTGCACGGTTAACCGCTGCAGTGTGAGTCCGGAAAATTAAACTTTCGCACTCCCCGCCTTTTTATCCTAATACTTGCATAAGCATTAGAGATGGCGATTTCCAGTTTGGGAGTCTTTTTCTTTCGATAATTCATTATCAATTATTAAAAGGTTGCAGAATAGTAGCTGCATAACGCTCAGCCACGTAAGGCGCCTTGTTTTTTGAAATAAGGAAAACAAAAAACCCGGTTTGCAACCCGGGTTAATTTTTTGTTACTGCTGCTGCAGTTTCATCATAACTTTTGATTTTAGTTGATGTTACCGCAACCTCTTTGGATAAATTGATAATGAGTATAAAGATAGAAAATATATCTTATTTTAAAACTTTTTACAATTTTTTTTGCATTTATATGAGCATATTTGAATGCAAATTTGTTAATATGTGGAAAAAGAAAGAATAACCATACTTGCTGTATGATTAATTTTACCCCGTTATTTCAAAGAACAATTCCCTAGTTGATTTTGATCTTTTTTAAAAGCCCCTCGCCAGGGGCTTTTTTCAGTTCACAAATTTACTTAATCATATAAGTTTTAATGGCTTTTTATTGTCCACAGATTTAGTAAATCTGTGTAAAAGTAATTCTGGCTTTTTTAACTCACACCCCCTTACCTTTGCCGCCCCAAAAAATTTAGCATTTGTCGTTTCCTATGCCGTTTGTACAGCTCTTCCCCATTTCTGCATTTCTCTTACTTTAACCTCTTCCAGCATCTTTGCATAAATATTTACAGTCTTCATATCCACGCCCATAATTTCGGCCACCACTTCTTTAGGTATGCCATAGTAAATACTTAATGTTCCAAACGTGTGGCGACTGCAGTGGTAACTAATATTTTTTTCAATGCCGGCAACTTCCATAATTTCTTTCAGGTGCCGGTTTGTCGGTTGGTTGGTAAATGTTTTAAACAGCTTGCCGTTTTCTTGTACGTATATCAATGCAGCCGCTTTTTCAATCAGAGGCACAAACACCGGCTTATCTGTTTTTTCCTGCACAATACGAATTGTATTATTAATCAGGTGCAACCGGTTAAGGCGTATAATATCACTGTATCGTAACCCGGTGTAGCAACTGAATAAAAAATACTGCAGGCATGTTTGCAAATTGCCTGGCAGTGTTCCGGCATTATATAATTTTTCAAGTGTGGCCAGCTCGTCTGCATTTAAGTGCTGCTTGTTGCCTTTAATATCTTTAAGCCTCACCATGGCCAATGCATCGGTTTGCAGCAATCCTTTCTTTTGGCAATAATGCACAACAGCCTTTAGCTGTTTAATTTTTCGGGTAATGGTATTATCATTGTTTGGTTTGCCTTTCTTACTTTTTAAATACAGCCTCAGGCGGTTAATGAAATTAAAATTTATATCCAGCAGCTTTGGCCTGGCCACTAATGCAATAATATCTTTTTTAAGTTGATTGTAATGTTTTACCCGTGGCCAGCTCAGTGCATTAGCATTGCAGTATTCATCCATCAATTTTAAAAAATCTGGATTGTCAGCAGCTTCTTTACCTGCTTTTAAAACCTGCTCAAAATAGTTTTTGCTAAATGTCTTTTGCTCTAGCTGCATTATAGTCAGGCAACTTTCAGCTTTTGCTTTTAATTGCAACAATGCCGGGCTTGCAGTAATGTAATTTGGATGTGTTTTTAAAATGGATCCGGTGGCAGCATTCCAATCTGCTGCAGCGCATTTAATACCGGTGCTTATCCATTCATCATTTACAATAAAGTAAATAACAGATTGACCGTTTTTGTCAATACGGTTTTGGCGCAAATAAATTCTTAGTGCGTACATGTATAAGTGTTTTGGTTGTTAAAAAACTGGCTCGCAAATGGCTCGAAAAAATGCCATCACAAACCACAACAAACAACAATAACAACCCTAACACAATCCGCTGTGGTGCAATATCACAGCGGAATACATCAATAAACGCTTAAAGAACTAAGTATTCTTGGAGGTCCCGACCAGACTTCCAAAACTCAAGCTAGTAAAGCGTTTGGTTGTTACGGCTCGTTTGTTGGTTATTTAGTTTTAGTATACATCACAAGGTTATAACCATATTGGTAACTTATCCATTGTATAACTGCAGATTTTTGATAGCCGCTCATTTGATCAATATCTTTTGAAAATTGGGCCCATCCATAACTAATGCCGTCTTTTGTTGAAGGCGCAGGAATTGCGTAATAATAAAGATTTGTTCCGCCTAACAAAGCTTTTTCTTTAACCTTCAAAATTGTACCTGCAAGTGATTGATCTGCGCTTCTTTTTAATGTTATGCCTATTATACTAACATTGGTAAAATTCTGTTCTGACAGTTCGGTTACTTCGTATCCTTTCTTTACATCAAGGCCGCTTTCCTCTGTGGTTTTGTAACCAGTTTTCATGTAATTGTATTCTACCTGTGTAGTGTTTTGTGCTGTTAATTGTATTACAAAAAATAGTACGAGTGCTGTTAGGGTGAGTTTCATTTTTCGTTTTGATTTATATTAGTAATAATGTTCAGCATGTCATTTATCCTTTTCATTATAACCCGCTGCCGGCTCTGCTGCCTGGCTTAGTTCATCAGTATGCCTAAAAGCATCCACATTCGTAGCTTTTTTTACTTCTTCATTATCTGAAATGTCAAGTAGCTTTTTTTGTAAGCGCAAATTCATTGCGGCCAGTTCGTTAAACTGTTCTTGTAAATCTGCAAATCTTTTTTCCTGATTCGCAAGCTTATGTTGTAATTCAACAAACGATTCTGCATTCAATCGTTTGTGAAAAAAGTCTTCAATTGAATAGCCATAAGTTTCGCAAACCACCGAAATAAAATCTACATCTGGTTCAGCTTTAGAAGTCTCATATTTAGCAAGATTATCACGCTTAATATTAAATTTTTCCGCAAATGCTTCTTGTGATAGGCCATTGTCAGTACGTACATACTTAATATTTTCCCCCGCAAAGCTCTTGTTTTTTTTAGCCATACAACTATGAATTACAATGTGTTATAATAAAATGCAACTTTGTTGTGAAAAATATTTCACAGATTTGTTGTTTTTGTGAAAAAAAGTTCACAATATTTGTAGCGGAAACACGGAACACACATTTAGCACTGGAAAAGCAACAACGTTCTTAAAAGCACTGGGCAGTTATTTACAAAGCAGCGTCACCTGCAAACAGTAAACTGGCTGTCAGTATCTCTCATAGGGGTTTCCAGCCCCGCTAAATGTGTAATTTCCAAAAAGAAGGGTTTCCCGGCTGAAAAGCTGCGAAACCTTTTTTTATTCCCCTCTAAAGATAGCACACAGGCCTTTACAGCAGCAATACCCTTAACAGGTAATTTTTTGGAAATATGCAACAACACACAACAACAAACAACAATAACAACCCGGCACTATCACCGGAGCTGATGCAAGCCGTGCAGGCAGAAGTGCAAAACTGCCTGCACACATCAGTACAATGTGTAACTACAGAAGGCGCTGCAAAACTGCTAAGCGTAGAACCTGGCACCATACGCACCTACATTAAAAAGGGCACACTGCCCGCCAGCAAAATTGGTAAAGATTACTGCATACTTATTACAGACATACGCCAGCTGCTTAACCGCACTGCAGTGGTGATAAGGATGGATAAACGATTTAAAAGCCGTGCTATATGAGTATTAAAAATGCAACCATACGATTTTCCTTTTCTGAATTAAACCAGTTAAAAGAGCTGATTGACGGAAGTGAAAAACAGATATGCGTTTATGTTTCATTACTTCCAGACTGTGATTTTTTTGATAGTGTAATTAGCGCTCAATATCTAACTGTAAAGAAAAAGGAAATACTCCCATTGCTAAACAAAGCGGTTTTTCACAATAAATTTTTTGATGTAACAGAAAACGAACATGCTTTAATGTTATCAATAACCCAAGCTGAAAAATATGCTCATTGATTTAACACCTGAACAATACGCCACCGCTGTGTGGGCAGCAGATCAACTGCATACAATGATGATAGAAAATAAAGCTACATGGGAAGAAAGCAACGATACCCTTGCAAAAGCTGAAAGCGTTAGCATTTTAAACAAGTGGATAATCGAAGTTGAAGATTTACAAGATGCCTTAAAAAAAGTAAAAATTTAAACCACCATACAATGAAGTACTCCCCTCTCCTTTCCACCATTATTGCCTGGCTTATGTTTATTGCCGCCGCAATTATGTTTTGCACTGCGTGCAGCCGCACCTACACAGTAGCAACAGTAACAAATTATAACGACAGCTCCGTTATTACGCTTAAAAATGTAAAGAGCAAACTGCGGATATTAAGCGATACTGTTAAGCCCGGCGACAAAATAAAAATTAGAGTGTATACAGACACTACCGGCCGCAGCAAAAAGCTTAACGTTTTTAAAACCAATTAACCAATATGAGCCACCAAGAAATTTTATTTAACCCACGCCTTGCTGTTAGTTTCCACCAGCAGCGCATACAGGAAATTAAAAACAGCCTGCCCTTTAACGGCCAAATGGCCGAACACTACCAACAGCTTTGCAGTAAACACCGCAAAAGCCGCAATATGGCAAGAGCTGCATTTTTCTGGCTAAAGTGGAAACACTACGAAAAGCAATGTTGGAATATTAAGGTAACCGCTATGCTTAATGAGCGTGGCATAAAACTGATGCCATGATATCATTTACAAAAAACGAACTACTGTGCATACAGCAATGCATTTGCCAGCACGAAAGCGAAGTGCGCAAACAGCAGCTGGTATTAATTGACTGTAAAAATTTTATTGAAGGTGATTTTGCACCGCTTGACTTGTATTACAATAAACAGCTGGTCCTGCTGCAGCAAAATAAAGAAAAGGTGGCACAAATGATAGCGCATATTGTAGAGCAGGAAAAAACGCTGCAGCGTATGGATATGAAAGTAATTGCCAGGGTTAGTTATGAACTGGATTGAGTTTTAAGTATGGGGGTTTGTACGGTGCTCCTTTAGTTTAAATAGGTAAAACACGGTACCCAAATACCGGATGCAGTTCGAATCTGCAGGGAGTAACAACAACAGTTACATAGTAGCTAAGACGTGGCGTTTTATTGTAAGTTCTTTCGCCGAAATACTAAAAATGAACTTTCACTTAAAATTATTTGCGTCCGGGCTGATTTGCCGGTGATAAGCCTAAATCAGGAAAAGATATAAACCGGCACTTTAAAAGAAGCGTATGACGAACGAACAAAAATTACTGCAGGTTACTGCAAAAATAAAAGAGCTGCTTACTACGCTGGATAAAGTAGATGAAACTAACGGCAGCATTTTGTACAAAGAAAAAGCCCGTACACAACGCCGTGAGTTAAAAGTATGGCTGGCCGGCAACCAGAATATTACACCGGTACCAGCAAAAAAGCAGGCATACACAAACCGCAAAAGCCCAAATAAGCTTAACCATAACCAAAGCTGGTTAGCACAATAGTGAGCACACCGGTACACCATATAAAAAATTACGTGCCCGTGCTTAAAGGTGCAGCAGCTGAGCTATGCCGCCACCGGGAGCTGCGTACAAAATACCAAACCAACCGCAGCATAAAAACATGGGCTTGTTATTTTTTGCTAAAAAGCAAAACCACCAGCGGTTTTATACAAAACTGGCAGCGGCAAAAAGTTGATCTGCTGCTGTACCTGCAAATGAGTGAAAATTGTTTCCGCACCAGGTTAGCTGAATTACACCAACTAAAACTAATAACGCTTATTGGCAAACGCACTATACAGCTTACCAGTTACGAAAAAGCGGCAGAAATATTAGACATACCATACACCGGCCTTACAAAAATAGAATACGATGCAGCAACAACACCAGGCAATCAAATATTTCAATACTTCTTAAGAGCGCAGGAAATATCGGAAAATCAGCAGCAGCAGTTAGATGCACTGCATTACTATGCAAACAAAAATCCGCAACTTAAAGGAGTACTACAGGAGCTGTTAATTAAACATGGCGCCAGCGTTCAGCAGCTGGATGATAAAACATATTATCAGCAGCGCCTGTTTGCTTTACAGCAACATTACTTCAAACACGGGTCAGACATTTGGACAGTAATCAGCCAACTGCGTGCAGATATTAACCGAAGTGTAAACGGCATAAAAAGAGCGCACAAATACAAAGCAGCGCAATCAGTATCGTACTTAAAAAAGCGCATGGCCTTTTTACAATTGCTCACCATTACCAAAAAAACCATACAGAGCAATGTGCGTACAAGGCTATACGTACCCGATAGCGACGGTAAAAAAAGAGAAGCCGCCCGCTATTGCAAAGCAAGCAAAGCCACGTTTATGGTACTGTGCGACCAGCTACAAGTAAAAATTTCAACACATGATACAACCGAAAAAAAACAAACCGAAAAACGGGCAGCATAAAATTTTTTTGCCTGCCCCCACCGCCCCTTGCTCAAAAATTGTTATCTACAGAAAGTGGATACTCTAAATAGATTTTCAAGTAGTATAAGTGTTTACAGGTTAAATACTAGTAGTATCAGGTAGTACAAGTGTTTTTAAAGTTAAATCAAGTAAAATCTATTAAACTGTGCCAACAAAAAAATTCGACGGCGACGAGGATATAAACCGACAATATAGCCGTTTTAAAATATGGTTCTCTTTTAAAGACGGCCGCAATAAAACTTTTTACGCAAAAGAAAAAAATGCCACTTACAGGCAAATAGGTGCCGGCCGTGTGCAAAGCGTTACGTTTAACCACAAGCAAGGTTTTGAAAATTTGTGTTACCTGGCCGAAACCTATTACCAGGACAAATACACCACCGCCATTATTTACGATCGGTTGTTTCCCGATGTTATCATTCGCAAATATGTGCAGGGCATACTGCAGCCCGGCAGTGTAGAAGTGGAGTTTACAGAGCAGAGCAGCTGCACCCACTACTTTATAAAAGTAAAAGATGGCAGTACCATACTGGTACCAGCTGCCACCGGTATAGACTTTAAAAAAGAAATAGCAACCAATTTAAACAAACAATAAAAAAAAACGATTATGAAATTAAAAACGTTCGACACTGACAACATTCAGTCTACAAAAGGATCATCCAAAAAACCGCTTATTGGTGTAAACTCAAAAAGTGGTACGATTCGTATAAATGCCACAGCAGTGGATTTAACAGGCCTTAAAAAAGGGCAGTTTGTAAAATTTCATCAGGATGAAAAAAAAGAAGACGATTGGTACTTAGAAGTTGTAAAAGAAAAAAATGGCTTTTTGTTAAGGGAAAAAGAAAGTATTACTCCTAAGGGTTTAATAACTCAGTCAACAGGTTTGGTACGTAAAATTTACGACAGCGTTGCATACATAGGCGCCAGCGGCCACCTACAGGTAGGCACTGAAGCTGTAAAATTTGAAGGCCGCACGCTGTGGCCATTAATAACAGGTTTACTGCGTAACAGTTAATTACTCACTATTAAAACAAACAAAAGCTTATGTTAAAAGAAATACCGGTAAGCAGTATTACCTGCTTACCCAACTACCGCACAATAGACAATGTAAACGATCAGGATTTTAAAGACCTGGTTACTTCAATTAAAAAAGATGGTGTAATGCAGGCCGGCCTGGTCCGTCCGCATCCAACAAAAAAAGAGCAATACCAATTGGTATTTGGCAACCGTCGTTTTGCTGCCGCAGTTGCTGCAGGCCTGTTAAGTTTTCCGGCCACAGTTAAAGAGGTGGCAGATGATGATATACTGGAACTGCAGGTAATGGAAAACCTGCAGCGTAAAGATGTGCACCCTATGGATGAAGCCGCTGCGTACAAAGCATACCAGGCAAAAAAGAATGTAGATATTAAAGAGCTGGCTGCAGTGTTTGCAAAAACAGAAAGATACATTACACATCGCCTGCAGTTAACCACTTTAATTGAGCCATTGCAGAAAGATTTTTTAAAAGGAATGATGACAGTGGCACAGGCTGAAGTTTTTGCCCGGGTAGATGATAAGCAGCAAAAAGAATTAAAAGATTATGCTTACCGTAGCTGGGAAAAAAAATACACCAGCACACCGGAACAGTTAAAGAAAAAAATTGAGGAAGATTTTTTATTAAAGCTGGATGCTGCACCATGGAAAAGGGATGATGCCACATTATACCCCGATGCCGGTGCCTGCAACAGCTGCCCAAAACGTACCAGCTGCAAAGGCCTGCTGTTTGCAGACCTGGTTAAAGATGACCGCTGCACAGATAAAGCCTGTTATAAAAAGAAAAAAGATTTATGGTTTATAACAGAGGTTGAAAAAGTGGCCACTACAAAACCAGATATAAAATTTGCCCGTGGTTATGATGAACCACCAAAAGAACTTAAAAAAATAGCCGAAAAGTTTTCCATTACGGTTATAAACTCCCGTGATGCTGGTGTTGGTAGTTGGAAAGAAACAGGTTCTACTCCAGTAAAAGTATTTTGGATTTCTGGCCACGATGCCGGGAAATATGGTACACTGTATATTGAAAATAAAAGCAAAGCTGCTGGTAAAGCTGCCAAAGGTGATAACAGTGCAGCAGGAATAAAAATGCAACAACAGGCTATACAGCAGCGGCTGGATAGAGCTAAGGAACTGGATTATGAAAAAGAGCAGGAAACAATTATAAAAGCTATTGAAGCAATAAGCCCGGATGATAAACTGGCAACAGAAGCGTTTACAGAAAACAAGCGGTACGAATTTTTATTAATGCTGGCTTACGATGGTTTAAACTGGGGTGATGATGAACTGCTGGAAGCGTTAGGTTTAGGTGATGATGCAATGGAGCATCTGGAAAAAACCCCTGATTTACTTTACAACAAAATATGTTCACTCAATGATGTGGCCATTACTTCAATACTGCGTAATGTTTTGCTCAATAAATTCCGCAGCGAAAAACGATTTGGTTTAAAAACATACATCGTTCGCCAGCTGGCAAAATGTTTAGGGGTTGATGTAGTGGCGATTGTTGCCGCACAAAATGAAATAGCTGCCAAGCGTGAAGCCAATGCCGCCAAACGCATTGAAGGCCTTAAAGCTGCAGTTGCACCCAAAGCAAAGAAAGTTGCAGCTAGTGCAAAAAAAGTGGCACCAGCAACAAAAAAGAAAACTAAAAAAGCTGCATAAAAAAAGGCTATACAACTTTAGTTGTATAGCCTTACTTCATCGTTACTTGAATTTTTTAGCAATCAAAATGCCAATGAATATTCCAAGAAGAACAAAACCTGTTACTTCCAGAAATAAAAACCAATTCATGTTTCGTGAAAATTGTCTTGTAACAGACACTTGTTTTACTGCTTCCTCAAAAAACTTAATTGAGTTTAATAAAAAGGTTAAAGCAGTTGTAAATACTACCGTAATGGGTATAATATACCCACTTGACAATTTTTTGATTGACATTTCATCGTAGTGCTTGTGTGGGTTAAGTAACTGAAAGAAGTATAAAGATAAAAATAAATTACTAAAAAATGATAACCGCCTATCCCCTCCACTGGCCTGTAGATTACAAACGCAGCCAGCAACGCAAAAACAGCCGCTTTAAAACAACCTTAGGCCGTGCCCGTGATGTTGTTATTAAAGAACTGGATCGTATTAATGCACAAAATGTAATTATAAGCACCAACATACCGCTAAAACAAAATGGCGATATGTATGCCGATTGGCAGCGGTACCGCAATGAAGATACCGGCGTGGCTGTTTACTTTACCCGTAATAAACAGCAAATTGTTTTGTGCTGCGATACCTACACCCACATTTGGGAAAACATGCACGCCATTGGCCGCACACTGGAAGCCCTGCGGCAAATAGACCGGGATGGTGTAAGCGATTTTTTAAACCGCACATTTACCGGCTTTAAAGCCCTGCCAGAAAGTACCAGTACAAAGCCATGGTACCAGGTGCTTATTATTCCCGAAGATTCAAGCCCTTTAGAAATTAGGCAAGCTTTCCACCGTATGGCAAAGCTGCACCATCCTGATAACGGCGGCAATGCAGATACGTTTAACATGATTTGTGAAGCTTATAAAACAGGTATGGCAAAAAATAATTTACACATTAGTTAATGAAAAGAGTAATACACTTTAGTGGTGGCCAAACTTCTGCATATATGACGCTTTTGCTTAAGCCAACAGAAAATGATATAGTGTTGTTTTGTGATACTGGAAGAGAACACCCACTTACTTATAAATTCCTAAATGATTTTGAGGCCTTCGAGGGAATTAAAATACACCGTGCGGCTTACACCCACATTAAAGCCCCGGGTTTAAAAGGATTCGATGCTCTTATTGAAAGAAAAAAGTATCTGCCTAATAGGGTAAAAAGAATATGTACTGTTGAATTAAAAATAAATACTGCCCGTAGGTACCTGAAAAGTTTAGGCATTTCAAGTTATGAAAGCTATGTCGGTTTTAGATATGATGAACCGATGAGGGTTTTGAGACATCCTAATCGATGGAAAAAAGTAACGAATAAGTTCCCGCTATATGAAATGGGTATAAATAAGGCAATGGTTAATGAGTATTGGAATAAAAAAAATTACCGATTGGAAATTCCATCTATTTTGGGTAACTGTGACTGCTGTTTTTTAAAAGGTAAAAACGCATTAATAAATATTTTCAAAATGTTCCCTGAGTTAGCGGATAAATGGATTAGTGATGAAAGTAAAATTTCTGCAAGGGGTAATTATACTAAGCCTGCAACATACATCAAAGATATAAGCTATAAAAGCCTATTAGAAGCATCGAAAAAAATTCAAACACTAAATTTTAACATTGAAGATTTGAAACCTGCTTTTAATTGTACATGCACCACATAATTTACTGTAATGTTAGAATACGCCATCACCATAAAAACAGACCGCCCCAAAGCGCAAACCATTGCCCGCAATGTATTTCCATACATACGCCTGCTGCAGCAAAGCCATGTAAAAAATATGGCCGGGCAAAGCCGTACCAGTAAAGAGTATTTAACGGTGCACTTATACAACAGCCTGTTAATTGATATTGATAAGCTGCTGCAGAAAAAATTATTTAATACCAGTGGCCACACCGTTAAAATAAAACTAAGCGTTGGCCACGCTGTAGCCTTATACTGCACATTTTTGCTCCTGCCCCTCAGTAGTGATAAAATTTACGAAAACATGGTACGTAACGAATGGCTGGATAGTTTGGAAAGCCAGTTGTTTGCGCCAGGTATTTTATTACCTTTCTTCACAGATAAATTAAACGCATGAAAACGATAGAGTTTGTAAAAGCCATTGTAAAAGATATTGAAGTATTACAGCAGCAAAACAAAGATTTAAAAAACACAGCATCTTATGCTTTGTTTCATGCAGCACTGTATCACCTTGCAGATAAAATAGGGGTTACAAAAGAAAGTTTGCAAAGGGTTATCTGTGATAATGAAGCAGCTGGTTTGTTAATGCACCAGTGTGATTTTGATACGGTCGGGAAAAAAATATTAATCTCCAATGATGGATTAATGATAGAAAGCAGCAGTGGCGCCGTAATTAATACAGTGGAAAAACTATTATTTATTTTAAAAAGTTAAACTGATGATAATTTTAAAAGTAATTGTACAAATTTTTCTTTGTTCCATAATACACGAGCTTGGCCATGCTATTGCCTGCTGGCTGTATGGCTTTGAGGTTAGCGTAATACAAATTGGTATTGGTGGCGGCATTAATGGTATTGCACATTTACGCATAAAAAGAACTTACCTGCAGTTGGGGCCAATTCCATACGGTGGTTATGTTCTTTGTTTTAAAGATTTAACGCCCCTGCAAGATTTTATTATAACCGCCGCAGGCCCTGCTGCAAACGCATTAGTTGCCTGCAGCTGGTTTTTTTATACCAATGCCCTGCTGCAGCCATTGCAGGTTTTAAATTTATTTATGTGCCTTTATGCTTTGCTGCCAATAGCAAAATATAAAGATGGTTACCGCCTGCTTAAAATTCTATCACAATATTTTTCAACCAAAAAACAAAAAACATGATACAAATTAAAAAAGCCACCGGTGGTTATACAGTTGCTGTAGTGGCCAGCAATAACGAAATATTAAGCAGCAGCGAAGTATTAAAAACAAAACAGGCTGCGTATAAAAATATTATTGCACAGTCTGCCATATATGAAGGCAGCAATCCAGTTTTTGTAAATGATATGTGCCGGGGCGAAAAAATAATGCTGCAACTAACCAAAGGAAAAATTATTGCTAAAACAGTTTTTTAAAAAATAATTATTACATTCGTATTGAAAAAAAACAGGTGACGCTGCAAATAAAAAGCACACACCTGTTTTTTTATGCGCCAAAGCAGCCTTAAATATGCCATTATTACCCGCTTTAGTGGCTTAATAATTACCCTTATAACCGGTGCCATAAGCTTTGCAATACTATGTACTGTTTTTGCGCTGTTAGCTATTTGTTTAATGCTTGCAGGCAACAGCTGCAATCCCACGCCTGCACTGCATAGTAAGCCCGTTACACTGCATTTTACTGCCAAAAATCAAAACACTGTTTTGCCACTGGCTGCAAATTTTTCTAATTCCATTACAGATATGAGCGCCACCACACCCAGCCGCATTATTTTGTATGCAGCAGATATTCGTATGCTTACCGGCTGCAGCAAACGCACCAGCCAGCGGCAGATAGCAGCATTAAAAAAAGAATTAAACCTGCTGCCGCACCAGTTTATTGCAATAGAGGATTATTGCAAATGCAAGGGCCTTAATTATCAAAAAACTTTACAACAGTTAAAACTTATATAATGGGTGTACTTACTTACGGCGAGTATGAATTGCTTTGTCAAAGTATTGATGCTATGGTTATGAGCATGGAAATTTTTTCAAAAAAAGATGATGGAGACATTGTTGCCATGGCTGGATTTATGTTTCCGCAAATGAGTGATGACGATGCCGAGCATGCTGTAATCTCTCTTAGAGAAAACAGTGATGAAAAAATTAAATCATTAAAGATAATTCGTGAAAAACTAAAAGAGCTTATATAATGTTGGCAAAAAATTACTTCCTCTCCTTTCACAAACAGTTTGGCCTTCGTAAAGGCGAAGCTGTTTTGTATATGTACAAAAAAAAGGGCTGTGGTATTTAACACACCGGGTTACAGAAGTAACCAGGCTAAATATATTTCAGTTAAAATGGTATTACTTTCTTTTTATACTGTACCGCCGCAATAACAAAAAGTTGTTTGCCTATAAGCGGCCAATAGGTACAGTAAAGAAAAATAAATTTACAAACGCATAATGCCGTACATCTAACACCGTACACCGTACGTTTTCGCCTTAACCCCCGCCAACCGCCGCCACTTGCGCCAATAACGACAGCTTTTGCAAAACCACCTGCAAGGCTTATTAATTTTCCTCAAAATTATTTTAATGCAAAAAGGCAAGTGGTTAGGTTTAGGCATACTGGCAGCAGCCATGTTTACCGGTTACCGCATTTGGAATACTAACGAAAGCATTAAATATTTTCAGTACAGTTTAAAGGGCTTAAGCTTTAATTTAAAAAATATACTGCAGCCCGAAATTATTATTACCCTTAGCATTTACAACCCCAACCGCACCAGCGTACCAGTAAATGATTTGTTTGGTGTACTAAAATTAAAAGGCCTGATACTGGCCAATTTTAAAAACACAGAGCCGCTAAATATTAGCGGGCAGGAAACTAAAGATGTGGTGCTTCGCACCCGCCTTTCTGTTTTAAGTGTGGCCAGCAGCATTTTAAACAAAACCAGCTTTACCGAAATGCAGATTGAAGGCATGATTAAAACCGGACTGTTTGATTTACCCATTTCAAAAACTTTTAACTATAAAAGCGCATAGCATGAGCAAACTTTTTCACCCGGTGCAGGAAGGACACGACCCCATTAACAGGCAGGTATTTATTTGCCAGGATGCAATTGGTAAATATGTATATAAGCCAACTAATGGCTTTAAAAGCCGCCACTACAGCAATGAGGAAGAGGAGGCTTTGAATGCTGCATTTGAGCGGCAGTGTGCATATGGCCACACCCATGCAGATTACTTGCCTGAGGAAGAAAAAGCGGAAGGTGAAGAATACCCAATGGTTGATGATGTAGTACCACCAGTTGAAGGTGATGCGGTACCACCAGTTGAAGGTGATGCAGTACCACCAGTATTATAAATAAAAGCTGCTAAGCAAAGCGTATGAATTACCGCACGGATTTAATAAGGCCGCCACAGCGTGGAGATGATGAAGTAAAATACAAAGACGGTAACACACAGGATATTATTAGTGTGGTATTGTATGGAGACAGTAAAGCGGCATTTTATACCAAAGAGTTTGCGCCCTCTTTAAAAGGCACATCAGTTCTTAACACATGCCAAAACATTTGGCGGTTTGTAAAAACGCAAATCCCTTATGTGCTGGATCCGGAAGGAAAACAGTTTATAAAAAGCCCCGGCAGGCTTTGGTTTGATAAAGCAGGAGATTGTAAAAGCTTTAGTGTTTTTACAGCCAGCTGTTTAAAAAACTTAAACATACCCTACGGCTACCGCTTTACCAGCTATAAAAAAAGCAACCCAACGCCTACGCATGTTTATGTGTATGTGCCGCTGGCAAATGGTAAAGAAATTATACTGGATAGTGTGTGGGATGGCCCTTTTAATACGCAAAAAAAGTTTGAGCATAAACAAGATAAACCCATGAGCGAAATTAGTTACTTAGGCGGTGTTGGCAGTGGTGTTGCAAAAGCAACAAACTTATCTTTTTTACACCCAACGGCCAACGGCCAGCGGCCAACGGCAAACCATCACTCATTACCCGCCAATACCAAAGGCACTCCATACCCTCAGGCAGATTATACTGAATTTAAGCTGCCAAAAAATTTTGATGAAATGAGCGATGCGGAAATGGAGTTACTCCTTACCCGCCAGCGCCTGGCAATTGAAAAGCATAACAGTGCCATGGTTGGTGGTCCGTTTAATTTTCAGCAAGATAATTACGATGCCGCCATTGCAGTGGTAAACCGTTGCCTGGCTAATGTGCATGATGGTGATGCTGTATGTGCCATTGGTGCCCATATAGAAGCCATTGGTAAAAAGAAAGGCGGCAAAACTGCTGCAGGCCGTTTTTTACAAAAAGTTGGTAAAGGCATTAAAGCCGGTGCTAAAGCCGTAGTAAAAGTGGCCACAGCTCCCGTTAGGTTAATTGCAAAGGGTGCCATGGAAATTTACCTGCCAAAAGCAGCTCCTTTCTTCCTGTATCTTTTTGCTGCCACGCCTGATGCATTGCCCGATGTAATGAAGCGCAAACGAGCCAAAGCAGATAAATTTAAAAAGTTTGTGGTAAATGGTTTAGGCATGAAGGATAACCATTTTATGGCTATTATTCGCAATGCACTTACAAAGCGCCTTGGCAAAAGCCCGGAGAGTTACATGGCCGATAAATTACGCAGCCGGGTTAGTGGCATTGGTAAAACCAAAGCCAAACGCAAAGCTGCAGCAAAAGCAAAACCCAACCGCTTTAATAAAGCCATACAACCAATAAAAGCCATACGCAAGGCAGATGCCCTTGCACCAACAGAGCTGCAGCCAAACAGTTTTGCCATGCAGGTAGATCAGCAGCAGTTTAATGCCGATTTAAAAAGCAACCCCGTACCAGTGCAGGGCAAAGGCCAGGCATTTAAAGATGTTATTACAAAAGCAGGCAGCGGCAATTTAGTTGGTGCTGCTATTGATGCCATAATGTGGCTTATAAATAAAATTGGCGGTAAGGATAAACCCGAACGTATAACCGCAGATGATTTTCCGGATTTTGAAGGCGATGCCGCTAATGTATTTGATTACCGGGATATGCAGGAGGATTATACAAAACTGAGTGAGCAGCAACGGGAGCAAACAAAACAAGTAGCTACAGATTTAATGTTAAACAATGCACCCGACAGCACCATTGAAAGGGTATTAAGTACTGCAGCAGCCTTTCTTACACCACACCAGCGCAAAGAAATTAAGTACGAAATACAGGAGGGCCCCGAAGCACTGAGTGATGATGAAGGCAGGTATTTAGCTACAGAAATAAAAGATTATGGCCGTAACATGGATAATGCACTTTCCAATGGTGGCGGCGGTGCCGGTACCGGCTTATGCAGTTGTTAAAGTTGTTTGATGCATACATATGGTTTAGCCTCTTTTGCCCCGCCCTTAAAGCGGGGTTTGGAGGTGCAAGAAGTTAAATTTTATTGATTCACAAAAAACACATCTTTCATCATGGCAAAGAGAAAAAAATCCGGCGGCAGCTTAGCCGGTTTGCAAAACAAAGCAAAAAGCCTGCGCAAACAAATCTCTGACATTAACAAAAAGAAAAGAGAAAAAGCAAGGGCAGCTAAACTGGCTCGTACAGTAAGCAGCTTGCAAAACAAATTAAAAACTGCCCGTAAAAAAGTTAAATAACACCCGGGCCCGTTTTTAATCCGAAAATTATCATTTCACCCTTTCACACAAAAAAAATGAGCAAAATTAATTTTAAGGCCATACAAAGCAGGTTAGGACAAGCCGCTGGTTTGGCTGCTGGCAGTGTTGCCGGTAATTATGCAAAAAACGCTATTGACCAAATGGCACCCGGTAAAATTAAGCCGGTTTTAAATGCTGGTATTCGTGTACTGGTTGGTGCTGCATTGCCTGCAGTTATGAAGGCAAAAACTGGCTTTATGGTTGACTTTAGTAATGGTGTAATGGCAGGTGCTGCTATTGACCTGGCTAAAGAGCTTAAGATACCAGGCATTAGTGGTACTGATGTTGACAATCCTATTGGAGGCGCTGAAGGTATGGGCGGCACAGAGGTAGCACAAAGCATTACCGGCGTAGCAGCTTAATGCAAATTCGCTTACTATCAAACAGTAGGCAAAAAAAACAATTGATTCACCTACACACTTTTAAAAAAAATGAAAACTTTAAAAAATCTAAGCGTACTTATTTTATCAGTAGCGCTTTTTTCCGTAGCCTTCTTTGCTGCCGGCCTTGAGCCTGTGGCGGCAGCTACTGCATCAGTAACTTTCCATGGTGTTATATATTATGCTGCAAAATTTGGCTTTATCTCTTTACCCGGTGGCGTATTTGCAGAATATGTTGCGGGTGTTGGTACAGATGGCAGCGCCGGTGTAACGGTATTAAATACCGAACGCAAACGTGGTGTATTTATGCATGTTAGCACCGATCCTAAATACAGGGGCAAACCCATTAGCCCGTCTTTCCTTAGGCTGGAAGCAACCATTAAGCAAAACGAAAGCCGTTTAATATTTAAAACTTTTACAGGAGATGGTGCCAGCGTATACCCTACTGAATTGCGTTTAGACCGTAACGATGCTTTTGTAGTTGACCGTTTAGGCTTCTTTCTTTTAAAGCAGGATGTTGCCAACGAAAAAACTAATGGAGTGCGTCAAACGTACCCAAATATTACCGTGTTTGGTGCAGCAGCTGCAGCAGATTTATGGAGCATTTACGAAAGCGGCAAGCTAAACATTACCATAAACAAAAAGCGTGAGCTGATTGATTATGATTTAGCAAACTGCCTGTATGTGCCACGCACACAGCAAACTGGTGCAATAAATTACGATGACAAAATTGGTGCAAAAGCCGGCTTTGACAAGCTTACGCCGCACATTACTTTAGATGGTAGTGGCACTAATGAAATTGTAATAGACTTCCCAAGTTTTGCAGGTTGGGCAGGGCATAGTGCTGTAGCAGGTACTGAGCACCGTGCAGTGTTGTTCTTCCGTGGTATGCTTATCAGCGGCGGCAGTCAAAACAGTTAATCCTTCACCCTTTTAGAAATAAAAAGCAGCAGTGCAAGCTGCTGCTTTTTTTCATCTCTTAAAAAATTGCAGCATGTTACAGATTGCAGAAATAGATCAAAGCGAAACCGTAGAGGTAAATATTCGCAATAACAACCTTGTAGAATACAAGTTTGGCGACAATGAAACAACGCTTGATAAAATTGTATTAATGGGCTTAACAGTGCACAGTGCTGTGCTTAGCAAAGGGCCACGTACCGGCGCCACTATGCTGCCAGACAATGACCTGAAAAAAGGCTACATCACACTAAGCAACAGTGCCAATAAGCACAGTATAAACCGTTTGCCTATAGAAACGCTTATAAATGCAGATGCACGTATTACCTATTTAAAACCACGCCTGGTTGATGTACGCAAAAGTTTTATAACACTGCCCGGCAGCGGGGCTTTGGTATTGCCGGGGGATAACTTAGGGTATGCTATTGCAGTTACTTTTTATTATGAAAAGTTTGATGCAGTAAAACATGCACACCTGCTGGCTGACGATAAATAATTGCTGACATTTTAAACTGCTTTTGCTTTATGGCTTTATTAGGTAAGGATAATATAATTGAACATGTACGCAGCATAGGTTTCGTTTACTGGAAAGTGTACCAGGATGCAACCAAAAAAACGGCAGGCAACTTTGTAGGCACTGCCGATTTTGCCAATGAAAATTTAGGGCTGGAAGCCAGCCTGGTTGCATTGCGGCAATTACTGGATAGAATGACACCGGGGCAATATATACTTACCGCCTACCCAAAGCCAAAAGATACCCGAAGCGGTATTGATACTACGATTGAAATTTCGGGCTCTTCCTCTTCCAGTGCTATTAGCGGCGTGGCCGCACCTGCAGCTTTTGCCATTGCGGGCTTTGGCGAAGTAACCGCCGACAACTTTGAGCAGGCAATGGAGTATAAAATGAAAAAGCTGCATGAGCAACAGGAAAAGGAAAAAGAGTTTGAGCGTATTAAAAAAGAAAATGCCGATTTAAAAAAACAACTTAAAGAAAGCGAGAGCGGTTTTCAGCGTGGTATAATAAGTATTGGAAGTGTGCTGTATGGCACCATAAGCAAAACAGATGCTGGTAAAGATTTAATTGGTATGGTTAAAGATGTAATGAAGGCTAACCGCAGCAGTGCAGCAGCAGCCGGCACTACTGAAATAACAGATACTAACATGATTGGCAGCACCGGCGAAGAACACCAGCCAACCAATGATGAAGAACGGCTGATAAATGCCGTGGGCAGATTGAGTAAGGATAACCCTGACTTTTTGGAACAAATTGAACTGATGGCAAAAGTTAAGGAGGAAGATCCCGCCACCTTTCAGGAGGGCGTGGATGCTTTAAGAACAATTGCCGGATAAAACTAACACTTATGCAGGAAGCAATTTTAAATCTTCCACCGGAAGAAAAAACAAGGGTAATGACAGCAGTAAATACACTTGTAGAAGACAATCCCGATGCGGCGGAGCAATTAGAAAAAATTGCCCGTATAAAAAAAGAAAAGCCGCTAACGTGGAAAATGTTACTGCTTAAACTTAAAAATTATTAATATGCCCGGTTATGGTATAATGCTGTCTCCTACAGATGCAAGGCACATGCAGCCGTTTATGGCTTACAGCCCTTCGCAAACTGCATTTGTGGCCCCGTCTGTTTATCGGTTAGCAAAGTCTACCGTTGTAAGCTGGATGTATTATAACAGCTTTCAAAAAGCTTACGATCAGTATTTAATTATTAAAGGCAAAAGTTTACCAAAACCGGCACCAACCGGGTATGTAAATTTTACTGCTGCTGCAACTAATCAAACCTTAGGCATTAATGTTGATTTCTACACAGTAGTTAATAGCCAGCCCATGGCAGTGCCTTATGCTTTTATAAGGCAAAACGTAAACGCAATTAACGACTGGTTGCTGATACGTTTTTTTAAAACTGATGGCGCCGGCCCATTTTTTACCATTGTGCATACCGCAAACTGTGGTTTTGCTGCCACAAAAATTGCAGATGTAAAAGCCGATAAAGTTGCGGCCTTAGATAATTTTCATCGTAACCTGCAGCAGCTAAAAGCACACCATAACAGTTTAGTTACCTGGTTAAATGCCATGAGCAAAAGGCCTTTAAGCGCATGGGAACAAAAATATTTTAACCAGGGCATGTTGTTACTGCAAAATATGCGGCAGCAAATTGCCAGCATAAAAGGCATACAGGTTAATTATTCCCAAGGTGGCACCATTGGAGATTTTGGTTTAACCGCTATAATTATTGGTATAATAATTTTAGCCGCAGCAGCTTCATACACTGTAATTACTGTAACACAAGAAGCGGCTAAAGTGGCAAAAATTGTAGACAATAATAATGCTGTAAAATTTCAATCCTCTTATCAGCTGGAAGTGGCAAAAGCTGTACAGGCTGGTTTAATAACAAAGCAAACTGGTGATGCACTCATAAAAAACAGCCAGCAGCAGCAGCAGGCTGCAGCAGATAATAACAAGGAGCTTACAAAAACTGATGAAGGTTTTTTAAGCCAGTTTTTAACTGCTGCAAAATGGGGTTTGGGCTTTATGGCAATTAAAACCATTGCAGACAATTTTGGCAATAAAAAAAGTAAATAATGGCAAAGTATAAAGGCAAAAGTAAAAGGGAGCTGCTTGACCGTAACCAACGCTGGCAGGCAAGTGGCTGCAGCACCTGGAGTATTTTTAATGCAGGTAATACGCTTATTAGTATTGACAATGCCATTGTGTTATATCCCGGCGAAACTTACGAAGGGCCAGAGATGCATCCTGATGTGGAGCTGCAATGTGAGTTTGATATAACTTTTGCCAATGTGGGTAATTATGCAATAGAAGATTTTGCAGCAACTGCAGGCCCTATACCTGCCAAAATTGAAATATCACCCGAAAACCCCACACCAGGCATAGACCGCAGGTGTGTTATTAGTTCACTTTTTGTAACACCGGTATAATGGCAGCACCAACTACAGCAATAGCAAAAAGTTTAGTGCACGAAGGCGGCTATGCACCGGCCTTTGGTGTAAGCGGAGAAACTTATAAAGGTATTGATCGTAAGCACCAGCCCGGTTGGGCAGGATGGCGTATTGTAGACAGTGTAAAACGTACCAAGGGTTTGCGTAAATACGATGTTATAAATAATGCTGAGTTAGACCGGCTGGTAACAGATTTTTATTACAAAAACTTTTGGCCAAAAAGCAAAGCAGGTTTAATTAAAAATGATGTGCTGGCTAATAATTATTTCGATTTTTATTTTCATAAACCGGCCATTGCTGAAGCTGCATTAATGGCTGCTGCAGGCAAAAGAAATATATACGATGCCATAAATGTGGCTAATACGTCACCTGCAGATGTGTACGCTAAGTTTTACGATTTCCGCATTGCCCACTATAAAAACCAATGGATGAACGGCAGTGGTAAAAACCGGATTTATTATTCACCAACAGGCACACAAAAAACGCAATTACGCCGGGCACAAAGTTACCCTGATAGTATTGCTGGTTTTGTGGCCGTAAAAAATTAAACCAATGTTTGAGCAATTATACAGTAGTGTTATGAAAAATGAGTTAGGGTATAACCCTAACGACCAAGGTGCACAAACTTACAATGGTATTTGGAGTAAAGCCTGGCCAAATTGGGAAGGTTGGAAAATAATTAACACCATCCCTAATAAAAAGCGTGGCGAAACTTTTTATAAGCAATACCCTCAGCTGGAGGTAATGACAAAAAATTTTTACCGCACATACTGGGCTCCGCTACAGGTGCATAAGCTTAATAACCTTACTGTGGCTCAAATGCTGGCTGATATTAGTACACAGCATGGCGGGTGGAGAAAGATTGTAAATGCCGGTGTTAATGGCGGTAATCCTTTAAAAGCAGCAGCGGTTTATAACGATGCTGTTATTACAAAAATTAACAGCAACCCTGCTTTGTATTATAAGCAAATTGCAGATGCCCGTTTGTTTTACAGCACTAACGTGCCTTTAAAAAATGAAGGTGACAGAAAAGGCATAATTAACCGGGCAAACAAATATGTAAAAATTGCTGCAGACTGGATAAAACAAAACCCAGGCAAAGCTGCAGGTACTGCCGGCACTGTGCTGCTTTTTTTTTGTTCATTAAATTTTTAAAAGATTAACTAATGCCGTTTTCAGTTAAAAAAAATAAAAGCGATCAGGATATTGGCAGCACAGGCGGCAATGCAGGAGTGTATGAGCTTGACAGGTACCTGCGGTTTAATTTTGGCCCTCCCAGCTTTGTAGCTTACAAATTGCCGGCCAACGCTTTAGTAAAATGGATTGTACTAAAAAGCAGTGTGAATCAATCTGCAAAAATTAGCGGCAGTAACGATGACTATATAGGCGACGGTGATATACTGCCTGCAATGGATTTTATAGCTAACGAAGTAGTGATTTACCCGGCCAACATTTTTATAACTGCCGAAACAACATTAACCAGCGATGCAAGTGAGCTGGCAGATTTAAACGCCTTATTTATTTACGTTGATATAACCATTTAATGATGAAAAAGATTTTATTTTTTATAACTACTTTTTTTGCTGCTGCAGCATACAGCCAAAACACTTTGCCAAAAATGTACAAAGCAAAGGAAATAATTGCAGTGGAACGTTTACAGCTTGGCGGCGTGTGGCGTAATACCTGGCCTGCAGACGGCGGTGGCGGCGGCAGCGTTAACAGCGTGTCCGGTACAGCCAACAGAATTACCAGCACGGGAGGTGCAAACCCTGTGTTAAATATCCCTACAGCTTTTGAAGATTTATTTCCGAAAACTGTAAGCAACGGCCTTACACGTACAGGCGCAAATATAACTTTAGGCAGCGCCACTAATTTAAGCCAAAATACAAATTTGGGTGTTACGAGTGGTACCACGTTAACACTTAAATCTACAGGCAGTTTTTTCGGAGAAAGTAGTATTATTTTAGGCGGTAACGGTGGCACGGCTTCACAAATAGAAATTGTTGCCAATAATAGCGGTGTAAACCCATTGGCTCCACGTATGTTATTTTCTGCATCTACAGGTAATAGTTATTACGGAGTTGATAGTTTTAAAATTTTTCCGCACATCTCAAGCGGCAACCGTTCTATAATTAGAGATACCAGGGTAAATAAAACCGGCTTGCAGTATGAAAATAATTACAGCAGCAGCTTTGTTGATTTATCACTTGTGCATAAAAAATACGTCGATAGTACACAATTAAAAACTTTAGCAGATAGCGCATTTGATGTCGTACGCCCAACAGTTACCGGTACCGTTTCACTTTTCGATAAAATCAGCAGTACGCAATTAAGAATTTCCGATTTAAAAAATACAGGTTCTGTTACCTGGACAAAAGACAGCGACGGCAATTTATTAGCCACAGCAGCAGGCGGCGGCGGTGGCAGCATAGCAATAGGCGGTGCAGTTACCGGCGCAACAGCAGGCCGGTTAGCATTGTTTGGCAGCAACGGTTTTTTACAGCAAAATGCAGCGTTGCTTTTCGATAGCAGTGCAGGCCGGTTACAATCTAATATTTTTAGAGGCAGTGCAGGCGACGGCGATGTGATTGTAGAAAAAGGCGACGGTACCCGTGCATTTAGAAGTGTAACATTTAATGGTTGGAGCGATGCAGTTAGCAGCACTCACTTTCAAGTGGGAGAATTTACGCCAAATGTAGTTTTTGCAGGCCGTAGCAGCGGACGAATTAACAGGCTTATGTTAGATGCAGGCACTACGCATATAACCGCTACAACAGATTATGCAGATGCGTTAGTACCAACAGGCATTTTACAGGTAGATGACGGAATTAATAAATTATTAAACGTAACGGAGGTAAAAACAATAATGAATACTCAAATTGTTTTTGCAGGAAAGCAAACTATAAACAGCAGTACATCAAGTATTGTTAATAATAATGTTTATAATGTTTTTTTCAATCCGGCAACCGTAATGGCAGCACACACAATAAACCTCACAGCTGATGCCATCGACGGTACCGAAATAAATATATTTTTTGGCGGCTTAATATCCGCAGGTAGTCCGGTTGTAACATCTCTAACTATACAGGGTTTAGCAGGTCATACAATATACCAGGCATTAACACCCACAACCGCTAACGGTGGTGATGTGCTTACTTATGTTTTTAACGGCGGTGTTTGGTACCGCAAAAAATAAAATTTATGAAAAAAATATTTTCGATACTTGCAGCCTGTTTATTAACAGGTGCATTAAATGCCCAAACAACAACAGAACTAAAAAATATTTTATCTGCCGGTGCTGTTACAGCCACCGGTACAATCACAACGCAAAATTTAGTACCAGCAGGTACGGCAACTGCAAATAGTGCTGTAGAATTAGAATTGCAAAACCACAGCATGGCAAGCATTCAAATTACCGGCACTTACACCGGTGTTTTATCTATTCAGACAACAATAAATGGCAGCGTGTGGGCAACAGTGAGCAACGCAGTTACTTTAAAAAATTTAATTACCGGTGCCAATAGTGCCACCATTGCCAGTGCAACACAGGGGCAGTTTGGTTTAGCTGTAGATGGTATTAGTAAAATAAGAGTAACCGGCCTTGCTGCCGTTACCGGTACAGCCACTGTTACAATTAGGGCAGTGGTTGGCAGTCCGTTTGTTTCAATAAACAATCCAATACCGGCAGGCACTGCAAATATTGGCACTGTTACGCAAGGCGCTGCCGGTGCTAATGCCTGGCTTGCAGAACCACGTACAGGCACAACCAATGGCACTACTACTACAGCCCTTAACAGTGCTGCAACAACCAATGCAACGGTGTTAAAAGCAACTGCCGGCATGGTGTTTTATATCGGCCTGCACAACACAACCGCCGCAGCAAAATATTTTAGGTTGTATAATAAAGCCACAGCCCCAACTGTAGGTACTGATGTGCCGGTACAAATAATTACCGTACCGGCCAACAGCAGCAAAGAACTTACCATTAACTATGGGTTGAAATTCGCTACAGGCATTGGTTATGCAATTACCAATGCTGCAACCGTATTAGATGCAACAGCCGTTGCCGCAGGTGATGTACTACTAACAATTAACTGGCAATAATGAAAAAAATACTTATCATACTTTTTTTAATAATCAGCAGTAAAATTTTTGCTACTGATTATTATGTAACAAAAGCAGGTAACGACATTACCGGCAGCGGCAGTAGTGTCAGCCCTTACTTAACACTTACAAAAGCTGCAAGCGTTGCTGTTATTGGTGATAATATTATTGTTGGAATTGGAGATTTTAACGAAGTAAACGAAGTGGCAATACAGCCGGGAGTTAATATTACAGGAAGCGGCACCGGCACTATAATACGCAGCACGGGAGCAACGGCGCAATTTCAGGCGGTGTTATTATTAGAATCTGCACCAGGCACCAATGGCAACCAAACTTTACAAAATTTTTCTTTAGATGGTAATAGCCAGGCTCAGGCTATCGGTATAAGAATTTCGGGCCGCAGTAATGTTGTGCTGCAAAATATTTCGGGCCAAAACTTTGATTTTGCTTTAATTGTTATCACCAGTAAAGGCGGTGTTTTTGGTAATGCAGATGTAAGTTACCCCGGAGGCGTTGAAACCTATGTTGACAGTGGTATTTATGCTACAGGCAACGTTTGCCGCAATATTTTTGCCACCAACTGCAGCGGCTTTAAAAGTTGGTACGGCGGGGCCACCTATGGCAGTGCTCATATTTGGTATGGAGGGCAGGAAAATTTTTTAATTGAAAATTGCAATTTAAACCAAACGCAAAGGCCAGCCGGGCAAAACGGTTGGGAGATAAAGCAATTTTTATGGAGTAAAGGTGTTACCATTCGTAACAACGTTTGTAGAAATATTCATTACCCCTACTTTTTAAACGGTACTGGAGATTATTGGAATTTCTCAATGGAGATTTTTAATGTACAAGGCATACACATTTACGGCAATGATTGTAACGGAAGTGTTGATATTAACCGAAATGTAAAAGGCCCTTACGCTTACTCCGTTTATTTCCATGATAATATTATCGGGTGGAACGATTTAGGCAGCGGCCAGGAGCACGGAATTATTATTGAATATTTTAGTGAAGCTGTTATAATAGAAAACAACACTTTTAAAAATGTGAGCGAAGCAATAGGATTTAGCCCACGCCAACAGGATTTACTGAAAGATATTTACATAAGAAAAAATTTAGCGTATGGCATTGGCCAAGCAACAGTACAAGGAAATGAGTTTGCAATTTTTTTTCACGATAATGACCGGCCGGAGTGGGGAGCATTAAACAACCCCGGTTTTAATTTTCAAAACTTCAATATCATTAATAACACTTTTGTTGCAGCTGCAGGTGAAACACCTACCTGTGGCTTTAACAGCAGTAATTTGCGTAATGGTACCGGCACTGGCTTAAACATACTAAATAATATTTTTAGAGGTTTTGGTTTTGATGTAAATCAGGACGGTGCAATTACTTCAAGAGACGGTGCCAGAATAACCGGCTGCGATATTCGCAACAACATTTTTTATCAAAACCTAAAAGATATTTATTGGGGGTATTGGGCCGGGCCGTCAGCTCCACCAAATGCACCATACACAGTTAGCGGAAACATAACCGCAAATCCTTTATTTGTTGCTGGCAACAGTTATGCTTTGCAAGCCGGTAGTCCTGGAATAAATGCGGCAACGGACGGCGGCAACATTGGCCATACTACAGGTGTGGGCAGCGGCAACTTTGCGCCTACAGTTACTGCCACTGCCACCCCAAACAATATGCAGTTACCGGCCAACAGCAGCTTGTTACAAGCAACCGGCAGCGACATTGATGGTACCATTGCCAGTTATGTTTGGAGCGTACAAAGCGGCCCCGGTGGCAGCAGCTTTACCAGTGGCAACAGTGCCACCACAAGCGTTACAGGATTAACAGCAGGTAGTTATTTATTCCGCTGTACTGTTACAGACAACGCAGGGGCAACTGGCTTTGTAGATGTGCCTGTAACGGTTACCGCAGCTCCACCGCCACCAGTTGGCAACATTCGTTATCACAGACCTTTAAAAATGTAATTATGGATAATCATACACATCCAATGCTAGCACCTTTGTCAACAAGCTTTTCGATTATATGCTCAATATTTAGTTTCATTACTATGGACAAAGTACAACCCTTTGTAACCTTCATTGCCGGATGCCTGGCAATTGTTTCAGCAGCTTTTGCAATACGGTATTACTACTATGCCACTAAAGAGAAAAAAAATATTTTATCACAAAAAAATCCGTAACACCATGTGGGAAAAATTAAACAAACTTTTACTGCAGAATGTAATTGCCGCAATGATTATCGGCGGTTGCATTATAATTGTTGGCATTGCCTGTTATCATGTAATACCTGCAGAAAATATGCCGCTTATAAACAAGTGGTTTGATTTGGCATTGTTTGCAGTTATCGCTTGGTTATACACTCGTTCAAAAGGCACCGCAGATAAACAATGATTCAGCGCTACAAATACCCGGCAATGGTTTGCCTGTTTTTTCTGGCTGCAGCTGGCTGTGTAATGCTGTTTATTAATGGCCTTAAAAAAGATCATTCGCTGGATGCACACAAGCTTGAACAGCGCCTGCAGGATGAAAAGCGCCAGGAAGTACAGAAACTGCGCAGCGTGTATTTAAACCAGGTGCAGCAGCTGCAGCAGCAAATTACCACACTGCAGATAAAAGATAGCCTGCTGGCCTTGCAAGGCGCTGTGTACGAAACAAAAATTAAAACCATTTCAACCCCTCAGTATGTTTACGAACAAATTGCACCGGTGTATAATTACAACGATGCTGAGCTGCTGGATTTCTATAACAATTTGCCAGACACCCGCCAGCCCAACGATTATTGAAGGCAGTACCCTGGTAGCAAACAAAAAATTAAAAGATGCAGCCGCTCTTATTAAAATTGGGCAGATTAATGCGGAAAAAGTGAAGTACCTGCAGCTGCAGGTTGATTTGCTTAATGAACGCCTGGCAGTGAAAGACAGCATTATAAAAACCTATGTTGTAAAAGATACAGCCATGGCCCGGGTGCTTGAAACATACAAAACTGAAATGGCCATACTGCAGCGGCAAAAAGATTTGGCAGCAGCTACGGTAAAAAAACAAAATAAACTGTACCGGCGGCAAAAGCGCAAAACTGTTTTTGTGGCCATTGCAGCGCCTGCAGTTACAGCTGCAGCATTCATGTTCTTAAAATAAATATTTTCTCATAAGCAGTTAGTTTTAATGTGCAGCCGGCAGTTTCCACTGCTGGCTTTTTTAAATGTTTAACTATGGATTTATATTTAGATGCAGAGTGGTTTATAGGCGGCGAAATTTTCCTCATTGGCTGGAGCCGGGATAAACGCCAGTGTGGCCAGCTGTATGATGATAATTTAACGTTGGAAAACTTTCAGGAGATTTTAGACGACACCACCGGCATTATTTATTTTTATGGCCCTGACATTGGTATTATAGAAAAACATTTTGACATTGACATACGCGGCACTTACCACTGCGTTAACCTGCTTAAAGTTTTTAAAGATTATCTGCCCCCTCAGCCAAATTACAAGCTGGCCAGTATAGAAAAGCTGTATCATATAAAACGGAACCGTAACGAATACAAGGCAAACATCTTTTCCATTTTTAAAGATTGGCGACGGGCACAAGTAAAAAGCCTGGTACTGCAGTACAATCAGGAAGACGTGATAAACATGGTAAAACTAAAGCACATTATTTTTTACCAGTACGATATTGAAAAAAATTACTTAGATCAGGTACGCCTGGCAGGCCCGCAGGAAATAATTAAAAACTATGTGTACCTGCTGCCCTGCGATATTTACAGGGGTAAGAGTTACGGAAAATATAAAGATGCATCCACCGGCAGCGAACCAAACATAACTGCACAAATGGTTATTGGTGCAAAGTTTTTTAAAGATTTTATAAGCGAATACCGAATGGCCGTGTTAATGGCTGATGTGGTAAAGGAAATGGATTTTGATATTATTACTGCAGTAAACAACCGTGACAGTAAATATAACCTTGCACGGCAGCTGGCTTTGCGAATTGCAAAGCGCCAGCGCATACGCTACATAGATTTATTAAGTAATAATAATACCACCTGCAGCGATGAAGCCAGGGGAAAGCGTTTGCTGATTATTGACGATGTAATTTATAAAGGCACTACAATGAAAACAGCCATTGATGCCTGCCTTAAAAAGCGGCCCGAAAAAATATATTTTTTAGCCTTTGGAAAAAGTCAGCGGTTTGCATTTTAAATACAATTTTTTTACAGTCATTTGTTTTTCATAGCAGCATCGTTGTGTCACTCACTTGTACGGCATACCATTATTCAATTGTCTGAAAAAAGCAAACTGTAAGCATCCAGCATTTCGGTATCACTAATTGCAATCAGTTTATGAAGTGATTCTGTTGCAATGCTGTAATGCATCTCAATATAAAAATCGTCTGCTTTATAGAGCAGTATTTTGTAATCGTTATCGTACCTGCACCCGACAGACTTTGCATATTCCAAATAATATTCAAACTGTTCCAGTCCATCGAGTAATTTAAATTCAACTAACGTCATTGTTTAAAGGTACATGTTTAAAACAGTTTATCCTTGCAGCCGGCCGGCTACGCTTCGCCGCCGCCCGACTTGCTTCGGCTAAACAGTTTTAAACCAAAACTGCAGGAGATTGCCGGGCTGCCTCATTCATTACGTTCGCTGCCATTCCGCTATCGCTCCATTTTCCGCTCTCTCCATTCATTCGCCATCCCGTCAAACACCTGCAAGCAACCGCCACCATCCCCCACCCACCC
>JACCDR011947688.1_pt1 | contig 30995 bp, 70 predicted proteins | sample 7446431 | NCBI WGS metagenome assembly JACCDR01 (sample SAMN15323443, study PRJNA562643) | freshwater metagenome | isolation source: river surface water | place: USA:Blue River Watershed | collected 2017-08-17
CCAACAATATCACGTATTGGGTTGCCAAGGTTGATACTGCTGATGGTGTTCGGTTTGCTTTGACTATGGACAGACACCGTGCCCACAAATTTCCTCATGCCTATTGTATGGATGAGATTGTTGTTGGGTTTCAGCGGGATGCTCCAGAAATTAAAATCCTGGGTCTGTCTATTGTTCAAGTGGCCGATTTGAATGTGGATCATGTTATCTTGGAATAGTAGTGGTTGTATGTGGTATGTGATATACAAGACAACAGGAGACTGTTTTTGTTACAACGAGGCTCATAATTCGTGGACAAGTCATGTACCAAGTGCTAAAGCGTTTTCACTATGTGATGTAGCACTATTAGTGTTTGTTATGTGTATTAAACATGAGCATGACGTAAAAAGTATGTGTGTTCTTGAAGTTGATGATGATATGTTTATAGATTTCTTTAATCCGATATGGGACGGCAGTAAGCTACCATTTTCGCATTTGTATAATATGTTAACTGACAGCAATAAGACTAATCTTATTGCTGATGCGGCTGGCATTATACAAACTATTGACTATGCAAAGGTTGAACGCTTGATTGCTAATTTAGATGGAACTGCACCTAATGGATAATCTAATTAAAAAGTTAGACCGATTTTGGATAGAATGTATTGTCTTTATTGTTTTGTTTGCATTATTAACTTTCGGTTCTATGGCTTATATATTATCACCTTCGGAGACCGACCGCAGTATAGATAAGAACATAGACCGTATAGAACAGTCTGTAGAGCGTATGGAACGAATAGTAGAAGAGAGGTAACCCCTATGTTTGACCCTGAAGATAATGAACCCTTTGATCCTGAAGCTCCATTGGAGCGGTGGCCACAGGACGATGATGACCGATAAATATTAAAAATGGAGGCCACATGAGCATTAAGTACATGGTTCCACAGGTTGTATCAGCATCCTTTCTAGAACGATTCGAAGAATACCAAGAAACTGGTAGCCCATCACAACCAGTGTTCGATTTTGCCATGAGTGCAGCTATCATGAACACTGTAAAGAGTTCTCCGATGGATGCGTATACCTTTATGGCTCAAGTGACTTCATATATTATAGCTGGGCTATACGAGAAGTATCCAGAGGCGCATTACATTGTTGAGCAAGGATTGCTTGAATGGACTAATGTAATGTCTCAGTTTTTTATTGTGTCGTTGAATAGGTCTATGGAAATCAACACCAAGCTCAACAGCATGCTTGAGACATTAAGTGCGGGTGTTGGTAGTGATACTGAGGTTCCTGTACCTGATGCCAACCCAACCGAAGTGTTTAAGAACTTGGAATGGGTTGGCATCAATGAATGGATTAAGCCCGACGCTTCTGCTTAACTACGTTTTGGAGTACTTCGATGTACTCCACGTAGACTTTACCATCAGGGGTAAGAACAACACAATCGTTCCTACCTGCTACAGCCTCTGACTGATCATCCTTAAACACGAACCTATCGAACTTATACGGGTTGTAGGTAACTTCCCGATAAGCCGGGTGCGTAGCTACGTTCGCCAAGTTATCTTGGATATCCTGTGCGTTCTCGTTACGAACACGCGGATAGGTTTCGTAGCGTTCGGTAAGCACAGTAGCCATAAGAACGTATCCAACTACACCAGCATGAACATTCTTACGCTGTTCACGCAGAACCCGTTCACGACCCTTCTGGGATACATAGAACTCGGGATACTGCACCACAACGTGTCCAGCATGGATAACGGTACGCCCACGGTTATGACCGCTAAGAGCCTTGATCGACCAGCACTGTTCATGCAGGTTACGATAGACCATAGCCTTGAACTGTTCTTTGTGGGTGTAGAGGAAAAATTCCATAATGTATCTCCTGTTTCAATGAAGCCATTGTACCACAGTGAAAATAAGAGTCAACACTTTTTTGCATGGTAGGAATAATTCCTCCACTCCCCCAACCGCCAACCTATTATAATTTATAAATTATAAGGAGTCAAGTATTTTACAAAATAAAAAAGGGATCATTTGATCCCTTTGCTATCCAAGTGCCATCTACATGCGGTAATAATACTGGAGAACACTAGTATCAGGACGGCTTCAGTATGGTATCCAGCATACGCGGAAAGAAATACCATCATAGCTAATACGATCACACTCCATATTTTTTGGTAGAGTGTTTGTGCCAGTTTTGGCTTCGACTGATCGCGGCTTACACGAAGAAAATTGGTTGCAGCAGCAAACATAAATCCTGCAATGACTGCCATTGCAATCGTTGTTACGAATACACCAATTTTTCCTAGAACTGCAAGTTGAGGCACAGCCATCCCAATAAGCAACATGATAATGGTAGCGTAATCCATCCTAAAAGATACACTTGCACTTTTCATTAGTAGTCGTCTCCAAAATAGCCATAATCTTCATCAGTTCCCCACCCACAGGATGCCATTGCGGAATCGTGGTCTCCGTCCATGCTGTCATCGAAATCTTCATCGCGCATCTTGTCAATGGTATCAATAGCATCGTTGAGGTTGCCATCACTTAGAAAGATATGGGTAGCCATATCTAGTTCACTTTCGGTCATTTCATCAAATTGAACTTCCAGACGGTGCTTGAATTGCGGCCAAGTCATTTCCATGATTACGCCCTCTGTGCAAAATGTTCGATTACTTCAGTAGCGGCTTTGTCGTAGATTCGTTCCAAAGCATCTTCTACTGTTTGATTATTATCGCACACTTCCCAGACAATATCAAGCTCATCATCGCTTAATTGTTGTCCAAGTTGGCGTTCAACCGAACTCAGAAAGGTCTCCCACTTAGCCAGCTTCATCTTCTACATCCTCTTCAGTTTCAACAGGGGTTTCAGTTTTGGATTTAGCTTTAGTTTTCTTTTCTGCTTTCCATCTATCTTCAGAGAACAGTATAAGTTCTCGGAGTTTGGGATTATCATCAGCAATAACCCCAAATTGGCTTGAACCCACCCAGTCTACTGTTCCAGAAATATACTTATCCTCATACATGGGTTTGAATTCAATCTTGTCGCCAACATCGGGGGTATTCATTTATCGTGCCTCTTATGGGGTTAGGGTTAATCCGTTATTACCGCATTCTACATCAATCACGATCATAATGCTAGTAATAAACCAGAATAAAACTGCTGGGATAACCCACCCGACTACAATGAATGTAACTGGGGCCATTGCAATCCAGATGATGCAAAAGAATACAATATCGGTATGTGCGTTTCTATTCCCTAGTTTAGTTAGAAGTTGTTTCATTGCCTACTCCGATAATAAAGGGTTCTTCAACCGGGTCCAAGGCTTGCTTCGTGGTGATGGTAAGATATTCATTTTTATGAGGCTCATAGTCGATGCCGATATGCTCGGCAATCCTTTCCAAAACTTCCTCGACCCCACCAAAGATATACAGTTTGGGGTGGTTAGATTTCAGAAGATACATGGTCGAACCATATGCGTGTTCATGAGTGATGATGTATTCGTGCATGACTAAGCCCCCAAAGGTCGGTTAAGTTCGTTGCCTACAATCTCGGTAAACAGACTACCAAAGCCCACACTCATAAGGGGAAATATGGTTAGCATACTTTTGAACAGTGCTACATCACCAGTTGCTGCAAGTACCGTCGCAGGTATTAATGTAGAAAATGCTACAAATAAAACAACAAACATATCATATACTGAAATTTTCATTGATGCCCCTTTATCCGAAGATACAGAAAAAGTTGTGAGTGATATATTCTTCGTACTTCTTGGCGGGGGCTGTGAATTCAGTGGCATTCACCACGAACCACACCCCACCAGAGACCTCATTATAAACACTTCCACTGTCTTCGTCAATATAAGTCATACCAATTTCTAGACCAGTGGCCTCCAGCATTTTAGCCTGCACTGCTTTGAATGCAGTTTCGATTGCGTCTAGTTGTTCATCGGTAGTATCGTCAGCGGATACACAATCCCATTCTTGAGAATCCCACCATTTGGCAACTTCAAAAGTCAGGGTAAAGTCTGCGGCTTCAACAGCTTCCATCAGAGCATCTAGTTCAGGTTTAGCGTGTTGTACAATAAGGTCTTGATCGAGGGTATATACATACCCAGCCATTGCATCATGAGACATAGGATTACTCCTATCAGAGGGTTAAAGGTCTTAGAACATGTCTAAGGTTTGAGTGTCACCCTGTTCAGGGTATTTTTCAGCCGTCAGGACTTGACAGCGGAAAGGGGTATCACCATCAACTTCCCAGATTTCAATATTACGGGTTCTGTCGTAGCGATTAAAGATTCTAACTGCAACCACCATTGCTTCATCGAATGTTCTCAGCGGGATACCTTCGACTCGGTAAGGGTAGATCATGTCAGTCTCCAGATTTGGTTTTCGGTTCGACTTCAAACGCATACATGGTTGGGAAGTCATTGGCACTATTATACTCAACATTGTCAGCGGTTGCAAATACTATCGTGCCATCAAACTCAATAATTTGTACAACGTTGCTGATATGTTCTGTACCGTCTAGGGATCGGATAGTTACTTTCATATTATCACCTTAAAAAGAAAGGGGGAGACTAGCTCCCCCGTGCCACTTGGAGGCACTTAGAACCTTTCGTCAGGGTCATGCGTCCAGCATTCAAAGTCCCGAATGCGAGCCGCTTGACGACGACTGATACCATACCTATGGGCAACGTCAGTCAGGGTATCACCCGCATCAAGGTCATCCCGAATATCCTGAACATCACTCCAAGTCAGCTTGGTAGCGTACTTGTTATCCGAGTCGGTCAACGTGGGGATACCACGGAAGTCTACGTCATCATCTTCATCGTCCTCGTCATCCGGGCGACCCATCGAATCAACGTATTCCTCAAATTCCTCGTCAGTCATGTCACTAACGTCATCACCATCGAGGATTTCGCCCGTCTCAGGATCAACCTCGTACTCATCCGTATACCACGGAGTGATACGCTCGTTTACCCAATCCTCAATCTCACCCACAACCTCATAGCGCCAAGTGCGTCCTTTGGAGTTGTTGTAGTCAGCCGGAATCGCCACTACATCTGCCGGGTTAATCTTGACCACAACCACACGGTTGCTGTCGCCCACCCCAAAGTGCGGCAGATAGTTGTAGGAGCAGAAGTGCAGACCAGTGGAGCACAGATTGTTGCGTACATCGTCCACTTCGTTTCGCGGCATCGACGGCGTTTGGCCTACCGCGTTGCTGATGGTACGGGTATGCAGATCAGTGTAATCCTCGGCCACACGCTTGTACGCAAGGAAATGACCATCGGGCGTAATCGGCAGATCACAAGCCTCAATGAACAGGTACAGTTCATCTACTGCCGTCTTGCTCGGATTGAGCAGAAGGTTATCGAGGAACTTGACATAACCCGAAACTGCCTCGGAACCAGCACCGACCATTTCAATGATTCGGTCTACAAGGCGACCCGTAACGGTACGACCATCAACCAGAATTTCGGTATCGAAAATCTGAACCCGACCCATCGTAACCTTAGCTACATGGGATTTAACATCGGTCAGACTGCGGACAGTCTCAACATCACCCGCCAGAATCGCAGCCTTGATTTTCTCAAAGTTGCCATGCGAAGCGGGGAACGAACGCGGCTTTCCATCAACGAAAACCGTCAGTGCCCGATCAGAGATAGTGAATGGAAACATAACGAACCTCCAAGTGTTTATCAATCTAGTGAAGCCATTTTAACAGATGGAAGGGGTTTGTCAACCCCTTTTATCCACCATTTCCATGTAATCCCGGATCACTTCAATGTCAACCGTTTTGTACGGGTGAACGTATTGCAGGAGCGGGTACTTGGAAAACAACTTTTTGTTGTACTCAGCCGCAGCCAGTACGCCAGCATCCCGGCTATTGCTATCACCTACAGGGATCACTCCCTTAACCCATTGCCAGCCCTTAATGCGATCCTGCAATTGTACCATACGGGCGTGGACTTTGGTAACTACTCCCTGCTCATCGAAGAAAATCGAGCGCAGTACATTGTTCACATCACCACCTACCCGCTCGGCAAATCCCTTATACTTTTGGAATGCCCGAATGTCCTTAGCAATCCGTTCCATCTTGGCGATCAAAGGCGCAGCCGCTTCCTGCACCGAGATAAGGTTAAGATCATCCATCTTACCATCCCGGATTTTGGTTGCCGTGGCACCATTTACTGCCACAACGTCAACGTCCAGTTTACCATGCTTTGCAGCTTCCATTACGATTCGCATTTCATTGGAGTATACCAGAGTGTGACGCTCCATTTCAACCCATACGCAACCCTCAGTTTCATCAATATCGGTAATCACTTCCCATTCACGCGAGCTAGAAGTGCTGGTCCGATTAAACCGATATGCCACCGGGCGATCCCCAGACTGTTGACCGGCTACCCGGACGACCTTGGGGGCTTCCAGAGTAGTCAACCGCTTAATGGTCCCGGCAGTCATGCACAGTGACGTTTCGATTGCCGCAATGTCAGCATCCGAAATGTCAATACCATTTGCCGCTTCGATAATCAGAATTCGCGGATAATTGTTCTTTTCCGCAAAGTGCCGAATACGGGCAACCGGCTTGCTGTTAGTATCCTTGACAAATACATGAACATCTGCCTCCGGGTAAATCAGGGTAGCACCATACAGGTCACGACCCACAGTGATCGACTGGCGAACCAGTTTGACATAGGAATCATTGTTCCAGCTACTAGACCCACGCCGGTATGCCGTAACCTTCTGCATGAAAGCAGCACGGTATCCGAGTTTGTCAAGTGCTTCCGTATCTACTGCCAGCTTTCCGCTACGGGTCGGGAACATGCCACCGAACAGAGTTTCAAAGTCCGGGGACTGGCGGATTGCTTTTTGCGTAACCGAAATCATATCGTTGTATACCCGAGTACGATCCCAGATATTCGCACATGCCTTAATCTCCTTCAGCCCGTCCTCTGCAATGGTCTGGGCAGCATCATTGATTCGATCAATGATACGCTTGCAAACCTTTTCAGTGTACGAAATGCCTTCCCGCGAAGCAGTCACTTCAATCTGACCGATATCGAATTCCAGAACCGCACCAAGATTGGCAATCTGGTTTACGAAAGCCGACGTTTCATGGTTAAGGCTACCGAGTTTGCTGATCGACAGTTCATAGCCCACGCCACCCTGAACAATCCAGATACCATCAACGGGCGAAAGATTCGTTCCCTTGTAGACGGTAATCCCGTTGTTTTGGGTATGGATATCTTGCGCCATATCCGGGTATTGCAGGTTATACCGATTGTTAATCAGATTGGGCTTGACAGCGAAAAACTTAAGCTGCTCGATAATTGCCCTACCGAATGCCGAGAAGTCACCCGGATTAACGCTCACGTTAACTTCCAGTCCCGGATGTTCCTCGGTCGGCATTTCCGACTGTTGGATCAGCTTGGCACCTTTCTCAGTCTTGACAGCAACATAGATTCGCTTCATGCCGCCATGAATCGAAGTCACCGTGAATTGGTCAGTGTATGCAAACGGAGTCTTGGAACCCAGACCGAATGCACCGACCACATCATTGTTGTCATCCTTGGTAGACCGACCATAGGTGGTGTACATGGTGCGGATATCTTCATCGGACATGCCGATACCTTCATCCTTCACCGAGAACCACGGCTCAATGCTATCCGGTACATGGATAGTGATGGGCTTGGTCGGGCAACCAGCAACGATATGTGCGTCTACACCATTGCAAGACAGTTCTCGGACCATCGAACCAATTTTGTCCTGATAGATAGCATCGGACAGAATCGTGAGCATCTTGATACCGAGTTCAATGCCGAACCCGCTTTCCTCACCGATTCCACCACCGACCAGTACATTGTTGCTTTGAGTAGCCAGTTTCATAAGCGTCTCCTAAGTGTTTCCAAGTGCAACCATTTTAGCAAATTGGTGGGTCATGTCAACCCTTTTTTGCATCTTTTTTCAGGTCAGGTATCTCTCAAACGAAGCCTATTGTGCCTGAACTAATAAGCAGAGTCAACACCCCTGCCCCTTATAATTTATAAATTATAAGCTTGACAGTCGATGATTAATAGTTTATACTAGGTTGGTGGTTGGGGATATAGTCTCCCAAAATGGGAGATTCGATTACTTCACTTCCTGTATTACTACGTCAACCAGTTCTTTAACCAGTTCCTGCCCGTGTTCATACAGCCTCCACTGTAGAAGGCTTTCGCTATTGTGCTTAGAGCTATCGACTGTGATTTCATTAACAGCAATTTCACCGGGTTCCATACCTTCGGCAAATACTTTATCAACACCCCTAAGACGAACAGATACTGTGAAAGTTCTTTTCATGTTTGAACTCCAAGTGTGGATGGCCATTGTACAACCATCCACACTTATATGCAACAGCTATTAACTGCCGAGGATATCCCGGTACATGAAGTCGAGGGATTCTTCATCAGCCTCTTCCACATCAACGGATTGGTCCACAATGACCGTAGGAGCCGCTTGGGGGAGTACTGCCGGTGCAGGTACCTGTACAGCTACTGGGGCGGTCACCGTGGTCTTGGACGAGCCACGCAGTACGTATTCAACCGGGTTATCAACACCGATTACTTCCATACGGTCTGCCAGTACACGAGCACAGATTGCTGGGCGAAGAGTCGTTTCACGATCAGCATTCTTCATATGGGCACGACCGTCAGCAGCTAGTGCATACAGTTCGTTCCATTCACCGTGAGTGAGGTCCTTTACCCGACGGGTGAGACCACGACCACGCTTGGTAGGTTCAGTCGTATGAAGCTTAGTCAGAAGACTGTTGAGGGGATCAGATGCAGTGTTGTCGAACGGCAACTGTGCAATGAAACGCTGATAGAACAATTCAGGAACATTTACCTTCTTGGGAATAGAGTACGTCATAATTCAATCTCCTATGTTGATTTTCGGTTGCTATTATACAACCCACCTGTAGTTTATAACAAAACCATCAATTAATCAAGACCTTTTTTAAAGAATTTTGGGGTGGGTTACCACCCCGTGGTTTTACGCCACTGCCGTGACTGACGGGGGATTGCCAGTCGCAGCACATTCACGAAGTTGATCAATGGTCAGCGGAATGCCTTCCGCGTCATACAGATCAACATCAAGGCCACTCTCCTTCCCATCCAGAGTCAGCAGGGCATGCACTTGAAGCATGGTAGCACCCTTCTGGTGGTAGGGATGACGAGTCATCTTGTCGGTACGAAAAACAAACGTGGAGCCAGAGTTTACGAACGTGTAGTTAAGAACTCGCATAATTTATTCCTTATGCTGGTTTAAGTTAAGGTCGGCTTATGCCTTCCCGGTTTATCTGTAGAACCGATGGTTTCCTATCTGTTCCACAAATTCTTTTGTTCTAGCCCAACGGGGCCGAACGCTACCTGAGTGGTAGAAGATTGCATATTCCACTTTAGGTACGTAGTTGGGATTATGAAGTACTTCATTGGCGATATCAATAGCTTCTTCGAAAGCTTCTGTGTTCTTAGGGATATCTTCCCTACCGTCACACCACCAAGAAAACTGACATTTCCCACGCACTGGGCGATCTTCATTCCACGAGTAATATCTTCCTTGTTGCACTATATCACAAACTGCGTTGGGGTACGATGCATTCATGTATCGGTACATCACAACATCAGCTACTGCATACTTTCCTCTTTTAGACTTTTCGCCTCTTGCTTCGAAGTATACATTAAGTGCTAAACAATGTTCATCTGCTTTTGTAAATTTTTTGTTACCCCACGCCTTAATATGGCCAGTACGTTTATCGGGTAACTCCAATGTTGTTGTCACTCTCTGCTGGGACATTACATGTACGTAACTATACGCAAAAACAATTCCCCAAGCAATAAGTATTATTCCAATTTTCTTCCTTCTAGACATTTCGAACTAACTTCCATGTTATGCAGCCTTTTTAGACTTAGATTTTTCCACTTTCTTAGCCATCTTGTCAAGCTCTGCATAAGCTTTTGTTACGACAAGATGCTTATCAACTAGATATTGCATAGGACCAGCAGCATCATCCCAATATTTAGTGCAATGTTCTTCGTCAATTACACGCACTCCTTCTATTTCAATATACCAACCAGTGTTGGGGGTATATTTAATCTCGATAGTTTTGGGAACAACAATTGTTACATTGCTATCCACTTTTTGGGGAAGCTGTGAAATTTTGGTCATTTTAATATCGGCTCCATTTACCCATTCGTTGAGTATTTTCCTCTATTTGACCTTCAATGTCAAACTCATATTCAGCTAAAATACGACGCCAAGTATCAGAGATATACGGACGACCATACATGCAGCCATATACCTCACACAGTACCGAGTTGAAATCAAAAATTTCAGACGGATTGTTGTAACGAGTTTCAGCATACCACTTATTACCATCATTAACCAAGTGCAGATGGCTTTTAGCTTCGGTATTAAGATCAAACACAACCTTGTCATCACGCTTGTATACGCTTACACGAACACCGTGGTCGATGATTGTTTGAATTAGGTCATCAATCTGAATACTCATCCGTATGCCTCCATATCATCCATTCTCTGAATGCGATAAGAATACCTGTTAAATGAAAATCTTGCAATCTCGGGACCGCTGATCCCATCAGTATCAACGGCAAATATTCCAAAACTGTTAGGACTGTCAGATAGCATATATTGACCAGTTCTTTCAAAAACAACATTACCAGTTTTGTCGTCAATTACAACAACGTATTCCATTCAACCCTCCGGGTATCTCCAATGAGTTGGCATTTCTGCAAGTTCACCATCAAGAGTATACCACCTTGGCCCTCTCCTGACAAGAACTTTTATACTGTCATCATCCGATTCAATGTTCTGGGTTTCAACTTCATCACCAGCAGGCGGAAGCAAATCTGATACTCTAATCCACATGGTTATCTCCTATGATATGGTGGGCCTACTAGGACTTGAACCTAGAACCAACGGATTATGAGTCCGCTGCACTAACCTATTATGCTATAGGCCCTTTATTTACATGATACACTAACCCCTTTGCTTTTTCAACAGCAAATGTTCTAGCTGCATTCCTTATTTTTTCAGGGTCACCCTTAACATCCCAAACCCAGAAGTCTGCCTGTCGTTCACACATTTCAACAAACCTGTCCCATGTGAAGTTGGGGCCACAGTTAACGGGATTAGAAAAGAAAGCAAATAGATTCGAAATATGGGCGTAACAAATGTTTTCAACTTCAAGTTGTTTTGTCTTGGTTAACATTGGCTTTCCTTTAAGATTGGCGCACCCGGAGGGATTCGAACCCCCGACCATCCGCTTAGAAGGCGGATGCTCTATCCAACTGAGCTACGGGCGCTTTGACTTAATTGATATTGGCCATTATAACAAGGAATTCCACCAAGATTACAATAGTCGTAATAATTTTAGTGGTTATTATGCCAGCTTTATCATCACCAGACAGGCTATTTTTAAATACGGGCACCTTCTTGCCCTTTTCATTCATCATATAGTAGGCAATCGTAATAGTGGACGAAATCCTATTACTCATCCATATGGTGAATGGAATAATAAACCCCATTCCCAATCCTAAGATAAGAATATCTACACCAAAGAAATGATATACTATCAGAAACATAATCAAAACACCAGTGGAGGTATTCATGAATTCATCCACTGCCATACCTAGACCCTTAGCGGTTTCAGTAATAGTTGTGGTAATGGCCTGCCCCATCTTGGCATACTTATCAATGTCCTCGGTGGTAAGATTGTCAATCACCTGAATGACACCACCTTTAGTATTTTCAGCCCTAAGTTTAGCTACTTCAGCAGCCACTTGAGCCGCTTGTGCTTCTGTAAGACCTTCAGCCGACAATTGACTAGCAACCGCCGATAGTGATGCCAACATCAGAATAGTAGCAGCAATAAGTTGTTTCATATAAGTCCTCAAGTAGTTGAGTTATTAACTATACTCTTAGCAGTAGTCATTGTCAATGGTGGGTGCTAAATGCTCACGCATGCGTAAGGCGGTGGGATTACCCACCGCTGCTAATCGTTACACTGGCCATTCCTGCCTTAGTAACTCGATTGGTTTCATAGTCAACCGCTACTGGATATGGATACACGGTAACCTTTGCTTCCACATACACCGGCTCAATCGTACCAGCAGAGCCAGCACACATCACCCAAGTTGCAGAAGTATTCTTACTAGCAAACACACCATTGGGTTCAGGTTGTTCAACAGTAGTAAGGCTAGACTTTTCCCACCCGTCTTGGTCTTCACTTACTGCTACCAAGGGATTGGTGAGACTGGTATCATACGGGATACCAAACCCGATGCTGGGGCAATCACCTTCGATTAGCCCACGATCACTTCGCCAAACTGCATGGGTAGCAGCTTTCATGTTTCGGATGTTGTAGAGTTGGATAACTAGATCACGCTCCAAGCTCCAATCATATGTAGGGACAGGTTGTGCGGAGGCATACTGTTCCTGTTGACGGTTAACCGCTTTAGCCGTCTTTGAAGATTCAGTAACTTGCGGCCCACATCCAGCCATGAACACTGAACAGCCGATCATCCCGGCAATTAGAAGTTTACGCATAGTGAGGTATCTCCTTCGTTATTCGTTGATTGTAATAGCTTTGAGTTGAACTTGCAACACCTGACGTTGACGAATCAAGTCATCCCGATTAGCCGGGTTGCTTTGCAGCATTGCATCAATTTCTGCAATGTTGGCTTCTAGAATAGCAGCCCGCTGTTCCATCCCTTCCCGGTATTGAAAGGAATTTTTCATCACAGCACGTTCTACTGCTTTGCTAGCTGGGGCACCAACCCAGTTGATTGCAGCGAACAAACCAGCAACTGCAATGACAGCAATAGCCACCCACTTAAACAGTCCACCGGGACCTCGATTGATATCACTCTCTACTTTTTCCCATGACATATTGCGGTTCTCCTTTATGTTAAAATGGTGCCCGGAGCGGGACTCGAACCCGCACGCCAGTAATGGCGACAGATTTTAAGTCTGTTGTGACTACCAATTCCACCATCCGGGCATAAGCCTATTCTACACTACTTTCAATCACATTACAATCATTTGGTGCCCAGAGGGGGACTTGAACCCCCACGCCGCTAGGCAGCAGATTTTGAGTCTGCCGTGTCTGCCATTCCACCATCTAGGCATAGGCAGCATTATACTGCTTTCTGAATCCATTTGCAACGGCTAGCGTCAATTAGCCCCCCAGTACGGGTAAGCCGTCTAACGCCACCTTTTTGGACTTTGTTGTGCATCTGGGTAGTCAGCCATACCTCGGTGCCACAGGACGCAATATACTGCACCTTAGTAGTCTTTCGGGCTTTCTCTACAGGGATGGTATGGGTGCGGCTAGGGTTGCCACCGAGTTGTGAGCACAGCATAGACCAGAACCGATCATGGTTGCTTTTGCCACGATAAACATAGTCTACAACGTGTGCTACTTCATGGGGGATTACTTCATTGACCATTTCATCCCAATCTTTGTTGATAGCATCAACATTGAATTCAAGATTGTATACGGATTCACCAAACCGTTTCGCCCATTTTGCCATGCCAGCAGCACGACCCTTTGCAACAAAGGTTACGGGAATCTGGGCATCAGGAATGTTAAACTTATCGAATTTCAGGCGTGCTTTAGCCAAGCACACCCGTACATGTTGAATGAACTCAGCTTTGCGGGGGAAACTATCAACCGCGCCACGCTTACGAAGTACAACCGACATATCAATCTCCAACCGTTTAAGGAGATACTAGTATAGCAGGAATTGTTTAAAAGTCAATTCCAATCTTCACGATGATTCTCTGAAAGTTCTTCAAGCTGTTCTTCAAGATCAGCTAGTTCGGCTTCCAGTTCCTCGCGTTTATCGGGGTCCGTCTCTTTCATCAGTTGTTGAGACAGTACCTTGATCCGATTCGCCAGATTCATCACGTTCATTGTTATCCTCCAATAGACCGGCTTCTAGCCAGCGTTCGTTTACACGTTCCAATACAGCAGGCATTACTGCATTGATTTCCTCATTCATGATGATATTTCGTTTGTATTCATTTTCCCGAAGGTCTAACTCTCGGGAAGCGATACCTCTAATACCTTCATCACTTGTCAGTCTTACAACAGTATTATACAGAGTTAACGAAAAAATGCAAGGGGCTATGATAAAAAATACTACAGGCCAATACCCTAACCCCACTAAGTAAGTAGCTACTGCCAAATGAATTACTGTATCTGCAATATTTGGCCAGACCAACGGATTGAATGCTTCAATGTTTTTTCGGGGAATATCACCAACAACATATGTGAAAGCCATAACGTGTCGTACCGACCAAGCTCCCCAATATGTAATTAGTCTAAGTGCCGATATTGCTAAAGTGATGAATAACAATCCGAAGATAGCTGCATCGACTTTAAATTTAACATGCATAATAATAAGGGCGGCATAACTGGCAAACAACACCAGATTGCCGCCAGACACAGTTACTTTTGAACTGTTTAGTTGACTTTCTTCCACCAATTTTTCTCCAATTCATATTTCAGATCGTACTTGAGAATATCCACCATTCGCTTTTTGGCGATAGGGTTTGCGGTTACCAGATATACATTGTCTGGAACCAGATCATTCTCAGCAGCCCATTTCAGAATATCAACACCCTCCATCGGTTGATCGTCCCCTAGATCATTGTCGAGATACAAATGGGTTACGGGTTCAACTTTCAGAATGTAGAGTGCATGTTCTACGGTTCTGCACGTTATGTCAACGTCCAATTCCCGCAGATCATCAATCAGTACATGCAACTCTTTCATCATATTCTCCACAAATTAACTAAAAGGAAAGGGGAGCATTGCACTCCCCATTGTCCATCAAGTTAGGACGATCAGAAACGGGCGGTGGGTACTTCAAGAATCTCCGAATTGGATCACCCGTTTTGACCAAGGTAGGAAACCATTATATCAAACTTACTATGTTATATCAACCCCAACGCTTCCTTCTCATCTTTCGTCAATTTAGCCAGAGCACTTGCTTTAAGTTGTTCTTGTCTAACAGTTGCAATATCAGTCAAGAGTGGGACTCTCACCATGTCATACAATCCACCCTTGTTTGCATATCCCGGTTGTTTGTTGATGTATTCCTTGACCAAATCGTAATCATCTATCCAGACCGTATCAAACAACATTGCCCCACGACCTTCAACTTGGTCGGTATTTTTCTTAACTACCCAAACATATTTTGTCATGGTTATCTCCTTAGAACGGAATGTCGTCAATTAGTTCATCGCGCATTCCACTAATATACAATTCATTTTCGGGTATGTCAACAACGGGTTCATCTTCGTAACACTCAGCTTCCGGGTGAGGCACTTTGGGGCCACGATAGAACGGGTTTACTTCCCAAGTGTCATATGCGGACAACAGCCAAGCTTGTTCGGGATTCTCACGACCATACTGAAAAGCCCATTCACGGATAGCTTCTGCGATGTAGCTCATAACCGTTCTCCGCTGTGTTTGAGATTCTATTATACAACATTTTAAACAAATGTCAACCCTTATAATTTATAAATTATAAGCTTTACAGACTGTAAAATAGATGATAAAATAGGTCGGTGGTTGGGGAGAGGGAGGGGCTTTCGCCCCAAGATTATTACCTCTGTCCGAAGTTTGAATGTTGCGTAACACAGATGGTCGTTTTCATTACAATGAACATCGAAGGATATTCATTGGCAAACTCATCTAGTGTTCCATCCCATCCATATTTACTTTCTTCCACCTTTACAATATGACTCATATTTTCCAGCGTGGCAAGTAACTTCCGTTCATCTTTACTTCGATAGTCGGGGCCGGACATGCCATGCCAAAAATGTATGTTGTACATTTATTCCTCCGTTGAAGCTGACAACCAAACTGTATAGCGATTATTGCTACCGTTTTTAATAATTACTTCATCCCAACCATGACTTTTGAAATATTCAGATACTTTGTCAAGGACCCACTGAGGGAGAAAATGACTCAGATCGACTACCATTCTATGATGCACCCTACCGTCGGCTCTTATCACATAAGCCGCCGTTTTCACAGCAGTTTCTTCAATGCACAGAATGAATTTAGTAACTAAGTTAGCTTCTTCATTTTTCTTGTGTTCAAGCAGAAGGCTCGGAGTTAACGGGTTATGACCAATAATATCAATCATGGGTTTATTCCTCAGTTTCGGGATCATCCTTGATCCCATATGACTTACGATTCTTGACCATTGTAGCACGGTAATCCACTTCTCGTCCAATGTATTTGGACATTGCCAACCCGAAAAAGGTCGGAGTCAATTCCTTCTGACCAAGGATAGCGTATTCCTTCCGCTCCAAGTGCTTATTACGCTCATAGAACCGCTCAACCGTATCAACCATATGGTTGTAGTGGGTCGATACCAACTCAGCCATAGCGTCAATGATCTTCAACGCATTGGCATCGTCATAGAACGACGCACGAATGTCATCCACAGTATCGTATACCACCGCTTCAAACAGTCTACGCGGGCTGTTAATCGAGTCCTTGATATGGTGCAGCTTCAAGTACCATTCCGACTTGATCTTAACACGCTGACCAGTCTTGAGCTTAATGATATACCCTTCAAGCCCCTGAATGTCCTTGATACCTTCCACGAAAGCATTTACATGCTGAACTTCATGGGTAATATCCCTCACAAAGAATTGTGATGCCGGTTCATCATCGTAAGCATCCAGCGGGATATATGCCCCGGTCAGATTGTCACGGATTGCCAGTACAGTAAGTGCCGGTTCATCGTAGCCCACCACAATACGGTTATCCGGTGCCGTGTATTCCATGATAACAGTATAGTCATCCAGCAGCACACGGTTGTCGATGAATTGGTTAAGGTGTCGGTATTTGGAAGTACCCAGCAATCGCATTGCAGCAGTAGCTTGCTCCGAGAACAACGACCCCTTAGACTTGAGCCATACTTTCCCTTCCCCAACGGCAAACAGGGTGGAAATCAACGACCCATCCATTTTCTCTTGAATTTCAAGCGGGTCGGTAAGGTCGAGGTCCATCGTCAACGGATTCTCGTGGAGATTGAAGAACTTTTCAAACGGCCACGATACTAGTGCCAATGCCTTAGCTCCATGACCAGAATGATCTACAAGAAACGTAATCCCACGGGATTCCATAGCACTCGGTTCGATCCATTGCGAATACGATGCCAGCCGATAGTTGAAAATTCGGTAAACATGCTGACCTAAAATTTGGTCAATGTAATAGAACGACTCGTGGCTATCCGCCAGCCGAACCAAATCATCATACACTTTTTGTTGTAGTTCGTTCATTGATGCTCACCCGTTAATTGGTTAGGTGAGCATCATATCTCACCGAAGGTTAAAATGCAATAGTTTTTAAGCCGGTTGACGCTTAAACTTTCGCATAGCTACGACTGCAAGCATGCTGAAAAGCAGAAGTGCAGCAGCACCCGGTTCAGGGACCGATTGGTGGGGATTGCCCTGACACGGAGAGTTGATGTTGCCTACACCATTACATTGCGTGTAAGTAAACTCTCCACCGCGCCCATGACCTTGAGTATGGACGTTTTGAGATACGAAAGTATTGCCACTAGTGTTCTGAGAAGTATGCTGAGAAGTAGATGGCAGAGTGAAATTAAGGTTCGTGTTACCCGGCAGACCAAGATGGGGGACATTAATATACATTGGAATTTCCTCTTAAGTTATCTTTGGGGGTGGTCCCCCTTTAGGGAAGTTACTCCTGTTGTGCGGTAGGTCCCACAACACACCATATCGAAAGGTGATGCTTCGCTGGTGTTAATTCACCTGCCTGTCCCGGTATTCCTAGTTCCCGGAACTACTCACATCTTTTCTTATACAGGCGATGCATTTCGCCAACCTATCCTATAACAAGTCTGTCTCTCCAGCGTCAAGCCTCGCTCGTCGGCGGCTTTCCCTCCCTTCGGACTAGGTGCCTCTTTCCTCAACCTTTCGGGAGTACCGGCGAGCTACCCAATCAATGTTCGTATACTATCACTGTCTCTCCAGTGTGTCAAGCCTAACATACAGCGGCTTTCCAGAAATGGCCCCTACATTTTCTCTGATAGTTATTAGCCATCAGCAACGTTCTAAATGTAGGCAACGTTATCTATAGCGCCGTTTTATTGTTCAGGTCGATTCCGCGCCCCCGACCGTATATGTCTTTCCATACGTCAGATTGTCTCTCCAATCCGTCAAGCCTAGTTTACATAGGCGGCTTTCCCGAACTCTGGGGTGACTTTTGTTTTCCGAGAGATTTCACCAGAACTCTCGTTTGCGCTGCCGTCATTGGGGTCCATTATACAGACCCCAGAATCCTTGTCAACTATTTATCTGAACATATCCAGAATATTTCTCCTACAATATCTCGCTGTTCTATAAGCAATTTCTGCTTTCTTGTTGGTCAACGAATACTGTGCGGATGTTGCAATCTCATTACAGATATGGTCAATTTCCTCAACTAACTTAGCGTTATACTTCTTAATCACTTTAATAGCTGAACTGTCGAGCGTTACGCCTGCCTCTTCCATTGCCTCTTGTAGAAGTTTATCCTTTAATGGCATTCTTGATTTCCTCGGCATTCTCTTCAAGATATGCCATGTCTTCAGCAAAAGCTTCACACTCCAGTTTGTTAGTGACCTGATGAAGGAAATCGAACTTGACACATTCTGCCAACGCTTCGATTACATCATTGCATTTGCTACCAAAGTATACGTCTTCAGTCTCCGGGGGGTCCCATCGGCCACCACCTACCTGCTTGTAGTAGCCCGGTGAATACTTAGCTACCAGATGAGTACGGTTGCTAATCCCCATACGTTCCTCTACCAGTTCAATAGCGATGAACAGGTCATCACCTTCAAACTGAATGATAGCCGTAGTCGTACCTTCAACATCAGCAGTCGGTTGCAGCGTGTTGAAGCTAGGGTACATAGGAAGAATCTTCTTCAGTACCGTAATATCCCGTGCAGCTATCTCATCAATCATCATGTTCATGGTATGCCTCACGTATGCGTTAGAATTAATGTACCAAACTGTCTCAGCCGTGTCAACTATTTTACATCAATTCCGTGATGTTTTGTGCTGCCAGTTCGTTGAGCCTAGTCACTACCTTTTCAGCTTGCTTAACTGGCATTTCACCAAATATGTTGGTCTCCACCTTGACAGTTTCATCTGTGTCTATGTCCCGATGAAGACAATCAATGATTGCGATGCCCTCATGTGTAATCCATATGTAGTACCACGTTTTCATCATTCCCCCCGGAGTTGATCGAGTTGCTTTCGGAGTGAAGCAATAGCCTCATCCGTAAGCGCCAGTTCAGCCGCGAGTTTTGTGCGCCTTTGAGTCAGTTCATTGAGCCGACCCACAATCATTGCTTCCATCCCATCACTGAATTTTTTGCGGTCGATCATAATCGTCATCCTCAAGTTGCTTAAGTTGTTGTTGCAGGTCAGTGATAGCTTCGCCAACCTCTTTAGTCTGTAGTATAAGCTCAAGTTGCTTTTGAAGCAACTCCATTATTTGCGCCTTGATTGCAACTTTGTCTTTTAGGTTATTCATGATGCTAATCTCCGCAATTTGTGCGTACATTATGCCCCGTATTCTACGCAAAATCAAGTGTTGACAGAATCTTTTTTTCTGGTATTATACAACCATTAAACGGAGACGCACTATGACCTACATCGCACGCAAGACTCTGCTCGCAATCGAAGCCGATGCTAAAACCGTAAAAGGTGAAAAGCTCGGGGTCATGACTGGCGTATTGTACCTTGCACCCGCGAATATTTCGGGGTTTGAAGTCTGCCCGAAACGTAGCAATGGTTGCACGCAATCGTGCCTTTATACCAGTGGCCGGGGAATGTATCAACAAATTCAGGATGCCCGTATCAACAAAACGGTATGGTTCCATTCTGATCGTGCTAGCTTTATGGAAGTTATTGTGGCCGATATTGAGCGGCTTATTCGCAAGGCAAAAAAACATGGTATGATTCCTGCCGTGCGCCTTAACGGTACTTCGGATATTGCATGGGAAAAGGTAAGGGTAATCCGTAACGGGATTGAATACCGTAACGTGATGCTGGCATTCCCCGATGTTCAATTCTATGACTACACGAAAATCCGGGGACGCAAATCGGCAATTGCATTGCCTAACTATCACCTTACTTTTAGCCTTTCGGAAAACAATGATGCCGATGCTTTCATGGCAATCAATGAGGGTTACAATGTTGCCGTCGTTCTGAATCTTAAGAAAGGGGATAAGAAACCCGCATACTGGCGGGGATATCCGGTAATCGACGGGGATGAAACCGACGTTAGATTTTTTGATCCGAAAGGCGGGAACATCGTGGCATTGTTCGCAAAGGGGCAAGCTAAAAAGGATTCTAGCGGGTTTGTGCGGGATGCCTATCCCTTTCAGAATGGTTCCATCCCTGCCGATGGGTTTGCAAAAAAGATTATTGCGAGGGGTTAATCCCCTTGCAATGGTCTAAAACCGTGCTATAATAAACTCATGTTCAACGGGATCGGAGACGGAAAAATGATTTACTGCTTCTACCCCTGCCGTAACTGTGGTGGCACGATGGTCGGGCAATTCTGCTCGGTCTGTGGGTTCGATGAATTGCAATTTTGCAATGAATGGGAAGCATATGTTTCATCTGATGATGTTGAATTAGATGATACCACTCGGCGTCAATACATGATTGATCGCCGTGCAGATGATGAGGCGGCTAGGGACGCTGCGTAATGGCTCCCCAATACCCTAAACTGTACTCAATGCTTCGGGCGAACAATCAAGATGTTTATGACCTCATGGGCCGATATTATGCCGACCCGTGGGGCCATGATGGTAGATTAGACTTGGCAAGAAACCGTGCCCGTGATAACATACGCCGACTAATTTCGGAATCACAACATGAAACCGCGTAAACTACTCAAGTATTCATTCTGGGATAGAGTCAAACTGGCAATATTCCGTAGGATTGTTGCTGGCCAAATTCGGCAAGGGTATCACCATCATGAGAAACTTGCCAGACTGTATGCCATCATTGCCGAAGAAAGCAAGCGCGAATTCTGGGAAGATAACCTAGCTACGCAATACTATTTCCTAACTGAATGTTCGGAATTGGGATTCTATGATGCGTGGGAAGCTACCGTAACGCCGAAAATGCGGCAATCGTGGGCGGCAATGGCTCCGAAGCTAATTAAGTAATCCTTATAAATTATAAGCCTTGACACCTTTGAAAATAAGGTGTAAAATAGGCTGGTGGTTGGGGGAGGGAGGATTATTCCCTAGCGGGAAAGTTTAGCTGAAATACACCGCTATACTCCACATTATTCCCGAACGGTAAAGTTTGACTAAACCTATAGATTGTGGTTTAATAACACTATTGAAAACCGGAGATTAACCATGCTGCAAACTATGATTGTTCTGTACCGTGATGAAGATTCCCTCCCCCTTGACGAACCGCTCGCATTCCGCTGTCAGGCGGAAGATACCGAACATGCCGAAGAACAGTGTGAGAATGCCTATCCGGGTTGTGATATTGTCTGGGTTGTGACGACTGATGATGTTGACGCAGCATATGACGACTATTATGACACAACTCCGATTGATTTTGAGGACTAATCATGACTCCGGTTGAGAAATTGGACAGTGGTGATTCCCTAACTGATGAGGAATTAGATGACCTTATCTTTGACCTTGATCTAATTTACCGTGGATTGTGTATGCTCAACTATCCACAATATCGGTTGACTGAAAAAGATATTCAATATAAACTTCAGAAATGTCTAGGTTATAGGGATGCGAGACGATATGCCAAAAGCAACGGATAAAGTTCAAGTTCAAGTTCTGCGATGGGTAGAAGAAACTGTTACCCTGAAGGATTTGCTATTGTGGCAAATTGTAGATATTCGTCATTACCACGATGATGAATTCGATATCTATTACCCTTATGACCCGATGGGTAAGGGTGGTCTTTTGTACCGTGCCGGGACTATCAAGGGTCTCACCGATGTTGACCTTGAATTGTTCAAAGAGAACCCCGGTGAATTTTGGGATAAGCATATTGAAAAGATTGATGACCTTATCTTAGGCAACATCTGTAAAATCCCCAATTATCAGTTTCGGAGTCTGTCATAATGAGAACAATTGTTGCTGAAATATCGGTGCGTGTCGAAATCCAAGTTGAAGATTATGTTGAAGACAATGCCCAGTATATTCTGAATGAATTGGAATATGGTTTTCATTCTACTGTTGAAGGTGCAACGGTAATGGATTACAATATGTCTGACTTCAACGTTCTCAACGGAGAATAATATGCGTAACCGTGATATTACCGAAATGACCGATGGCCTTGTCAATATGTTTGAGCAGTTTTGTTCAATGGATATGTTCTCCACGGCTAATGCTGTGATGATGGACAGTATTGCACGCAAATTGATCCAATTGGGATATCTATCACATAATGCTTATAAAACAGCATATTCAATGGATATTAAATTGCCGTTTGATATGAATACCACCAATCCTGAAGATTTTGAGAATCTTCGCATTTCCGCTATCAATTTGATTGAGAGCATGTTTAAGCAAACGGTTGCCAAATATGGTGTTGTTGCACCTGTAGTTCTGGACACGATGTTGCCGTCATTTTCAATCAGCATTAAGGTATAAATTCGGGGTTGACACTCCTAAAAACCGTGCTATACTGACTTCACTTAATAGCTCTTGTAGGAGGATAACCATGACCAACCTGATTACTGTAACCGCGAACGATGGCCGTAAAGTCAAAATGACTGCGGCTCAAGCAAAAGCCGTTCAAACCCTCAATGCTTCCCGTCGTGGTGGCTGTGCAGCCGTGAAAGGCTATGTGCCCACCAGCAACTGGAAAGTTTCTCCGGTTCAGGATATTCAACTCCTGACCAACTTTTCCACCGAAAAACTCTACAAGCGTCGTCTGGAAGCCCTGAAAGCTATCCAATTTTCCGACATTGTAGATAAAGTTTCCGGTGATGAAAAACTGAAAAACATGACCATTCCTGCATTGAAGGAAATTTTCGATGCCCGTAAAGCGACGTTGATCGAATCGCTTGAAAGGAGTCTGGATGGTGATCGCTCCGATGCCCACCGTGAGGCCCATGATCGCTGTTACGTCCACATTGGCGACGTTAAGCTACATCTGGACACCGAGAAAGTAGATGGCCGTATGGAGCCTGTGGTGGACGCTGACGGTGCCGTTCTGGTCAAGACTGTAATGGTCAAGTATCTGGAACTGAACGTCAAGACTGTAAAGGAAGGTGTCCGCAAGGTGGTGAATTCAGGTGCCCCAGTGCGGATGGAAAAACTGATTGAATCTTGCCTCAATAAACGTAGCGTAGGGTTCAAAACCCTTTCGCTGAAAGAGGATAACTTTGAGGAATTCAAGATCGACAACCGGACCATTGAACCGGGTGAGATTGAAGATTTCCGGGATTTGCTCCTTGGCTAAGGGCAGAGGGGAGGAAACTCCCCTTTTTTATGTTAGGGTAAAAGGTCTACGAAAAATAGACCTTATTTACTTGATTTGCATTTACCCCTCGATTATAATGGAACGACTGGAAGCAAAGTATCCCAGAACTTTCGGGATAGTCGTTTTAACAATTGCAGGGGTTCTATTATGGCAAATGAGTTAACCACACAACAAAAAGCACTCTACATTCAACGCAATGGTGTCAATTGTCCGGTTTGTGAATCGGATGACCTTGACGTAATCCATGAGGAAATTGCAGCATATCGGGCATACCGTGACAACAAATGCCATTCATGTGGTGCAGTATTCACTGAAACGTTTACCATGACTGATGTTGAACTATCTGTAACTCCCGCTGAATAATAGTTGACACTGGCGGGAATTGTTGTATAATAGTCTCAACACAAACGGAATGGAGAACTGATATGTACATCTTCACTTCTGATCCGGGTCATGGTTGGTTGCGGGTTCCTGTTTCTGAACTGAAGGAAATGGGCATTGCTGACAAAATCAGCCCTTACAGCTACATTTCCGAGAATGGCCGATTCGCATATCTTGAGGCTCACCGAGATTTCATGATGTTTATGAACATCCGCGTTAATTCCGATGATGTAGATGTTCAGCGGCTATGGATCAACGAAAACATAAAATTCAAAACGGTTGAACGTACCAATATCCGTCAACTCCCAAGCTACAATGTAGCCTAACCAACGGGGGCCGGAAGGCCCCTTTTTGTTGATTAAAAGATTTGACACCTTTGAAAATAAGGTGTAAAATAGGCTGGTGGTTGGGGAGAGGGAGGATTATTGTAATTAGAAATAACCTATGTTATAATTGTTCAACTGAGGAATTATTATGGAACTAGTTAATATTCTGTTTGGGTTGTCGGTTCTACTTTGTACAATTGCGTTGTATGTGTTGCCGTCTATTCTGGTGGTAGCATTGAAGCGTACCCATGTAGCTGGTGTGATTGTTGTTAACCTTCTACTGGGATGGACACTATTGGGCTGGGTTGCAGCATTGGCATGGGCTGTTAGTAGTCCACTAAAAAATCCTGAAAAATAGTTGACGCGGATTCTGATTGTGGTATGATGGCTTCACTGACCAACCACATGAGGATATGCGAATGACCCACCAAGTTACTGTTCCCCCGGATGTTGTTGCTGAAGTAATGGCTCGTGCCATTCGTGCCAAGCTTACTGGTGGTTATCGCCCCAGCAAAGCAACGGAAACCATCATCAAGCATGCTCTGGATGCTGGTTATCAATGTGTGGTTGACTTCAACGGTGAGGTTGCCGTAAATCAAAATTCCGTGGAAGGCAAGATGCGTCAAGTACGCCCGACTTTTACCCGTGCCCAATTGAGTGAACTGCTCAATCTGGCCATGAAATTCCTCGACACCAAGCGTGGTGAATTTGTAGTGCATCGCTCGCACTATCAAGTCAACAAAACGAAATGGGCTGCGTCCCTTCTTTCCCGCCGACTGCACAAGGCTATCACTTCCCGATAGCATGACGATAGGGGAGCGCAATGCTCCCCTTTCTCTTGACTCCTGTAAATAAGATGGTATAATATCATCATTGTAAAACAAATGGTGGCTATATGCACAAGCTTATACTTCTAGTTGCAATTATTACGGCTGGTTGTACTTCAATTAACCCATTAGACCTACCTTCAAATGAAACTTTAATTGTGAATGACTTGGTGTATGGTTCGGATACCTTATTTACATGTCAACTTAAAGTTTTTGACGGTGAATATAAACTTTATGGTAAAGACGAGTTTGGTAATAGTTGCTACGGCCCCGCGCTTATGTACAAACAAGGCTCTGATTGCTCTAGTGAAGTGCATAGTGCCTACATTTGCAAAGATAACGCTGAACTTTATATCAATATTGAAGGGTATATTTACAGGAACCCAAAAAGTTAAACGTACCAACAATCATCAAAATTCTTTAACCAGTAAGTAAGAGTTGATGGGCTAATACTGAAATGGTGGGCTGCTTCACGGGCAGTGGGGAACTCTAACCCCTTGATGTGGACAGTCCTCGCTCTAGGATTTTTTGCACCATTAACAGGGCATTTAGCACGGTGGACTTTCATTTCTTGGCTACGTTTGTATTTAAGTTGTGAGGCCCTTTCCTTTCCATACAATTCGTCGTAGCTTTTGCCTTTAAATCTTTCCTTAGCGTCTTCAGCAAGTTTTTTCTTAACTTCTGGTGTATGGGTTTTACCGTACATACCATTTAACTCACCTGACAAGCCTTTGAAAGCATTACCACCTTGGACCATATTATAACCTGATTTAATAGAATCAAATTCTTTTATGAATTCTGCTTCTAAATATTCGGCATTATCTGTACCAAAGGCATGACAAATTTCTTCACATGTAAAATTTTCTTCACCATATTTTCTGATAGCTCTACAAATAGTAAAGGGTTGACCCGTTCGTGCAGAACTTTTATGGTTAATCCATCTTTCATTTAGGGTACATTTGGTGATGCCAATATAAACTTTACTATTGACTTTGTTGGTTATCTTATATACAATATAGTCTGAATTCATAGGGGTATTTATAATGATTATTCGCCCGCAAAGTGACTTACATTTGGAGTGCGACGGAATGGAACCGTGGTACATGCCCCGTATTGAAGGTGAAAAGGATATGGTTCTGGTACTTGCTGGTGATATTACGGCAAACCATAACCAGTGGAAAGATAAGCCTAGCCTTGATGTGTACTCTCCGTGGATCAAAGATGTATGTGCCCGTCACAAAGCCGTGATCTATATCAAGGGCAACCATGAGGATTACTGTGGGCATATGGAAGCCACTGAGGACCATTGGAAGGCAATGAGTCGTCATATTGAAAACCTCCATTTCCTTCATCGGGATACGGTGGTGATTGATGGTGTGCGGTTCCTTGGTTGCACTCTGTGGACCCAACTTAGCCCGATTGATGAAATGCGTGCTGTCAACTACATGAACGATTTTACCTACATTTGGGCAAATGATGTACTGTTTACCCCGATGATGTGGAAACTTGAGCATGAGGCTTGCCGGTACTTTCTGGAAACGGAACTGGCTAAAGAGTTTGATGGTGAAACGGTTGTAGTAACCCATCATGCTCCGTCGTTCCTGAGTGTTCGGGAGCAGTACAAAGGTGATTGGGCGAATGTATGCTATGCCAACAGTCTCGACAATCTGATGTGGTACAACCCTATCAAATTGTGGATTCATGGTCACATGCATGATTCGATTGATTACATGGTAGGTGATGAACTTCAGGCTACTCGTGTCATTTGTAACCCCCGTGGGTATGCAGATGAAGCAGAAAACCCGACGTTCAATCCTTTGTTGACTGTGGAGATTTGAGGGGTTATAATGACCCCTCAAATCTCCACTGAAGGTACACCAACATGCTGATGGACCACTACAAATATCTCGGAAAGAATCTTTTCGTATTCATGAAAAAGGTTGGGGTAAACCCCGACCATAATCGTGGTATCATTGAAGCACATGGAGATAAGTGTTATGGGTATGGCTCCCTGTGGAGAGACAATGGCATCCCGTTCAATCACGGTGCCATGATCTACATGCTTACATTCTGTGCGCCATATTCAAGTGAATCTCGGCAAACTGCAAACGGATTTGTTCAACCGGGACAATGGGTTGTTGACAATTACGAAAGATTCAAGCATCATATCATTTCGGAAGAATAAGGAACTAACTATGAGATTCTATGCAGTTTTGGCTTACGTGTCTCATCATACACGGAACGGTGCTTTTATTCTGTGTTGTATGATTGCGGTGGACTATCTCATTGGTGGATTTACACTGTTCCATGATCCCTTGCCGACATTTGTACAATTTGCCGTAATTTGTATCATCGCGGCGATTATCTCATGGATATCATTGTTCATGTATGTCAAAGTAGCTAATCGCACCCTCAATCTTGAATATAGTCTTAGTGAACTTCTGAGCAAGAAAAAAAGCTATGATGCTCCCCGTGGGCGTGGTATAATCGGCAATATCAGAAAGCGTATAGGGGAAGATTGATGTTTGCAAAAATAGTTGGAATCACTATCGTACATTCCATTGTTGCGGTTTCCTTTATTGGGCTGCTCATCGTAGGATTTGATGCAGTGGCCGATGGTGTCACACTGTTCTCTGACCCGGCGAGTGTGGCATCTAACATCCTCATCGTTTTCGTTCCCGCAATAATCATTGAAATTGCATTGATTTGGGGATTGTTCACTGGATTATTTAAATGACCAAACTTGTCATTGAGGATAAATGTTATACCTCGGTAACTCGGGAAGTAAACCCTGATGATGATTTTGATCAGGGTTGCACCCATACCGATGTATACGTCAATAGCATCAACATTGCAAATCGGTGGCACAATCTGGTATCATCCTTTGATGTTAACCCCGGTGACAAGATTTATCTGGTTTATGTCACCTATACAACGGGCAGTACTTTTGGCTCGGCATCTGGTAATGTTGTTTATGTTGATGTATTCAAGGATAGCGATGAGGCATATGCATTAGAAAAAGAAATCAATCAAGCATATGACAATTTCAAAAATCCGAAACCGAAAAAGAAAGGAAAACAACAAGAGTATGATTACTGGCTAGATTATATCAACGACGGTAAACTAAAGAAAGTATATACTGGTCCGTGGACCGGATATTTTGAAACCCTTGACAACACACATGTAGAATCATTTGTTGTCGGTGAAGAAGATGACGACTAGTGTAACAGTATATCACATAAAATCGGGTAACCCCTATTACAATCCTGAACCCGTAAAAATCCGCCACCCTGATACTGGTGAATGGATTGAGGGGATTGTATACCATAACGAACTCGGTGAAAAATTTGTCCGAGAGCGGCAGAATTTCATTGACTCTTTCGACCAAGACGTTGTAAAATAGCCCTAACTTGAACAGGTAGGAGAATTGCTATGGGATTTAACTCGACTGTTGTTATCCTGAACGATTATCTGCATGATATCGAAAAGGACCCGGAATTTGGTCGTAAAATTTCACTCATGATTGCAGGCCACAATTATCACGAACTGTCTGAAATTCGACAACGGCAAGGTGCTTATGCCCGTGGTGCCCAAGTCATTGGTGTTCATCATGCCGATGCTGTACATATGTTTGCGGTCGGATGCAATCATGGCCGAGATTTAGGATATGTTGGTAACTGGACACAGATGGACGACAACGAAAAACTTCTCCGAGAATTGGCCGACCAACTTGGCTATACTCTCCGCAAAAAACCACAACGTAAAAGTGGTTGACAATTAACTTACAAAGGCATACAATCTCCTTACATTAATTTGTGAGGGGATTGTAAATGCAGCTTACCATAACGATTGGCTTGATTGTTTCGGTGATTGTCTTTTTCGTATCCTTGGTTTTCTTTTCATGGCTTTCGGTTGCATTGTCTGGATGTTCTGTGGTACTATTTGCTGTAATTGAGCAATTGTTGGAATCCGGGGGTATAGGCAAATGAACATGATTGAAATCGCATTCATTGTTTCTCTTGTAGCGATTCTGTTGGCGTATCTTGGGCGTGGAATGATTTTCGGGTTGTCGATGTACGCCTTTGAAAAATGTCAGAAAAAAGGTATTGACGTTAGTAAAAAAGAGTAGTAAAATACTCCCATCAACTGACAGAACGAGGGCTGAAAAATGGACAAGTTTCATCAGTATACCAAGGAAATGTTCCGTCGTCGCAAGGCTGGTGCCCGTACAATGTCTTTCCGTGAATGGGAAGATGGGTTGGCCGAACGGGAACAACTGATCGCCTTCATCGAAAACGAAATCAAACAAATGGAGAAGCGTCATGCCGTGCAACAGTGATTACATGGATGCAAACAATCTGGAAAAAGAAATTTCTAAAGTACAGTGTTTGCTGGATGAACTAGAAGGTAAATCTTGGAGCCGAGACCACTGGAGTGGCTACCACCCCGAAGTATACAACAAAGTAAACCGTTCAATGGCTGACAAGCTGGTGCGTAAACTGTGCTCCAAACTCAAAACGGTTAATGTTACCAAGTATAGCTTGGAAATGCAAATGTGGTGGCGGGATCATCAAGAAGCAGATTCCGCCCGAGAGCAGCACGAACAGGACAAAAAGATTGAAGCCAAAAAGCGTGCGGCTGCTCTTGCCAAACTGACCGATGAAGAAAAAGAGTTGTTGGGATTGTAGAAAGGTGTTGACGCGAGTGAAAAGGTAAGATAGAATATTCCCGAACTGAACGAAAACGTAATTGAAACAGATAGTTAGATAGTGAACGGAGGGTAGCATCATGGTCTAATTAACTTTTATATTATTAATTTTTAAATAAAATGTGTGATTAATTTTTGGCCGGTCGAAAGACTTGAGGACAATCCTTCTAACAGGGTTCTTCCTGACGGCATTAAACGGCGTTAGTGTATCGTAGTGTAGGGATGGGCGGTCTACCGTTATCTCTCGCTGGATGGAGCGATGTTTGTTTTCGCGTAGAAGTCTAGATACAGCCAAACCTTACCTCTAGGGGCGTTGGCCGATGAGGGTACAGAGCGGTGTAAAACTTAATGCCGCTAGTCAAGGGCCGCTCCCCTTCGCTAGCAACCATATCGTGATCGTGCCCGTGTTGTGATATGGTCTACTCTCTAACGGGGTAAAATGACCTAACGGGGTGGCCCACTGCACCCCACTTAATTTTTCTCTTGACTCCGGTTTAAAAACGTATATAATAAACACATACGCAACGAATTGGAGATTCACAAAATGCAAACCCGTAACTTTGTCGCAAAGTACAGCCGAACCGTAAACACGGCACGGGTTCATCGTGACCGCAAGAACGATTATACCCGCAAGTCCAAACACAAAAACCGGGAGGATTGATATGAATATCGTCGGGGTAAAAACTCGCTCAAACCCGAAGCGTTTCATTCCCGAATGTGTTAAGTGCGGGGCGCTAGCGGCTGAGAAACCTGTGCTTACCAATAAGTTCATGGGTAGGTTCATGGAAATACCTGTACAGTATTGCAGATACTGTGACGATGAACCAACTGTTGAAAATTTGAATTTGTCGTAGTATAATACATTCATCGAAAACAATAGAGTATCCAACATGCACAAAGCAATCGCGGTTCTTTCCCTTCTGGTTGCAGCGCAAAGTGTTGCATTCAATACTGTGCCATCTGATACCCAAGTGATCCATCTTAAGCAGGCACACCAAGCGTTTTTCTGTGCTGCAATGTTCTCCGAGTATGGCACTAGCCCCCACTATTCCTCACATCTTAGCGAGGCTGGTAGTGACCTTATGGTGAAGGCTGAACAGTATGCCACCATGTATGGCATGTCACAATCAGGGATTGCACATTCTAAAGAGGCTGGGGTTATGCAGGCAATCGACCTGAA
>JACCDR010483878.1_pt1 | contig 30988 bp, 36 predicted proteins | sample 7446431 | NCBI WGS metagenome assembly JACCDR01 (sample SAMN15323443, study PRJNA562643) | freshwater metagenome | isolation source: river surface water | place: USA:Blue River Watershed | collected 2017-08-17
ACCGCTCCGAGATGTCATGCTGCCCCTGTACGGGGAGTCGAAGTACCGACAGGCGACCACAGGGAATGGATCACTTCTCCAAGACGGCGCGACGGTCGGTCAGACGTTGGAGAAGATCAGGGCGTACGTCGGTAAGAGCGAAGCTGCTGTCCGGTCTGAGTACACGACGCAGCCGGGTGCTGACCCGAACTCCACTGTTGAAGTCGGCGGCGTGAAGATGCAGTTCATGACGGGTGCGGACGTTCCCCGCTACATCGCGAAAGCCAACGAGGCGTCACAGGCGCGGAGAGACGAAGAGTACAAGGGCTGGCTGAAGCAACAGGCTGATGACGGGCTGTTCAACGCGTTCAACCGTGGCGACAGGACAGCCATGGATAAGTACGCGACGTCCACGGGCATCAATGTCGCCATGAACCAGGGCGACCCCAACGCCTGGGGACAGGCGAGGGCGATGGTCGAGAGGCACAAGTACCTCCCGAAGCCGCTGGCTGAAGAGGCACAGCTGGCCATCGTGAACCCAGACCCCACCAAGCGGTCCATGGCGTACGATCTCCTGGCTCACGTCGAGTTGACACAGCCGATGGGTGGGCTTCGACAGTCAGGTGTGCAGGCCGACATCATTAAGCGTGTCGAGTCCTACACGGCGCTTCAGACCGAACTCGGTATGAGTCCTCGCGAAGCGCGCGAGATGGTCGAGCGCGAGTTCTCCCCTGAGTTCGCCAACGCCACAAAGAGAGACGCGAAGCGCGTTGATGACATTGTCGCGCGGCAGACGCTGTCGGGCATGGAATCCGCGCTCAACAGCAGCCAAGGGTTTCTCGGCTTCGGCGGTACAGACTACGGTACACCAGCCGCGCAGAGAGCGATGCTGTTCTCGTACCAGAGTCGCGTCAGACACCACTTGAACGACGGGGCGTCTGAGGCGCGGGCGACGGCACTCGCGCGGGCAGAGTTGAGCAAGTCGTACGGCGTCTCCACGGCGTTCGGCGACAAGCGCGTCATGCACTGGCCGCCCGAAAAGCTCCTGCCGAAAGGCGAGGACGGGACTCACAAGTGGGTGGCGGAAGCCGTCACCGATTACGTGAACCTCTCGCTGGTCGCCAGTGGCATCAAACACTCCGTCCAACCAAGGGACGTGTTTTTGATCGGCACGCCGGAGACGGCACGGACCCACATGACCGGGCAAGGTGTACGGTACGAGGTCTGGTTCAAGGACCGCAATCGTCAGTGGCAGAGCCTGCCCGGTGGTTTCAGCGTTTCCCCTGGCGAACGCCAGGACAGAGTTATCCGGGAACGTCTCGGCGAGATGAGCAGAGACGCTGGAGTAGACGTAAGATCGGCACGTGAGCAGCAAGCCAAAGATGCTGCAATGATGCCCGGCATAAGCCCAGCGGGTGCGGCGCTGTCCGTCGCCCGGTAATAGGCGAGAGAAATGACAGACCTGAATGTTATCCCGAAGATCAATGAAGTCCAATACGACCCGACCTGGGGAGAATTGTTTGGTGCGGCTTTCAGGACTGAAAACACTGTAGGGTCTCTGTACCAGTACGTCGAGAACACCCGGTGGAATGCCCAGCGCAACGGGACGTACGACGCGACCCCCGTGACCGATGACGAGGTGAACCAAGCGGTTCGCAGCGCAGGACTCCACCAGCACGTTGGCCACTTCACCGAGATCCAAACGCGCGGCGATCTGAACAATAAAATTGCTCACATCCGTCAACAGTCAGAAGACCGCGATACCCTGGAGCGCGGCGGGTGGTCAGGGTTCGGTGCACAGTTGACTGCTGGTCTTTTGGACGTCCCGACGCTTGTGCCCTTCGGGCACGCGGCACGGTTGGGTCGTCTCGGTACGGAGACACTGAAAACGACAGCGTCGAAGCTGGCGATCACGGCGGCTCTGGACGCTGGCGTGACCGAAGCCGCCCTCCACGCGACGCAAGACCTCCGTACGCTGGAAGAGTCTGCGATTGCTGTGGGCGGCTCCGTTCTGCTTACGACGCTCGTGGGTACGGGTGCCGCACGGTACCTCTCGAAGCGTCATCACGAAGACCTGTCCGCGCGAATCGAGAAAGAACTTCCGAAGATCGCGGACGGTCGTGCGGAAATCGAAGTCGCTGAGAACTTCCAGAAAGCCGGCGACAACACCGCACGGGCCATCCGTGGTGAGAGGCTACAGTCGGTGGAGCCCGCGCAAGGTGCTGACACGCCCCTCTCGCGAGTCTCCGACTACATGAAGTCTCAGGGTGTGGAGCCGCAAGACCTCGTGCCCCAGTTCGACGGGGACATGCGCGCACTCGTCATCGCACCGAACGGCAAGTTGTTCGATCTCACGGACAAGTTCGGTGGACACGAGAAGTTCACGCTTTCCTTGGACTCGGGCTTGAAGGTCGACGCTGGTGATTTCCTCCAGGTGAGCGCGTACAGAAACGAGCGCGGTGTCATTGAGTTCGCGACGTCGTCCACGGAGCCCCTCACAGCGAAACAACTCGCCGGAATCCGCAACCTCGCGAAGTCCTACGGTGTCGACCGTAGCGAACTGTGGGTCAAGGAGCACTCGATCGGGATAGTCAGCGTGAACACTCACCTGACACCTGACGCCGCGAAGGCTGACGGCTGGGCGTCACTGTCCCGGTACAAGTCGGCAGAGGCACGTGCGCGGGAGGCGGAGAAGTCCGGCAAACCGCCCGACGACCCGGAACTCCGTCAGGGTCTACCCACGACGCGGTGGGACGGCGTCGCAAACGACAGTGCATCACGAGGCGCACCCAACACGGACATGGAGCCGTGGAAGGCTCTACCGTCTCCTGCACCCGGAACCGTCAGGTTCTACCACGGTGGACCGAACCCGAACGGTGTGGACGGTCCTCGCTGGGTTACGACGGACCCTGTGTACGCGAGGGACTACCGGGGTGACGGGTCGCGGCTGTACTACATTGATATCCCGGAGAACTCCCCGCTGCTGCGCGACGCGACGGACGTCAGCGGAACTAATGCGCCTCGGATCTTCGCCGCGTTCGAGGTGCCCGAGGACCTCGCGCGCAGGAGCATGCGCGAGGTCAAGCCCGGCTGGGTACTCGGACAGTCGGACGGGGCGCCCACGAGTGGACCTGTAGCTCGTACAGACAGCACCACAGGAGGCGCTACAGGCGGTGGCGCGGGAGGTGGTGGCAAACCCCCAGGCGGCGGGCAAACGCCTCCTGGCGACCCGCCCAAGGCCCTGGAAGGCCCGTACGCCCCGGAGATGACCCCGAGCCAGATGGCGTTCGCCGAAAGCGGTGGGGCCATTGCAGCTACAAGGGGTCTGTCGCGGCTGTTCGGCGGTAGTCCTGTCCTGGAGATGATGTCCAGCACCTCCACCCAGGCGCGGCGCTGGATCATGCAGGTCGCCGAACTCTCGGGGCGCACCAAGGGCGCGTACGAGGGGGCGGTGAACCCCATCGCCATTCAGTCTCGTATGGCTGAGTACGATGGTATGCGCGCCGTCATGACTCGGGACTTCAACGACGCGTACAAGGGCTGGCGACAGGGCCTCGACATCATGGGGCGGGACTACGAGAACTTCTCTCGTCAAGTCTCGCAGTCCATCGTCAGGAACAACTTCGACTCCCCGAGCACGGACCCTCACGTGGCAAAAGCTGCGAAGGCTGTCCGCCACGTCATCTCGACGATGTACGAGCGTGCGGTCGAGCAAGGTCTGATCCGCAAGGATGCGTGGAAGCCGGGCGATGTAAAGGATGCGTTTGTTGACTTCAACGCCGCACGATCGGCTGCGGAGGACACGTCGTCGTTCGACCCGAAGGACGCTGTCGACGCGTTCCTTCTGGCTCTCGCTTCCCCACGTCAGAGAAAGTCTGACGCGGATGGGAAACGCGCGAACAAGATGACGAATGAAAACCCGAACGTAAACAGGCTGACGGCGAAAGACGCAGATGTAGTCGCGGACTTAGCGCGTGACATTGAGCGCGGTGTTGCCGTGTTCGCCGACGAAGGCGGCGACGGGTTCTTCCGGGAGACGGGACAGCGCCTCGCACGCGGTGGCCAGACTGGACAGCGCGGCCTGGATTACAACGTCGCGGTGAAGTTCTCGTTCGGACCCAACGGTGAGCTTGGTGACAACCTCATTCAGCAAGGCGGCCTCATCAACCGCCGCTACACCGACAGGGTACACCACGAGCGCGAACAGTTCCTACGCGCAGAAGCGATGGCGGACATTCAAGATCGTGACTTCGCTATCAGAACCGCGCGGAAGGAGAACGAAGCCGCAATCCGCAAGGCGCGGGAAGACGCCACGGCCAGAGGCGACAACCCCGACGAAGCTGAGAAGCTAGTCGACCTGAACCCGACCGCAAACGGGAAGCTGTGGCACGAACTGAACATTCAGAACAAACGCTCTCGGATGTTCAGCTCGATCAACCACGCCAAAGGTTCGTGGGAGTTCATCGTGTACGGGACGTACCGTCCTGGTAGTGCGGCTGCTGAGGGTGCGCGGATGGTCGGTGCTGGCGTACAGCGCCCTTTACACACGCGCAACGTCAAGCTGTCAGACCAAGTTCTCCTCGCGAAGGGCTGGATTGACGACGACGCGCTGGGCATCGCCAATCACACTGTCAGGCAGATCGCGGCCGACGTTGAGATTGCCCGCCACTTCCGCCGGCAGATGGAGAAGTTCACGGCAGCGGAGCACGGGTTCAAGAACGACGAAATCACGCAGGCCAAGTTCAAGCGTCCTGATGCGTACTGGGTGGACGGCGCCGACCCGACGACGGTTCCCGACTTCGGGATGAGAGTCCCGAAGGCTGCAATCGCCAAGGAGTTCGACGACCAGCTCGCCAAGCTCCCGGAGTTGCCTGCGTTCGACGCCGCGCGCAACAAGATCAAAGATGAGCGCGCGATGGTGCTCGGTGGTGTAGACGCCAACGGCATCTATAAACCGGGCCTTATGGATACGACGCTGGAACTGCTTCGGGGCACGCACAAGCCCGAAGTCAACGGGTCTCGCGTGGCGCAGAACCTCGTGGCGACGCGAAGCTACATCTTTGCAGCTCGTATGGGTGCCAACCTCGTCACCAGCATCAACGACATCAGTGCGTTGATATCGCGGTACGGGGCGGGCGATCTACTGTCTCACTACGCGCACCGCTCGGCCGGGCTGGCCAAGTCTCTGGCGGACCCGGAGAACCTGGGGAAGATCGCAACGGAGTGGCAGCTTCCACAGGACCGCGTCGGTGCCATCCTGGCACGTGAGGCGCGGGCTGCGGGTATCGCCACGGAAACCGATCTGATGAGCCGCATGGCTTCTCAGATGGACCTCATGGACCCGTTCACCAACGCGAAGGCGAAGGACACGGCGTTTCGTCAGGGCGCTGACTGGCTCGCACGTACAGGGTCAAAGGCGTACTTCATCAACGTCTGGACGAACAGTGTACGTCGCGCGGCGTACGGCATCTACCAGGACCGGGTCATCCGTATGGCGATGGACCGCACCAGCATCAACAAGCATGAGCGGGTGTGGCTCAACGATCTCGGAATCGACGACACGGTTCTGGATGCTGTGAGGTTCGAGGTGACGGCGAACAAGGGTGCAGTGTTCGACGGTGGCGTGTGGCACGTTCAGACGGACAACTGGGTCAACGCGGGTGTGAGGTCGGACTTCTGGGCTGCGGCGCGGAAGGACGTCAACAACGCCAACGTGTCTCCGACTGCCCTCGACAAGCCGCTGGGGTTCACGAACCCTGTGCTCGCAACCATGATGCAGTTCTGGTCGTTCTCGTTCGGTGCCACGATGCGTATCCTGGGTCAGAACGCCCAGCGCGTCATCAACGGGACTGACGGGTTCAACTCAGACGGCGCGCGGGCGATGCTGGGTCTCGTGGCCGCAGTAGGCGTCGGTATGGGCACGTTCGCCCTACACAACTACGCCAGTACGTGGCGCCAACGGATGAACGGTACCCTCGACCCCAAGGACGAGTTGCCCGACTTCGGTGAGAACTGGCGCCAGTGGACCTTGCAAGGGTTCTCGCGCTCCGGTGTCGGTGGTGTCTTCTCGCAGATGGGCGACGTCCTCGACAACGTGGGCCTAAACCCGGCGTACCGGGCAATCCGCAGCCTCGACGAACAGCCTGAACTGACAGACCCGATGAAGAAGTACGGGCGGCCCAACGCGGTCAAGAACGTGTTTGGACCTACGGCCGGACTCATCGACGACGTGACTGGTGCAGTACGCGGTATCGCCAACGGTGCGTTCTACGAGAACGAGGATGTCAAGCGGTCCAACGTCCGGGCCATCCAGCGCAATCTACCGTTCGTCAATGCGTTCTACTTGAAGTCACTCACCAAGGAGTTGGCTGAGTACCTGAACGACGACGTTTTCAAGCTCCCGCCAGACGCGCGGTGAAGTATTCGTAGGATCAGACCATAGATGACAGTAAGCAACACTGAGCGCTCCGTCTCCTACGTGGGGACGGGCGGCCTCACTCGATTCGCCGTCCCGTTCCAGTTCTTCGAGTTGTCGGTCCACAAGGATGACGTTCTGGTCGACCCGTCCGAGTACACGATCGAACAGACCGACACGGGCTTGACGGGCACGGTCGTGTTCCTGACGGCACCTGCCGGTGGTGAGGTGGTCGACATCAAGGGCAACACGACGGTCATCCAGGACACCGACTACGTCAACAACGACTCGTTCCCGGCGGATTCGCACGAGAAGGGATTGGACCGCCTCACCATGGCGGTTCAGGAGGTCAAGCGCGACTTCGACAAGGTGTACGGGATCACGGACTGGACGGCCAACCCCGACAGGGTCGTGACCGTCGACGACAGGGGCGTGTTTGTCCCGTCCGCCTACTCCACGGCGGACCTGGAGTTCCTGTTCAACATCGCAGGTGTCGACCACGTCTACGCCACGAAGGCGGCGATGGACGCTGGTGCCGCCGCGCTCGCCGCGAACGCCCTCGTCCTGGTCCTGGTGGACGAGTCGCACGGCGGCCTACCCACCGTGTGGCAGAAGCTCTCTGGCACCATGACGTTCATCCGCACCATGCCGTTCGCTCAGCTCGGCAACGTGGTGGATGCCAAGACGTTCGGGATCTCCGGAGGGTCTGACGAGACGGCGGAAATCGAAGCACTGCGACAGTACCTCATAGCGCGCGGCGGGCACCACACGGTGGTCCTCCCTCCTGTCGAGATTTGGTGCCAGACGCCGAAATGGTTCCCGGGCGTCGAGAACCTAACCATCGTCGCGGTCGGTACGTCCTTCCGCAACTTGGGTGCCGGCACCTACGGCGGCTCCGACATGGATTCGGCGTTTTACCTGGGGTCTGGGCCGTACACGCACACGATGACGCGGTACTCCCCGGTCACGGGTTCGGGTGCACCGGACGCTACCTTGGTGACGGACTACGGAACTGGCGTCACGGTCAACTCCGGCTACCTCATCGACGACGTGGCGATCGGCGCCACGTCATTCACGTGTCTGACGGCGGCTCAGGCCGCGAACTTCGCAGTCGGCGCACCTGTGCTCCTGCACTGGGATTCCAGGCAGGCGGGCTCATTCCCAATGAACCCCGGCGCTTTCGAGTACCACGAAGTCACAGCAGTCGACACGGGGACGGGCGTCGTAACGGTACGTGAGGCAATCCAGTATCCGTACAAGAAGCAGGCACCGGACGACACCACGTACACTGTAAGTTGCGGGAAGGCGAGAGCCATACCTCTTGACAGGTCGGACCACAAGATCACGAAGTCCGTGACGCTCATCGGCGGTAAGGGCGTGAACACGGGTGTCGGTACCCTGGGGTACAGGGGTGCTCTCTACATTGCGGGCGCACTGGACGCTGTCGTAGTCGGCGCGAAGTTTGACTCGTTCTTCCCCACGATGGCCGGGCGTGTCACCGCTGAGAAATGCCAATTCCACGACTTGCTCGAAATCGACAAGTGCGTCACCGATATGGTATTCGTCGGTTCGTCATTGAACAAGCTGACGCAGGGAACCGGCGTTATCAATTTCAAGATGTACGGCGGAAAGTTGACGGGGCCGTCAGCCCAGATGTTGGCGCGAAACGTTCTCTTCGACGGCGTCACCGTGCTATCTCAGGGCACTGGAGGGGACGCAAAGCAGATCGGGCGTTCATCCTACCCGTGCAGGTCGTTCGTGGTACGAAACTGTACTTTCTACCCGGATGGATCACAGACGGCGTGCGTACAACCAGGAAACATCGAGGCGTTCACGCCAGACGCCGTGTCAGCCACGACGATGACAATCAATACGGGCAATGCGGCTTACGGTGACGTTCGCGCGTACTCCGACGTCGGACAGCACGTGATTCTGAACCTGTCCGGCTCGGGACAGAACAACGAAATCTTCACGATCACGGACAAGTCGTACGACGCGTCGAACAATCTGGTGTTGACGGGCTGGCACACTGTGCAGACGCCGACCGCCGCGTCCACTCAGAGAATCCTGTACCTGACAGAGATGGCGCGCGTCGACCACGAGAGCAACCGCGTCGTGAACCGTCCGGCGAAGTGCGAACTGCACGACAGGTCGGTTCGTGCGTGGGACAGCGCGGACACGGACGGGTCGCGTCGGACAACGACGTTCCTTCTGAAACACGGGGACTACTCAAACTACACCGTCAATGGCTGGCTGAAGCGTATCGACGTGGACGTGCTGAAGCCCTACTTCGGGTCGGACGCGTCCGCCACGCTCGCCATCAATAAAGACGGTCCCGGTACGACGTCGTGGGGTGGCGAGACCATCAACGTGAAGCAGGGCGGGACGCGGATCATTGAGGTCGGGCGGACGGTGGGCGCCGCTGCGGGCGACACCCTGGCGAACATCACGCAAAACATGTTCGTCAAGGATATCATTCTACACTTGAGTGGGTCCGGGGGGACAGGCGTGTTTTCTGACGCCGACGACGCGGACCTACCTCTCGTCAGGGTCACGGTCGAAACAGCTCATCTGGTGAGTTGACGCAGCACTGAGACGCAGAAAGGGGCGATGCCATAACGGCATCGCCCCTTTTTTGTTGTCCGTCTTCCAGACTACCGTCTTGCCTTCTCCAACGCCACCAGACGGTCCTCCAGCTCCTTGACGACGACGGCCTGCGTCTCGACAGCTTTCAGCAGCCGTACGACCAGAGGTGCTGTGCTCGATCCTGCCATGGTGCCCTCCACGAGTGTTCGTAAACACTATTAGAGGGTGTTCGCGGCAAGTCAAGACGTCGCTACGCCGGTACGGTGAACCCGGCCGCGTTTCTGTGTCCGCCGCCGCCAAACTTCCTGGCGACCTCCGACACGTCCACGCGACTGTCCTCCGACCGGAGGGAGTATTGGACCACGCCGTCACCGCGCATGTAGAACGTCGCAGCGAACGGCGTGTCCGGGTACATCTTCAGGAGTTCATGGCCCGTGTCGCTGGCCATGAAGAACGGGACGTTGACAGCCATGACGCTGTGGCCGCCGATTATCCTCCGGTGCGCGTTGACGAGCATGGCCTGAACGTTCTTGTCGTGGGCTTCCCGGAGATACGAGCCGATCTCTACGCTTCCGTGAAGGCTGTCGCGGTCGTACGGGTCGTGCTCTGACAGTGCGTTGGTCCACACGACAAACGTCTGGTCCCGCGATGCGAGGAACGCGTGCAGGTTTCTCGTTGCTTCGCCGTCGCGGTACCCGATGAGCGGGACGCTGAACCGCCAAAGGTCGCGGTCCTCGACCATCAATACGCCGAGCGGCGGTACATCATCCACCCCGTGACAGAACTCCCACGCGAGGCGGGCACCGGATTTGTTCAGGTCGAAGAACGCGACGCCGAAGTGGGTAGCCGGTGACGCCGCCACCCACGCACCGACGCTTTCCGGGCTCATGTACAGCGCCGATCCGGGGTGGACCACCAAGAAGTCCAATTCCGCTTCGGCGGTCTTGTGGTGGTCCAGGACAACGACGGAGCGTACCAGACCGACCAGCGCCATCATGGCGTCCCGCTTCAGCGAGAAGTCAACCATGAGCACGTCATCAGCCGGGTCGAGAGGCGGTAGCTTGTCCCCGTAGCCCATGGGAATGTAGCGGACGTCATCGCCCCACCTACGCCACACAGCCCACGCTGCGGTGAAACCGTCGATGCACCCGCCGTGGTAGATGCAGACGGTCGGTTTCCAGGTCATTCGCTCTGTCCTAACTTTGTCGAATTGTCTTATCTCAGTCCCGATCGTACACAATTTCAGTACAAGTTCGCGACATGTTCGGAGCAAACTGTACAGCCCTGTCGGCCACGCGAACGACTCGGAAACCAGGGCAGAGCCCGTAACGGCGGGCGTTTCCCCGGTTTGGAGCCGCCCGCGCCGTACACTATTTGAGGATTGCGGTAGCTCAATGGTAGAGCAACAGCCTTCCAAGCTGATGACGAGGGTTCGATTCCCTTCACCCGCTCCAAACTACTGATTTCATTGGGTTTCTGCGTCTGGAGCGGTCGGCGTGGCGTCACTGCGCGTGATCCACTCTGTCTTGTCTTGGTCAGTACGCCCTCGCCATGTTCCGCTCTCCGCGTCCGACGCGCTCACCGAACTCGACCTCAACCTCGTCAGCAGCTTCGCGCAGAGCACGTGCCAGGAGCCCCACAGACGTGTCACCGTGGCAGACCTCGAACAGGGTGGACAGGCGCCGCGCAAACTCGTGGATGGCCGCCACAAGCTCTCCTGGCGAGTTCTGGTCGCAGCCATCGACCCAGGCGTCAGCCAGGGCGGCACCGACCACGCCGTCTGAGTCTTCCATGCTCCCGATCGGTGCCATTGCCTGCGCTCTCCACTGCTATTGGTCGTTTTGACCCCGTGCGGGAACTATCACGATTGGTGCCACCATTGCGTCCAGCATTGCCTTCTCGGTCTGCTGCTTGGTCCACGCGTCCTGCTCTGGCGGGACGCAGACCAGCTCAGCGTTAGTAACAAACGCTGCAAAGACGAGTTCATGTTCAATGCGTCGTAGGCACTCCCGATCGCTCGGGATATAGTCGCGGATCAACCCTAGTATTTGGTGAGCCGTGCGCTGTGCCCTCTGAACACGCGGCGTCCACGCAGTGTACTCTTCACGCAAACGCGCCTCCCAGTTATTTCGTTCCTCGTAGTCCATGTCACCCTCCCTGTGCCCAGATGTAGAACGTCTCGACGTCCCGAGGCTCCCGGAGTTCCCCGATCCTCTCGACGATCTCAGCCTCGGACTTCCCGTTCAGAAGCGCGTCCTGGATAGCCAGCGCCGACATACCCACGGCAGCGTTGTTGACGGCCTCCCTCAACTTCGGTGTCAACCTGTCCAGGACGCGGTACTCACGCGTGATGAGTTGAGACATGGTCATCCCTTCCCTCCATTGACCAGTCGAAGTCCCGAACGCAGAACAGCAGACGCCTCGTTCCTCACGTCTTCGGCGACCTTGGATTGCTCCAGGTGGCCGTACCTCTTGTGCACCGTGTTGAGGTCGCGCCAGCCGCCCATCGCCGCCACCTGAGCCAGGGTGTACCCCTTGTTCAGCAGACGCTCTGCGAAAGCGTGGCGGCCGATCCTGTGGCCCGTGGCGACTTCCATCCCGATGCGCTTGCACGCCTTTGCAATCTCGTTATTCGCAACGTCGGTGCGGGAGAACCCGAACACGGTACCATCGGGGTCGAACTGGAACGACTGCATGAGGTCGCGGATGGGACCGATCTCCAGTGTCCTCGCGTCGTCGTTCTTTGTTTTCGGTAGGTAAGCGGTGCCCTTCTCCCAGTCGATGTTGGACGACTTAAGGCGGCACGCGTCGATGCCTCGACAGCCCGTCGTCGTGATCAGAGCCACGTACGCCTTCAGCTTCGGACGATCACACCTTGCGAGGAAGTCAGCCACCCACGAAGGCTCGACGCCTGACACCTTCTTCGGGTCTTCCTCGAATCGTTGCAACATCGGCATGTCGCACAGACCGGCGTACGCGGCGCACCGGAGAACAGCAATGATCGGGTTGACGACCGTGACGTTCTTCGTGGCGCCAGTGACACCCGGCTTCGCCCGCGCGATGTACGCGTGGACGTCTGACGTGGTGATGTCCTTGACCTTCCAGTCGCCGAACTCTTTCACAAGCGGTGGGAGGTAGCGCCTGTTGGAGCCACCGCCCTTCACGTTCAAATAGTGGACCACGCACTCAGCGAACGTCGAGACCACCTTCTTCCCGTGAATGCGTTCACTCAGGAGTTCGGCTTCTCTTTTTACGCGGATTGCGTCGGCTGCTTCAGCATCGCTAGTGCCCGTGCTTTCGCGGAGTCGCTTCCCCTTGATCGTGCCACGGATGTACCAGATGCCCGTGGACTCTTTCGTGAGGTGGAGTTGCCCGCGCGTCCGCCTCGTTTTTGTTTTGGTCGACACGACGGTATCTCCTTCAGGATTGTTGCGATGTCTTCGGCGCGTACACACATGGACCGACCGGACAAGATGTTGAGCTCACACCGTCTCGCTGCGAGTCTGAACAAGCGCTCACTCACGGGGACCGGGCACAGCTTCAGCGCTTGCTTGACTGACACAATTACGGACCCCGTGGTTGAAGACATAAAGGGCACCTTCGTAGTCTTGGCTCACTTCGGCATGCTGGCAAGAATGCCGCGCAGGCAGTCCGCTGCATCGTCGTAGGCATCAGCCTCGCCGAGCTTGGTGTCGGCGGTTGATGGGTAGTGTGTGGCTGCCGCCTTGGCGCCGTCGCGCTGATGCTCAAAGTGATCGACGAGATCGCTGATCCTGGCTTTCAGGTCGGCGTATTCGTCGCCGGATAGGCCTGCCATCTTCCGCTCCTTCGATCGTTGGATCACTTCGGCTTCCACTTGCCCTGGCACACCCAGCACCGGCGTCCGGGCCGGCACCAGCTCGTGAAGCACTTGAACCGAAACATGGCTGCCTCCCTCTATGACTTGGTGATAGTGAAGCGCTGCCCGTGTTCGGCAGCATCTTCGTCGATCCGCCATGCGGATGGGTATCCGGCTGCGATATCTTTATGACGCACGAGCAGTGTGCCACCACTAGCGCGCACCATCGCCCACATCATGATCTCTCTGTCGCGGAGCTGCCGTTGCAAGTTTTGAATGATCGATGCGGCGTTCTCGGCAAGCTCGCGCGTGTCCTTCTCGTAGTCGGCGAATGCGATCGGCGCATGCGTCATCGTCGTCTCCCTCCTGGTTTTTAGCTGTGATGTCGGTGCAGTACAGGATCACGTCGTGGTGGCCGTAGGTCTCCGCAGACGATCGGTCGAACTGGTGCTCTACGCGTGCGACCTCATACATGCCCTCGCCGTCCATCGTCTTGATCCAGAGCGTTTCACCAGCGCGCGGAATTTGCTCCGCAGACACGGCTATCTCGTCCCGGCCGTCGACATGCACGAACAATCGCAGCGCCATCGTCGTCTCCTACGTAGTCTTTGGGTCGCTCACTTCGACGCGGCTCACGTCCACGCCGAACTCTATGCTGGTTCCGTCATCGGCGCCGTGCCGGTGGCTGATCCATCCGTAGATCACAACGGGAATGCGCTCACCGGCAGGCAACGACTGCGAGCCCGGCGGCATTCGGGCCGCCAACTGCTTGCGCCCGCGCTCGACATCAAGCAACGCAAACCTCGATTTCAATTTCATCGCCGCGCTCCTATTCCGTCTCGTGAAGGTTGTGCACGGTCGCGGCTGTCTCAGAGACCACTGAGAACACGACGCCACCGTCCTTTCGATCGATTTGAATTTGCTTCCAGTCTGGCGTGATCTCGCGCGTGGCCGCGACGAGATCCGCTATCGCGCCGAGTTGTCTACGACCACAGTTGAAGCGCGCGCGGGGAACAACAGATTGTCGACGACGCAGCACAGGTCGGCAGGGGTGCCGTTGTTCCAAACGATCACGTCTGCCCACGTAGGGTCGGGCATCTCTGACGCGTGACCATCCGAGCCCTCGAAGCCGTCGCGGCGGATCATGAGAACCCTGCCGCCGAGGCTCTTGATTGCGTCCACCTCGTTCTGGAATCGCACGTCGTCAGCCACGATGAAACGGTACGCGCCGACACCGTCCACCCACTTCTTCACCCAGAAGTCCTCCCCCATGTGGCGTCGGCCCCACTCGGTGCCGAGAGTTTGCATCGCGTGCCGCGCGGTACGCCCACACAGCTCATCGCGCGGACGTGACTTCGCCGCATCGTTTCCGTCGAGCACGTCGGGCGGTACACCCAGTGCTGCGATCATGGCCTTGAGAGGGTACGCAAAAGGTCGACGGACATAGCCGTGCTCGGTGGACAGATGACGCGCGACGATGCTCTTCCCGACACCCTTGAATCCCATGAGTCCGATAATCATCAGTGTCCCAGTCCCTTCATGATTGGCTTGGAGATCAACACACCAATTGCAATTCCTAGCGCCAGCGTTTGACACCAGGGCGCGAACACGGACGCGACACCTGCCCAACCGAGGTTGGTCCCGAGAACCTGTGGCGGTACGGCCGGGGCCGAAGTCGTGACGTAAACCGAGACCGGATGCCCGCCACCAACTCCTTGCGTCGCGTGCGAGTGAACCGGATTATCCTGAACCGGCGGGAAAATCGTGACAGTTCCTGGCGTACTCGCAACATCATGAGCATTCTCGGACGGCTTCTCTGTTTTCGCAGTCTCACTCGGACCACCCTTCCACTTGTCCCATATGACCTCGATTGCGTCGTGCGGTGCCCCGGCTGCGTGCTTCACCGCCTGACGCCACTGGTCCACGTTCATCGACCCACGCTTGACGCTGTAGTGCTCGGCCAACTGGTTCAGCATCTGCGTGCTGGACGGTCGGTTACCCATTGTCGTTATCCTCTCGCGGTGAAAGCGCGGCCATTGCAGCGTTGAACTTCTTCGTCCGGTGGTACCACTTACCGCGACGACGGAACGCGGACTGAGCCTCGACCCATGAGAGATACGCGCCGTACGTGAAGTGTACGAAGTCGATGAGGTCGACGTCGTCGAGGATGGAGCGAACCTCCATCACAGCCTTGTCCACTTCGTCCTGCCGGCACCACGTGACGAACACATCCTCAGACGGGTCTAGGCGGTTACCGATGAATACCATCCAGCCGTCGTCGACCTCCGTAGGCTGCGGCGCCTCCGGTCCTTTGACCGCCAGTGAACGGATCAGTACGCCGACGTCGGCCTCAGTCAGGAGCGCGGTGTCACCAAAGGAACGATAGCTGCCCGTCTGGCGGATCAGCTCTTCCACCTGCTTCAGGTGCTTGCGCTGCGCTGGCGCTCCCTCTGGACACGGGAACAACGCCGCCACCTCCTCCACCGTGTACAGCCGATACTTTTTCCTGAGTGTGTCGTCCATCCGTGTCCTCCAGGTGCGTAAGGCGTGCTGATATTGAGTACGTCGAGGACAAAAGTTTGGACAGACTGGCCTCGATTGCTGTGAGTAGGTCGACCGGGACCGACGCCGCTTCTTGCAGCTTCGCGTAAAGGTCGGTAGGGACAACTTGGTACGGGCCGGCGGGCGGTAGTCTCTCAGGCGGTGACGGTGGAACTCGGTAGCGAGGCAGGGTGCCGTCGCAAATCTTGCTGACCACCAGGGCGTTCGTCTGCCACCATGTGGCGATGTCTGCAATCCTGTCCCCGCGTAGCCTCATGCCGCGGATCATGGCGATGACCTCGGGCGTCGCATTCGTACCGAATCCCGTGACGCGCGGGACCGCACGACCCCGCCGGTTCGCCGGCTTTACCTGCGCTACCGTAGGCGCTGCGTTCTGTTCCTGTCCATGCATGAGACCTCCAAGTACAGCAAGTATTCGCGGTAGCTCTATACTGTAGTCTACTCAAGTAGACTCAGAAACTACTAGGCGCTATGCAGCTTTTGACTACACAGCGCCCAGTAATCGCACAAATCTATACTTGGAACTACTTGCCAGCACGTCATCACTCTCTGACGTACGCTGCCACAACGACGCCCACGGGGCGTTCGTTCTGAACCGGGTTTCCGTCCGGGTCGTAGGTCGACAGAACGACCTCGACCAGATCGGTGGTTCCACGCTGACGCAACCCCACATAACGCCTACCAGCTCGGTACGCTTCCCCGACCTCGTCAACGGGCACGCAGTGAACCACGACAGCACGGGAGCCTCCCGTCACCACAGCCGCTGCGAACTGAGACAGGGGCGGGAACTCAGGCGACACCAGGAACGGTGCGTCGCCGTAGTTCCGGTGGCCCACCGCAGCCGCCTCGACGAACACGCCGACGTCGATGCGGTACTTGACCGGAACCGCACGCGGTGACGTCAGCGGTACTGTCTGTCGTGCGACACCAGAGGCGGGAGGTGGAGCAGTCGCCACCAGCCCAGTCAGCGCCAGCACCTCTTCCCGTGTGATCGGCGGCGAGCCGCGACCCACGAGGTGTGGCATCAACTCCTTCACGACCTTCGCCGGGATCGGCTTGTCACCGTGACCCGACAACTCGTAGCGGTTGAACCCTGACGCTGATGCATACCCCATCAAGCGCGCCAGCTCAGCGCTTTTGTACCCTGCGCGCTCTATCAAAGCACGCATCTCCAGTCGTGGCACTTTCTTCACCATCGTCTTCCTAGCCGGGGCAGCAGCTAGGGCACTACTCGATTTCATGACACGTGTCCTCTTGACCACCTGAACCTCCTTAACGCGACACAGGTAGGTCGTACAGCATGTCATGTGTAACGTCAACACTAATTGTGTACGACGGACATCACTTGCGTATAATTACGGTTACCGTGTAAGGCGGGTGGTGTAGTAGTGTGCCAGGAGTAGCGCCTCAGCTCTGCCGTTGTCTTTCACCCGCGCCAACCGTTGAGCCGCCACTTTGTGCAGCTTTCTAGCCCGCGCGAGGCTCGCCTTCTTGTCTGTACCAATCAGACCGAAGGTCCGCTTCCACACAGCAGGGGTGACGCGCACGACAGGGACGTTCATGGCTGTTACCGCCCCGACGACCGCACCGTACGCCTCCCCGAAGCTGAACACGGACACTACTCCTTGCTCCGGTCTGGACGCAACCGCCTCGACGACTGCGACATCCGGCTGGTGTTGTTCCACCCAGTCGCCCACAGCTTTTCCACACACAGCACGGCGCTTCTTCTCCGTCATCTTGCCCGTACGCTTGGACCGGATGCGCTTGGTCGACAGAACGACAACGGGCATGTCGTCTAAGACAACCTCGCCCGTCTTCGTGTCGAGCATCGCCAGCGCACCAGACAGGCCGGGATCGACGCCCATGATCCTAGTCACCGTCGCCACCGTCCGAGCAATCCACGGGGTCGAGGCTGTCAACTGGAAGTATCGCGGACTTCAGGGTGTCCGACGCGTCCATCCACACGACCGTGACCCTCGGTACCGCCGCATGAACCTCTCCGACACGGTCGACCACCGTCATCGCAGGACCACCACTCTTCAGCTCAACCGTGTCACCGATTTCCATGTGATCCTCATCCGTATTTGTAGTTGACAGCCCTGTTGGCCCGCGCCAAGTCGGGGTACGCCTTACCCGCAGCCTGCTTCAGCATCGCCAGCCCGTTGTCGTTCAGACGCATCTTCGCGAACGACCGTGTCTGTTCGCCCTTCACCGACCACCTGCCAATCAACACGCCGGGGTGTACCTCTCTGATCTGTGCGGGTATGCGTTGCCGCGCGGATATCAAGGACAGCTTCTGGTCATGCTGAGCCAGCGCCCACTCGACACACGCGATGTACACAGCGGCTGATGCACACGCGCTCGCCTTGTCGTACTCGACGCATGACTTCAGGAAGTCGAACACAGGGTCATTGTCGCTCTGGAACTCTTGACCGGCACTCTCTGCCGCCTTCGGGATGACGAAACGTCCACGTGCTATCGCCCGATCGTACCCCTCCATCGCCCAGTTCAGGATACCCGCCATCTCGCCTTCCTCACGGAGCATGGTCACCACGTCGTGGTACCCACGCAAATCGCGGTCAGCGTCGTCGGCGTCGAACTGCCGTGTGAACCTGAGTATGACGCATCGCCCGTAGAACGCCGACCCCTCCTCATCCATCTTCGGTAGGTTGTTGGTCGTGAAGATGACTGGTCCGTGCCAGCTGTACTCGACCGGGGGCAGGTTCTTACGATTGACGTTCAGGCTGTCGCCTGTGATCAGCTTCTTCAACTTCTCAGCGCTACCCTTACGCCTACCGCCGGCCGCCTCATTGGTGATGAGCGCCGACTTACCAAGCAGTGTCTGTAGTCCGAACTCGGTACTGAGATCCGCGATGGACGGACACGCGATGCGCTTCTTGCCACCAAGCAGGTACTCCAAGGTGTCAGAGATGCTTGACTTGCCCGTCCGCTGGAGACCCGTCAGGAACACGCCCTTCCGCAGATCACGCCGCGCGTGCCTCGCACCGACCAACGCGATACCCATCCACTCCTGGAGAAACTGCACGTGCTCTGTCCGTGACTTGTCGTCATGGTCAGACCAGATGCGATCCAACATGTCCAACCACAGCGGACACTCCGCGTCGGGGTCGATGTCGAAGTCCACGCTGCGCGTCGCGTAGTGCTCGGGACTGTGCTTCAGCAAATGACCGGCGGACAGGTCGTAAGTCTTGTTGCGACCAACGACCATCGGCGTGGCGTCCCACTCAACTACGTGGTCAGCGCCGAACTCGGCCTGTAGCGTGACCTCGACAGACGACGTGGACGTTGACCACGCGAACTCGTGGAGCTTCGCCAACCGGTGGACCAGGATACCGAACAGACGCTTGTCCTCTGCCGTCCACGTGACCCAAACACCATTCTTGTACTCGAACCACTGGCTCTCGGCGTACATGATCCGGCGACCCTGGCTTTTCAGCTTGTCCGCAACGTACTCCATGAACTCATCGTACCGCGCCTGAACGGATGGGCCTCTAGGTCGACCGGGGCTTTTCTTTGAGGACGTCCCACTTTCTGGCCCATCGTCGGAGCTTGTCGCGGATTTCTTTTTCTTCAGCTCTCCAGTCCCACTCTTCATGTCCACCGTCCCGGTTGTAGACAACCTCCACCCGCCGCAGCGTGTCAGCTACGATACGATCCATTTTTTCGTCCGTGGGACGAGACAGTCTGCAATACTCGTAGGCCGTGTAGAGTGTGATCGCTTCGTCAAGACCAACGTACCCAGGACCGCCGCCGTACCGGCACCGTGCCCAGATCGCCAGACCTCGCGCATTCGCCGTCTTGCGCCTGTCCTCAAACGCCACGGCGTACGCACGATCGGGGTTGGTGTTTTCCTCCCGTCGCTTCGCGTCACGGCGCTCCCACTCATCACGCGGCACGAAGCCGTCGAAGTCGAGGACCGCGTCGGCGTCGCTGAGCGCGTCGTGGATGTCCCCGATGGATGACCTGTGCCAGTGGTAATTCCAGATCACACGAGACTGTACGGGCGGCTTGCCCTTGGTGTTCCACGAGTACGGGACGCGCATGACGCGGTCGATATTCCACACACGGTCGCCGGAGAACGTCTCGCTCAACCACTTGTTGACGCCCTCAACCTTCGCCACGTCGGCACACGGATGCGTGAGGTACCAGTACAGGTGGATGCCGTGACCCGAGTGGATGCACGCAGACGGTTGGAGCGGCCCACGCAGCCCGTGGATGACCTTGGCCGCTTCGATGCTGTCCCACCCGAGCTTGTCGCAGTCGACCTCCGTCCAGACTACCGAGGTGTGAAGAACATCCTTCTTCGTCCCGCCCTCTCGCCGACGCAGAGCGGGTCCGAAGTAGATGGAGACGTCCTTGTCCTTGCCGTCGTAAGCCGCCACGAAGTCAGCGAAGGTCTCATGATCTCTGACCCAGGTACGGTCGACAATCGCACCCCGTGCGTTGGGGAAGACGCGCAGTTCAACGAGGCCGTCGCCAAGGTCAGCGCCAAAGAAGCGGCGGAAGAACGTGGGTATCTGTTCATGCGACGCTCGCTTCTTTCCCATCGGTAACGTCCTTGTATTCGGTGAAGATGGGCTTCAGCGCGCGAATGCGCAGTGCTCGGCCGTCTGCGTACGCCTTCTCGATCTTCAGTATGAGGGACTGGCGGACCTTTGAGTTACCAGTTTGAAGGCCGTTCGTGTGCGAGTGGTACAGTGCGGCGGCTTCGTCAGGCGTGAGGAGTAGAGTGACCATGGTGCGCTCCAGCGAACACCACGGAGCCGGAGCCCCGTGGTGCACGTTCAGTTCAGCAATCAGTTCAGCGCGGCGCGACGCTTGCGGATGTTCGTCGGCGCGGGCTCATCCTCTTCCTCGACGACCGGACGCTTCGTCGACTTCACTGCGACGACAGGGGCGGCCGAACGCTTGACCGACTTCACTGCGACGACAGGGGCGGCCGAACGCCTGACCATCTTCGGCTTGTCGTCCTCGTCTTCGTCGTCTTCGTCGGCCTCGACTTCCTCCGGTTCCTTGGCCCGACGCGTCGAGAAACCGTTGCCCGTGCGCGGATCGTGACGCGGCGCGGGTGCTGCCTCTGCCTCTTCCTCTTCCTCGATTTCCTCGACTTCCTCGACAGCCTCGACAGCCTCGACAGCCTTGCGGCCGGCCGGCTTGGTCGTCTTGGTCGCCGCCTTGCGCGGTGCCGGCTCCTCCTCGAGTTCGTCAGCCTCGTCGTCGGTCACCTGGATGCCGCCAGGACCGGCGTTGTCAACAGCCGACGCCTTCTCCCAGCCGACGATCTCGAAGGCCGGAACGAGATACGACTTCTTGTCCTTGGTCTCGCGCTCCTCAGCCTCACACAGCTTGACGATGGGGAGCTTACCGGGGTTCGCCTCGTACTGGTCGAGCCACGATTCCAGCAGGCCGTTGAAGGCGATCTGGGAGGAGATGCTGGTCAGGTTGATGTGGTGAAGCTCGGTCTCACCCTTCTTCCGGATCGGGCACACCGTGAGGGCCTGGAGCGGGTCCATCGGCCGCTCCTTGCCGTCGTCGTCCTCCACGACTTCCCACTGCGACTTGTCGGTGGAGCCCATCTCGTCACGCGGCTGGCGGCCCTCGCCGAGGATGATGTACGCCAGCGGCGCGAACACGGGGCGACCGCCTACCCACTGTTGCCACGTCTCGACGGTGTTGGCGAGGTTCATGACGAACTCGGTGTTGTCCTTGACGCGCTGGCGCTTCTCCTTGCCGAAGCCGAAGTACCAGCGGCCCTTCTTGAAGTTCAGCGCGAGACCGGGGAACATCCGGGTCGACGACCCACGCGCGGCGAGGCTCGCCTTCGCCTTGGAGATGTCGACCTTGCCAGTGTGTACGATGCCGAGGCGGCGCTCAGAGGTCGGGATTGCAAGTGCGGTTCCAGTCATGCAGTTCTCCTAGCGTTGAAGTGCGACGCGTTGACTACCGGAGCTTCCGAGCCCGGATGCGCGGGGTCAGGTCGTCCTCGCTTTCTTCGTCAGACGAGAAAGAAGCCGACGCTTCGGGTGCCCGATCCTTCGGAACGTAACCAGACATCTTGCGTGCAACCGACACCACCTTCCGGTCTTCAGCGTCAGCGCGGTAACGGCGAACAACGTGCTGTTCCGCAAAGGGCCGTAGAACTTCAGACAGCTCCGCGTGGTTGATGAACGGGTACTCCTGCACCATCCGCGTCACGAACTCGGCGACAGCTCTCTCCGTGTGGTCGATGAGCTGGTTATACGCGTCCTCTCTGATCCTTGCTTCCAGATTGACGTACTCGCGTGCTTGGTCGGCCATGAGTTCTCCTAGTGATACGTGATGAGGGACTTCTTCGGTACGCGCGTGTCGGACGAACTCGCCAAGCGCTTCCCGGTACACGAACGCTGGAACTCACAGTACCTGCACTGCTTCCCGCCACCGATCTTGCCCTCGGCCGGTAGCGTCTTCCACGGCGTCGTCACAGCCCGCTTGGCTCTGGCCAACTGCCGCTTGAAATACTCATCGTTGAACTGGATGGCCAACGGCCACATGTCCGTGACCTTGGAACAGTTGACGTACAGTAACAGGGCGAAGTCCGGCTTGTACTCGGTGGCTGCGCGGACAATACCCATACCGTAGTGCGCCTGTTCACCGTGCCCTTCCTTCGGGAGAGTGTCGGGCGCGATACGCGGGTCGATACTTTTCAACTCGACCAGAACGTCCTTCGTGCACTTCTTCACTCCGAGACCGGCGAGGAAGTCCTTGGGTACGCCAGTCAACAGACCGTCTGGCGTGCAGCTCGCGTACTTCTTCTCCCACGTGAAGCTGGTTTGGTTCGCTTGCCCAGCCCAGTGCAGTTCAGCACCTGCCGTTTCTGCTACGCGTTCGAGCGAGGGTACCAGCCACGAGTCTTCGAGGATGTTGCCACGCATCGCGAAGCCGGGGTCGTCGACATGGTCAGCGTCGGGCTTCACACCCTGCTTCTTCATGCCGACAGCCTTGATACAGCGACCGATCTCCGACGCACCTACGGTAAGACTGCGGTCGTGTGAGAAGCCGGTGTAACTCTGCTTCGCGACGTGCAGCGCGGCGGTACGGAGGTCAAGTCGCGGCATCCGCCACCATCCCTCTGTACCGTGCAATCGCCGCACCGTCCTCAGCGTACACTGCCTTCATGAACTGACGCCACGGCACACCAGCAGCGCGCAACGCAATCTCCATAGCCTGGAGGCCCTGCATACGCGGCAGCACCACGCGGTCGTAGAACGCGCGGCGCTGCGGGTGACGCTGGCTGTAACCTCGCGGCGACCGGCGACTCTTGGTGTGGTAGGGGTCACGACGTTCCATGGTCCACCTTCCGTAGCGACAGCGCCATAACCCTGTAACCAAGCTGTGCCGCAACCCGCCTGAGCATCTCAAGTGCGTACATTTCCTCGCCAACGCGGGCGGTAGAACCGTCTGTCCTCAAACCGGCCTCCAATTTGCCTGAACGTGAAGTGTGTACGCCATGACCGCAGACTGGAACCTGTCTACGTCCGCGAGGTCCATGTACCTGCCTGAACTGTCCGCGAGAATTGCTACTTGCTCCGGCCTCATCAGCGAAACCTCGGCGTCCAAGTGCTTGCGAACGCGTATACCCAGCGCCGTGTCCGGGTAGATCCGGCGCAACTGACTGCGACGTGCCGAGAACCGGATCAGTTCGCAGCGATCATCCGTGCTACTCACTTGGCCTCCCCCCACGACTGTGCAACGCCGCCCTCGCTCACGATTGGAATGGTCCACGTGATGAGGTGGTCGGCGCACGTTTCGACGATTTCCTTGACGCCAGCGCGGATGTCCCCCGCGTCGTCCTCGTCACACTCGACGACCAACTCGTCATGCACGGACAGCAACAACCACGCGGTCGGGAAGTTCTCAGCCAACCACGCAGCGACACGCGCCATGGCCAGACGCATCATGTCGGCGGCTGTGCCCTGCACCACACCGTTGACGGCCTGACGCTCAGCCATCTTCACCATGCCCTTGTCCGACCACTTGATGGTGGGGACGTGGATGCGCCCGCCGAACAGCGTCTCAGCGTACCCATGCTCGTGGGCAAACTGGATGACGTCGGACTTCCACAGGTCGACCTCGGGGAATTCGTCAGCATAGTCAGCCAGCAGCTTGTACGCGTCCTTCTCCTTGATCTTGCACATGGCCGCGATCTTCTTCGGGCCAGCGCCGTAGATTTTGGCGAAGTTGACGTTCTTGAACCGACTACGCGCGGCGTACTTGTCAGCGTGCTTCTTGTCCGCGTACGCCCGCCACTTCCCGCCGAGTACTGATGCAGCCATGGCCGCGTGGAAGTCCTCACCACGACGGAACATGCCTCGCATCTTCTCGGAGCCGCAAACATGGGCCAGTATTCGGTACTCGATCTGGCTCATGTCCTGAACCACGAGGTAGCGGCCCTCGGGTGCGACGAACGCTTTACGAATTGATGCGCCTTCCTCTGAACGAGTGGGCACGTTCTGCAAGTTGGGCTCGGAGCCAGACAGGCGCCGTGTGTTCGTGGACGTGAGGTTGAAGCCAGGGTGCAAGCGACCCGTACGTGGATTGATCAGATCGAACCACGACTGTGTGAACTGACGCAGCGTCGCGAACTTGGAATGTCTGAGGATCAGCGGGATGACTGCGTGCTCGCTCTCCAACAGCTCCAAAGTGTCCTTGTCCGTCTTCGGTGCACCCTTCTTCGTCTCAGCCAAGATGGGTAGGTCGAGGTCGTCGAAAAGTAGCTCTGCGAGTTGCTTTCCTGAGCCGACGTTGACCTCGCGCCCCACCATCTCGTTGATGGCCTGTTGCGCGTCGTCCACCCGCGCCGAGAACTCAGCGTCCAACTCATGCAACCTGTCGACGTCCACCAGCACACCGCGCCGCTTCATGTCTGCGACGACGGGAGCAAGAGGACGGTCTATGTGAGTGTACACGTCATGCAACGACGGGAGAGCACAGCCAGGGCTGGGAATCGTGACAAGAACAGCTTCACTGTAGGCAACCCTCTCGTGGTCCGCCGAGTGCTCCACCAGCTTGGCGACTTTCTCGTCTCCCGCACTCGTCTCTGTCTCCAACGCCTTGTTAAGGTGGTGCCAAAGCTCCAGCGTCCACCGCGCGTCTTCACTGGCGTACGCACATGCGTGGGACAACTGTACACCCGCGAAGTTCTTGATCCCCAACTCCCCGTTGACCACGTCCTCGAAACGGATGCTGTCGTGGTCGAAATGGAACTTGGTCAGGGCGTCGAACGAATGCCCGCGCGAGAGGTACCGCTGACCATCCAGTGCGTAGGACATCAGCTGCGTGTCTTCGCAGTTGACGACGCATACGCCGAGCATGGCCATGACGTTGATGTCGAACGCAGCGTTGTGCGCCACCTTGACCAGTGACTCATCTTCAAGGATCGGTGCAATCGCATCAACGACGTAGTCGAAGTCCAGCTGTGGTTCGCCCGTCGTGTGGGCCACCGGGATGTAACAGCCCCGGTCCTTACTCAGCGAGAGACAGATACCGACAAGTTCGTCTTTGCCCTCGATGACTTTGAGCCCAGTGGTCTCAGTGTCGAAGCCGAAGATTTTTGCTTTACGACATGCTTTGATCCACCACGCGAGGCGGTCCTTGGTAGTGACGAGTTCGTCGAGCACCGTTTGCCTCACCACTGAATTGCGCCGAAGACGACCATGACCAAACTCCACGATGCAACAATTGCGACTGCCCAAACGAGGGCGATGACAAGAGGGTGCACGGGTCACCTCGCAGGGCTAACAGATTAGCCCGTAGGGGCTCGGAACGTCCCTACGGGCTAACTGGATGGCTACACTGCGGGAGGCTTACGCAGCCTCAGCCACGGCCGGAGCGCCGTTGCCGCCGCGACCGTCCTTGATCGCCTTCAGCATGGCCTTGTTGCCGACCTTCGAGGCCCACACAGGGATGCGACCGCGCTGCGGGACGGGAGCCGACTTGAGCGCGGCGAGGGCCTTCTTCTCGTGGACGAAGATCGACCGGCCCGACTTGGCGAACGCATCGGCGGGGATGGTGCCGGACTTCTTCATGCCGCTGATTGCGGCCTTGGTGACGCCGAGCGTGGCGGCGAAGTCGAGCATCGTGACATGGTTCTTCATGGACGTGTTGGTGGTCATTGCTGTTGTTCCTTTACGTATGGTTGGGTGCTGTTACAGGTCTCTCGCGTCGCGAAAGCCTTTCCAAACGGGGAAACGCGGGATTCCAGCCGGCGTCAACTCCCTGTACTCGACCGTCACTATCTTGCCTTTGAGAGCCTTGCGACGGTTCCACAACTCGATACGCGTAGCGTCGTCGAAGCCGGTACCGACCTCCCACGTCGTGATCACGGGCTCCTTGCCAGATCCGATGTTGGTCAGCACCAATGCTCCGAGCTTGCCCGTGGGTACGAGGTTCCCCTTGACTTTGGAGCGCTTCGCGTACCCACGGGCGTCAACTGTTTTCTCGTTACCGTTGTGCATTTGCTCGACGGCGTCGACAACGACACCCTCCATCGTCTGGCGTCGGATCAGCTTCATCAGCAGACCCTCTTTGAGGGTGGACCGTCCATTCTTGTACGGGGTGTTTTTGGCCAGACGACGCAACATCACGCCCTCGTAGCCGTCATCCAGTAGGTCCTGCTCCCACTCCAATAACTCTTGAGGCTGGAACACCTTGCGATGAGGCAGCAGAATGGCTTCTGCTGGCCACCTGCCGTCCGCCTTCATTCGGAGCAACTGTGATGTACGCTGACCGTAACCGCCCGGCTCTTTCCAGTGGTCGAACACGTAGAACGTGACGTTGGGCTCGCCGCTGCGAGACATGACGCCTGACTGGCTGCGGTTCCACACGTCCGGGCCGTACGGCTTGCCGACGACCAGCTCACCGTCGCAGCCCTCCATATGTACACCAGAGAACAGTTTCTGTGTATAGACGTTCGGGATCGGCTTCAAGTTACGCGACACGAGTACGCCGTCGACGACCAGAGCGCGGACGCCGTCGAGCTTTGGCGATGCCAGTAGAGGGTACGGTAGGTCGCTGACGTCGTCCACCTTGGCGGACAGCATGGGCCGGAATGGTTTCATCGCGTCGCTTTCCGTAAGTATTCGTCCAGGGGGCCCTTTGCGCTCACATCCTTCAGACGCGCCTCCGATCGGAGAACGTCGCACTCCATCTGAAGTGCCTTGATCTTGCCATCGCGCACCGCCAGCACCGCCGCGAAGACGTTCATGCGCGCGTCTGCGTCGTGTCGCTCCCTGTCCTCGATGAGCTTGACCAGCCCGAGGATAGCGATGTGGAGCAACGCCACATCCTCCGGGTAGACGCTGCACGCGACGCCGTTACGCCTGGCGTCGAATCCGATCTTCGCGAGGAACGGCGCCAGCGCGTCATCGACCTGTGTCATCACACCTTCTCTTTCTCGGCCTCCAGGGCCTTTTCGCCGTCAGACGTGATCTCGTACGAGCCGGGCCACGCGTCGTTCTCGGCCACGTAGCCGTACTGGATGAGTATTTGGCACCTGTGCCACCGGGCATTCGTGCCGGGGCGGTACGCGCCGTGTTCGGACATGTAATTGAGGATCACCCGGTCATCCGGGGTCAGTTGGCGGGTCATGACAACCTCGAAGAAAAAAGTACCGCCCCTTTGCGGAGGCGGTACTGAGTTGAGGAGACCAGGGGTAATGGGTCAGGCGGATAGTTAGGGCATCGTCGCACCTCGGGGTGTGAGTCGGTGAGCACTGCCTGCATGGATACAATTGTCGTGATTTCCACGACCTGTCAACTCATTTCGTGTACCCAATACTCAATGCAAGCACAGGGCGTTTCGTGCCTCTGAAAGCGAATCCACGAAATGAGGATCGAAAAGACGCGCGTAGGGCGTGATATCCGGGTCGCGCGTCCGCAACTTGTGTACATTTTTCAGCCATTGCATCGTCTCGCCGAGGACGAGAACACGCACGTCGGGGGAGAGAAGATGCAGCCGCAGACCTGTGATTGCGTGGTCCAGGTCGAGGTCCACGAGGCCGGGCTCGACGACGCTGGTCTCGGGCAACTCGCGGGATAGTACGGACAAGTACCTAGCAACCTCGGGGTGCGTGTTGGCGGCTCGAACCAGCTTGGCCTTCCTACGCCTCTCAGCAGCCTCGTAGAGGGCGCGTTGCTCCTCCTGACGCTTGACTACAGGCTCGGGTGGCGGGCGTCTGGCGCCGCGCCTGGGGACCTCTACGCGCGGTTTGCGGGCCTCCAGGCGTTGGCGGAGCTTGGACAGGTCGAGGGTCACGAGGTGCTGATCCTCCCCGTCGTCTCCTGATGCAGTGCTGCAAGCGCGAGAATGTGCGTCCCGTAGCGCTTCCAGAACCGCGAGGACGCACACCCGTCCATCGCTGCTATTTCGCGGTCTGTGAACGCCGCCCACTCCGCTGCCGTCTCCTGTTGGCATCCGATGGACACTTGCGCGTCGCAGATGACGACGGGGTACAGGAGACCCGCGACGACTACGGGTGTTCGGGACACCCGCGCGTCGCCGAACACCCGCGCGTCGCCGGTCACCCACGCGTTGCCGGACACCCACGCGTTGTCGGACACCCGCGCGTTGTCGAACACCCGCGCGTCGCCGTACACCCGCGCGTTGTCGAACACCCGCGCGTCGCCGTACACCCGCGCGTCGCCGTACACCTGCGCGTCGCCGTACACCCACGCGTTGCCGGACACCCGCGCGTTGCCGGACACCCGCGCGTTGCCGGACACCCGCGCGTTGCCGGACACCCACGCGTTGCCGTCGTGGTCGACCCGCGCGTCGCCGTACACCTGCGCGTCGCCGTACACCCACGCGTTGCCGGACACCCGCGCGTTGCCGGACACCCGCGCGTTGCCGGACACCCACGCGTTGCCGGACACCCACGCGTTGCCGTCGTGGTCGACCCGCGCGTCGTCGGACACGAACCCTCCGGTGTCCCGCGCCGCGACACGACCAAACGCCCGCAGAGCACGAATTCTGTACAACTTGGTGCCGCCTACCGCCACCACCGACTCATCCGTCAGTTCGTATTTCTTTGCCATCACAGCGCTCCTTGTGTTGTCTTGTTTCGCCAGTACATGACGATCTCTGCGTTCAACTTGTCGGCTACGCGCTTCGCGGCCTCGTGCGTCTTGTAGAGGCGTGGTCGACCGCGCACGTCGCTGTACTCTTCCATACGCCCCAGCTGCCACTGGTTGGCGCTCGGGTAGCGGATCACGCGCCACCCGCCGGAGTGACCCGACGCAGGTTTCCACGTCTTGTGATACGCGACGTCGTCAGCGGTGTACGTGGAGTACGATTGTCCCATCTCACTCTCCCATCCCCGCCATACGATCCAAAAGGCGCACGGCCTCCATAGCTACATCGCTGACCAGCGCCAGTTCCTCACGCAGCGACTCCACCTCTTGCCGCAGCTTGTTGTACTCAGTGCGCGACACGGCGGCGTTGCCAGGGCCGGGGAGTATGAGTCCGCTGTCCGTACGCTTGTACTGTGCCAGCTTGTCGACACGGTCAGCCAGTTCGCGCAACAGGACGTGGTTATTGGCCACTGCGGCCTCTAGGTGCTCAGACATTGGCGTCGGTTCCCTTCGTCTTCTTGCTGGTCTTCTTCACCTTCACCTTCACCTTCGGCGTGGGCGTGGGCGTGGGCGTGGGCGTGGGCGTGGTCTTCACCTTCACCAAGGGCGCCTTGCGTGCCTTGGGTGCCTTGGCCACGATCCTCCCAGCCACGACCTTGCGAGGGCGCGACGGCGCCGTCTCGTGCACCACGATCCACTCATCAATCGCGTGATCCACGAGGTGCAACAGGCCGTGCAGTTCGTGCAGGAGTTGGGCCACGGATTCGCGCGAACTCGTGCGGTTCGTGTACAGCGCCTGAGTGTACGTGGCGGACCACTGGTCGCGCACGAGACGCAGGTTGTCGGACAGGACGTGAGCGTCCAGACCAGCGTGGCGTACAGCCACGTCACACGGACGCGCGAAGTGGTGAGCATTGGTGAGGTGAGGCCCCCGTTTGATCGTGCACGGGGTGAGTGCCTGGGGGCTACGCGGGGTGATGTTGCGCTCGATTTCGGCCGCCTTCAACTCGAGTACGGGGGTGGGTGCGGCGTCAAAAAGGGACTGGATTTCGCGATCTACAGGGGTGGTTTTTGGCACTTTTGGCTCCTTTGCGACGTGTACGTCTCTAGTCAAGGTCCCCCGAAAAAGGGTCGAAAACGCCACATTATGGAAAATTCCGGGCCTCTATTCTTGACGAAAAACGACCAAAAACGGGGTGTCTGGCGTTCAGAATAAAGGACCGAAAAAGGGCCGAAAGTCTGAACGGGAGGCCCCTTTTAAGCTAAACGATGGGCTAAATTTAATATAAATAAGGCTTGTATTCAGAAAGGCGTGTCTAGGGCGTGTACCGATAGATTGGTGTACTGATGTTGCCACGGGAGCCCGTAACCACGGGCAAATCCAGGGACCGTGACGCGCCAGTGGGTAGCCAAGGTAGCCAAGCCAAGGGGTGTTTTAACTCCCTAGCCATACAAATATCCCTATATCCTTCCCCATTTTTATAAAAAAAGATATTACAATAGAGGGTATTTAATTAGTACGGGCGGAGTCAAATTGGGGGGTTCGTCTAGGACCTTGGCTACCCTGTGGTTCTACGTAGTCGCGCGTCGTGGTCCCGTGGTCCCGTGGTCGACGCCCCGTGGTCGGCGCCTTGGCGTGTCATCCTGGTGTAGTTGACACGGGCCGCGTAACTGGCAACCTACGCTTCAGGAGCCGTACACATCCCGTGTAGGTCCGCGATGCTGGAGGGTGCCTTGGCGCAAACGGTGATGACTGCACGACTGCGACGGTGGATGCGGACGTTGCCAGGGCACGGACAGCAGCTCGTCTTGGCGTGGGTGGCTACCGTTGATGCGCGTGCGACCGTGGCGGACTGGGATGAGCCATCCTTGGCGGTCCTGCGTGACATCCTGGTGCGCGACGTGTCGGAAGTCGTAGCGGACGTGCGTGGTGCGCCCAAGCAGTGGCAAGGGCGCCTCGGCGACGCGTGGGCTGATTGGGGCACACAGTGGGCGCAGGACGTCTTGGCGGGTGTTGAGAGGCGCCAGCCTCGCGTGCTGTGGTCGGAGGATGAGCGGCGGGTGGCGGATGCAGACAAGCACCGTGACCAGTCGCGTGAGGGGATGCGTCTCATGAACGCCAAACGGCGTGCGGGGAAGCTCTTGGCGCTCCTGTGCGAGGCACCCGGTGGTATCATCCGTTGGGAGCCGTCGAAGATTGCGCGAATGATTCAGCCCCTTGGCCGGGAGATCCGCGTGCGACCGATGGCGGACGCGTTGGTTGAGGCGGGGGTTGCAGCGCTCGACAGGACGCCAAGCGGGAATCCCTGGTGTCTGGCGCTACTGGTGCACCCCACACAACTCGACGTCGGTCGAATGCACCGTGGTTACGGGGTTAGTTCGTATAGTGGTTCAGGGGTTCGATTATGCGTCGGCGCTAGTGGTGTAAGGGTTGAGGGTGCCGGTGGTGTTCCGGCACCCTTGGCGCGTGGTCAATCCCAC
>JACCDR012691907.1_pt1 | contig 30928 bp, 45 predicted proteins | sample 7446431 | NCBI WGS metagenome assembly JACCDR01 (sample SAMN15323443, study PRJNA562643) | freshwater metagenome | isolation source: river surface water | place: USA:Blue River Watershed | collected 2017-08-17
CCCCCCGCCTCCTCCTCCCTTCCGCCCCCCGCTTTCCCGCCCACCCGCCGACCCGCTTTCCCCGCTCCCGGGTTCCATCGGGCCGTCCGACCCCCTATTCGACGTAACTCGGGTCGAATCCCGGTCCGTCCTTCCCCTCCGTCCGCCGCCCACTCGCCGAGCTCTCCGGGAACCGCATCCCGCACACCGCCTCGAACCACTCCTTGGGCGGGGCTTGGCAGTCGTCCGGCTGGAAGGGCCACACGAGCTCCAGGATCGACTCCAGCACCCTCTGGTACATCCCGGCGTATTCGTGGGCGTAGGGCTGCATCGAGGGCGAGAACACCCTCAGCTGGCTCCCGGCGAGGAACGCGAGGCGGACGGCATCCCAGAGGAAGCTCACGTCCGTCTCGTGCACCCGGGCGTGGCTCCTCTGCTCCTTGATGAACTGGAGCTCACGGAGGAGACTGTCGGCCCGGCCGCGATTGATGAGGAACTGCCGGTACAGGGCGTCGTCCTTGACAGTGGGGCCGGGCCGCATGGGGGCCGGGCGGAAGAACAGTTCGGGGTCCGCGGGCTCTTCCAGGTTCGAAGGGCGGTCGGACACGGGTCACCCTCCCTTCGTGGAGCCGACGATGCCCCGCAGCCACCACTCGGGCGGGCTGGTCATCCCGGGGCAGGCGTACCGGGCCAGCGCCGTCAAGGCCGTCCGGCGGAGGCCGTCGTACTTCCTCCGGGCGTCGGCCGACCAGTTCTCCCCCGCCTGCTCCGCCAGCGTCGCCCCGACGGCGTAGGCCCACCCGACCGCGTCGAGGGCCCGGAGCACCTCGTTGGCCGGCTCCATCCGGTCGATCTCGGCGAACACCTCCCTCAGGAGCGCCGTCCGCTTCTCCAGCAACTCGGCCTCCACCGCCTCGGGCAGGGACTTGTTCGCCCGGGCCGAGGCGAGGCCCTGCCTCCATTGCTCCCGGGCCAGGTTCTGGGCCCGCTCCACATCCAACCAGTCGTCCGCCATGGTCTCCTCCTCGGTGTGGGACTTCGGAAGCGCCTCCAAAGTCCGGGTGTGGGTCAGGGCTCGAAGCGCTCCACCGCGCCCGGCCACTCCTTCAGGACCGCCTCCACCAGCTCGCCCTTGGTCGCGTAATCCAGCGTCTCGACGCCCGGGTGGCCGTACCGGCGGACGTGGGCGTACCACCGCCCCCCGTCGAGTTGCTTGACCAGGTAGAAGGCCGCCGGGTGGGTCGGCCAGACCGCCTCGCGGTTGGCGTCCGGCCAGAGGCTCAGAACCTCTTCCACCGCTTGGGCTTCCGTCGGGCGTTCGAACATCTCGTACTCGATGGCCCCGCGGCAGCCCGGCGTCCGGACCGACGCCTGGAAGGTCCCGTCGGGGTTCGAGCGGATCGTGTAGGTCGTCACGGGTCTCTCCGGGGTTGGGGGTCAGCCGCAGCCGACCCAGGTGTGCCACTCGGACAGCTTGCGGAACTCCGGGGTCAGGTCCGGCTGCTGGTGGCCGAAGAGGAACATCCCGACCCCGTACAGCCACTCCCCGGCCCCCGTCTCGCACCGACCGGGGCGGTCGTCTTCCTCCCCCGTCCAGTGCAGCTCGGTCACCCCCTCGGTGCCGTGCAACCGCTCGCGGAGGGTCTTGTGGAAGTCCGGGAAGTCCCGCTCGAGGACGGCCTCGACGCGGTCCTCGTAGGCCGGCTCCGCGTCCTCGTCGAAGTCGTCGTCGAGCTCCCGGTCCGCCCGCTCGTCGGCGGCGGTCAGCGCCGCCTCGGTGATGGCCTCGAGCAGGTCCTCGGGGACCGGCAGGCCGAACACGGCGCTCACAAAGTAATCCGTAGCCATGGGTTGCTACTCCGCGGGGTTGAGGGGGCAGTCGGCCAGCTCGGACACGCCGGCCCGGGTGGCGAAGTCCTGCAGCGCGTCCCACTCCCGGTGGAACCGCTTCACCGTCTCGTCCACGCGGGCGGCGTACGCTCGGTCCCGGCTCCGTTCGAAGCCGCACTTCAGGACGCGGTCGAGGTCCAGCAGGGCCCCCTCGTCCAGTCGGCGGCCGGGGTACACCCGGATGCAGCAGGGGTCCTTCCGGCCGGGGAGGTCGACGACGAAGGCCTGCACCTCCACCCAACCACCGTCCGACTCGCGCTCCCACTTGTACAAGCAGTCGCCCGTCCTCAATGGGTTCGACATACCTTCTCCCTGTGTTTGGGTTTGCATCGACAACGGGACCGCCCACACGGGCTTCCTTTCAAACTCCCCGACCTGGAACGCCCCCGGTTTCGGAGGCGCCTCCGAATCCGCGGGGCACCACTTCCGGACGAAGTCCCCCGGCCACAGCCGGAACAGGTCGCCCCCGACGTTCACCAAAACCGACTTCGCGTCGATCTCGGTCACCTCGGCGTCCGGGCCGAGGTAGGCCTTCAAGTAGGCAAGGTCGGCGCGGTTCCGCCAGTGGAACCCTTCCGCGTTGCGCAGCACGATGTACCGCGGCTTCTGGTCCTGGCTCACTCGCCACCCTCCCCTTCTCCCTGCTCGTCGGAGGGCAATCGGTCTGCGAACTCGTCGCAGAGATACTCGTTGATCATCCGGTTCCCCTCCTCGATCATCCGGTCCTGGATGCTGTCCTTCAGGTAGTCGACCGCCGCCTCGACCTCCTCATCGGTCAGGGGCGGGGAGATGCCGAGCTCGCAGGCGTTGATGCGGATGTCCTCGTCGGACCAGATCGCCTTGCCCCACAGCGCGCCGTCCCGCTCCTGGAGCCCGGCAATCAGGACGTCCGCCATGGTCTCCGTGTCGAGGTGGGCGATCGTCTCGCCGTCGCCGTTCTCGATCGTCCAGCCGCACTCGATCGCCTCGGAAATCCGTTGCTTCTTATAGGGGCCCATGCCCACCTCCGGGTTGTAAAGGTCCGATGGATGAATAGAATCGTTTGGGCCGGTGGAATGTGCCGCCGGCCCCCCAAGGAGTTGAAATGACGAAGTTTGCCCTTGCTGCGGTCGTGGCCGCCCTCGTAGTCTCCGACGCCAGCGCCTTCGGGCGCCGAACCCGGGGGACCTACCAGAAGTACGCCACGGTCACGAACACGGAAACCGTCACCACGCCGACGACGGCCACCAGCTCGACCTCGACGGTCGAGTACGCCGAGTCGGGCGTCGCCCGCGGCGGCTTGGCCCAGATGAAGGCCGAGATCCAGGCCCGCCTCGGAAAATGCTTCCACCCGGGCGGGTCGCTGGGCGACGGGACCGCCGAGGGGTGCGGCTTCTCTTCGGTCAGCGCCGACCACGCCATCCGCAGCTGCTGCTTCTACGGCCGCAAGCAGCCCCTCGAAATCGGAGTCGCCCGCGGGGCCTCCGGCTGGCACGCCTGCATCATCTACCGCTAAACCGGCAAGTCGGGGATCGTTAGCTTGTGCTTCGTGCAGAAGGCCTTGACGGGAGTCAGGGCCTTTTTTACGTCCGCCTCGGTGGGCCGCCCGTCCCCGTCCTCCAGCACCTCGAACACCTTCCTGCAAGCCTTCACCGGGGCCGACCAGTGGGCCCACCCGTCCGAGACGGAGTTGACCAGACCCCGGAACCTCCCTAGGAACCGCGCCAGCTTCCGGTGCAGGTCGTTCGCCCCCGGCCGCTCCTGGGCCGCCAGGATGTCGCCCTCGTTCATGAACCGCATGCATCCTCCCGTCAGTTGTCTTGGATAGCGTCGATATACGTGGAGACCGCCGCCGCGATCTCCGCGATGGGGAGCGGCCGCTTGTAGACGGCCGAGAACCCAAGGTCACGGAATTCCTGGTCGGAGCGCTGCTCGTCCTCGCCGGCCAGCCCCAAGACCAGGGTCGAGAGCAGGCCGGCCTCGGCGTCGCGTCGGAGGCGGCGGGCGATCGCGGCCGCCTCGGACCGCCCGAGGGCGAAGTCCAGCAGTACCGCGTTCGGGCGGAGGTTGTAGACGACCGTCCCGGCCTGGAAGGCGTTGTCGGCCGTCTCGTACCGGTAGTCCCCCGACTCCGGCAGCAGCTTTCGGATCAGGGAGAGGGTGAGCGGGTCGACCGCGATGGCCAGGACCTTGCGGTGGGCCTCCGTCTCGAGGTCCCCCAGGGGCATGTCGTGGTCCTTGAGGAACCGGATCAGGTGGTCGCGGGGGACCCGCCGATCCGTGCCCCCGGGGATGCGGTATCCCTTGAGCTCGCCGCTGTCGAACCACTTGGCCACGGTCCGCGGGGCCACTTGGAGCCTCCGCGCGATCTCGCCCGTCGTGAACACCTTCTTGAGTGCCATTCTCTCGCCTCCGTTGCGGGGTTGGTTGAATCCGTCCTTACGGCGCCACGACCCAAAGGAGCCAACTGAGGTCCGCCGCGGTCTCAATCCGGCGGGGAAGGGGGATGTAGTCCCCGTCCCCGGGCGCGGTCTGGCCGACCACGTAGTGGCGGTCGTGCAAGCCGACCGAGCCGTCGTCGTAGACGGTGACCGACGGCTGCTCCTCGTCCGCCTGGTCGAAGCGGTACATCGGGCCGTCGGGGTGGTCCTGCGCCTCGAACCCGCGGTCGAGCAGGAGCTGGGTGAGCTTGGGGGTCATGCGCGTCGCCTCAGTTGGGGTTGGCCGACACCTTGTCCGAGAACAGGAACGTCCTCGGACCGAAGAGGTCGGCTGGGTGAAGGATACAGTTCACGAGCGGTTCCGGCCCGCCGACCTCGCCCTCCTCGGCCCGGGCGGCGGCGAGGATCGGCTTGAGCCACTCGTCGACCTCGCCCAGGTCCGGGTTGGCCTCGACGAAGCTCCGGAACCGGTCGAAGGGGTTCTCGCCGTCGCCGAAGCGCTTGCGGAACGCCTTGCCTCGGTCCTCCCAGGCGCCTTCGACGACCGCGCGGACGGTCGCCTCGAGGTCTTGCATCGCGTCGTCCATGTCGCTCTCGAAGTTCGGCAGCCGGCCGCCGAACAGCTCCGTCTCGGCCGTGTACAACTGGGCGGAGACCACGTCGAGGACGGTCTCCTCCTCGGGCAGGAGCTCGGTCGGCATCTCACCCCCGGACATGCGCTTCCGCCTCTTGTACGCCATCTCCGTCGGCAGGTAGTTGAACAGGACCACCCACGCCGCCCGGATCGCGTTGGTCGCAACGCACCGGAGCAGGTCCGTCTTGGTCATCGGTCGCCCCTTTCGTGATTCGGATCTCCACGCGGACGCCGAGCTTGCCGCCCGGCTCCTGGTGGAACGAGCTGTCCCACCGCGGGTCGCCGTCGCTGGCCCCCAGCATCAGCGCCACGGCGTCCTCGGTAGCCTTGAGGGCCGACCCGAGGTTGGCCCGGTCGAGCTTGTTGCCGCCCAGGCGGGTGAAGCGTATTTCGAGTGTCCCTCCCTTGTGGAAGTGCACGCCGAACGGGGCGAGGTACTCCAGCCTCGACCCGAGCTCACGGCTGACCGCGGCGCGGGCCGCCACGGTGCGGGCGGACTTCTCCTGCCACTTCCGCTTGTTGACCTCCGAGGCCGTGTGGATCGGCAGGACCCACGTGCCCGGGGGCGCGAAGAGCGGGCCGACGAAGAGCCGGGCCCGCTCCTTGCGAGACTTTGGAAGCGCCTCCTCGACCTCGGGAGAAGGCTCGGGCGGGGCGTCCCTACCCCGGCCCGTCACATCCCGGACGTCCAGCCCCTGCTCCTTCCACTTCTCGAACATTTCGAGGGGAAGGTTGCCCGACTTCTTCTTGCCCGCCATGTCGCTCCCCCTGCTGCTCGCCCCAAAAGGCCTGCAGCGCCGCCTGCATGCACCGCTCCCGGACCTGGGACGGGGTCGTCTGTAGGTCCGGGTGCTGCTTGTAGTAGTACTCGACCTGGGCCCGGGCCTTGGGCTCCGAGCCCAGCAACCGCCCCACCAGCTCCAAGCGGTGCTCCGGTTGCATGTACGTCAGCTCCAAGGCCCGGTCGAGCCGCCCGGGTCGGGAGCTGACGCTCTGGATCCGCCCGTGCTCGTCCGGGACGGGGATCCCGAGAGCCGGGTCGATGTGCTCGAGCCGGTTGGTGGTGACGATCGCGAGCATCCCCTCCATCTCCTCGATCCCGTCGAGGCAGTTGAGGAAGGTGTCGAACTGGACGGGCTGGGGAGGCAGAGCGCCGACCGCCACGGGCCGCCGGTCGTCCTCCATCGGCATCCCGGAACGGGCCGCCGGCGTGATGTTCTCCCTACCCTTGAAGACGTTGTCGAAGTCCTCGAACAGGACGATGCAGGGTAGGTTGCACTGCACGTTGTTCCAGTCGGAGCGGAACTGCTGGTTGCTCATCAGCGACAGGTCGAAAATCAGGACTGGCATGCCCAGCTCCCGCCCGAGGGCACGGACGAGGGCCGTCTTGCCGGTGCCCGGGGGTCCGTAGAGGAGCAGGCCCCGCTTCCAGGTCGCCCCCATCTGGGCGTACCGCTGCCGGCTCTTGCGCCACACGCGGATCTCGTTGATGGCGGTGCGGACCTCCTCCGGGAAAATCAACTCGTCGGTCGCCTCCCGCCCGTCGTGGCCGTACTCGATCTCGAAGGCGGAGAGCGGCTGGTACGCCTTCCGCAAGGGCGACTGGTACCACGGGCGGTTCAGCACGGACGGGCTGGCGTAAGTCGCCTCGTCACCCTCGTTGGGGAAGCGGAGGACGACGTTGCGGGACTGGGCGTGCGTGTCCCTCTGGCCGGACTGCAGCAGCTCCGCCGCCCGGCCCAAGGCCCTCTCGGTGTCGAAGGTCCCGCGGAGGTACACCAGCTGGAAGTTCGGCGACTCGGGTGTCGGGCCGAAGTTCGACCGGGCCGGGGCGGAGCCGTCCGCGCCCGACCTGCCTCCCAACGACTGCTGCTTGGGGCCCTCCGGGATGTAGAAGACCGGAAACCACCCGGACCAGAACACGAGGGCCCGGTGCCCCAAGGCCGCGTGAACGGCCTGCGTCCACCACGGGCTCGACTTGACCCCTTCCGAGTCCTCGTACTGGACCCGGGTCGGAACGGTGCCGAACCACCGCACGTAGTTGCTCGATAGTCGAAGCTCCTCAAGGAGGGCTGTCAGGACCGCGTCGCGCAAGTCGGTCGTGGCCTCGTAGTGCTCGTACCGGATGATCAGCCCGCTGGCCCTCTGGGCGACCGCCTTGAACTTGCCCCAGGCCATCCCGACCCACGCCAGGGCGGCGCCGACGGCGGCCAGCCCCAGGCCGCCCAGACCGACGTCCGACAGAAAGGCAAAGACCATGAGAACCTCAGTTGCGAAGGATGAACTCGGCGGAAAGGCGACGCTCGATCTCGGCGAGGCCGTCCTCCCGGGGGAGGATCTTCTTGTAGTCCGGCGACAGGACCTCGAGGTCCTCGAAGAAGAACTCCTTGGCCCGGACCTCCCCGTCGAAGTAGCGCCACAGGCCGCCGACCGACTTCTGTACGTGGTCGACCCACGCCGGGGACAGCAGCTCCGGGAGGCTGCCGAAGGTGACCCGGACGATCACGCCGTCGAGGCGGCTTTTCAGCTTGTCACGCAAGGCGACCCCCTTGGGTGGGGCGCCGCCACCCTTCGTACCGGCCGCACTGGCTCCGGACCTCCCAGATGACGGCGTTTCGGTGCGGGACCGTGCCATAGCACCTCTCCATGGCGGACAACTCGATCACGTGGTCCGGGTACTGCCGCCGCAGCAGCTGGACGTCTTCGAAACTGTTGTCGTTGAGGACCTGGCGCAGAAGCGCCAAGGCCGCGGAGCCGAACGTGTGGACCGCGTGGTCGCGGTGCAGGGACCGCCAGTCCGCCTCGCGGGGGCCGAACGCCCCCCAGCAGCACGGCCCCCGCTCGGTGTCGAGGACGTGGCCCCGCCACGCCGTCCACGGGTCGATCATGCCCGAGATGTTGCACATGTCCGCCTCGAACCCGGTGCGGAGGACGTAGCCCTCGACCTCGGCGGTGGGCAGGTTCATGACGCCGCGCGGGTCGCCGGGGACGCGGGAGCGGAGGCCCCACGCGGGCGGCTCCTCCGCCCTGTCCCGCCCCCGCCAGTCGGCCATGGAGGCGTAGAACGGGTTGGTGTTGCCGAGGCGCCCCGCCCACAGCAGCCGGTACATGGTCGCCTTGTCCAGGATGGGGGGTAAGGCCTCACTCATCGATCTCGATCTCCTTCTGCTCGGCCAGCCACCGGGTGATCGCCACCGTGACGTCGGTCAGCCCCGGCACCAGCCGCTCGTCGTCCCCGGGCGGCATCTGGGAGAACGGCAGCCAGTGCTCCTCGCCGCCGTGGCGGACGAGGGCCGCCTTCTCCGTGGTGCGGACGACGTCGCAATCCTCCAGGTACACGTAATCAGCCATGCTCGATCCTCTGGTAATACGAAACGGGGGCCGGGTGGGCAAAGATCGAGGCGGCCCCGCCGTCGTCGATGAACAGGCCGTCCAGCGTGCGGGCCCGGCTGAGGGCCACGTAGCCCTGCCCGAACTCGAACGAGTCCTGGAGGCTGATCCTCACCTTGGTGAGGGACGAGCCCTGCGACTTGTGGATCGTCCACGCCCAGGCGAGCCGCAGGGGGAGCTGCAGGCGGCTGGCGATGACCCGCCCGCCGACGTCGATCTCCCACTTCTGGGGCTGGACCTGCCGCACCTGGTCGTTGTCGAACTGGACCGTGGGCACGTCCCCGAGCTTGGTCACCACGCCGAGGGAGCCGTTGGCCAGGCCGAGGGGCGTCTCGAGGTTCTTCAGGAGCATCACGCGGGCGCCGACCTTGAGGGCCAGCGTCAGCTGGGCCGGGCAGTTCTTCGAGATCAGCTCGTTCCCCTGCCGCCCGATCGAGTCGGAAGCGAACCAGTCGACCGCGGTGTAGCGGGTCTCCTCCCCCTCGAGTTCCTGCAGCCGCCGGGTGTTCAGCTCGTCGACGTCGGCGTTCAGGCCGAACAGGCGGACCGGCGGCTTGTCCGGCTCCGGGTCGGCCACCTGGTACCGCGTCGCCAGTACGCCCATGGCGGCCGGGGAGAGGTAGCCCATGCGGGCCTCGTTGAGCGCCTGGATGAACTCCGGCTGGGTCTGCCGGAAGACCTTCTTCAGCAGGACCGGCTGGACGTCGGCCGCCCGCCACGAGGGGGACTCGAACGCGAACCGCCCGAGCTCGGGGTCCTCCGAGTAGTCCTCCACCGGGGGGAGCTGGAGGAAGTCCCCGAAGAAGACCATCTGCAGGCCGCCGAACGGCTCGTCGACGTTCCGCACGCCCCGCAGGACCTGGTCGATCAGCGTGAGCTTTGTCCCGGAGATCATGCTGACCTCGTCGAGGGCCAGCCGCTTCGCCGACAGGATCCGGTCATACACCGGGCTGCGGTCGCGGCTGAAGTACAGCCGGTCCACGATCTCCTCGGCCGGCTCCCGGCCCAGCTTGATGCCCGACCACGAGTGGATCGTGATGCCGCCAACCGAGACCGCCGAGATCCCGGTCGACGACGTCACCTGCAGGTCCGGGTATCGCCTGCGCAGCAGCTTCAAGACCTCCGACTTGCCGACCCCGGCCCCGCCGGTGATGAATATGTTCTTGCCCGAGCCGACCAGGTCCAGCGCCCGCACTTGCTCGTCGCTGGGCGTGACCGTTGCACGTTCCGAAGCCATGGGGTTCCCTTTCAGTAGTTCTGGGCCTTGCGGGTCCCGTTGTCGATCTTCCACCCTCGGGCGTTCAGGGCGACGCGGACGCGCTCGTCCGTCGGCCACCCCCGGCCCTTGAGGTGGCGCAGGGCCGCCTCGAACATCGCGATCCGAGGCTGCCGGATCATCGGGTCGCGCAGCTGCTCTTGGAAGTACAGGATCAGCTTGTCACAGAACGCCCGGCGCGCGGCCTCGGGCGTGGGGAACGTCTCCACGAAGACCACGGCGTCGAGGTAGGGCAGCGTGCCCGCCACGTACGCCCCGGTCTTGTCGTCCAGAATGTATCCGAGTCCCCGGTCCTCGCCAAGGATGGGAGTGCCGTCAACGGCGTAGCCGACTAACACGCTTGAGCGCGAGTCCGTCGCGGTCATGGTTTTGCCTCGAGTGGGGTGGAATGGAAGAGGGCCGGCCGCCCGGCCGGCCCTCGGAATCGACTTCGATCGAGCCTACGTCAGGGCCACCGCCAGGTCGGCCAGCATGGCCTGGAACTGGTCCGGGCGGAGTTTGAACTTCTTCATCGCCAGCGTCTGCAGCTGCGGGTTCTTCGCGGTGTTCAGCAGGGTCTCCAGGTTGTGGCGCATCGACGGGTCGCGTCGGATGCCCTCGCGGACCTCCTGCACGAACTGGCGGGAGTTTCCGCCCGCGTGGAAGTACTTGAACCGGGCAACGGCCGACTCGGCACTCCCGTCGCTGGGGGGAGGCGCGGCCGCCGTAGTCGCGGGGGGTGCCGCCGGGGCCGGCGCCCCGGAAGGGTCTGCCGGTGCGGCCGGTGCGGACGCCGGGGCCGGCGTCGAATCGGCCCCGCCCTGCGGGACCGCCGGGGGAGGGGACAGGTCGGATTCGGGCGCGTCTCCAATATCCCCCAAGGCCCCGCGCATCGCGGTCTCGGCCCAGAAGTCCTTCCGGCCGAGGTTGTTCAGGTCTCCCCCGGACACGCCCACCGCGGCCACCGCGGCCCCGGTCAGCAGCCCCATCAGCCCGAGCAGCGGGCTGCCGGAGGCAGCCCCTCCGAGCATGGCGATCGTCCCGAGGCCGAGCCCGGCGATGAGGGCCCCCTTCTGCCACCCGTCGAGTCCCTTCCACACGCTCAGCGTCGCCGCGGGAGATAACCCCAATTGCTGCTGGGCGTTGGCAAGGCCCTGGTTGGCGATGGGGTTGGTCGGGTCGTTGGTCGTCATCCCGGCCTTCACCTCTTGCGGGGTGAGGGGCCGGCCGTTGTAGGCTGACGCCCGGTGGTAGGCGATCTTGAGCCCCATGTCCGCGTACGACTTCGTGAGGTCGGCAAACTGCTTCTGCTCCTCGGGGGGCGTGGCGTTGATGTCCCCGCTCGCCGCCTCGAGCCGCTGCTGCATCGCCTTCTCGATCTCCCGGTACTGCGGGGCCAGCTCCTGGTACTGCTGGTCCAGCTGGTCGTACTCGGCCGGGGTCAGCGGCCTGAGCTCGGTCGACCCGGCCAGCTGCTGGTGCTGCTTCTGCTTGGCCAGGAGCTGGCGGACCAGGTCGTCCTCCTCGTCGGGCGGGAGGTTCGGATCCTGGGCCTTCCGCACCAAGGCCCGCATCTCGTCCTCGATCCCCTGCTTGGGGTTCGGTGGGCCGACCAAGTCGGCGGGAGGCTGGGGCGGAGGCGCTTGGGGAGCGGCGGCTGCTTGGGGGGTAACGGCCGCTTCGGGCTGGGGGGCCGGGGTCGAAACTTGGGTCGTCTCCGCCCCCACCGGGTCGGCCGCATTGGCGCGGGGGTGAAGCCGGTCGTACTTCTTGAGGGTCAACAGCTCCGGCGCCGAGGGGTTGTCCGCCCGCACCTGCTCGTGCAGGGCCTGCACCTCCGGCACCCGTTTCGCCATATACCGACCAACCGGACCTAACTGCAGCTCCGCCATCCGCTTCGAGGCCTCGGTGTTGGCGAGTCGGAACTCGTCCTCCGTCATCTCGCCGCGGTTGAGTTTCTGGCGGTACTCGCTCATTTCGGCCGCCAGGCTGGAGATATTCTTTTGGTCGTTCTGAAGGCCAAAGTTACCGAGCAGGTTGTCCACGCTCGCGTGGGCGCCGGCCAGCATTACGTCGGGCGTATGCAAGAGGCGGTCCTTGACGATGCGGTTGTTGACCGAACCGGCAACCATGCCCGCCGTGTCGCCGAAATCTTCAATGTTCTTGCCCAGGAAGGTGCCGTAATCGGTGTGGCGGTTGTCCATGTTCAAGTTCAGGCCCAGCCGCTTGAGCAGCGGGTTGGCGGCCGCCATACCGGGCGCGACCGCCTTCGCCATCACGTCGATCGGGCTCACGGACATGCGGGCCGCCTCGGCCCCCTCCTCGCCGCGAGCGGACGCCCCCAAGGCCGGCAGGGCGGAACCCGCGGTCGCGTATCCGGTCCCCTTGGCGAACGCCCCGAATCGCTGCGCCGTGGTCCGCCCCTGCCCCGGTAGGAGCTTCAAGGCGTTCTGAAGTACACCCTTCCCGGTGACCAGGTTGAGGGCGGTGTTGACCGCTCCGGCAGGGGCGGGGGCGAGTACCGACTTGACTGGATTAAACCGGGCAAAGCGGTCCACCAGCTCCCCGAACCGGCTGGGTCCCCCCGACGGACGGGCGGCCGGGGAAGGTGGGACCGCTCCCGCCGCCGAGCCGGGGGGTGCGGCTCCGGCGGGCGGAACAGCCCCTGATGCCGGACCGGCGGTCGGCTTGGGTAGGGCAGGCTTGGGCAGGTAGCCGACGCCGGCCCCCGTCGGCACGGAGGCCGGCGCGGGGGCGACTGCGGCCGGAGGGGCCGGGACGGAGTGGGGGACAGCCCGCACCGAGGCAGCCCCGAGCCCCTCGACCTTCGGGAGGGCCTTCACGGCCGCCCCCTCGACCTTCGGGAGAACCTTGGAGGTCACCCTGGCGGCGTCGTCGGCCAGCGGCAACAGCTTGGGCCCGTACTTGGCCCCCAAGGCCAGCCCCTGGTCCAGGAGTCCCGCCGCCTTGATGCACGCGGGAAGTTTGAGTCGAGCTGCCATGCTACCCCCTAACGACTGAACCCCGGACATTTTACGGCCCGGGGTTCGAATTGTGGACCTCAATCGTGCGGGACGCTTCTCAGCCGGAGGAACTCCTGCTTGTACTCGTTGCGCTTCGGATCGTCGACCGTGTCGATGACGAAGTCGACGTTCAAGCGGTCGACGAGCTCCATCGCGGCTTGGGTCAGCTCTTGAAGGGGGGCGCCGACCCCGACGACGTAATCGGCGTAGTAGCCCTTGGGGGCGTCCGTGACGCCCTGCATTTCGAAGGCTAGGTGCCGGCGGCCGAGGACCTCCACGACCACCGGGTGCGGCGGGTGTGGCTTGGTTTCGTCTTTCACGAGAATGTGCTCCACGGGGTCGTTGACCTTAGTTGGATCGATCGGCGGCCAGGAACGCTTCTTGTTTTTCTCGAGCTTCTTGAAACAGGCCTCGACGAGCTCGCCCCGGGTGGCGTAGCCCGCGCCCGCCGCCCGGAACAGCTCCGCCTGGCAGGTCGCAACGCACGCGGTCGCCCCGCGCTCGTCGCCCTCCGCCCACAGGTCGGGGATCCGCAAGGCGTACTCGCGGACGATGTCCAGGTGCCGCTCGGCGTTGGCCACGATCGTCGGCGGGACGAAGCCGGTAACTGACATCAAGCCGGCGTAGGACAGCCGCATGCGCCAGGCGGTATCGAACACCATGAACTGGCAGTCGGCCAGCTCCTCCAGGAACTCGTCGTGACCCGTCTCGGCCGCGGCCTCCTTCGCCTCCTTGGCGAGGTGCTTGGCCGACCCGACCGGGCCCTTGATGTCGATCGTCCCGAACGTCTTCTCAGACCAGGCGCGTTGCTGGAGCCAGAAGTCGTGGAACGCCTTCGCGGTGTCGAGAAACGTCATGAGATCTCCTCGAGGTCTTGGGGGTTACTCCACGCCGCCTTCTCGCCGTCCCAGGCAATTAGGTACGGGTTCGGCTCGCACCCCTTGGTCATCGGGGCGAACGGGCGGTAACGGAGGACTTTTCCGGCCTGGCCGGTAATCAGGTGACGAACCCGGCACCCGTCCGGGAACTTCTGGGGCGGCAGGATGCGGCCCCGGCTCTTGATGATCGCGGACACTTCTGGCCTCACGGGATTGAGGATAGGAGGTTCTTCCACCGCTCGCGGAACCGGAGCTCTCGCCGCTCGGCCCGCCGGAACAACTCCTCACGGGAGTATACGAACTTGGGCTTCGAGTTGAGGATTTCGAGGACCTCGTCGCCGACCCCCTCCTCATTCCCGAGCCGCAACCGCCGGCCGCCGACCCCGTCGGGGGACGACGGCAGGGCGGCGCCGAAGCGGGTCGCGATCGGCGTACCGGCCATCTCCGCTTGGGCGGGGATCTCCCCGAACGCGTCCTCAGCCACCGGCCACACGACTAGGGCCGCCCGCCGGTACCGCTCCCCGAGGCCGCCAACCGGCAGGTCGCGATCCGCGAGAACCTCGAACCTCCGCGGGTAGTCGGCCTGCAGCCGCCGCAACCGGCGGAACGCGGTCGAGTCCCACCCGCCGCCGAGCCACAGCTCGACCGAGGTCCGGGCGTCCCCGGACAGGATCTTCCGGACCTGCAGCAGCACCCCGGGCCCGGCGCGGGCCGCCTGGTGTCCCAACAGCGGGTAGAGGACCCGCTTGGATTCCCACCCGCCGAGCGGGGTGCCGATCGGCCCGGACCACCCCCACGGGATCCGCTCCGCCGGCGGGTGGCCCGGGGACAGGACGGACCGGAGCGACTCGTAGTGGTAGACGACGCGGTCGACCAGCTCCAGCGCGGGGTCTGCGGTCCGCCCGCACAGGATGGCAACCTGCACGGCCCCCCAGTTCGACACCTCGACCCGCGGCGCCATGTGGATCTCAACGTCCACGTCCCACGGGGCCCGCCTCGGCCCGACGTGGACACGGCGGTCCCACCGCGGGCAGAAGGGCTGGACCCGGTCGGTCGACGCGAGGCAGACCCGGTGCCCCAAACCTTGCAGGCAATCGGCGAGCTTCAGGGCGGCTCGCCCGAGGTCGCTCGGGCGGTAGGAGAGGCGCAAGCCGACCCGCATGGTGCCCTCAGTTGTGGACGAAGAACGCGCCGGGCACGTGGACGGGCTTGGCCTTGTCGGACACCTTTTTGAAGTAGCGCCAGTCGGCGGCGAACGAGAAGTCGGTCCACGGGGTGTCGCGGACCAGGCCCTGGCGGCACAGCCAGTTTCCGACGTCCATGAACCCGCGCTCCGGGCGGGCGCGAATCACGGCCCACCCCCGGTGGGAGTGAACCATGTCGCAATACGCCAGCCCGGCCCCGCCGGAGAGGGCGTGGAGGAGTTCCTCGAAGTAGACGGGGCAGTAGTAGTTGTCGTCGTTCGAGAAGCCGACGAAGTCGGCCGCCGGGTTCAGGGCGAACTCCCGGCGGCGGTGGTGGCCCCAGGCCCCCTGCCGCTCCGGCGTTTCGACCAGCCGGACCCGACGCGGGTCCAGGTGCTTGAGCTCGTCCCACGCGGGCTCCAGGGATCGCGGGACGGGCCCGTCGTGGACGACCGTGGCCGACCAGTGCGGGTACGTCTGTGCCTCCAGGGAGTGGAGGAGGCAGGCCAGGGACGGGACCCGGCGGGGCGAGCCGCCCCAGTACGCGGCCACCGAGAGGTGGACGGAGGGGTCGTTCGGGATGGGGAGTTTCGAACGCAGTCCGTGCGGCATCAGGGCTTCCTCTTGCGGCGAAGGGCCTCCTCAAGCAGCTTCTTGGCCGGGGTGTCCCGGTCCAGGCCCGCGGCGACGACGGCCCCGCCCGCCTTCGGCGCCGCGGCCCCTTCCAACCGGATGCCGACTTGGGCGTTCGGGTGGACGGCAACCTTGGCCCCGGCGGCGCACTCGCGGACCGCCTGCTCGAGGTCGGAGGCCGTGCGGATCTCCCGGCGGCCTTGGAAGCGGTTGGCGGCCTTGTCGAAGGTGTGGTAGCTCCAGGCCATGGTGAAGTACGGGGGGTCCCGCCTCGCCACGGTCAGTTGAAACTCCTGGTCGGTCCGGCCGACCCACCACGACGCCTCGGGGTTCCCGTCCAGGCCCGGCACCCCGGCCCGCGCCGCGCTCACGATCTCGTCCAGTCCGATCACCCTCACGGCCTTCCCCCCGGTCGGTAGTGCCCGGCCCCCTTCGCCCCGGCGAGGGAGCCCGGCCGGGAGACCCCTCGATAGTGGAACACGTAGGCCCCGGTGGCGACCCCGGAGCGCAGGCCAGCGTTCTTGGCCCGGCCCTGGAACTCGTCCTCGTTGCGGATCATCCGGTACCGCGGTCCGGTGTTGAACACATGGTCCGGGTCGAACCGGTGCTCCCACCACACTTCGGTCCGAGCCATCATACAGAACCCGTTCACGCGCAGGGGGCAGAACCCGGCTCCGTTCTTGGCGAACAAGCGGGCGGCCACCGCCTCGATGTCGATCTCCCGGTCCGACGGGCGGAAATCCGAGAGGTGCCGGACGACGTTCTGCTTGGGCTGGTGTCCTGGGGCGTTCGTCATGGGGCCTACGAGGTCCAGCCCGCCTCCCTCCAGCACGTCCCGCATGACCACCAAGGCCCGCTTAGAGAAGATGACGTCCGAGTTGGTGCAGACGGCGTAGCGGCAGCCCTCGTCTCGGGCGACCCGCAGGCCGTAGTTCCAGCTCCGGGTCAGCCCGTCGTTCCGCGGGAAACGGTGCCACGAGACGCCCGGCAGGCGGAGCAGAGCCTCTACGCGGGCCGGGTCGGGCGTCCCCGCGTCGTCGACCACCACCACGCGGGTCCCCGGCACCGAGCAGACGGCCCGCTCGGCGACGTCGAGCTTCCCGTAGGTCGGCACGATCACGGCGACGTCAGGTCTTGGCACGGGTCACCTTCACCATCTGGATCTTGAGGCCGTTGCAGTCGTCGACCGGCTCCAGCGGCTCGACGAGGAACTCCCGCCCTAGACGACACATGAGCTCAAAGCAGCCGACGGTATCATCCCCCGGATAGCAGTCGTCGAACAGGACGATCGTGTCCGGTCCGACAACCGGCTCGACGGAGTGCCAATCGGACTCGATGGTGTCGAGGGAATGTCCACCGTCAATGAAGATGAAGTCGGCGAAGATGACGTGACCCTGGATCCCGGGGAGGGTGTCCTTGGAGTCGCCGGCAACCAGTGTCGGCTTGAGTCCCTTGCCGGTGTAGGCCTTGGTCAGGCGCTGCAGCACGGCGGCCCGGCTGGGGGGTAGCTTAGCCTTCCCTTTCTCCTGCGTGTTCTTTTCGGGGGTGAGCCCCTCGAACAGGTCATACCCAAAGTACCGCGCTTCCTTGCCGGCAGCCTGGACTTGGCGGATCATCGCCTCGGCGCGGTCGCCAGCGTAGACGCCGACCTCGACCAGATGGACGGTATTCCCTTGGACGGACTTAATCGCCTTGGCCAGCTCGGTACTGACGCAGTCGTATCTGCTTCGCATTGAGAGGACTCCTGTGTTTGTTGGCGGCGGTGTGCTTCTTCCTCCGCCCGCCCTTGTACTCGACCACCTCGCCGTCATCGCCGTCGACCTCGACCACGCTTCGGCACGCAAAGCAGATCAGAAACGCCGGGTACCCGTCCGGCAGGCCCTTGTGGGTCAGCAGCTTCAGCTCCTTCGAGCAGTCGGGGCAGAGCCCCTCGTCCGCGTCCCTCAGGGTGTACATGGCGTCCCTCCCGGCGCCCTACTTCTTCTTCCTGATGTAGCCGGACGTGTCCGGCGGTGGGGGCAGCGGCGCCAGCTGCAATTCCCGCTTCAGGGTCCGGTAGTCCTCCTCGATGTCGGCCAAGCCGAGGAACGGCGTGACCGACACGATCGGGATGTCGAGGGCCTCACGGATGTACCGCCGGGTCACGGCCGCCTCGGCCTGGTACTCGTGGTACACGTCCCGCGGCTTCATGCCGTGAAACCGCACGTGCTGGTCGTGCCCGTGGTGCTCGCCGTCGAGCGAGGTCATATCGCAACCGACCAGGAAAATCGCCCGGGCCCCCATCTTGGCGGCCAGCGACATGGCCGTGTGATGGATACCGTGGGCCAAGTACAGCTTGTCGCCTTCAAAGCCGGTGATCTGGTGCCGCCCGGGGTCGGTTTCGAAAACGTAGTACCGCGGGTCGTCGAGCGAGAGGTCGGCCATGGGCGGCTTCCTCTTGACGATCCACTGCGTCGGGGTCGGCCTCCCGATCGACTCGTACTCCTGCACCAGCTCGGGGTGGACGGTGATCGAGTACGTCATCGGCCCGTACTTGTGCGCCTGGTTCAGGCCGATCGTCGTCCGCCCGGCTAGGGCCGCCAGTGGGAACACCCGCATGCTGGCGCCGGTGCCGACAACCCAGACGTCCTCGCCGCGGTGACGGCCGTACAAACCTTTAATTCTCATCCAAGCCTCCCCGCCGTCGGAATCCTAACGACACGCACCCAGAGAACACGTCGGACCGCCCGTAAGCGAGTTTGTACGACGGCAAGGCAGCCTGGAGGAACCCGCGCCACCAGTCCGCCGCCTCGATCGTCAAGTGGACGTTGTCGCCGTTCGGAAACGCTTTCATGGCGGGCCGGGTGGCGACCACCAAGAACACCCGCTCCGCCTTCGAGCCCTCCAAGTCGACCGCGAGCCGCCGGAGTTGGGCGACCGTCAGGTGCTCCAGGACGTCCGCACTGAACACCAGGGCGTAGGGGGAGGAACGCCCCTTCCACGGGTCAGCCGAGAACCGCGGAACGTACGGGTCGTACGCGGTCACGACCCCCGCCGGCAAACCCAAGGTGGACAGGCCTCCGTTCGGGCCGCACCCGAAGTCGAGGACCGAGGGCAGACCCTCGAGTGGGCGTCCGAGGAACTCGGCCAACTCTCCGAGGTAGGCCTTGTAGGTCTCGCCGGAAAACTTGCCGGCCGCGTGCATGTCGGCGTACCACCCAGGTAGTAGGGCGGACCGCTTCGGGTTGTCGGCAGACTGCATCACCGCATCACCTTGGCCTTGCGGCCGTGGTGCCCCTTGAAGTGCTGGATAAACGGGCCGACCGGGCTGTACGGGACCACCTCCGCGTTGTGGCCCACCTTGTCGGCGACGTCGACGGCCGCGACGCCCGGCTTCAGCTGGAGCACCCGCTCGAACATGGCGCTGTCGTCCCACCGAGGGTGCCGGCGGTACTCCTGGGAGGCGTAGAGGCCGATGAGACACTCGATCGCCTCCCGACCGGGGCTGCCGCGGTAACCGACAATGCCGGTCTCGGCGATCGGCCGGGTGCTGCGGAAGTAGAAAATGGAGGCGCCTCGAAACCACCGGCCAACCTCGGCCTCGGCGACCCGCTTGCTGAAGGCGCAGTCGCAGTCGACCCACACGATCGTGTCGGCCTCGCGCGTCAGGGCCTCGCGGAGCGAGACGACCTTGCGGAACCACCGGCTGGCGTTACGGTTAAACCACTGGCCCGGGCACCCGGGCTTGTGTCGCTTCGACTTCGACGGCAGGAGGACCCCCGGGACGCACCGACACCCCGGACTGGTGCCACCCATCTCGACCGGGATGTACGCCCGGTTGGCCGAGAGCCACTCCTTGAGGAACCGGCTCTGGTCCAGGTCGAACTGGAGCAGCCTCGGGTGCTGCGGCAGCGCGATGTCGCCCTCGGTGCAGACGAGCAGCCGCCCGTCGCTGCCCGAGTTCAGGAAGCTGTTCACCATCCGCTCCCCGGTGGCCTTCCACATGTCCCGGGCGAAGCTGGTGACCCAAAGGATGCTCATGGCGCGCCCTCCAAGTGGCGTCGGTGGTGCTTAGAACAGCGGGAGCAGGTCGGCGTAGGACGGGTGCAGGCCGTTCGTGGGGCGCCAGTCCTCCTTCACGCCCCACTTGCCCAGGGCCGCCGCGAAGTCGGCCTTGTCGATGTACCCGTTCCGGATGGCCTCCTTCAACTCCTCCCGCCACAGCCCCGCTTGGGGGTGCTTGGGGTAGTACCAAGGCTGCTGGTCTTCCTTGGTGTAGTGCAGGAGACGGGTGTTGCCGGGCTCGTAGACGTTGAGGTGGTTCCACCGCGTCGGCAACCTGGCCGGCGGCACGGCCAGCCACGTCCCGTGCATGAAGTCGGCGTACTGCTTCTTAGTCCAGCCACGGGCCCGGGCCAGGAGCTGGTCGATGCGGAAGCCCCACGCCGACGCGTCCCTGCCGGCCTTCTCGCAGTCGATCCACATGACCGAGGTCTGAGGCCACGGCGTGGCCGAGAACTTATCCGGCTGGTAGCTGCAGCGGACGGTCGCGGCCGTCGGGTCGCTGCAGAGCTCGGCAAGCTCGGCGATGTCGTGGAGGACGAGCTGGTCGGCGTCGAGGTAGATCGCGGTCCCTTCCCATTCTGTCGCCCGCGGGATCATCCACCGGCGGAAGCTGAACCCGGTGCCGACCGGAATGCCGCCGGTCGGGTACTCCCATGCCGAGCCGACCATGGGGACGAGCTCGACCGGGACGGACGCCCGCCGGACGATCGAGTACTCAAGAACCTTTTGAGCTATGAGCGTCTTGCTCTCCGTGCCTATGTAGATTCTCACCGACTTTCCTCCTGTATGCCGAGCGTTTACACTCGCGGCATCGATTATTGACGTATAGCGGCGGTCGACTCGGAGCCGGGGAAAACAGCGTTATGTCGAGATAATCCCCATGTCCGCTGCACCAAGCCACCCCTTCGGGGGCCTTGGAGTTACGGTTAAAAGGCCGACGTCTCGAGTTCTCTCCAAGCTCGAGTATTCTTATGTTGTCTAGAGAGTACGGCCCGTCGTTGTCAATGCGATCTACGGAGGGGCGCTTTCCTGGGTTCCCCTTCCACCAGACCGCTATGGCCTTCTCGCACCACCGCACGAACTCCCACCGGGTCATGCGAAGTTCGACTTCGGCGTAATCGGCATCGTGCTTTAGCCTCCCTAGTATGTTGGACCAGGCCACTATGGCCCACCCTTTAGGCGTTTTTCGGTAGTTCCGTTGGTACTCGGCGCTCGCCACGGCTTAGCCCTCGATGTTGGATGAGCGTATTCATCCTATCGAACCAAACCGGCTTTCAGCTCCTTGAAGAGAAAAGGGGCTCGATCGTGAGTTTGTACTTGGCCGCCAGCCGGTCCATCTCCTTGAACTGGGCGTCGTAGGTGAGGCGGCCGTTCGCCAGCTTGTCCCCGACGTCGAACCCGGGGGCGTACCGGTCGCCGCCGTCGACGCCCGCGGTGTAGATCTTCTTGATACCGGCGCCGGCCAGCAAGGCCACGGCGGCCACGGCGCTGAAGTACCGGACGTGAGCGTTCGGCAGCGTGGTGTTAACCTTGCGGGCCTGAGAGCTGTTGTAGGAGCCGAGCCGACCCTCGTGCTCAAACCACTCGAGGTAGAAGTCCTCGGCCATCCTCTCTTGGAGGGTCAACGGGCCGGGCCGGAACTTGGCGTGCGGCACCCAAGGCATCACGAGCGCCCGAGCCTGGCTCAGAACTGCCTCGCGAGAGGCGCGGAACGCCTCCCAGTCTGTGAAATGGGCGATATCGCACGGGCACTTCTGGATGACGTGGTTCAGGCCGAGGGTTTGGAAGCGCGTCCGAAATTCCCGGCTTTCGGCCATCCAGTCGGCGAACGTCGGGCCCTTGCCGAGGATGACCCAGTCGCCGGGCTGTACAAACTTTCTGTAGCTGACGATCAAGGGTCACCTATTGTTGCGGGGCGCCGCCTTGGCCGAACTGCTGCTGCAGGACCATCTGCCGCCCCTGCGACGAGGCGCTGCGGCGCATCTTGTCCATCTGCTCCTTGACCAGCCCGTGCAGGGTCTCGTCCTGCTCCTCGAGCTGCCGCAGGGCGGTGAACCGCTGGGAGTCGGTCATCTGCATGAACTCCTGGGCCTTGATCTGGGCCTGCTGGAGCATTTCGGCCGGCGTCTTGGGCATGTTCGACGGGGTGATCGCCGCGCCTTGCATCCCTTGGGCGGCCGCGGCGGCGGGGTCTTGCGGGCCGGCCGCCCCTCCGGCCCCAGCCTGCTGCGGGCCTCCGGCGATGGCCGCCTGCGGCGGCACCGCTAGCTGCTCCATCGAGGCGGCCTGCTGCATCTCCTTCTGGACCTTGGCTTGCATCTCCTGCCTGTCGCGCTGCTCGTCGAGGATCTTCTTCTGCTGGTCGCGGGGCTCCAGGCCGAGCGGCTTGAGGCCGTCCGTCTCACTGACCTTGCCGCCCATCATGAGCTGCATGCGGGCCGTCTGGTCCTGGATGTCGTCCACGTAGGTCGGCTTGGATAGGCAGACGTAGAGTGGCTCCCACGCCCGGACCGCGGCGATCCAGTCGTACGTCTCCTGCAGGAAGCGGTTGAGGCCGACGACCAGGTAGGCCCAGTTCCCCTCGAACACGCGGAGGGTGAGCTTGGCCGTCTCGGCGGCCAGCGTGCCTTTGAAGAACTCGGCCGGCACCCCGATGTCGTTCAGCAGGGTCGCCAGGGCCTGGTCGATCATCTCGGTCGGGGCGAGGTTCTTGGCGTCGCCGCCGATCGTCTGAGCCTGCACCGGGCTGGCGATCGTGTACCACTCGGTCGGGTTGAAGCGGCGGTCGCGGAGCATCTTCCGGACCTTACCCATGAACCCGCCGAGGTTCGTATTGAACAACGGGTCGCCGTCCGTGCCGTTGCCTCCCGACCGCGGGGCCGGGGAGATGATGCGCAGGGGAGTCACCGAGTCCTTGGCGATCGCCTCGTTGGCGTACTTGAGGATCTGCAGGTACCGGGCTTGTTCGAAGTTCGCCAGCACGGGGCTGATGCCCCACCCGCCCGTGTTGAACCCGGCGAGCGGGTCTTCGTAGAGGTGGAACAGGGCCTTCGGGGCGAATTCGAGGTCCTCGTTGTCGCGGACGCACTCGATGATCTCCCAATTCGCCCGCTCGAGGTGGGACAGGCGCCCCTCCCGGATCGACCGCCGGTAGTGCTCGGGGATCTTCCACGAGTAGCGGCGGTGGTCGGTCGTCTCCTCGTAGTCGATGTGGATCTCATTCGGCGGCCAGAACTTGATGCTGATGGCCTCGTCGTCCAGCGACCGGCGGTCGTCCCGGATCCACGGGCCGCGGTAGCCGCACTGGGACCCGTCCACGTTCTTGCTGACGCAGGTCGCGTGGAACTCGTAGTTCTGCCACTTGAAGTTGAAGTTCTTGCCGCGGTAGACCGTGGCCAGGGGGTGGGAGGCGTGGCAGTGGGGGCAGATGAGGTACCGGCGGAACGGCATCACCACGGAGGTAAACACGTTGCCGTAGGTCATGAAGTTCATCCCGACCCGGTTCAGGGTCTGGCTGATCTTCAGGACGTCGTTAAAGAACTTGAGCGCCTTATCCCGCTCCTCCTGCCCGGTGTCGGCGTCGCCGATCTGGAGACCGTTGTTCGCGAAGTAGGAGACTACCCGACGCAACGCCGCCCGGTACGTGCCGTTGCGACTGACGACGTGCTGGACCCAGAGGTTCGCCATCGTGATCGTGGTGGCCACGATCGGCGAGGTCCGCATGAACGGATCCGGAAAGGGCTCCCCGGTAGGCGGCGCCGTCCATGGCATCTGGTTGATCATCGTTCGCCTTTACTTGCGTCCGGTGGGGGCACGGGTGCTCGGGTCTTCTGGCCGCGGCTCCCGTTCCCCGCGGGCGGCCGCGACGTCCTCCTCCGTCATCGGAAACAGGTTACCCTGCGGCGGCGTCTCCTGCGAGATCACCCCCTTCTTCTCCATCATCTCTTCCTCGGGCATGGCCGGGCTCCGGTAATAGCTGGACGATGCAAACCGTTTGCGTGTCCAGGTCGAAAAGGATCCCGCACGCCACCACCCAGTATTCCTGACCATCGTACCGCATCCGCTGGGGATTTTCACCAGTGGGAAAGTAAACGCCGGTGTCGCCGCGGGTCGCGGCGAGGACGGCGTACCCGTCCTTGACGACGACATTCCGGTAGCCCGTGCTCAAGACTCCGAAGCCAGGTAAAAAAAACTCGGCGGTACAAGGGGCGGGAGCAGAGCCGTACTCGACGGCCTCGATGCGTGCGGTCGGACGGCCGACCGGAACCGGGGGCAGGTTCTCGACCGGCCGGGGGGCCGGGGGTGTCTGCGCCTTTGCGACGCCCAACGGGGGCGGCGGCATAGGCGCAGGGGGCGGGGAGAACACCCGCTCCGGTGAAGGAACTCCGAACTCGATCACTTCCGGCTTGTACGATTGGGCGGCCACCTTGGGCTCGCGAACGGGGGAGAAGCCCCCTCCGGGGGCCCCCTGGTAGACAAACTTTTCCGCTTCCGGCAGGTCGTCCGTCGTGTCGGGGATTTCGTAATCCATGCGTTGCCTCGAAAGGGGAGGGAGGCGATAGCCTACGCTGCCGCCCCCCGGTTTACAGCTTACTGTACGAACTCACACTCCGGTGAACTCGTGCGCCCACCTCGAATCCAGAGACTTCAGGTCGAACCCCACCGACGCGGTCGAGCCGGACAGTGCCGACCCGTCCCGACTGTGGACGACTTGAGTCACCGGCTGACCCCTGCGGGACATCATGTGGCGGATGTCCTCGACGACCTGCACGGCCGACTTGGCACCTTCGGGACAGAACTCGATCGGCCGCAGGACGCGGCCGTTGTGGTGGATCTCCGAGGCCTGCACGACGTCACGGAGGAGCCAGGCGGCCTGGGCCTCGCCGATGACGTTGAGCAGGCCGTTCCAGCCGGGGTACATCCGCCGCGGAGCGAAGTCGGCCAGGGCAGCCCCCTTGTCGAACCGGGTGCCGACCTTCAGAGAAGGACGGAGCACGGCGCACGGGGGGAGCATGACCGCCTCGTCCGGGAACGCCTCTTGGTCGTCCGTCGAGGCTAGGGGGGTTCCCCCCGAGCCGCCGAAGCCGATGCCGATGCCGTCCACCTCGGGGTAGACGACCGACACGACCCCGCCCGGCGCCCTCAGCGACGGCAGGACCGGCCCCCGGTAATCCGGGTGGAGGACCTGCAAGGCCGCCGACCGGGCGGCCGGGGTGTCCTCGACCAGCGGAACACTGCTCTTGTCGAAGGAAGCCCAGAACCGGGGGAGGTCGAAGCGGCCGCGCAGCAAACTGCCGTCCCGCATCGACCGCTCCGCGGTGAGCTCCATCTGCAAGGCCAGCTCTACGGCGTCGGGACGGTCCCAAGACATGATCTTGCCGGCCGCCCCACGCTCGACCGGGACGTAGCGCATGTCGTACGCGAACGCGTTGCGGGCGGGACCGCCGAGCAGAGCCTGACCCTCGCCTTGGTAGCCGGCTCGGTAGCCGGCTAGGACGATGGACACGATGTCCCGCTTCTTGCTCTTCTGACCGGACGGGACCCAGGCCCGACGGATCGTAAAGTACAGGTTCGAACCGACGGCCGACATCCCGGGGATGCCGATGCCGCCCTTGTCGCCAGGTTGAACCGCGAGGCTCACCACGTTGGCCAAATATCGTCGGACCTCGGAGCTCCGCTTGTGGATGATCCGCTCGTACCGGGCGGAACGCGGCGACAGGGGGCCTTGGACTTGGCTGACCGGCGGAACCACTTCAACGGTTGCGGCGGCTTCGGACGTTGCGGCTTGCATGGGAACTCCACCTAAAAAGGTGTAAGGGAATGAAAAAGGCCGCCACTCGGCGGCCTACGGTTTGGGCTTGGGGCCCGGCTTTCTCAGCTCGACCAGCCTCCGGTACTCGGAGAGCTGGAACTCTTCCTTCGGGAGTCCGCCGTCCTGCTTGTAAAAGACAGTGACGACCTCGCCCTTGACCTGCGTGCGCTGGATGTCGCGCCCGCGGATGGACCGTTGCATGACCTGACCTCGACTACCGACAGTCGTACCCAGTTACGAAAAAAGGGGGCCGAAGCCCCCGAACACGCCGTCACATGACGCACCCCTCTCGTTAAGAGACTTAGCACTAGCGCTAGGTGTCTAGATGATTATGACGCGATAACCCCCCAAATCAAGATTGGGGGAGGTCGGACGGCTCCTCGTCGACCTCGGCGTCCAGCCGCCCGAACGGGTCGATGTCGACCTGGGTGGACTCGTCGAACAGGGGGAAGCGCTCCTTGGCCGGGGAGACGAGGTACTTGAACTCACCGCGGGTGACGCCCCACGCCTCGCCCCGGAAGATGAACGACCGAGCCCCGCGCTGCTTCCGCACCTCGGCCAGCGCCTGGATGACCTCGGGGACCGACCCGACCTGGATGACCCGCGGCTCCATCCGGTCCTGGATCACGACGACGTGGAAGCGGTGGTCGGCGATCTGCCGCTCGAGTTCCGCCGCCCGCTCGTAGGACCGCATCAGCTCGGCCAGCGTCCCCAGCGCCTCCTTGGACATGGAGGCCTGGTCGGACGGCTTCTCCGGCACGGCGGCCGGGGTCGCCTCGGTCGGGGCAGACTTGTCGTCGGTGATCTGCGCCAAGCGCGGGGCTCCGAGGCGGAGGGCGGAAGTGCTCATAACCAGTCCTTTGGTTTTTTATCTCAGGTCGAGGAAGAGCCGCTTGGCGGCGGCCACCACGGCTGGGTCGAGGGGGAGGGAGACCAGCCGCGGCGGCGACTCCCGGTTGAAGGCGAACCGGCACTTGTTGCCGGTCACCCCGTAGGCGGTCACGTAGATGTGCCCACGGGTGCCGACCTTGCCGAGCGGGTCGGGGATCACCAAGGTGCCCTTCTCGACCTGGTAGAGCTCGCGCTTGGGCGTCGAGGACCAGGCGAGCTCGTCGAGGAACTTGGAGAGGTCGGGCCACTGGTCCGACCGGGCGAGCCAGAGGTTGCCGCCGAGGGGGTCGACGCCCTCGAACAGGGTCGACCCGAAGGGGGCTAAAAAAATGGCCTTTTGCAAGGCCGGGTCGCCCTTCTGCTCGATGTACGCGGACACCGGATCGAAATCCAGGCGTCCGCGCGTCAGCAGGGGGGCGACCGTGAAGTAGTGGAAGTAGGGCTGCATGTCGACTAGGGTCTTGTCCATCCGCGCCTGCGGCACGGCTTGGCTGTCCCTGACGGCCGAATCGGCGACCCCGACGACTGCGCCTTCCTCACTCATAATTCCTCCAGATGCACTCGACCATGGTCTTCTTGACCTTGGACTTCTGGCCCTTGTTGTCGATCTTCCGCTCCTTGCGGTCCCAACCGACCCGGTCAAGGTACTTATCGTACAACGCCCCGCGGTAACCGGAGATCATAATTTTTCCGCGGAACCGGGGGCCGGTGACGAACTGCAGCGTCTGCTCGTGGCAGGCCTCGTCCGCCTCGCAGTGGTAGACCTCGCCCGTCGTGCGCCCCGCCTCGGGGTCCACGATGTACGGGAAGTCCAGGTAGAAGAGGGTGTCGGCGCTGTCCTCGCGCTTCAGGACGTCGAGGGCCGGGGCGGCCTCGATGACCACCCGGTCGAGCCGCGCCGTCACCTCGGCCATGCCCTCGATCGACGCCATCCAGGCGCTGACCTCGGCGTTCCGGCCCCGCCGGACCCGGGTCTTGGTGAGGGGGGTGAACTCCTCCATGCGGCCCGACATCGACTGCCGGTTCCACACGAAGAAGTCGTAGGCCGCCTCGACCGACGGCTCGGCCGGGCGGTAGTCCTCCGGGCGGGCCGCCTCGAACGCCCGCCGCATCCTCTCCCGCGAGGCCTCGAACTCGGCCCGGGAAAATGGAGTCGACTCCAACTTCTGCTGCAGCTGGTACCTCAGCCCCTCGCGCTGGAGCACCCGGTAGAAGTTGACGAGGTAGCCGTGGATGTCGTTGACGACCTCCGAGACGCCCTCGTGCGGCCAGTTCCAGAACTCGTTCAGCCCGCCGGCGCACAGGATCACCCGGTGGCGGTAGGAGGCCGGCGGCGGGGCCAGGGACCGGATCCACCCCTGCAGGTAGTACTTCCCTCCCCACCACTTGAGCGGGGGCTTAATAGTTGTCGCCATAGTACTCCTTGGGCACCGAGACGGGGGGCGTCGGCTCGGCCGGGCCGGCGGTCGCCTCGAGGAACTGCCGGTACTGCTCGAACAGGAGGTGGGTCACGAAGCAGTCGTGGCCGGCCCCGTGGGCGTGCGTCATGTCGAGGGCGTGCTTCTCGGTCAGGCCGTACTTGGGGACGCAGTGCCGGTCGAGGGAGAAGAACACCCCCTTGGCCCGGGTCGCCCCCACCCGCTTCGACCACGAGTACACCGAGTCGGCCGGGTCGGGCAGGATGTTGAGCTGGCACGCCTTCTCCATGGCCCCGGTGTCCCACACCGAGTTCGGTCCGAAGGTCATCGTGTCGTCGAGGTACAGGTTCCAGTGGTGCTGGAGCCGGGGGATGTCGAAGTTGATGCCGTTGTGGAGGACGAAGGCGTCCCCCTTCCGCTCGAAGTCGCGGAACATGTCCAGGTAGAGGCGGAGGGCCGTCTTCGGGTCGACCCCCCGCTCCTGCAGGAAGTGGTACCGCATCGGGCAGTTGGTGCCCTTCTCCTCCATCGACCGGCGCGTGTACTCCATCTTGTCCCGGAGCCACGCCGGGTCGACCAGGCCACTGTCGGGCCAGTTGAGGTAGGTGTCGGTGTGGCTGACGATCTTCCCGCCCTCGACGGCCACGTGGCCGATGCTGAGGATCAGGTCCTTGTTGATCTCGAACCCGGACGTCTCCAGGTCGACCACGACGTAGTTCTTCGGCATGGGGAGTGCCCTCGCCTCCCAGTGCCGCATGATGCCGACGAGGTTGTCCCGTTCGCGGTTGAACCGGACCTCCTCGGGCGTGGGGAACGGCGTCACTTGTCACCCCCCGGAGGCACGGCCGCCTCGTTCATGCGGCCCACGGCCGCGATCAGCTGCTCCATGCCGCCGATCTGGGGCGAGCCCTCGAAGATCACCTCCCGCGAGGAGGTGAAGTAGGAGCACAGCAGCGCGTGCCCGACGCGGGCCAGGAACGCCGTCCGGGCCTCGAACGGCAGGTCAAACCAGCCGGCCTTGGCGAACGCGTCGCGGGCGGTCTCGGTGTCGGCCTCGGCCGCGTAGCCGATGAACCGGGCCAGCGAGGCGGCCACCTCGACCATCTGCCGGTCCGAGACCCCCAGCCGTCCGCGGAACAGCTGGTCCCACTCGGGCGACATCTTGGCCCCGTCGAACTGGTCGCACACGCCGGTCAGGAGCGGCCGGACGAAGTAGGCGACGTCCCACTCGGGGCGGTACCACTTCCCGTTCGAGCCCTGCTCCCTGAGTAACATCTTCCCCACGGATCACCCCTTCCTAGTTGGTTTCTTCCAAGAACCGCAGCTCGATGCCGGACTCGGCCCTCGGCTGACAGTGTATGCAGTAGTCGTTGACGAACCTCGGGTCGGTGTCGAACCACCACTCCCGACCGCACCCCGTGCAGTACTTCGAGACGTAGGTCTCGCGGTGGACGGCGGCGGGGCACTCGCGGGTGCCGACGAAGCACTGGCTGCACGAGTGGGGGAACCCCTCCGGGCAGGCGAAGTCAATCCGCCGCCGCTTCTTGATCACCTCCCGGTTGTACTCCTCGAACGTCGACGGGCAATGGATGTGGTGGAACCCCGGGCCCCGGTCGGAGAGCTTCGGGTCGAGCAGGGCACAGAACCGCAACCCGACCAGCTCGTCCATGTCCTCCCGGTGGTAGGGGGGCTTGCGGGAGAACCCCAGCCGCGCCCCGACGACGGCGGCCTTGTCCGTCGTCCACCACTGGCGGATGTCACGCCCGGTCGGCGAGCCGGCCAGGACGGTGAAGAGGTAGGTCCACCCGAACCGCATCCGCCCCTTCTCAGCCTTCTTCCAGCTCTTGCGGCCGCCGGTGACCTGCACCGGCACCCACTCGAGGCCCCGCTGCGCCGTCCACGGCGGGACGGGCTCGCCGGCCTTCAGCCGTTCGAGGTTGCCGGCCAGCCGCCACGCCAGCTCCCGCCCGACATCCATGTCGAAGTCCCTTCCGAGCAGGTAGCGGAGGGAGTCCGCCAGGGCGTCCCGGGCGGCCCCCTTCAACTTGAGGGACTTGGCCAAGGTCGCGGCGAGGGACTGGAAGTTGTCGCCGCGGATCGGGCACCCGTAGAAGCGGAGCAGGGCGACCTCGGCCAGCTCCTTGCGCAGCTTCGAGACGCGGACGAGGGGGAACGCCGGGACCGGTGGCAGGGCTTGCGGTTCCGGCTCCTCGGGCTCCAGGTCATCCATCGACCACCTGCCCGCCGTCCGGGTCGGGGAGGCTGTAGGAGGCCAGCAGCTCGGCCTCGGTGTCGAACGACTCCACGAACCCCTCATCGCCGGAGACGACGCTGACGTACCGGCCCTCGGAGTCCTTCCACACGCTGACGACCGAGGCAACCGGACGCATCACGGACTGCAGCTCGGCTCCCCAGCGGGAGGACGCCGGTTCCGCCCCTTCCAGGAAGCTACCGGCGTCGCGGTAGGCGCTCGCCAGCCGCCCCATGTCGCCGCCGAGGTTCCAGTACGCGAGCAGGGCCTCGAGCCCGAGCTGGAGCAGGCCGGCCTGGGCCGACCCCTCCGCCCCCTCGGGCAGGTCGAACACCGGCGCCGACTCGCGGTCCGGGAGACCCGGCCGGGCCTCGCGGAGAGTCCCCAGGATCCGCCCGCCGTGGCGGCCGAGCTCCAGGCGCACGCCCTCCCGGTGCGCGGTCATCATCTTGGATTGCACGTCACTTCCTCCGGTAGTTGTACCCGATCGGCGGCGGCAGCGGCATGGGTCCGCGGGTCGGCCCCTGGCTGTGCTTGCCCTGCGGGTTGTTGGCGTTGATCTGCACGCCGAAATCCCGGCCCACGTCGGCCACCCACCACCCCTGCTGGTGCATCAGCGCCCCGAGCATGACGTCCCCGCCCTTCCTCCGCAGCTCCTCGCAGGGCCAGTCGTGCTTGAGGAACAGGCCAGACTGGACCGTCCACCACCCGCCCTGGAAGAACGGGATCGACGCGTCCGGGCGGACCGGCTTCCCGAGGTACCACGGCTGGTCCTCGATCCACTGCGACTGCCCGCCCTGCAGTCGCATGTGCCACCGCTGGCCGATCATGTCGTACCGCAGCATGAGGTCCTCGACCTTGCCGAGCCACCCGACGGGGTCGGGGTGCGAGATGTAGCTATCATCGTCGAACCACATGAAGTACCGCAGCAGCTTGCCGCTCCGGACCAGCTCCCGCATGGCTGGGTACTTCTGGCGCTCGGGTCCGGAGAGGTTGAGCGCGTCCGGCGGCAGGTCGAACTTCGACAGGACCGAGAGCGTCCGGCTCGACACGCCGTTGCCGAGGATGCGCAGGTCGGCCACGCCCCTCAAGGGCATCAGGGGGGCGAGGCACCGCTCCGCCAGGTCCGGGTAGTCGCCGTACAGCAGCACCGCAATCGTCGTTTGCATGGGGGCCTCACTTGGGGCGTTGGACTCGGGTCCGGGGCGGGAGGGTGGCGGCCGGGG
>JACCDR012088590.1_pt1 | contig 30916 bp, 44 predicted proteins | sample 7446431 | NCBI WGS metagenome assembly JACCDR01 (sample SAMN15323443, study PRJNA562643) | freshwater metagenome | isolation source: river surface water | place: USA:Blue River Watershed | collected 2017-08-17
CCGCCGCGTGTAGCGCGCCAGGTTTTTCGAACCCGGTAACGATCTTGGGGGTGGCCGTGCTCCCCACCGTCGTCGTCTTCACGGCCCTCTGGGTGCTGTGCAGCTTCAAAGGCCTGCATTCACTCGCGTCGATCTTCGCCCTCCTCGCCGGGGTGGCCATCGGGAGCGCCGAGACGGCGGAGCACCGCAGGACCAACCGGCGGCGCTGGTAACTAGACCCTTAACGAGGAGCCGCTATGGCGTCGTCCGCGCACGGCACCCTGGTCGCCGACGAGGTGACAACGGTAACGATCGAAACAGACCATCGCGGATTCGCGGTCGTCAATCGCTCACTGGAAGGCGAGATCTGGGTCCGCTTCGACGGCGAGGACCCGGAGGAGGAGGGCGACGACTCGTACGTGTGCCTGGGCGTGCGCCACTTCCCCGGCGTCAAGGGCGCCGCACTGGAAATCTCGCTGCTGTCCACGGCGGCGCTGAAGTTCTCGGTGGAGGCCGCGCCGTGAGTGACTTCCACCAGCTACCCGGCGGCGGCGGCGGGGGCGGCGCCGTCGAGTCGGTCGACGGGCAGATCGGCGTGGTCGACCTGAGCGACACCTACGTAGCCCAGAACGCCCTGGGCGCCCCGGACGGCGTGGCGACCCTGGACGAGGACGGGGTGCTCGCCGCCGACCAGACGCCGGAATGGGTCTACCTGGCGATCCGGGAGCGCACGTATGGATTCGGGTCGGTAGTCGACGCCATCGCCAACGGGGTCACCGAGGAGATCATGGTCAGCCTCGCCCCCGGCTACCGGCTCTACACCATCCAGACGCCCAGCGGCCCGGCCCGCGTACGCCTCTACACGACCGCCGCCGCCCGCACGGCCGACCTGGCCCGGCCGATCGGGACGGACCCGGACCCGGACGCCGGGGTCATCCTCGATTACGTCACCGAGGACGACGACACGCATTCGCTGTCGCCCCTCGTGGACGGCGTGCTCCTGGAAGCCGAGCTTTCCACCAGCATCCCGGCGGCGATTACGAACCTCGGGGCCACCGAGGCCATCAGCGTCGGATTCACCTACCTGCCCACCGAGCCCTACCAGTCGGGGGACTGACCGATGCCGTACACGGCCTACACCGTCCCGGCCTCGGCGTCCCCGGCCGCCGGCCTCGTGACCGCGATCGAGACGGCGCTAGCCGCCCACGCCTCGTGGTCCTTTGTCGAGGAAGTCACCCAGACCGATGTCCACCGCATCTGGAAGTGCAGCGGCGCCACCAACGTGGCCGGCATCGATTTCCATGTGGCGTTCGTCAAGCCGGCGACCGCGACAAGCCTGGGCGTCAAGGTGTTCGAGGGGTGGAACAGCGGGACCGACCGGATGCACCGGCCCGTCCCGTACAACAGCACCGCCCTGCCGGTCGCGGGCGACCTGACGACCGGCGCGACCGATCTGCTGCTTACGGATACGAGTACGGCCGGGCGGGCGCACGCCCCGACCCGGACGAGCCTGAGCACGAGTATCGACATCGTGGCGCACGTCTTCGTCACCAAGTCGCGCCTCGTCGTCGTCACCGCCGGCACGAACGCGCAGCTCGTCCTCGTGGCCGGCGCCTTCCCGGTTCAGGCGGCGATCACGGACGCCCGGTTCAAAAACATCATGCTGAGCCTCCAGCAGACACAGATGGGCTCATCGAGCCCGGGCGGAACGGGCAACGATACGGCGGGTTTCACCCGCAGCATGCCGGTGGGCGGGGGGAGTTGCTGGGGCGCCCTCGTCGCCCCGGCCTCGATGCTGCGGGAGGGCACCGTCACGTCGGCGACCTCCACCGCGGCGGACCCGGCTACCGGCCGGTTCCTCGCCTCCGAGGTCGCCTTGCTCGGCCCGATCTCGGGAAGCGCCCCGGCGCCGGGCTTCCGCAGCATTTGGCCCGACGCCGTTCTCATCGCGGGCAACGCCGCCACCGGCGGCGACACGGTACTCGGCCCGGCGGGGGTGGAGTACGTCATCCTGGGTCAGCCGTACCTGCTCGCCGGGCTGGGCAATGTCGCCCTGCCCAAGACGCTGGCGGACGTCTGATGGCCACGCTCACTGGTGCGCTCACCGGTGCCGCGCCGGCCGGAACGCTCATCCTGTCGCTGCGCGGCGGGCTCGTCCGCCGCCTCAGCGGCGGATTCCTGCTCGTATCCAGCGGCGGGCATGTTATGACGACCGGCCAGATCTGGCCCCGATCCTCGGCGTAAGAGAGGGGACTCGCAGTGACGGCAGCATCGGTGTCGGTGGCGTCCTTGGTGTCCAGCAGCGCGAACTTCATCGCCCGCGTGAAGCCCGGCATGTCCGATCTGATCAAGGCGACCGGCGCGGTGGTGCAGACCGCCGACACCGGGCAGATCAACTGGGCCGCCACGTTCACCCCGGCGACCAATACGACGGGCGGCTACGAGATCTTCCGCCTCGATGACACCCTCCAGGCAACGGTGCCGGTGTTCATCAAGGTCGAGTACGGCTGGGGCGCGTCCACGTCCAACCCGCAGGTGTGGGTAACGGTCGGATCAGCCACCGACGGCGCGGGCACCATCACCGGTATCAAGACCACCCGGATCTCGCTGTTCTGGACCGCCGCCGACGTATGGGGATCCAACACCGCCCACATGTGCTACGCCACCGGGGCGGCGGCGGACGCCGCGCTTGCCTGGGGCGGCTGGTGGGGCAGCACCGCCTACTCCAACACCGGCGGCGGGCTGGCCTCGGGCGGCGGAATGTTCCTCGTGGAGCGCAGCCGGGACTTCGACGGCACGCCCAACGGCGATGGCGTCCTCCTCGTGGCCTGGACGTGGGGTTCGTCGGCGACGACGCGCTACTACAGTTGCCCACGCTTCTACGTCACCGGGCTGCCCAACATCGCCGCCCAGACCAGCGGCGTACCCACCATCAGCTCCGGTGGGGCGCTGACCGGCGCGACCGGGATCGTCGGCTCCGACACCTACGTGTGGCCGGTGTTCACCGGGCATTACCAGTTCTCCATCGGCGGGCCGTCGAAATACCTCGTCGGCTACTTCAGCGGCGACATTCCGGCCGGTACACAGGTGCCGCTGACCCTCTACGGCGCCTCGCACACGTTCCTGATGGGCGGCGTCGGCATGCCCGGCGTCGGCCTGCGGATCTCGTAAACAGGGGGCTCTAGGTGGCATACCTCAGTCCGCGCGTCGTCGCCCAGGGCGCGCACGACCGGCCGGACATCCACTGGACCCGGACGTACGCGTACTCCGATGGCGCATCGGCATTGACGCCGCCGCCGAGCGCGCCGACTACCGGGCAACTCTGGCCCAGGGGAGACGGGTAGCCCCCGGGAGACGGGATAGCCCGCGCCCCGTACACCTCGAACAGCTAAGGAATCACCGGTGAGCCACGACATCGATGACGTTTGTGAGATCCAGGCCGACCAGGATGGGCGGATCTTCGCCGTCTGCGGCTGGTGCTCCTGGGAGGCCGTCGTACCCCAGGGCGTCACACTGGCCGCGCTGCGCGGCCGCTTCGACGCGCACGCCATCGAAGACCACGCCGACGACGACGCGATGGAAGAGGCGGTGATGATCAGTGGGTAAGCGGGGGCCGCAGCCCAAGCCGACGAACCTGCGCCTACTGCACGGCGACCGCAAGGACCGGATCAACACCGACGAGCCGCAGCCGCGCGCCGGGCTACCCGAGTGCCCTGACGGCGTGGACCCGCAGGTCCGCACGATCTGGGATTACACGCTAGGGGAGCTGGCCGCGATGCGGCTGGCCACGCCGGCGGACCGGGATTCGCTGCTGGCGTACTGCGAGGCGGTGGTGCTGCACCGCAAGGCATCCGCGCTCATCGCCAAGTCCTCGGTGCTGATCAAGGGGCTGCACGGCGGGCTGGTGCGCAACCCGGCGGTACAGGTCCAGCGGGACGCGGCGGCGGTCATGCGCGCCTTCGCCCAGGAGTTCGGCCTGTCCCCGGCCGCCCGCTCCCAGATCCGCATGGCCGCGCCGGGGGAGCGGGCGGCCGCCGGCCCGGCCCGCATCCTGTCCGGCTAGGTTGGCCCGCGCGGGCCGTTAGAAGTCCGTCGCCGTGGGGAAGCCGAAAGGGTGCCGGGCTGGAACGCCGCCACAGGCGTAAGTGGCGGATGACGGCCTCTCCGGGGGTCGGGACATGGGACGCACCGGTCCCGACCCCGGCACCTCCTAGCGGCCCCGTGCCCTGCGCCGCCGCTCGCGCAACTCATCGATGGTCTCCCCGATCTGATGGGTGTCCCAGCCGGTCAGCTCGGCGATTTTCAAGATGCTCAGCCCGCACTGCTCATGCAGGGCCAGCACCGCGCGGTCCTGCTGCGCCGCCGCGGCCTCGGCCAGCACCAGATAGTGCCGCGTGAGCCTCTTCGACTCATTGAAGGCCGCGAGCCAGTGGGAGTACCAGGCCGCCATTTAGTGCCTCCTACGGGAGCGCTCGACTCCGGTCGGGATCTCCGGGTGCGGGCGGGGCGGGCGGATCTCGTACAGCGCCCCGGCGCCCGCCCGGCAGGCGTGGCAGACCCGCTTGATGGCGTATTTGGACAGCGGCGCCCCGCACCGCTTACAGATCCGCTTCACCGGGCGGATCCTCCGCGAACACGCCGGACGCCACCAGGAGATCGTCGTGCGTCTGGCACACGTACAGGATCCGCCCGATATCCGTGAGCACGATCGGGCGGACCGGCGCCTCCGGGCACGGCCCGGCGAACGCCGGGTCGCCCTCACGGGTCAGCACCCGCCCCACCGCGCACACATTGATCTCGTCGCTCATCCGATCTCCCGAAAGTCGTAGCGGGTCTGGTCGGACGGGTGCTTCCCATTCATCTCGTCCACCCAACGGCGGGCATGCGCCTCCGTGGCGAAGGTGACGAAAGGAATGCTGGACACCAGCCCGGAGTACAGGCCCACGATCGTCGCCTGGTACTTCGGCGGCGGCCGGCGGGCGACCGCGAGCACCATCACCCCCGAGGCGATGGCGAGCAGGGGAACGAACCACTCCCAGAACCACGGCCAGTCGGAATGGCCCAGTGCTTCCACCGCGCTGCCGACGCTGAGGCACACCACGGTGTGCATCAGCACGGCCCAGAACAGCCGGTCGAAGCGCGGCGGCATCGGCGGCCTCAATCTTCCAACCGCCGCATCACGTACGTGCCTTCGCCCGGCGAGGTCAGCACCACCTCGCGGTGCGATTCCAGCAGCTTCATCGCCAGCGCGAGCGCGTAGACGGGGCTGCCGCCTGCGAACTGCTCCGCGTTCGGCTCGTTGATCGCTACCGTCCATCCCATCGCTGCGCCTCCGCTTCCTGCCTGCCCTCGCGGCGCTCCCGGCGCCGCGCCCTGCGCTTGATCGCCGCGAGCTGGCCGCGCTGCCAGTGGTAGAACCGCCGCCAGCCGGTCAGCGCATCCTGCTGCTCCCAGCCGATGATCGGTCGGGTCATTCTCATTGCGCCTCCCCGGCGATCGCGGCCATCCGGGCGGCCGGCACCAGCTCGCCGACCGTGGGGATGCGGGCCAGGAACGACTTCGCGTCGTCGGTTTCCATCGCGTCGGCGGCCAGCTCCTCCAACAGCGCGCACTCCCGCCGCTCGATCTCCGCCAGCGCGGCGAGCACCCGCCGCTGGATCTGCGCCTGGCCGTCATATCGGGCCTGGCCCTTCTGGCGGTTGACGGGGCAGCCGACCGGCTGGATCAGCACCAGCGCCTTGTCAGACTTGGTGCCCCACACGTCGTTGCCGAAATGCGCTCGCCAGATGTCATTGACCTCGCGGTTGCACTTGTCGCGGGCCTGCTCGACCAAATACTGCGCGTCCTCATACCGCTTGAACTCGGCGGCGAACCGCTCATCCAGCGCGGCATTCAGCTCCTCCAACAGCTCGGCCTCCCGCGACTTCACATCGGCGCGGAGGATCTTCATCCGCTGGCGGATCACCCGGCGCAGTTCAACCCGTTCGGTCTTGAGCAACGGTCCCGTCCCTCACTCGTCGTCGCTGTAGTACGCCGTCCCGTGCGGCTCGGTCGTGAACGCCTTGCAGTTCCCGCAGTAGCCGTGCCGCAGGTCGTACGGGTCGCTGGAGTCCTTACCGCACTGCGGGCAGCGGAACCGGCCGAGCACCGTGATGTGCCCGCACGTCAGCTCCGCGCACGAGCCGGCGGCTACGTAGCTCAGCGCGCCGGGGGCGTCGTCTTCGGTGTCGTCCATTGCGCACAAGTGTGCCAAGGAGCGGGGGAGGGCGGCGTGTATGGCGCGGTCCGTTCACCCGCCCGAGTGCCTACAGACATTTGACGGCGAGACATGCACCGAGCGGGGCGAGCACACCTGCCTGCCTCGCGTCAACCGGGTGCGGGCATTCTTCGCCGAGATCCTTTGCCACACGAAAGGCCGGTGGGCGCGCAAGCCCTTCCGCCTGGCCCACTTCCAGGACGCCGACATCATCACCCCGCTGTTCGGCACCGTCGCCTGGTCGGAGGAGTTCGACCGGTACGTGCGCCGCTACCGCATCGCCTGGATCGAGCTGGCCCGCAAGCAGGGCAAGTCGGAGCTGCTGGCCGGCATCGCCCTCTACCTGCTCGTCGCCGACGACGAGGAGGGGGCGGAGATCTACGGCGCGGCCTGCGACAAGGACCAGGCCCGCAAGGTCTTCGACGTGGCCAAGCGGATGGTGCAACTCTCGCCGACCCTTTCGGCCCGGCTGCGGATCTTCGAGCAGGCGAAGCGGATCGCGGACGTGCAGACGGCCAGCTACTACGAGGTCGTCGCCGCGGATGCGGCCGGTAACCTCGGGCACAATCCGCACGGCGTCGTCCTGGACGAGGTGATCACCCAGAAGGACGGCTCGCTGTGGAACGCGATGCGGACGGCGATGGGCGCCCGGGAGCAGCCGCTGATGGTCGCCGCCACGACGGCCGGGGATGACCCGCAGGGCTTCGCCAAGACTGAGCATGACGAGATGATCCGCATCGCGGATGATCCGCAGCGGGCCCGGCACGTCTACGTCTACTGCCGCAACACCCCGGCCGACGCCGACCCCTGGAACGAGGACAACTGGACCTTCGCCTCCCCGGCCCTGGGTGACTTCTTCTCCATCCAAGCGCTGCGCGATGAGGCGCAGGAGGCGCGCAACGACCCGTCGAAAGAGAACGCCTTCCGCCAGTTCCGCCTCAACCAGTGGGTCGCCCAAGCCTCGCGGTGGATGCCGATGCACCTGTGGGATGACTGCATCGGCGATCTGTGGATGCATCCGGAGTGGGGCCGGGCGCAGCTTGAAGGACGGCCCGCGTACGCCGGCTTCGACCTGGCGGCCAAGTTCGACCTGACCGCCTGGTGCCTGATGCTGCCGGCCGGCGAGGAGCCCGACGACCCGGTGGACGTGCTCTGGCGGTTCTGGCTCCCCGAGATCGGCCTCGACCGCCTGGACCAACTCCACGAGGGCAAGTTCACCCGCTGGGCGCAGCAAGGCTGGTTGACCGTCACCGAGGGCTCCGTCATCGACTACGACCGGGTAGTCGCGGATGTCACCGAGGACGCGAACCACTTCACCATCGCCGCCGCCGACTGCGACGAGTGGTCGATGTGGCCGATCATCAACCGGATCGCCGATGCCTGCGGCCTGGACGTAGAGGCCGGCGATGTGACGGCCTACCGCAACACCTACGACCGGCTATCTCCCGGCATGGACGACCTCATGGGTCTGGTACGGAACCGGCGACTGCGCCATCACGGCAACCCCGTCGCCCGGTTCTGCTTCGACTCCTGCGAGGTCCGCCATGCGCCGTACGACCCAAATCTTGTCCGCCCGGTCAAACCGGAGCGGCTGCGTGATCGCAAGCGCATTGATGCTGTACCGGCGGCGGCAATGGCGGTCAACTGTTGGCGGGCCCGCGCCGGTGCGCCCCGCTACACCTCGGCCTACGAAGACGCCCGCCTGATGGTGCTCTAGCGATCCCCCCGGACATCGGCCGCAGTTGCCAAAGCAAAAATGTGGAAGGAACCATCGTGCGTCTCACCAACCGGCTGGGCCTCGGCCTCGCGGTCGTCCTCGCCATCGTCCTCGGCGCGACGGCCGCGACCGCCGTCACCACGTACCGCATCGGCGGGCACACCGAGAAGCAGTACCTCGCCACGAACGACCAGCCGTTCATGGTCCCCGGGCCGAACACCTGGCAGACCGTACCGGCGACCATCATCAGCTTCGCCATCCCGGCCCGGCGGATCATCACCGCCCGGTATTCGGCGGAGTCGCAGTGCCAGGGCGCCGGCTGGTGCTCCGTTCGCGTGCTCTACAGCCACAACAACGGGCCGGCGACCGAGCTGGCCCCGCAGTCCGGCGCGGACTACGCCTTCGACAGCGACGGCGACACCTGGGATCAGCACGCCGTGGACCGCTCCTCGGCGCTGTACGTCCCGCCGGGCAGCATCCGCGTCTGGGTGCAGGCGATGCGCGTCGGCTCGTCCAGCTTCCGCCTGGACGACTACCACCTCACCGTCGGCGCCATCGCGCCGTAAACCCCTGGCGGTCGGGGCCGGGCCGGCCCGCGTAGCAGGCGTTCCGGACCGGCCCCGAGACACAACCTCTTGCCGGAGGTATTCCGACCCTAGCCAGGCACGGAGATCGATGTCATCCACCGCACGGGGGAATAGCGTGCCCTCGGCGGGACTCGAACCCGCACTGACGCGATTTTGAATCGCGTGCCTCTGCCGGTTGGGCTACGAGGGCATCCACCGGCACTGTTAGACCGGCCCCTCCCACCGCATGGGGAGGGGCCGGCTGGCCCAGCGCCGTCTTTCAAGGCATCGGCGCCTAGCCGCTCCCATGTGTCCAACGCATCGAACCATTGACGGGAGAGCGGCGAGCATAGCGCGCCGCCGGCTCCTCACGCGAGTCGGGCGATGGCGGCGGTGAGCAGTTCGCACATCGCCTCCCGGCCGACGTTCTCCCGCAGCCACATGTCCAGCGAGCCGAGATCGACCGCGCGTACACGAGTCGAGGTCTCCCGCACCTCCCGGTAGCCGGTGATCAGCCGGTCCAGCCGCTCGTTGATGCCGGCCCACGCCTGATCGAACTGCGCCAGCTCGGCCGGCGTCGGCTGCCGCATCGGTACCTCGCCCAACGTCCACTCCCTCGTTCGCGCGGCCCGTGAGGGCCGGGCCCCCGCCAACAGCCCCCACGGGCCGCGCTTCGCACCCCTACCCGCCAAGGTGCTCGGCTGCGGACCAACCCACCAAATCCAGGCCGCAGCTCCCGCCCGCCCCCTGCCGGGCGCCAGACGGGACCGAGCGCCGCACGGCAAGGCCGGGTTCTTGGGTCTTCGGCCCGGCCGCTTGGGCGATCGGAACGGGGGTCCGGAGCAACCGGCCGGGCCGAAGACGTTCACGCGTGCCCCCACCCACCCCAACTAACCCGAGGCGAACGCCCCGCCGGGCTGGGCCGCGCAAGCCGAAACACTACGTCCCGAAGGGTGCCCGTGGGCCTATACCGGTGGCCGATCCGCCGACACGTTCTAGTGAATCTGACCGACGGCCGGGCCTTCGACGCCCTCCTGGTGTCCAAGCGCGGCCCCCTGCTGGTGCTGGCCAACGCCACCCTGCTGGAGTCCGGCGCCGAGGCCGCCCACGTGGACGGGCACGTCTACATCGAGCGCCGCCACGTCGCCTTCATTCAAGACATCAACGGGGGTGGGTGACGCATGTGGCATTCGTGATTTCCAGCGGCCGGATCTCGGCCGTCCGGGCATTGTCCCCGGCCGAAGGGATGTGGCGGCCATCGCCGAGCATTCTGATCGGCACGGACGCCTGGCAGACCTACGAGCAGGTCTGGCGCTCGCAGCCGGCGCTGCGCACCGTCGTGTCCTTCATCGCCCGCAACATCGCCCAACTCGGCCTGGACGTCTACCGCCGCCGCTCGGCCACCGACCGGATCAAGGACGTTGACCATCCGCTGGCCAGGCTGCTGGAGGATCCCTTCCCGGGCTCCAAGTGGACGAAGTACCGGCTGATGCACTGGACGATCCATGAGCTGTGCATCTTCGATAACGCCTTCTGGATCAAGGCGAAGGTGGGGGACTCCCGGGCGCTGCTGCCGATCCCGCGCCGATTCATCCACCCGATCGGGGACGACGCGCTACAACCGGAGAAGTACCGGCTGTCCGGGGAGCGGGGATACACCGACCTGGACCCCGATCAGGTCGTGCACTTCCACGGGTACAACCCGGAGGACCCCCGCGTCGGCGTCCCCCCGATCGAGACGCTGCGGTCGATCCTGGCCGAGGAGTACGCGGCGACGATCTACCGGGCGCAGCTTTGGCGCAACGGCGCCCGGACCAACGGCTTCGTCGCCCGCCCCAAGGACGCCCCCCGCTGGTCGCCCGAAGCCCGCGACCGCTTCAAGGCGGACTGGAACGCCCAATACACCGGGGACGGGCCGCTGGCCGGCGGGACGCCGCTGCTTGAGGACGGCATGGAGTTCAGGCCGTCCGCCATCACGCCCAAGGACGCCCAATACGTCGAGTCGCGCAAGCTGACCCAGCGGGAAGTGGCGATCGCCTACCACATCGCCCCGGTCATGCTCGGCATCCTCGATGACGGCGCCACGATGAGCAACGTCACCCAGTTCCACAAGATGCTCTATCAGGACGGCCTCGGCCCCTGGCTGACCCAGCTCGGGCAGGACATCGAGCGGCAGCTCCTCGGCGACTTCGGCGATGACAACACCTACGTCGAGTTCAACCTCGCGGAGAAGCTACGCGGCTCGTTCGAGGAGCAGGCGGCGGCGATCTCCGCCTCGGTCGGCGGGCCCTGGATGACCCGCTCCGAGGCCCGCGCGATGTTCAACCTTCCGGAGCTGCCCGAGGCCGACGACCTGATCACCCCGCTCAACGTCGTAGCCGGCGGCCTGGCCTCCCCCCGCGATGGGGCGCCGGATGACCCGCAGAACGCGGAGAGCAATGGCAAGCCGCCCAAGCCGCGCGCCCCGAAGTTCGCCACCGGGCCGGGGCTGTGGACGAGCTACGAGTACACCGGGGGTCTGAAGTGAGGGTGAAGTCCTGCCCCGCGATCTACACCAAGACGCCGCACGCCGGGGGCCACGACCCGGGCGACGAGTCGTCCGGCATCTTCGAGGCCATCGTCTCGGTGTTCGGCAACGCCGACCGGGTCGGCGATGTCGTCATGCCGGGCGCCTTCCACGAATCGCTCAAGGCGTGGCAGGCATCCCCGGACGTGCTGCCGGTGCTGTGGTCGCACCGGGTGGATGACCCGATGTACAACATCGGCGCCGTCCTGGAGGCCGAGGAGGTCAGCGGCGATGACCCGCGCATCCCGGCGCACGGCTCGGATCACCTGAAGTCCCACGGCGGGCTGTGGGTCCGCGCCCAGCTCGATATCGGCCCGGACGCCTCGCCGATCGCCAAGCAGGCCCACCGCCTGCTGACCGCCCGCCGGGTCACCCAGTTCTCCTACGCCTACGACGTGGAGGACGAGGGCGAGACCGAGGACGGCTACAACGCCCTACGCAAGCTCTGGCTCCACGAGGTCTCGCCGACCCAGATCGGCTGCAACGACCTCACCGAGCTAGTCGGCGCCAAGCGCCGCCCCGCTGAGCCCGCCAATGAGCCCGCCGCTGAGCCCGCCAATGAGCCCGCCGAAGTGAAGCAGGTACCGCGAGGACTGAGCGCCGCCGACACGCGGCTGCGCATCGCCATCGCGGAGTTCCAGCACGCCAACGGCTACCACGCCGCCTGACACACGAAGGAACACCATGCGAAAGACTCTCCGCACCGCGATTCTGGAGCAGGTCACGGCGGCCAAGGGCATCGCCGAGTCTGCCGAGCGCGAGGACCGCGACCTCACCGACGTGGAACGCAGCACGATCGAGGAGCATCTGAAGAAGGCCGGCGACCTTCAGGAGCAGGGCACGCGCGAGGAGGCGCTGCGCAAGCAGATGTCCGACCTGACCGCCGGCCTGGCCCTGCACACCGACGCCGATGGCGCCGAGCGCTCGATGGGCATCCACGAGCCGAAGGCCGGGCCGGCGCAGACCAAGGCGAGCAAGGCCGGCCCGACCGTGGGCGAGCAGTTCATCGACTCCCCGGAGTTCAAGGCCCTGCTCGGCTCGGTGCCCGGCGGCCGGTTCGGCGAGAAGATGCGCGTGCAGTCCTCCCCGGTCGGCGTCAAGGCGCTGCTGACGGGCGCGAACCACGACACCTCCGCCGGCTCCCTGGTCCGCGCCGACTACCGCGGCCTGCTCGACCCCTTCTACGCCCGGCCGCTGTCCGTGCGCGACATCGTGGCCTCCGGCTCCACCACCTCCGACACCATCGAATACGTCCGCCTCGTCAGCGTGACGAACAATGCCGCGCCGGTCGCCGAGGCCACCAGCTCGGCCGCGCCGACCGCACCCGGAACGGTGCCCGGCGCGCTGGTGCTCAATGCCGGCGGCGGGTACAAGCCCGAGTCGGCGATGGTGTTCGAGAAGGACGACACCACGGTCAAGACGATCGCCCACTGGATCCCGGTCACGAAGCGGGCGCTGTCGGATGCCGCGCAGATCCGCACGATGATCGACCAGTTCCTCCGGTACGGCCTGGAGGAGGAACTGGAAGACCAGATCATCGGCGGCGGCGGCACCGGGGAGAACTTCCTCGGCTTGGCCAACACCTCCGGTGTTCAGACGCAGGCGGCGCCCACGGGCGGCCAGGATGTCCTGGACATCACCCGGATCGCCCGCCGCAAGGTCCAGATCGGCGGCCGGGCGGCGCCGACCGCGTTCGTGTTCAACCCGATCGACTGGGAAGCGGTCGATCTGCTGCGCAACGACAACGGGGATTTCTACGGCGCCGGCCCCTTCTCCATCAGCACCCCCCGGCTGTGGGGCCTGCCGGTCATCGAGTCCGAGGCCGTGCCGGCCGGTACCGCCTACGTCGGCGCCTGGAACTACGCCGTCCTCTACGACCGGGAGCAGGCCACGGTTCAGGCCACTGACACGCACGCGGACTTCTTCATCCGCAACTTGGTGGCGATCCTCGCGGAGTTCCGCGCCGCCTTCGCCGTCCTGCGCCCCTCGGCCTTCGTGAAGATCACCCTGTCCTGATGAGGCAGTGCCCGATCTGCGGGGCCGCGCACGTCTCGTGCGGCCCCTCCCTGCCAGTCACGGCGGTCGGCTCAATCAACCCGGTTCCGAAGGAGGACCCGATGACACTGCGGGAATACACCGTCGTCATCAACGGTGTCGAAACCACCGCGCAGCTCACGCCGCAGCACGCGGCCCGTCTGGGCGCCAAGGAGGCGGCGGTGGAGAACAAGTCCGCCGCCGCCGATGTCAAGGCGCGTAAGGCGCAGAACAAGGGCGGCTAGCCCCGATGGCCCCGTTCGCCACCGCCGCCGAGCTGAGCTTGCACCTGCAACGGCCGGTGAACGAGGACGCCGCCCTGCTCGCGCTGGAAGGTGCCAGCGGGGCGATCCGCGCCTGGTGCGGCTGGAGCATCAGCCAGGAGGAAACGACATTCACGGTTGAGGGCAGCGGGCTCGTACCGCTCTCGCTGCCCACCCTCCTCCTCACGGAGGTCGCCGAGGTTGTCGTAGACGGGGAGACGCTGGCCGAGGGGACCGGATACGAGGACTACCAGTTCTCCCGGTCCGGCCAGTTGTTCCGCTCCGCCGGCTGGCCCGCCCGGGTCAAAGTCACCGTCGAATGCACCCACGGCCATGACCCCGTGCCGCACGTCATCCGCCTGCTCTGCCTCGGGGTCGCGGCCCGAGAGCTGAACAACCCGGAGCGGCTGCGCTCGGCCGCGGTCGGAACGGTCAACCGCCACTACGCGCACGAGATGACGCTACTGGAAGCCCAACTGCTGTCCGGCTTCATGCTGCCGGGCCGCCCGTAAGGAGAACTGACATGGCCCTGGTCGCCAAGAAGACGCTGTTTCTCAACGGCGTGATCGCCGCCCAGAAGGGCAACGTCGTGCCGGCCGACTCCGTCGCCCGCTACGGCTGGGACCGCGATGTGGAGGACGACGGCACCGCCGTGATAGCCGTCGACGCCAACGAGGATGAGGCCGCCGAGGGCGCCACCCGGGCGCGGGGGCGGAAGCGCAAGAGCTGATGCTGCCCGTCCACTCGACCGAGATCACGGTTCTGCGCGATGCCGGCGACCCGTACGCGGAGCCGTACGGGGAGCCGGACCTGCAAGAGGTCACTACCGGCATCCGCGCGGTCATCGACGTTCCCCTCGGCCGGGCCGCCGGCGGGGAGGACCGGGCCGGGGGCGAGCAGACCAAGACGCAGCTTCGGCTGATGTGCGACCTGACCGACCTGCGCGTCTCCGACCTCGTGCGCGACGAGCGGGCAGACATCGTCTACCGGGTGACCTGGAAGACGGCGTACCTAACCGGTACGGCGGAGGAGCACATCCAGGCCGGCCTCGAACTGGTGGAGGGGCTGGTGTAGATGGCCAAGGTCAGGCAGCAGCCGTTCGTTCACCGCGAGATCCTGCGGGCGGCCAATCGGCGGTGCGCCGAGATCTGCGAAGAGATCATCGAGCACATCGAGGCGGACCCGGGGGCGCCGCATCGGACGGGCGCGCTGGTGGGCGGCTACCAGACGGTGCCGACCGAAGAGGGCGCCGAGATCGTCAATCCCGTCTTCTACTGGCGGTTCCACGAGTTCGGAACGCACAACGACGACGGCAGCGTCCGCCTCCCGCGCAATCCCCACGTCCGCCGCGCCATCGAAGCCGTCCGGGCGGAGAACACCTGATGCTGGCGACCTTCTCCGATGTCGAGTCCCTGGCCAAGGCGTGGCTGATCACGACGCCAGCCGGGGCGCTGGTCGCCCGCGCCGGCGGGGGCCACAACGTGTTCATGGCGATGCCGACCTCGGCGCCGCTACCCGCCATCGTCCTCGGCCGCATCGGCGGCGCCCCGCCCTCCCGCTCGGATACGCCGATCGACCGCGCCCGGATCTCCTTCGACTGCTGGGCGACGACGCGGGCGGCGGCGAACGCCATCGCCTACGCGACCGCCGCCGCCTGCACGAACCTGGCCGAGGAGGGCGGATACACCGCCGGATCGGCCCGGCTGCTGACGGCGGAGCTACTGGCCCTGCTCTGGCTGCCCGATCCCGAGTCGGACACGCCGCGGTACGTCGTCGATGCCCTGTTCACGGTTCTGACCGCCGCCGCTTGACCCCATAGCGCCCGCATTCATCCGCACGCCAGCTCCGGTCGCCGCGCGCCCGGGGCTTTTCCATGTCTGGAGAGGCAATGGTCGACTTTCACTCCGCCGCCGTCCGGTTCGGCAAGCCGGGCAAGCTCTACATCGCCCCGCTAGGGACGACGGAGCCGACCACCGAGGTCGCGGCCTGGCCCGCCGGCTGGGTAGCCCTGGGCTACACCGATGAAGGCTCCGCCTTCAACTACGAGATTTCCACCGACAACGTGGAAGTGGCCGAGGAACTCGATGTCCTCGCCCGGGTGACGACCGGCCGGGACGCCTCGGTCGAGTTCTCCCTCGCCGAAATCACCAAGCGGAACCTGACGATCGCCTTCAACGGCGGCGTCGTGACCGCCGACGGGGAGGACTGGACGTTTGAGCCGCCCGACATCGGCTCGGAAGTCCGCGTGATGCTCGGCTGGGACGCCTACCCCGCCGTTGCCTCCAACGATCTGCGGATCATCTTCCGCCAGTGCCTCCAGGGCGGCTCCCTCGGCCTGGAGAACCGCAAGGGGTCGGCCAAGTCGACCATCTCGATGAACTTCCAGCTTGAGAAGCCTGCCACCGGCGCGAAGATCCTGAAGATCCTCGGCTCCGGCGACCTGAACCCGGAGTAAAGGGGAGCCGATGAGGAGTAGGGATTTCGACGCGATGGTTGCGGCCGGCGAAGGCCGGCCGCAATTCACCATCGGCGGGCAGAAGTTCACCGCGCGCTCAAAACTGCCGTGGAAAAAGTTCGGCGCGCTCATCGACGCGATGACGGCCGACGACGCCGGCATCGAGGCCACCGAATCCTTCCTGTGCATGTCCGTCGTGCGCGCGGACCGGGAGCGATTCCGGGCGCTGCTGGACAACGAGGATGACGACGACGACGAGTCGGTGGCATCGCCGGCGCAGATCAACGCGCTGGCCTCGTGGCTCATGGAGCACTACACGGGAAAACTGTCCGAGAACGACGAGTCCTCATCGGATGGGCCATCGAGCACTGGGCCGCAGCGGAGAGTCGTCTCCTTGAGTCGCCGCGCCGGCTGACGCTGCGCCAGGGCTTCCTGCTGCTGTACGAGGCGATGGTCGCCGAATCGCGGGCGGCCCGCCTCGACCTTTACGCGCGGACGAAGTTCACCAGGGAAGGCCAGGACATAACGGAGTCCCGCGCCGTCCTGGACGAGCTGATCGAAGGCCCTGCGGGGACAGCGGCCCGGCACACCGCCGGGTCGCTAAACGTGGCGGCGAGCGCCGGACTTATCGAAACGGGGTGAGTCGTGGCGGTCATCGATGAATCCGTGGTGCTGATCGCGCCCAGCTTCAAGCGGTTCCGCGAACGGTACCGGGCCGGCCTCGCCGCCGCCGCGCGCCCGCAGACCCTAGAGGTCGAGCTGGCCGTCAAGGCCAACGCGGCGCGCTTCCGCCAGCGGGTCGCCCAAGAGATGAAGGCCATCGCCGACATCGGCAAGAACCCCCTGCTGGGCGTCGCGGCAAAGCTGGAGACGCAGCGGCAGACCGCGCTGAAGGCGGAGGCCAAGAAGGTCGATGACCTGGCCAAGCTGCACGCCCGCGCGCTGGCGGAGAACGCGCGGTTCGACCTGGCCCGGCAGCGGGCGCACGGCGCCGCCGTTGCCGATGAGGGCAAGCGGCTGCGCAAGCTCACCGAGTTGCACGCCCGCGCGATCCGGGAGAACGAGCAGCGGCAGGCCGACGCCTTCACGGCCGAGGCCAAGCGGCGGCAACGCCTGGACAGTCTGCACGCCCGCGCGCTGGCGGAGAACGCCCGGTTCGACCTCGGCGAACAGCAGGCGCACGCCAAGTCCGTCGCGGCCGAGGCCAAGCGGCAGCGGGACCTGCTCAACGTGCACGCGAGGGCGATCCAGGAAAACGAACGCCTCGATCTGCTGCGGCAGCAGAACCACGCGAAGGCCATCGCCGCCGAAGACAGGCGGCAGCGCGACCTGCTCGTCCTGCACGCGCGGGCGCTGCAAGAGAACGAGCGCATCGACCGGGAGAAGCTGGCGGCGATCCAGAAGGCCGGCCAGCTCGAAGCCCGCGCCCACCGGGAGAACTTCGAGCGGGACGAGCGCCTGGCCGAACAGCTCCGCAAACGGCAGGAGAGGGCCGACCGGGATCGGGTAGCCCGGCGCCGCCGCCTGCTCTCCGCCGTCGGCGGCGGCCTGGGCGGCCTGGGCGACAGCGGGCAGATCATCGACCTCGGCCGGCGCGGTGTGCGGCCGATGAACGCCCTGCTCGCCCTGGCCGTCGCGGCGTCCCCGGCGCTGCTGGCAATGGCCTCGTCGGCGGCGATGGCGTCAACTTCCCTGGCCGCGATGGGCGCCGCCGCCCTCGGCGTCGTATCCGGCGTCGGTGTGCTCGCCTTCGCCTTCAACGGCCTGGGCGAGGCGATGAAGCTGGAGCAGCAGGCCGCCGAAGGGTCCGAGGCGGCCGCGGATCAGCTCAACGACAAGCTGGCCGCGATGGCGCCCAACGCGGTGCGCCTGTACCGGGAGCTGCGCCACGTCAAGGAGGAGATGCGCGGCTTCTCGCAGGTTGCCCAGCAGGCCACCCTGCAAGGGTTCACCAGCTTCCTGGAGTCGATCCGCCGGCCGGCCGACCGCAGCCGGCCCTCCACCCTCGACCTGTTCAAGGCCGGGCTGGTCGACATGGGCGAGATCATCTCCGACGCGATGGCCCGCCTCGGCGCCATCATGGGCTCGCCGATCTTCCAGAAGGGCCTGGCCCAGACCGTCAACGAGAACGGCAAGGCGTTCCAGAACTTCGCCGACGCCGCCCTGGCGCTGGTCAAGCCCTTCACCCGACTGGTCGCCGCCGCGGCGCCGCAACTGACCCGTTTCTCCCACGCGGTGGAAGGGCTGGCGAACAGCTTCGCCGACTGGATCGCCGGCATCTCCGACGCCGACCTGCGCGGGTTCTTCCGCGAGGCGGGCGACGAGATGGCCAAGTGGGGCCGCATCGCCGGGAACCTCGCGGGAATCCTGCGCGCCCTCTTCCTCGGCTCACTACCGGCCGGGGAGCGCCTGGCCGACCGGTTCGAGCACTGGACCGGCCGGGTGTCGGCCTTCCTGAACAGCTTCAAGGGGCAGCAGCGCATCCGGGGCTTCTTCGACTGGTTCGCCCACCTGCCGTGGGCGAACCTGGCCAAGGGCCTGCTCTCGGTCACCGCCGGCGTCGTCGCGCTGAAGGCCGCGATGGTCATCGGCGGGGCCGCCGCCGGTCTGGTCAATCTGCTGACCGGGAACTGGATGGCCCTCGCCCTGGGTGTGGCCGGCGCCGCCGCGTTCGCCCTCGCCGCCGGCATCGCGTACGCCTACACCCAGTTCAAGCCGTTCCGGGATGTCGTCCACCAGGCCGGCTCGATCCTCAAGGAGCAGGTCGCGCCGGCCATGCGCGAGTTCGGCGACACCCTGCGGGAGGTCATCGCCGAGAACAAGGAGGAACTGAAGGTTCTCGGCGAGCTGCTGGGGTTCACGCTGATCGCGGGGGCCAAGGGCCTGGGCATCGCCCTGTCCGCCGCACTCAGGCAGGCCGCGTTCTGGATCAAGGTGACCAGCGCCTCGCTGGGCCTCCTGGCGAAAGCCTTCTACGCCCTCATCGCCGTCGCCGCCGAGTTCGGCCGCAAGGCCGTCGACGCCTTCCAGACGGCGGGCAACGCCGCGTTCCGGGCATTGGAGTTCATCGACCCGCTGGGCTTCCTCGGGCTGGACGAGGCGAACAGGCGGTTCAACGAATGGGCGGACGCGACCAAACGCGAGATGGACGACGTTGCCGACTACGCCAGGGCGACGATCCATCGGATGGCCACCGACCACGCGGGCAACCTCGGGCAGGCCCTCTACGAGTCGCAGGTGCCCGCCCTGGCCCGGCGTGCCCGCACCCCGCAGGAGGCCAAGGACTACCAGAACGCGCTGGATCTGGCCAAGGCGAAGGATGAGCTGAGCGCGGCGCTGCGCCGGCAGGCCAGGGCCGCCAAGGAGGGGGCGCGGACGATCGCGGCCGACAGCGATGCGCTGCGCGACGCGCGGATCGCGGCCCGCGACGCCGCCTGGGAAGTGGGGGAGGCGGAGCGGGCGCTGGCCGACGCGCACCGCGATGTGCGCGACGCCCAACGGGAGGTCAACGACGCCCGCAAGGAGGCGGCCGAGGATCTGCGCCGGCTGCGCCTAGAGGTGCGCGGCCTAGCCGCCGATGAGGAGGCCGCCCGGCTCAAGCTCGACGTTGCCCGCGAGGTCCGCAAGGGCTTCGAATACTCCTCCTCCGTCGATCCGCTGTTCCGCCGCCAGCTCGACCTGGATGTCAAGCAGTCGGAGCAGGAGCTGGCGGAGCAGCTTGAGGAGAGCCGGCGCAAGCGCAACGAGCTGACGGTCGCCGAGCGCAAGGGGATCGAAAACTCCGACAAGGTGCGGCAGGCCCGCGACCGGCTGCGCGATGCCACCGCCAACGTCGTGACCCAGGAGCGGAACCTGATCCGCGCCAACGAGGGCGTGCGCAAGGCGCAGGACGAGCTGCGCGAGGCGACGATCCGCAACAACCGGGTACGCGGCGACGCGGCCAGGGCGTACGACACCGAGCGGGCGGCGGTGGAGACGGCCCGCCGCAAGATCGCCGAACTGTCCAAGGAGATCAACGCCGTACCCGGGGCGAAGACGACCACATTCACGGCCGTCCCACAGGTCAAGGGGCTGACCGCCGAGCAGCTAGCGCGGCGGGACGCCCTGATCGTCATCGGCAATCAGAAGTTGAAGAAGGAGAACCGCCTCGCGGGCGGCGGCGCGATCCACGGGGCGGGGACGAAGACCTCCGACTCGGTGCCCATCTGGGCCTCGCGCGGGGAGTTCATGCAGCCCGCCAAGTCGGTGGACTACTACGGCGTGACCGCGATGGAGGCGATTCGGCAGCGCCGGGTACCCCGCGAACTGTTCTCCCCGGTCGGCGGGTTCGCCGCCGGGGGGAGCATCGGCGGCGGCCTCAAGCCCGCCTACCTCAAGGGCATCACCTCCTTCATGGCCTCCCAGCAGGCGGCCGTCTACGCGGAGAAGGCGGCGGCCAGGCTGGACAAGCGGCGCCGCGTCGGCGCCGTCACCAACACCTTCGTGGTGCCGGCGACCGCGCTGGCCGGCGTCAGCGTCGGCAGCTTCGGCAAGTGGCCGCCGTCCCCGGCCGCGCAGCGCGGCGACTCCGGGGTCTGGCGCTCCATCGTCGCCCTGGTCAAGTCCTCCGGGATCCGGCACCAGTTCGGCAACGCGTACCGGCCGGGAGATGACAAGTGGCACGGCAGCGGCAGGGCCGTCGATTACATGGGCTACAACCAGGACCGCCTCGGCCAGTTCTTCATGGGCATCCGCTCCAAGGTGCTGGAACTGATCCACACCACGGACAAGGCCGGCTACTACATCACCCGGGGCATCCGCCAACGCTCGATGGGCGAGCAGGACGAGCTGCACCGCAACCACCTGCACGTGGCGATGGCGCGCGGCGGCCTCGTCCCCCGCGTACGCAGCTACGACACCGGCGGGGGCCTGCCGCCCGGCGTGACCGTCGCGGTCAACCGGACCGGGCGGACGGAGCGGGTACGCAACGCCGCGCAGGAGGCCGCGCTGAGCCAGCCGACCCGGCTGGACAAGCGCGACATCAAGCTGCTGGCCGCCTACATCGCCCAGGCGTCCGGGCGGCCGATCGACATCGACGGCCGGCGGGTCGCCGAAGCGGTCAACGCCTACACCTACCTTCCGGCGGGGGTCTAGATGCCACTGGTCGGTGCCGCCCCGGCGCGGCTGCGCCTGGCCGACAGCCACGACGACATCACCGTCCGGCAGGTGCCGGCCGGCTCAGGCGATCCCGTCGTCTGCCGGGAGTTCGACCCCGGCGCACCGGAGATCCGCGAATCGGTGCAGCCGCGCACCGGGGGCGACGGCACGATCGACGCCAGCGCCTACACCGGCTCGCGCGTGGTGACCTTCGATCTGGTCGTCTTCGGCGACCAGACCGACTCGGCGTACGGGTACGCCGAGCGGCTGGCCGCGATGGCGCACCCGACCCGCCGGCCCTGGCTGTACGTCCAGCGCGAGGGCCTGGGTGAGGAGTGGCGGATCGGCCTGCGCGGCAACCCCTTCTCCATCGCCTACGGCCGCCGCGCCGCCGCACTGCTGGAACTGAGCCTGACCTTCACCGCCCCGGAGGGCTACTTCGAATCCGGGGTGCGCGGCATCGACTCCGGCGCGGCGCCCGCCACCTCCGAGGGGCTGATCCTGCCCACCACGTTCCCGATCGTGCTCGGCGGCGACATCGGCAGCTTCAACCATCCGCTAACGGTCGGCAGCTCCGTGCCGGTCGCCCCGCTGCTGTACTTCTACGGGCCGGCCGCCGACCCGCGCGCCGAGCTGGCCACCGGCGAGGTGTTCTCCACCGCCGGACTCGGCCTGGACAGCGGCCAATTCCTACAGGTCGACATGGCCGCCGGGACGGTGCTGCTCAACGGCGACCGCGGCTCCTCGGTCTACCACCTCGTGGACTGGTCCGAATCGTCGTTCTGGCGCCTGCATCCGGGCACCAACTACGTCTCGTACGGCACGAGCCAGGGCCGCATGTATCTGCAATGGCGCGACCGGCGCCTCACCGTCTAGAGGGAGCCTGAGCCTTGGCAGACGTGACCGTAGCCCTGGACCACCCGGTGCTGTTCCAAAGCGCCGCCGAAGGCGACACCGAGATCGAATACAGTGCGGTGCAGTTCCGCGCCCTGCCCGGCGCCCTGTTCTACGGCCAAGGCGTCGCCCGCTACGGCGAGTTGAGGATGGAGCAGCGGGCGGCCGGCGCCAACTGGTCAGTGGACATCCTGGCCGGCCGGGCCCTCGTGGGCGGACCCACGGGATACGACATGTATGTGGTCGTGCTCGCCGAAACCCTCAACGTCCCGCTGACCGGGCTGAACACCGAGCCGGCGGCCGAGCGTACGCACCGCGTCTTCGTAGCCGTCGCCGACGAGTTGGTCTCCGGTACCGGATACGGGGCCAGCATCGTCGTCACCGAGGACACCGGATCGGGGGCGGGCGAGCCCGACGCGGTGGCCTTCATCGAACTCGGCACCATCACCATCGCCCCCGGGCAGTCCTCGATCCTGGACGCGCACCTGGACTACGCGCCTGAGGTGGTCGAGGCGGCCGGGCGCCCGCAGCGCCCGATCGTGTCGAACATGGTCAGCGAGCCGCCGTTCGATGATGCCGACACGGAGGTGGCCTTCACCACCGGGGCGTGGCCCCGGCCGCAGTTCACGGTGCCCGACTCCGCGATGGCCTGGGTGACGGTCTCCGCCCGGATCAAGAATGACAACTCGGCGATCTCCTACATCTATGTCGGGTACGACTTCAACATCGAGCCCACCGGCTTCTCCTTCCTCAAGTCCGCCGTGTCCAACCAGAACGGGGGCTGGATCTCGGCCACCCGCCGCTATCTGTGGACCTGGCCGGCCGGCAATATCGGCGACATCGTCACCGTCACCCCTACCTGGCTGATCAGCGACGGCGATGCCGCCGACAACGCCGTCGCCTACGGCCAGATCGTCATCGAGCCAGTTCCGTAACAGGCCGTCCCATCGAGAGCAAAGGGGCGGCTGAATGACGCTGCACGGATGGTGCCCCGGCGACCTGACGGTCCCGGAAATGCTGGCCGAGTACCCCGGGACGCGGATCGTCCGGCGCTTCCTCGGCGCCACGGCTAACCTGCCGGCCTGGGATGCGACGCTGTTCGACCAGATCCCGGCCGGCACGACCATCGCGCTGTCGTACAAGAAGTGGCCGCAGGACGTTTCCGCCTGGCTGGACGACATGCCGGCCGACCGGTACGGCGACATCATCCTGACCTACCACCATGAGCCGGAACAGCAGACCGGGGGCGACCCCACCCCGGCCACGTTCATCGCCCGCTGGGAAGCGCTGGTCGCGTCGATCGCCGCCCATCCGAAGCGGGAGCACATCCGCCTGGCGCCGATCTACACGCAGTATTGGGCGACGCATGGCGGGCATGACTGGCACGACTTCTGGCCGGCGGACGCCGCCGCCGGGATCGACCTGATCGGCTGGGACGTCTACTCCTCGCACAGCGTCTACGACGACCCGGCCGACCTGCTGGCCATCATGGTCGAAGTCGCCGATGAGACCGGCAAGCCGTTCTTCATCGGCGAGTGGGGCGCCGAGCGCCTTGACTCCGACCCTTCCGGTACCGGCTGCGTCGCCTGGATGCACGACATGGCCGCCGAGATGGACACCCAGGGCTGCATCGCCGCCTGCTGGTTCCACGTCGGCGGCGACGAGCTGGTCACCGAGGGCCGCACCCCGGAGGCCGATGCGCTGCGCGAGATCATCGCCGACAGTGCCGAAGAAGGCGGCGGCGGGGGAGGCGGCGGGGGCGGGGGCGAGGATGACGGCGGCCTGGTCCACATCACCGCGCTGTCGCACGACTTCGGCAGTGGTGAATACCCGGCCGGCTGGGAGGCCCCGGGCGGGGCCTCAGTCGTCACCTGGACGCCGGGCTCCCACGTCACCGTAGCCACCACCGCGAACAATCAGACCTTTGACATCGAGGCGCCGGACCCGATCTACTTCCCGATCGGCTCGTACGTCACCACCCGGATGACGTACGCCAACGTGGCGTACGGCGTCGGTCTGGACGTCGATCTCAGCAACGACGGCTTCTATCTGTGGATCGGCGAGAACGGCACCAGTGGGCTGAAGTACATCGCCTGCTCCGGTCAGCCCGACCCGATCGCGCTGACCGACTGGGAGGCCGAGGGCAGCCCGCAGTGGTTCCGGATCCGCCGGGACACCGAGACGACCTGGATCGGCTACAGCTCCGTCGACGGCACCACCTGGGTGGAGCAGGGCCGCGTCGAAGTCGAGCCCGACCCGGAGTGGCCGGGCGCCTGGGTCGAACTGTGGGTGGGCTCCCACGGCTCCGTCGGCGCGTACACCGCAGGCGAGGCCGGATCGTTCTACTTCATCGAGGGCGGCGCCGATGAGCCCGAGGAGCCGCCCGAGGAGCCGCCCGAGGAGCCGCCGGCCGAGGAGCCGGCGGGGCCGCCGCCGACACTGCCGGCCCCCGGCCCGATCCTCCATCCCATCCATCTGCTCGGCCTCGGCCCCTGGGCCGAGGGCATCACCTGGCGGGCATCGGTCAACCACGGCCTCGTTCCGACCGTCGTGTATCCGGCCAAGCCCGTCCTCGGCGTCGCCCAGTACGCCCGGCTGTCCGCCACGCTGCGGCGCACCCAGCCTTCCGAGGCGGCGCTAGAGCTGATCGGCCCGCGCGGCTCCGCCGTCGTCGTAGAGGAGATGGTCACCGATTTGTGGTGGCGCCGCCGCGATCTGGACACCGGGGAGTTGGACCGCATCGGCCGCTTCAACGCCGACGCGGTAGACCTCTCCCGTAACCACGACTCGATCACCACCTCAGCCACCTTCGTGGACTACCGCGGCGTGCTGGAAGACCGCCTCGTCATGGTCGCCTCCCCGACCGGCGGGTACGCCGCCGGAACCCCGGTGGTGGAGATCCTGGCCGCGATCCTGCCCACCAACGCCGGGGTGGACCTGGCCGCGCTGGATACCGCCGACCTGGGGGTCACGACCGAGCCGTACGAGAACACCATCGGCACACCGGTCGGCGACTTCATCAACGGCCTGCGCAACGTCGCCCCCGCCTTCGACTGGTCGGTCGAACTGACCGAGGAGTCCGACCTGCCGGTGCTCATGCTCTGGGCCGGCGGGCGCGGCACCGACCGCGGCGTCGTCCTGGTCGATGACGGCTCCGGGGTGTCCCCGGTGCGCGCCTGGCGGCGGCGCACCAACCGATCCGAGTACGCCACGATGGTGTACTTCAGCGGCCGCGACTCCTCCGCCTACGCCGTCGTTGACGCGGCCGAACTGCCCACCGGGCAGCGCGACTCCACCGCCTCCGACCCCGACCTGCTGACCAATGCGCTGATCGAGCAGGCGGCGGCGAAGACGCTTGCCGAGCGGGCCGTGCGCCGCGCCGCCTGGGACATCGACCTGGCGCCGGGCTTCTGGCAGGGGCGGGGCCACATCGACCTCGGCGACCCCGTCCGGGTCATCGTCCGCCTGGGGGAGGAGCTGCTGGACGAGACGCACCCCGTTGAAGAGATCGGCGTCGAGCTGGGCGACGACGGTATCGAGGCCGTCTCGTTGTCGCTGGGCTGGGCGCGGCCATCGACCAACCCGGCCTCGCGGCGCAGCGTCGCCGCCCGGATCATCAAGCGACTGGAAAAGATCACCCGCAGGTAGGCGGGGGAGGGAGGGCAGCACATGCCGCGTCGACCCCCGGAGGCGATCCCCGGCGTACCGTCGCCGGCCAACTACGAGCGCCCCGGCGACCAACTGCTTTTCAGCCTGGCGGTGACCCTGTTCAGCCACTCGCCGGACGGCATCCTCGTCGTGGACGAGCAGGGCCTCATCCACATGGCGAACCGGCAGTGCGAGCTGATGACGGCGTATCCGCTGGAGGAGCTGATCGGATCGCCGGTCGAGATCCTCATCCCGGAAGAGAGGCGGGAACTACACGCGGGCCACCGGGCCAACTTCATCGCCGAGCCCCGGATGCGCCCGATGGGCGTGAACCTTGACCTGAGGTTGCGCCGCAAGAACGGCGCCGAGGTGTCCGTCGACATCAACCTGGCCCCGGCCGCCACCAGCGGGGGGATGTACGTCATCGCCACCATTCGCCGCTTCGGCGCATCCGGGAGCTGACCTACCGGAGGTGCACCGGTGACCGAATACCCTCAGCCGCCGCGCCGCGACCTGACGAAGGAACTGGCCGACATGCTGGCCGGGGTCGACGCCGCCCTCTGGACGCCGCACCCAAAGTGGCTGACCGGCAGGGTCGGCCGGCGCGGCACCGCGCTGCTGTTCTTCGCCTTCCTCGACCTGATCTACGCCTTCAACCTCTTCCGCCCGCCGCCGGGCCTTACCGCCGTGATCGCATTCAACGCCTCCGTCGCGCCGCTGTGGTTCTGGGGCTGCCTCTGGTCCGCCTCCGGGCTGCTCTGCCTCTACTTCGCCTTCCGGCGGCGCGACGAGATCGGCTTCGCCGCAGCGGTGCTCATCAAAACGCTGTGGGGCCTCCTCGCCGTCGGTAGCGCCTTCGGCGGCGTCGATCGCTGGTGGGTATCGGCGGCGATCTGGCTCAGCGCGGCAGGCTGGATCGCGATCATCTCCACCTGGCCGGAGCCGCCCTCACTGCGCTATAAGGCGACCCCGCCGCCGGCGGGCAGGGAGGGCTGATGGACGCGACGTTGATCACCGCTGGCGTCGCGGCGGTCCCGTCAATGGCCGCCGCCCTCTTCGCCTACCGCTCCAGCATGGTCGCCACGAAGGCGAAGGCCGATGCCGACGCCGAGGTGGCCCGGCTGGCGCAGACGAAGGTCGACGCCGAGGCATTCGAGCGCTCCCAGAGCTTCTACGAAAAGGTGATGGCCTCCGCCGAGAAGGAGCTTGCCCGACTTCAGAGCCAGGTGGACCGCCTGCACGACCAACTTGTGCGGGTCAACGACCAGCTTGCCAAGGAGCAGGACGTGTCCAACGCCTTGCGAAACCACGTGCGGACCCTGCAAGTACAGGTGACCTCGATGGAGGAAACCCTCGGCGCCTTGCGCACCCAGTTCGGCCCCCGCAACATACAGGCCGACAAGTCGCACTAGCCGTGCGGCCCCTTGGTCACCAGCGGACCGGGAAGATTCCCATCCATCCCAGATGCTCCCCGCGCGGCTGGCCAGGATGCGTGGCGACCCCGCGCCCGCCGCTGACGGTACGAGGTAGCCCGCAGAAAACCACCGCGCTGCCCTGCGCCGTGGGCGCCGTTGTCCACGACGGGCAGGCATCGAACGCCGGCCAATACATCATCAGCGGCGCCGTCTTGTTGTAGTGCCACTCCGACGCGTGGTCCGCAAGCTGCATGCAGTGGACATCGACGCCGGCCACCGGGTGCTGCCGGGTCGCCCCGCACGGCGCGGGGTCACTCATGGTGGAGCACCATGCAGATGTTCGCCCACGGCACGAAGATCTTCTGACCGATCGGCGGCTCGAACTTGTCCTCCGGATGGTCGCTCGTCGGCGCCCACTTCTTGACCCGCAACGTGATGCCGAAGTCGTCGGTCCGCAGCGACGCGATCGGGCGCCCGGTGACGACGGTCACCGCGCCAGCGAACAGCGGGCTCTCAATCAGGTACACCGTGATCTCTGGCCGCTCCATGTCGTCTTCCATCGCAACACGCTAGCAAAGGGGCACTCTATGGACTTCGTTCCCGTCCTGGTGCTACTCGCCACTGTGAAAAAGGTCGTGGACTTCGTCGCGTTCGTCCGCGACCGCAACTTCCAACCCGTCGTCACCCAGATCCTCGCCTGGGCCGCCGGCGTCGCACTCGTCGCCCTTGCCGCGCACACGTCCTGGGCCGACGGCATCGTGTGGGGCGACATCGCGTTGGCCCGGATGGGCTTCGCCTCGCAGGTGCTTGCCGGAATCGCCCTGGGATCGACCGCGAGTCTCGCCCACGACGCCGTGAGCGGCACGCCTATTCTGGGCGGTGGATCTAGCCGGTCCGCACAAGTCCGCTAAGGCCACGGCGGGCGTATAACGGAGGGGGCCCCGCCGCACGTTCGTCTGGCGGGCAGCGCGGACGGCGGGGCTCCCTCCCCCTACCGGCGGATAAGAACGGGCAGGAGCCCTGGCACAGTCGCGGGGCCGCCCGCAAGGACGACCCCGCCACCTACCGTCCCCGGTCATGGGGTACAGCGAGGCCGAGTGCTGGGAACGCTTCTGGGCGGTCGCCGCCCGCGCGCACCTGAACTACCTCAGGCGCTCGGCAGCGGAGACTGCCACAGGGGAACGATCCGAACCCGATCCTCCACCGGGTAGTACGGGTCCCGCCCTGCCGGCAGCGGGGCGACCTCGATCCGCTCGATGACAGCTTTGAGCATCGCGGCCCGCTCCTCCACCGTGCATCGGTCCCACAGCTCCGCCAGCGTCGTGAACGCCCGCCCGGCGCTGTCCCCGGCCGCCGCCTCCCGCGCCTTCGCCTCATCCCTGACCGCCCGCGCCGCAATCGCCTCGGCCTCCAGCCTCGCCTTCCGCCTCGTGAAGGTGGCCTTGTCGATCGTGCCGTCAAGGCGGTCATCAAGCAGGATCTCCATGCGCCGGGCAATCCTGGACAGCTCGGCGTCGGCCTGCCCCGCGTCGGCGGTTGCCGCCATCTGCGCCTGTAGCCGCGCAACCTGAACCTCAAGCGGCTCAGTTCCGAACCGCTCGGCCTGCCCGACCACCCAGGCGCGCACGTACGCGAGCGCCTTCTCGTTGGTCAGGGAGACGTTCTTACCGTCGCCGTGCAGATCCTTCGGCGCGGTGCACCGCCAGAAGTAGACCTTGCGTTCGCCGCCGTTGTTCGCGGCGTAGAGGCGCCGGCCGCACCCTTCCGCCGCGCAGTACAGGAGCCCCGACAGTTCGTACGAGGCCCTGGCTAGGCGCGGCGAAACCCTCGCCAGGCTCTCGCGTCGCGCCCGGTACGCCTGCCACGTCTCCTCGGTGATGATCGCCGGGTGGGTACCGCGGCGCTCCACATCCAGCGGCGACTTCGGGTCCGCCGGGTCGCTGCGCCATCGCAGCCACCCCGCCGCGAATCCGCTGTCCATCATCCGGCCGAGCGACTTGGCATTCCAGCGGCTCCCCGCGCGGCCGGTGCGCAGCCCCCGGGCGTTCCACTCCATCGCCAAGGTGTGCAGCGAGGTGCCTACCACGAAGCGCTCGTACGCATCCTTGAGGATCGCCGCCTCCGGCTCGTACACGACGTACTTCTTGTCCACCACGTCATAGCCGAACCGCTCGGTCGCGGTATGCGGCATTCCCTCGCTCCGCCGCCAGTTGTGCGTCATCCGCCAAGTCTCCGAGATCTGATCGCTGAGCAGCTCGTCAACGCTGAGGATGTTCCGTAGCCCGAACCGGCCGATGGCCGTGTCCTGGTCGAAGTCCTCCGTCGCGGACTGGACCTTTCCGCCGGCCTCGCGGACCTTCGCCAGCCAGGTCAGCGACTCCTGCGAGTTGCGGCCCCACCGCGACCACTTCCAGAGCTTGATCGTGGTGAATCTGCCAGCCTTGATCGCATCGATGACCTCGCCGACCTTCCGGCGGGTGAACGTTCGCCCGCTGCCGATGTCGAAGAAGACCTCCACGATGCGCTGCCGCCGCCGTGCCGCATCCCGGCTCTGCTCGATCAGTTGTAGCTCCGGGGAGATCAGATCGTCGCCGCGCCCCATCAGGGCGGACACCCGCAGGTAGGCGCCGATCGGCTCGCAGGTACAGGCGTCGCCATCCGGGCAACGGTGGACGGGCAGGGCGGGACAATCGGGCGTAGCCGACGAATGCCTCTTACGTCGCAAATGCATACTTTTCATGAAGTGAGTTTAGGGCACTTTCTAGAATACAGAAATACCCAAAGCGCACTGCTCCGGGTGGCTCCGCCGGCCGGGTAGCCCGCCCCGGCCGCATTGCCGGCCGCCCGGCCCCCCTAGCGGCCCGTAGGCGCCCGATCGGCCCCCCGGCCGCCCTACCTACCCCCCGGCAATCGGGCCGATGGTACGCGCCCGATGGCGCGGAGCAGAAGAACACAAATCCGAGGGAGGACGAATGCCCAAGAAGCCGAAGGACCTGCAGCAGGGCGTTGGCGAGGTCACCGACGAGCCGACTTGGCGCGACCCGAGCGCCCTGCGCGACGACAGGGTGACCGACGACGAGGAAGAAGAGGACGGAAAGGACGCTAGCGACGGGGATGGGCGCGAGTAGCGGCCGCCAGTCACCGAACCGGGAGCCCCACATGCAGGCAAGCCGCCTGCATGTGGGGCTCTGTCGTGGTGGTCCATGCGATGGGCAGGAAGTCGAATCCCGGTTCCCGGACGGCTTCCTAGCGGTGGAGCGGCAGAAACGCAAGGTATGGATCTACGACCGCAATCCGGAGACGGGGGAGTTCGTCGCCCGGCGCCCGATCGCCGACACGCTGAACGACGAACTTCGTTGGCGCGCGGCCTCGGAGCCGCACTACGACGTGCGGGCGGTCGAAACCGGCGGTGACGAATGAGCACCGCCGAGACGACTCAACTTCGGTGGCTGGCCGAGGAGTGGGAGCGGCTTTACAAGTCGGCCGTGTGCTCCGGCATTGTCGGCGATCCGGCGCACCGGAGGCAGGGCGGCTACCACATCAGCCGGGTGGATAACCCGAAGGGCAACTACTCGGTCGTCCGCCCGGATGACAAGAAGGGCCCGAGCGATCGGGCGGCGGCGATCGACATGTCGATGAGCACGCCGGACATGAAGTTGTGCACCAGCCGGTTGCGGGCCGCCTTCGCGCACAAGGGCGACCCGCGCCGGGTGTTCCTGAACGCCTTCAACGGCTGGCTGGGCACCGGCGCGGCGCAGCGGTTCGACATCTTCTCGGATGTCGTCTGCGAGGCGACCGCGGATCACAAGTGGCACGTGCACCTGGAGGTGCGCCGGGCGTACGTGGCCAATGACGTGGCGATGCGCGCTATCCGGTCGATCCTGGCCGGGGAGACGATCGCCCAGTGGGAGGGAGCCGATATGGAGCCCGGCGAACTGGCCAATCTCCTCAACGACCCGAAGGTTGCCGGAATCCTGCACGCCTCGC
>JACCDR010441954.1_pt1 | contig 30915 bp, 23 predicted proteins | sample 7446431 | NCBI WGS metagenome assembly JACCDR01 (sample SAMN15323443, study PRJNA562643) | freshwater metagenome | isolation source: river surface water | place: USA:Blue River Watershed | collected 2017-08-17
CATAGATCCAAGCCGCACTCCGCCGCCCAATGTCTTACCTTGAAGGGCTTGTCTTGTGACTGAGTCAGTTGGACTGAATGAATTGGCGGCGATCGTATCGATTGTATATTTCTGAAGAGTCTGATAGTAGATTGGTCCCATGAAGATCAAGCTATCCATGTATTGTCCTGTCATTCCATTGTATAGGCGCTCAGTACCATTGTAGTTGAACCCATATGATTGGAGCATCTCGGCGATGTTGTCTGTATCTACTTTCTGAAACATCGTAGCCGAGGTAGTTGCGCCAATGTGCGCGCTCAGTTTGGCCAGCATACCCTCAAAGATGACTCCTGTGGTCATTCGCGTAATCAAGGAGAGGAGATTGAAGATCATGTCTGGTCGGATTCCATCTTTGGTAGTTGGCATATCCATTTCGTCGTACAGGAATCCTGTGCAACCTTTTTGCATTAATACCTTGAGCAGTTTGCACTACTCGCAACAACTTTCGAGAGCATTAATCCCTACGGCTGCTCCTGCTTTCACAGGGGATTAGACTATCCATTAAGCCAGTTCAGATTGGATCTGAATTGACCGACGCATTATAGTCGTTGAACGTTCTGCATGGCACGTGCGCTGTAGCAGTTTCGCTGCGGATTTCCTATTTCAAGCTGATTTAGCCATCATCTTGTGCGTTATTACCATACCTCTGGGCGCTACCCAGAGTGCGCGAATATCCTTTCAGACATTCGGCGGTATCACAAGCTTTAAGGGGTTCCTGCAATTTATTCGTCTCGCTCCATCAGACAGATGATTTGATCATCTAATGTATATCTGATTTCACTAAGCAGACACTCTTTTTATCGAGCTGCTTCTTACGGGCCATTAAAGGTTAACCCGCGCGGTTTGAGTTTGATGTGATAACAATTTTACCATTCTTTCTAATTAGAAATTTTCCTGATGAAACTGTTGGGCAATATACCTTTCCAGTATATGAGATTAGCGTTTCCGTCGTACTCTGAGTACTTGGATTGACCAATGCATTTAGGTATGCCTTATGCTGAATAATACTAATTCTATACTGATTTGTCTTTCGAACAGTTTGTTGTCTTTTAATACTCAGTACTTCTCCAGCAGGGCGCTTCAATGTGATAGTTGAACTCCAGCCACAATGAATCGTAAGACGTTGTACATCATTGGCTAATCGAGTAGATCCAGTGTAATATTCATATGAATTATTGTAGTGATGCCCATCGCCACTAAGCAATGCAAACAATAGAATCTTGGATTGGCGCTCACTTAAGCTCCATACGAAATCAGGAAGATATTTTTCAATTCCTTTACCAAGTGGTTGAAAGTATTGAGATAGACTTCTTTGACCTGTGATGTAGTAATAATCCGGTTCATTAGCATAAATGGAAAACGTGAATCCAATTTGTGGTAGAATTTCATTTAATTTATCTTTAATGGTTTGTTTATGAGCAGAAATACGCACATGATGATTCATATCAATATGTCCTTCTGCAATGTAGATACCCATGAATTCTAACCAAAGATCCATTTCGATTTGCTTTTCCAGATTATCAAATCTGCGGAATTGCGGATTTTCATGCGTATATGCTGGCAACTTGAACCATTGGATGTCTGATTGCACATTGCGCACATTTTTTTTACAATGGTATTTGCTACCAGCCAACTCATGCGCTTCAATTCTTTCAAATTGCGATGATCCAGCTGTTTTGGCATAGATTTTGTGATTCAACGTGCAATCAAATTCAATAGATTTCGATTTCACTGAATACATATCGCCATCATGATCAAATACATTCATAGCAGATGGTTTTTCATATGCGAGCTCATCCAAATCGGTAGCAATTGCTAATGTATGATTTGTAGTTAGCTGATCGATTGAAATCCAACCTTGTTCTTGAGTAAGTACATCATGATCTGGGGTTAGGCAGAACTTGCATCCGAGCTCTGTCTTACGATAAGTCTTGAATGCGATCTTGATGATTTCCTTATCATCATTATTCGCGGCCTGCACAACCTTATGCACGTACGCCGGTTCCTTCTTCTTGTAGATCATACTGCGATCTGTGTAGATGATATTAGGATCCTTCACATCGCTCTTGGGCAGCTTGGCGATCTTGCCAACCAAGCAATCGCCTTCTTGCACAAATGTGCCTTCTGGAACAATACCATTGACCAGCTTCTCATAGTTGATATGACTCTTGATGTCAGCAGTATTGGTAGGATCTGGCCGGCAGATGATCTCACTTTGTTCGCACTCAATCTTGTCGAATGTGATATGAATGGCATCGAACATACCTCGATCGACCGATCCCTTATTGACAATGAGAGAGTCTTCTTGGTTGTACCCGCCATAGATCGTGATGGCCACAATAGCATTCGTGCCCATTGGTGGGATATGCTTGTAAGCCATGGTCGTGACGAGCGGGTCTTCAGTGTATGCTTGCACATACAGATCCTTGTGCGCGGTATGTGGCCAGTTCTTGAGCGGCCAGCTATTGGTTTGCTTGACCTGATTGGTCTGGAAGACAATACGCGCGGGCTGATTGTGATTTGCGAATACACTGGTTAGTGCAACAAGACCAATGATACCTTGAGGGATATCTACATGGGTGAATCGATGTGTAGGATCATGGCGCAATGTCTTGAAGTGATCATACTCGAAGGCCACATATGCATTGTCTTGCTCTTCTGGTGAGATATACTCAACAATGCCCATGCGAACAAGGTCATCAATATCAATCTCGCCGGATCTGAGTTGCGCTACATATGTGTTGGTAAGTCCAATATTCTGTTCGAACTTGTCATGAGTATAGCCAGGTTCGCCAACATTGTTGCGCACAATCAGTAGCGGTCGCACCAGGCGGCCCGAATCTACCCAGAGTTGAATCTCATTTGTATTCAAATTATGTGCGATTGTGGTAAGCATGTGTAGGTCTCCATTACGTTTCTTCTCGCGATAGTTGCGCAAGAATAGCGCAAAGTCTTCTACGCAGCCCAGCCAATCGCCATTGACCATCACCTTGTGTAGGTTTTGAGTCAGAATGCGCGTCATGTCCTTGCAGAGTTCCTCGATAGGAATAAGCTGTTTGTCATTCATGACAATGTGCTTGAGCACTTCACTGGAAGCAGCTGGAGTGATATCTGCGCTGACACTCAATTGCTTACTGATACCTACTTTGGTACCAGTATCAGCCGATGTAATCCCGCAGATATAGCCAGTACCAGTTGGATGCACTTGACGCACCGTAATTGCCTGTTCAGATGACTTGGCGCTGTTATTCTTGTTCGAAGTATCAATGCTCTTGAGCGTAGTGATCACGTTCAGTTTATTTTTGTGATGTTGCTGCTGAGATGAAAGTCGATTCTTGAACGTAAGCTTATTCACGGTCATGGTCTTATCTCCCGAGACAATCGCATTCATAAGTGCTTTCTCGAACTCATCTGGCTTGACTGCATTTTTGAATAGCGACTGCAGATTGATGTCCGCAAACGAGTTGTTCTTGAAGTCCTTGCCAAACTGTCTCTTGAGCTTCTGCACAACCATGAAGTTGTACTGAGTCTTGAACACGCGCGAGTAGGACATGCCGGCATCATTCACTCGCTTGTTCGTATAAGAATTGCGATCGGTAGATGGGATTACTTCGAGATGAACCAATAGCATTCGATGAATCATATGACCCAGATATGCGGCCTTCTTGATACGGGCGGATTCGCCAATGCCAATATGTGGAAGGAACTTGGTGTCAAGGTTCTGTAATAGCTTAGCCATCAAGAATCGTTCGACATTCAACTCATCTTCGGTCTGTTTGTCTGCAGATGACTTGAGTTTGGCTCGATAGGAGTCATAGTACTTGATACAGCGAGTAAGCAGGCGCAAGATATCCTCTTGATTCACCATCGTATTCACGGGCGCGCTGGTATTCCCAGGCGCTTTCTTCTGAATCTCATTCTTGAGAACAGAATTGATATCGCCGTAAGTTGCAGCAAAGCTCTTATGGAGTACTGCAAGCATCTGCTTAGTGATCACATCGCTGCCTTTGCTTGTGTATGCAATATATTCAATGATGGTCTTGGCCGAATGAATGCCGAGTGCTCGGAAGAATACAAAGAATGGAATCTCGATCTCCTTGAATCCGGCCTTGCTCATATTGATCACAATCGCGCCGTTGTCCAGCAGCTTGATCATCATGTTGTACGAATTCTCAAAGCTATCGCCTTGTTTGCTGATGATATCTCCACGACACACCTCATGCTTGTAGTCATTTACAAACTCGCGGCTCTCATTGTACTTCATGCTTTCGGCGTTGATAATGATGTACTGGTTGCCCTTGATCACGAAGTAGCCACCCAGATCCGATGGATCCTCTTGCAACTGAATCAATGATTCCTTAGAGCGATTGTACATGTTGCACAATTTACTATTGACCATACAAGGTAGCTTGCAGATCAATGTGTTCGGAATGGATAGCTTCTCGATCGATTCGGTACCATTGCGATGGTACGCCTTAGCAATCATAGTAGCATCGATATACACGCCTGAGCAGTAAGTAAGATCCTTGAGCAACGCTTCATTAGGGAAGAGCGGCATTGTTTGCTGTAGAGCATAATCATACTTGGTAGGCTTATGCACGCGCACAGCATCGACTGATATATCAAGTGAGTACTTGATGATGGTTGGATCACGCTCGACATTGTCTTTGGTGCTTGTATCCATCTCAAACTTCATCTCAAATACATCTTGAGCAATTTGGGCAATACCTACATCGCAAAAGTGGTTGAAGCTATTCAGCGTTGCGCTGATGATGCTATCCTTGCTCAATACTGAGTCAATAATCGGGATCAAATCTGCCTGGCTTTCGATGAATTCGGAGGCTGGCATATAAGATTTGGCGACAACTTGATTACTCATTTTGGACAAGATTCTCTTTACGGGTGTGGTATATTGACTGTGCATATATTACTCGGGATAGTATCAATTTTAGATGCAATTTGATCAAAAAAATACATATCTACGCGCGTTTCTCGAACACCACGTATGAGTAAAGACCCGAATACTCCTTATCCGCATCGCTTAATTGGCCATATACTTTCGGATTATGCTTCTTGAATGCGCGGAGCATGGCGGCAAAGCTATCCGTTGCCACAACTGCAAATCCATGGTCTGCAGCAAGTGCTGTCAAGAAGTCCATATTGACCAGATATTCACGATAATACATTCCGCCACTGAATGGAAGGACCACGTCGATGGGTTGATTGAGACTGGCAAGTTCTTTCGACGAGTACGCCTTCTTAATAGAGTACTTGTGGTCCGGCGTGGTCCATTCTTCGGTCTTCTTGAGTAAGTCAAAGATAGCTTGACCATTGAAACATGTGATCAAGAATCGACCGCCAGCCTTGATCATGTGGCTAACTAACTTGAATAGATCGGCTATAGGCAGATTCTTATTATGGCCTGTCTTGTCGTGCGCCAGATAGTGAATCCCAAAGTTCAGCATGGCAGCATTTGCTTGAGTGGGCAGTTCAGTATGAGCAATAATATCTTCGTACGCATGCTCAAAATCTACCTGTCGGATATGAATCTGCGCGCTGGCATCTTTGGTCTTGAGTCGTAAGTCGTACTTGCGCTGCAGTAGCTCATACAAGGCATCGATATCTTTATCGATCATAGTGATTTCCGTGAATCCGCTATCGATTGCTCTGGCCATATCTTGACCCTTTCCACACATAATATCTACCAATGATGGCGGTTCCAAATAAGTTTTCATCAGTTCTTGCTTGGTATATGAGTTGAACGCGCGTTGAGCAAAGTATTCGCTATCACTGGTGGATGCAAAGTAGCCACCCAAATCAGATGGACTTAGTCCTAACATCTCGAATGTGAGTGGATGCTTGATCGAATGCCAGATCAGTTCAGCATATCTCAAAGCATTACCAAAGTATTCTCCTTTGCGTACATCATCCGATCGATCGTCGCGCATACGAACAATCTCAGGTCTGGTCAGAATAGATCCATCCGATGCAACGAATTTGAACTCGGCCACTCGTCCTCCAAGATTTGCATCCGATGATGACCATAAATATATGTGTGGATTATCATATGGAGCAAACTGGATAGGAAAGTACTGAAAGGAATTCTCTGACTCAGGCGCGACGTACCCATCGAAGAACTGCAGATTCAATCGCTTGAATGTAAGGATATCTACTCCAGAACAAAGCGCATATGTATTCTCAGATGAATTGGTGATCATGCCAGCAGATTTGCGCAGTGCCTTTGCATGAGTTGGATCGATAAGCATCAAATAGAAATCGATAGTAGATTGCTCAACTGGTTTCCACTTGAATGATATCGTATTGTAGTACTCAGTATTGCGCCGACTCTGCGGGTCGGATCGTTTGTATCGAGCATTTGCCTCCTTATAATGTAATCCTTCTGGAGTAAATATAATCCCATCGATCTCATACTTACTCGCGAGGGCTTTCTTATAAAAGTCCTCCAATTGGGTCTTATATTGATCCTTGGTCAGCTTGACAAATGTCTTGACACTGCCGAGATTGTACTTCTGCAGAATCTTATCGGCAGATGCGAATTCCTTGATTCGCATCTTGAATGGTAAGTTGCTTAGGCGTTTGCCTCGACTCATAATGATATCAAACATATGAAAGGTTGGCTTGCCATCTTCTACAACCATTTCCGTATCGAGAATAGTTCGAACTACTTCCAATCGAGAATTAGACTTCTTGGTAAATGGTTGAATGACAGTTAGCTCACTGGACAAGGATACAATCTCTGTGCCGATCGCTATCTTCTTCGACCCACTAAGCTTGAAGTACTCAGCGATTTGTAGAATCGCGCGCTGCCCATCAATCTTATCTGTGATATAGAATGTATCGATTTCTGGAAGGATATCCTTGAAGTAGATCGTGCGGCTTAGCTCTACGGCGCTTGGTGTTAGTTGTTTGAACCCAGACTTCTCTCGGAACTTGTCTGCGATGGTCGAGTCTCGATATATCTCCTTGGCGATAGAGTACATAAATTGTTGATAAGCATTTCTTTGAGCAGAAGGGGCTATCATTTGCACCACATACTTGATCACATCTGACGCATCTGATTTGGATAAGCTATCACCAATGAAGTGCAAACTTGCAGAGATCATATCGTATGCAGTATCATCAAGTTCTGTCTCAAAGTCCTTGTAGTTCTTGAGCAGATTATTTTTGTATTCCTGCAGGCGAGTTGTAAATTCGTGCGGGTTGCGGATCAGTTTGCAAACATCAATGTCCAATACCCAATCTGGATACTGAGATAGATAATATCCCACCTTATGCGATATGCTTATGTCAGTAATCTCTCCTTCTGAACATACGCCGGGAATTATTTGAGTAAGATTCGCAGTGTATTCCTTATCATCAACTCGCACATTTCGCTTTATGATACGTTCAGTTGCGCATAAGACTGTACCTTTATTGGATTCATCATGCGAAATTGTCTTGAACTTGAATTGGCGTGGATAATTGATTCGAATGCTTTGTTCAATAACTTGATTACTACTTTGATCCATTATCTTTCTTAACATTTGGACCAACTCCAATTTGGATGGGACCAAAACCATAATCGGGATAGTTAGGGTTCGATTTATCAATTCATTGCTAACGAAAAGCGCAGACATGGTGTGGAGCTACTGGTATATTTACTAAGTGATAAATCAATTTTACGTTTTCGCTTTCCGCATAGTAATATAAGTCGAGAGTCCAGATATGCCAAACGCTAATATCAGTGCAAGTAAGCTCCGTTATGATCTGAAGACATGGATCTGCGGTACCCCATTCATCCATAGTCTTATATCTAATCCATTCAGTATGGCCATTCTAATTCTGACATTGATTTGGTTGCTCGATTTGTTATATGGCAAAACATTCGAATGTGCATCCAGTCGCGAGGTGATTCAACATTTATCTACAGCACTATTTACTATCACGGCAGGAATATTCTTGAACAACTTGACCATATCCAAGTGCGCAATTCGCGGAGGTGAAGAAGAACATATGGATCATTCGATAAGGGATAAATACCAAGATATGAATGATAGCATCTTGTCTCAATATGAGTGAGTCAAAAAAAGATCATTTAGGGATCGCTAACATACTGCACGCTGAATAGGCCACCATAGTCTTGATTATCCACGGATGCATCCGCGATGGTATTGGCGATCGGTTTTGTCTCTTTGGCTGCAGCGCTGCTTTGCTTAAGAGACATCAGCTCATCCTCTTGCATACGATAGAGTTTGATTTGGTTGAGCATCATGGTCTGCATTTCTTTGAACTGATCCGCAAGTGCTTTGTATTTGGTTTGCAGATCTTCATTCTTAGTCTTGAGCTTGGTTCTATCTTCAACTGCTTGACGATATAGACTATTCAATTTGGATAGCATCTTTTGAGTCTTAACTGCCTTTGATGTACTATTTACAGTAGATTTGATTCGTACTCCGGCACGTTTGGGCTTATCTTGCTCGCAAGCAACAAATCGCTTATAGCTACTGTCGCGATGCTGGATCAGTTCTTTGAGCACACAGTCCTGTAGAAGAGAGATGTTGCTTGGATCTTGGTGTTCATCAATGATCAAGGCCAGATAGTCAGCTAGCAACTTGTCTGCAAATGATTTGACTGTCTCGCGCAGTACCATAGATAGCACATCATGCTTTTGCTTCTCCGTCAATGATCTGATATATACATCGGGGATGAACAAACTGGCATAGAGATTGATGCAATCGACAAAGCTAAGCTGTGTGTAGCTAGTCGATACTCGCGTGTAATAGTGGATGCTGTTGATAAGAGTTTTGTAGAACTCGGGGGTATCTTTGGTCTTTACATAATCGGTGATAGCTGAGCAGTAGCAGGCCGTGATATTCTGTTCGGTCTTCTCTTTAAGGACAATGGCGCGATCGTACATGTGATTATAGAAGATATCTACAATGGTAGATCCAACCACATCGAGCAGCGACAAAATCTTTTTTTGCATGTGTAGTTCCATTGTAGTTCTTGCCATATTATATTTGGTAGTTAATGGTCTCCCAATCAAACATACACTACATTTGATCGCACTTTCATCTGTATGATATAGATCCAAACTCCGACATGAATCGGACTATGATTAGCACATCGGTGCTCAAAGGTCGCGCGGTATATGGCGATCTGCTGCTCAATAAAGGATATTCGCATGATCAAATTGATGATATGGCGGTATCTGAATTCTTAAACTATGAACGTGCGCAACTCGGTGAGCCAACACCTATCTTTCTACTTGCGATCAAGAAAATCTTGTTATACGCAATCCCAGTGATTGCTCCACGCAATTCCAGATCCAAGCGTGGCATACAAATAACTGCGCAATTCACTACAGATTGTGTAGAACTTATAGCCAAGTCCAAGGTACGTTGGCATCGCTTGGTATTCGGAGACAAGTACATTCTATTGGGATTTGTATTTCCACGTACTCTAATTAGTCATCTGAGTATAAGTGTATTTCAATGGAAGTACTACTATCAATATCCAAAAAAATACAAGCCGCATCCATTAGACCTATCGCATATCAGCGGACTTGAGAAAATTCAAGCAAAGGATCCGGCGAAGGTCCTGGATTCTGCTATGTATCTAATCCAAACCTCGCACTATGAAAATCCAGATCTGTATAACCAGATATTGCGATCGCTTAGGTCTAAATTAGAAGAAATTATCACTGCGAACACATCGATTAGGTATGAGACTGACTGGATAGATCAACATGTGGTCCAAGATAACTGCATTCCTAGGCGAGTAGCGCCATTGAATGACAGCCACATAGTATCTCAGTTGAATACCATATTGGAACGACATATAGATCCAACTTATTCAATTTCTTATTACGATGCTTTGCATTCTACTGGAAATTGGTTATTGTATAATCAGATATATCTATATGGATACGATTCGCCTGCCGCTGCCAGCTATCTTGCTCGCTTGGCATATGCCAAAAGTGAAAATGCTAAAGTATTTGTACAATCGGCAAAGGAGGCCCAGAGTGCTTTATTACAAACTCGAGCGGAGAAAATTGCGAGAGAGCAGTATCCTTACTATTTCGATTCGGGCGATCGGCGAGGACTATTCACGAAGTTTTCTCGATTCAGTCTGAATCGACTACCTGGCGCTCATCGTAAAAAGATTGAACTCTTATTAGAAAAGGATCTTGCAAGACAGCATGCGCTTATACATAATAAATGCTCCCATTTGCTTTTGCTTAAGCAATTGCGCATGGTTTCGGCCATTCCTATGGATATACTTGATGCATACAATAAGCTCGAACCATTTATAGATTTTGATCGCAAAGTAAATGAAGAGCATGCCTATCAATGTAAGGTATGTCGGTATTCATTGCTTTGCGAACATGAGGTTGATTTCTATTCAGAAATCAAAATATTGAAAGACAGTGCGGCGAACCAGGACAATGATATATTCTACATCGCGCGCCAAATTATTATTAATAGGTTCAAGCAATTGCAGAGTAGTATTGATCGAACCAATACATTTGCATACCATTGCCGATACTGCGCTCAGGAACTTGGACATAGTGATGACATGATCCAATTTACTCGCAGGGATACTTTGAATCTTCCAGCAATAGATATCAACAATCCATATAGAAATATCGCCTATATCACTCTGGTGGGAATCATATCGAACAATATTGATCCAATGGTGCTGTCCATTAGTAAGAATAGAATTGTACAAGCATTCATTACCAGCATGCAAGAGCACATAGAAGATATTTCATTTGGTTATCAAACAACGCTTAGTCGCAAAGGCACTGAGACTGATTATGAAGATACAGTTGAGATGCATACCAAACTGTCTGCACTAATTTTAGGATTGTGCGCGATGATTGCTCTGAATATTAATGTACTTAAGTCGGGAAAGCAATTGCTTGTGAATCCCAAGGCCGCCCCGCGCAAGATTAGACCAGACTCAGGCCAAGCTACTTCGAATCCAGAATTGAGTGATGCAAGTACTGATGACTCAAGCGGAGATGAATCGGATGAATCCGCAGTAAGCGGCGGATCGATCAAAACCGAGTTTGCTACCGCATTTGCAATTGTAAGAAACTCGCCATTCTTCAAGGCTACTGCGGTTAGTGAAGATAAAGTCAAGACAATGCTGCTTGAATACTATCGCCGAATCGCTAAAGATATTAGCGATCTCGGCGATATGACTGTGATCATGCGATCAAATGAGGATCGTATCATAAGAGAAATAGTGCAAAGCCCAGTATATGCCTACCTGCAACATATTGCGGCTCGTAATGATAATTCTGTTATTCAGAATAGATCATTTGGACAAGTAATGGGCTTAGAGATTACTAAAGCTACTCGCGGAAATCTCTATCAAAATGTAATAGCTGATCGTGTCAAGCCAAAGACTGACCGTGAGCGATACTTGCATGAATCGTATGCAAGTATTTATACTTTCCTTACCCAAGGCAAGTATCTTGAGTCAGAAACTACATCCGAACCGAGTGAATTTATTCGCCAGTATGAGCTTAATGATGCCTTGCGTATTCATAAACTGATGCACAATCCTATGCATACAATTCCAGAAATTAATTCCAGAGAAGTGTCCTTTACATTATTGAACTTAAATGTTATCTATTGCCATCAGCAGCCGGTACTTACTCGACACAAATGGAAGATCGGCGCGTGCGAAATCTGTGGAATCCAATCGAGTAAGGTATCTGCCAAATACAACGATGAAATATTCAAGTTAATCGATAACAGAATTACTGAAGAAGCTCTATTTGATTTATATACCAATGTATGCCCAATCGCCGATACTCATGTCTATGCAGATGAGCAAGTCACTATGGATTCGCGATGCACCCAGTGCAATGCTACCAAACGACAGCTGGCCGAACATGATCCAAAATATTTCAAGCAGTATGTGTCCAAATTCAATAAGCAACAGAGCGAGCATGTGAAGGAATTGACTGACGAGCTGACCGAAATATGTTATTTCAGGCCTTACATACCATTATCAAATCCAGAGCTGACTAATATTGATGAGAATCAGCTCATAGCATTGAACAATCAATTAGTACGCTCGCTTGCAAATGCGTTTGATGTGCCTGCTGAGAGTTTCTCAGAACTGATTCCCACATCGCTTGATGCATATATCAGATTGATATACGAACGATATGCATACATAAGCAATCTATCGCATGCTATGATTCGACATCCAGATGGCGAGTTCTATGAATTGGTCAAGAAGCTGCTAAAGGGTGGTATCCCTAAGGATACATTTCCGAATTTGCCCACATATGACTACCGAGAATATTCGATCCCGCGCAAGAGGCATCACTTATTTACATTGCTACAACTACTTACTCAGAGTGATATCGAATCTGTACGCAAGTTGGGACAGTTCCTTGGGCAGAAGATCCTTGCACAAGAAACTCGATATAAGGAATTCAACTTTGCGAAGCTCAAGTCAGTCAGTATAGAAACCCACGATCTTGATTCGATGGATATGCCAGATGAAGAAGAAGAAGAAGAGGAAGATCTATTTATGTCATACGATATTGATATGGATGATATGGAAGATAATCTTGATGGAGATTTGGATTAGAGACTCGCACAAATTGTCTCAATGGATATATAGCCTGTATTGAATATGTTTGATGATTGGAGCGATCCATATGATATCGACCATTACTACAATGATGTCAATACCATCTTTAGTAAGGTAGCTGAATATGTAGATCCCACTAAGCAACCTATAGCAATGCCCACAACAGTAGAATCAGCATCACCTACTACACAATCAGCATCACCTACTACACAATCATCTTCTGCTACGAAGGCGGGATTTGAGGTAGTTCCCAACTCCATCTTTATTGATGATCATGCGGTAGGATCTCAGCCTGAATACAATATTCTCAGATCAGGACCGCCTCGTAAGAAGGATACATATGAAGATAGATACTACCGACCAATGCCTACCATGGAGTACTATCCACAGCTCAATATCATACATATAATTATGTGGATCGTGATTGGAGTTCTAATCTTACATGTGATCAAGTTGAATGCCGCTATGCAATCTAACCAATTACTTATCTATTCCCTTTTGCAGCATATTATGCATCCAAAGAGATAAAAAATGCATTTGTGCATACAACTAATTATTTGAGTAAGGCATCGACCAATTTATCGAAGTGAATAGTCAAATTGTCATAATCAGGTCGATCATCGCGATGACTATCTATGATTAGCTTGGCAATTGTGTAGAATGGCGAGTCTTTGGCTTCGGCCATACGAAGCAGAAATGTATTTTTTTCATTAGCAATATCCGAATCAGCCATACCTATCCAAGGCAATGCATAACTGGTCAAATGCATAGTCAAATACAATAAGGATTCAAAGTCGTCATATCGACATGGATACTGTTTTTGATTCAGATGGCGTGCGCATAACGATGGATCGAACTTGATATCGGGGTCGATTGAAGTATTCTCATCCATATACTGTCCATATCGGCCTTCCCAAAACATTGCTTGATTGAGAGAAGCAAACACAGTGGTAGATATGCGTTTGGATTTGAGCTGCACCAAATTGGGTAGTTCAATAGATCCATGCACAAGACGTTGATCGTGCGTATGCTTGATCAACTCCACCAAACGTATGATCAACTTTTTTGGATCATTCATCAGGAGTGGGTGCGCGATCAGCGATAGTTCATAATACCATTGTTTGTACTTGGAACCGCGGACAAGACAGATTCTCGGCTTACCATTTTTCATATAATTTTGAGTATATGAAATGATAGGTACGCATATAGGTTTGGTCAGATTTGGAAGCAGACTGCCATACGATGATGCGGCATTGGAATACTGCTCAGTGTAAGCAAGAGACTTAATTACTTTGAGCGAATATTGACTCGTATAATCGGCATTATCGACTACAGTGATCTCATGTCCAAACTTAACTTTCGCAGTCGAGACGACTGTGAGACTATAACCATGTGTTTCAGTCAGGTCCTTCATGATCTCACCTAGCTCTTCGCGCGATAAATATGATTGTGGAATTAGCGCTTGTAGTGCGGGGTGGTCAGCAATCGTTTGGTAAGTTGTATTCATTTTTTTATTAGCCTGAGCAAGAGCGTGAATACAGCAGAAGCACTGATTATATTCTTTCAAGATATACTTGGCTTTTGATGAACAGAATCGATTTGACTTAAGGACTGCAGTACAATACGACATGATTATATTTAGAGTTGTCTAGTGCAATTTTGGAAAAAAATATACATGCATATAGCACTTAGATCATGCTTCAGGCATAGGTATTCGCAAGATTCATGTTCAGACGATCATAATGTTTCCAGATGAAATGGTCGCCAAATCGTTGATTGCTCGGAATGACATACCAATTGAGACGATCAGCATACTTACTCATGAACTCCTCAGATAGAATCTGAGCAAATGAGATACCTTCCCAAACCAAATGATTAGCATGGCGTTCCATGAAACTCTCGCTGAGTAAATGATTCCAGCTAAGTGATACATAAATCGCGTGCATCTCATTAGTATCGAGTCGATTACTCAAATATTCAAGACATTTTTCAATAAACCCTTCAGACAAAGTCTTATGTTCGAACAACAACTCAAACTGGATGTATTTTCTATGAAACCAGATAAAGCACTCCGATAAATTTTGAAATGCGCTAACCATAGCCCAATCCACTAAGTGAGCTTGCTTACTAATAAACTCTTCAGACATAATCTGATAGCGCGAAGCATCTGACCAATCGATACATTTGGCATATTTACACATTAACATCTCAGACAATTTTTGATATCGACTGAGATAACTCCAATTGAGTTGATTGGCAAATCGCATAATGAATTGAGAAGATAGTTTCTGGTGTTTGGATACAGTCATCCAAAATGAATTATTGCTGATTACATATTCCAGAAATTCTTCTACAAATGTCTTGGTCAAGATATACTTGCTCGCAATTTTGTTCCAGTTCTGCAATTTTGGGTATGCATAGATACTATCTAAGATGTCTTTGGGCATAGAGATCATTGTTGCGATAAGGATGATTGGTACTTAGAGGGAAAAAAATCAATTTTGCGCAATTAGAAGTCATCATCAGATTCATCCTCTAATCCAACAGCACCCCGTAGCATTGCAATTGTTTCATAAGGCATATCTCGAATCATATCTCGACCATTTCGCATAAGAAGTCTATGAGTCTTCGCATCAAAGAATAGTAATGCCGGAATTGTCCTAATTTTAAATTCCTCACGAAGAGATTGTCGCAGGACAGACTCTTCATATGGAAGAGCAGGCCAAGGCTGCGGCGTTCTATAGTTGGCATACTGTTCGGGTGTCTTATCTGAAGAGATATACACCAATTCGATATTGTTATTCAATAGTTCAGCATACAAATCAATCAATTGTGGTGTGAATTCCTTACAATACTTACAATAGTCTCCAGCAAAGTAGAATCCAATGATATCCGTGGATTCTACTTCATATTTGATTAGGTCAAGTACAGAATTCATATTATAATCTATATTGGTCTAGTCAATTTGCCAAAAAAATACAAACATACAAACATACAAACATACATATAGACCCGCAAACATTAAATCATAATTGTCAAATCTTCATATTAGACATTCTGATACACACACAATTTATAATCATTATTGGTAGTCTTATCCAGAGGTCAGCCCTTCTCTGTTACGTAGATAAGAGTTCGCAAATAATGCATTAGACATGTGAGCATTCAAGCTAATATTACTGGAATAACCCGAAGAAGAGAAGATGTGGTTCGCACACTCCTCTTGCATAAAGGTTATCATATATACATATATGTTTAGTAATTATACTAAATGTGTCAAATGCAATTTTGCGCATTTCAATATGGGAATCGTCGCTTATAATATATATTTAACTATCAAATGGTATAATTACTTACTCTGAGTTTGGCATTACTTAATATATTAATATGAGCAATATTCTATATGTGGATAATCAACCTATCCCACGGGTTGATGATAGTAAGAAGTACTTCTTGAACGTGCTGACAATTCTATTTGGACCCAGTGGATCTGGCAAAAGTTCGATTATCATGCATATACTGAATACATTACGAGATGTGGTACCTATGGGTATCGTCTGTTGTCCTACCAGTGTTGCTAACGGAGACTATGATAATGTGATACCTCCCGAATGTGTCTATGATGACCTTACTGCCGAGCTCATGAAAAAGATATTTACTCGGCAGTCGAATGTGATTACGATGTACAACATGGTGCGAGATATTGATCTATTACGACCTATGTTTCAAATAGTAGCCGATGATAGTTATCAGAACAAAATAGCCAGACTTGATGCCCTTATTCGCGAGAGTACCAGCAAGGTACGTTCTACATATGATGTCGATGAAGTAGATTCCATCATAAAGGATCTACAGAATCGCTATCAAAAGAAAGTGGTCAAGATTATGCGTACCTGTATTAAGGAAAATATAGTGGCACTCAGCAAATATGATCTGACCGAGATGCAGATCACTATCTTACAGAATTTTGAGATTAATCCCAATCTGCTATTGATAATAGACGACTGCGCGGCAAGCATAAAGGAATGGCAGCATTTAGAGGATACCAAGAAGTTATTCTTTCAAGGTCGACACTTCAAAATTACTACTATTCTTACAATGCAAAATGAGTCTGTGATCCCAGTTCCACTACGCACAAATGCCCATATACACATCTTCACAATGAAGAAGGTCGTGATGACCTATTTCAAAAAGGATACATCGGGTGCTAGTCCAGATGAGCGAAAGCGATATGAAAAAATTGCATCGATAATCTTTGAGCGTGGTGAGGATTCGCGGCCTAATTATAGAAAATTCGTAATATTTGGCAATATCATCGCCACCGAAGATAAGGTACAATACCTGATTGCCGACCCTAAACGCAAACGATTTGGTTCAACTGCGGCTTGGGAAATGTGTAATCGTGTGCGTACCACAACCCCGCATGCATTAACTAAGTCTTCATTTACCAAGATGTTCAATATGAAGCCCACACCCCAGCTCATTGATATGTAGCATACTTATATATATATTCGATTATCTTTTTTTGTTCAGCCTTTGAATATCGAGTTAGGCTCACATTGGCCAATTGCACACCTCTTGGAATTTGTACCAAGTACTTCCATAGATCAGCTCTTAGATCTGGCACCAATTGGCTAATCACATCAAGATATACTGGAGCCATTGACATAATAGCTATACGATTGTCCGCATATTTATGTAAATAAGATAGAATCGCACATGGTTCTGGTGATATATTGATTAGATCCAGAGGCCACCCATGTATGTATTCAACATGGCTATATAGAAATGGTCTGGAATATAACCCATTCCATAGAGTGATCCAATTAGAATGGGTAAGTAGTTCAAGATATGATATATCAGTGTCTGCGGAAGAATTATACACTCCGGTTTGAAGTAGATCTTGCCCTCGCGCTAAAATATCCATTGAACGTTTGCTTAGCCAGTAATTGCTACTTGCGGCAGTATGCGCCAACTTGGTAAGCAATTTATGATCACAATCGATCTGAGATGCAATCGCGCCATCGGAGTATGAAATGAAAATCAGATTTAGCTCATCGATTGAGTGAAATCTATCCATGCATCATATATTACTGACAAAAACAAAAAAATAATTACAAATCGATGAACAATTAATATCCTTGAGTCGCTCGAGATGCTTGGATCTGAGCGATACGCTGATACAATTGTTCATAGTCATCGCACTGTTCTACAATAGCTACATGATGATCTTGAGACAAATTGGAGTTCGGAGCATTATTTGTAAATGAAGCATTTACGGATTGCTCAAGCAAATATTTAGAATGATGCTTAGTCGGTTTGGCAGATTTTCCAAATTTAAAATCTGAATGTTCCTTTGTAGAATTATGCTCAATATGAGCTGGAACTGCATGAGTAAATCGGTATTCGGTGTGGATCTTGGTTGGATCCACTTTGGCGGCTTGGTACTTATTCGTAGATTTGTTCCAGCCCAAGAAGATCACTCCAGATAGATCAAAGTAGGCCAGAATATCTAAATAATCTGTCCATAGAATCATCGATTCATAATAGGACATTCCATTGATGTATTGAATAAACTTTTCTCGATCATGCAAGTACATTCCGCGCATAAACTTATAGATCATGTAGGAGATATGATTGGTTGAATCTGGAATTGCTTGGTTGATAGCCTTGCCAAATTCCCGAATGTTCTCGTCCGACGGATCTTTGGTCAAAACTAATTGACTGTTGCGAATTGTATCAAAAGATTTAAGCAATTGGCGTGGAATAGACATAATTTCTATAGTGAAAATGAACGTGTAGGTGTTCGTAAGTGGTTTATATCTATACCGAGAGCGCTCAAATTGGCGCATAATTTAATTTTATTTCTGATACCTTATCTACTTGTAGATATACATATATCATCCTATTACTATGGTCGAATCTACAATCGCCGGAGGCAAGAAGCCTGCCGCCAAGAAACCTGCTGCCAAGAAACCCACTACGAAGAAGCCTGCTGCTAAGAAGCCTGCTGCTAAGAAGCCTGCTGCTAAGAAGAAGCCTGCTGCTAAGAAGAAGCCTGCTGCCAAAAAAAAGTAAATGACTAATGTCTAAATGAACACTCGGAATCGTGGCACCGCCGTCCCTTACGACAAGCTTTGATAATAATCTTGTCGCATAATAATGCATCGCAATGATTATTACGACCGGCATGTGGGCATAAATGTTCTTGACGTACATGAAAGTACCTACATTCATCTTTGGTACATCGATTATAGTTTGGGCATATCTTAATGTCTGCCGAAAGGGCATCTCGAAATGCCCATCGATTATCGACGTACATTTTTTTATCTTCGACTGCACTTGGTGTGCTAGGTGTATCAATATGGGCAGATTTGGTTGCATCTTGTACATATTTATCCTGTTCAATAACTTCTTGGGGTGGCTCTTTTGGTTCTTCGAAAGGTTGTGTCAATATATCTTCTGATTGTTGCAATGAATGATATTCCATCGTATGGTAGAATTGCATATCTACATCTGTAGGGTATAGTTGGTAATTATTCATGATGGATACAATCAAATTTAGCATATTGAATTGAACTTGGTCCAATTCACGAATTTGTTCAATTGCTTGCATGACTACGAGTGGAATATATTATATAAAAAATGTCTAATATACATGCAATTTCACTCACTTGGCAAGCTTGCCGGCTTTGAGATATTCTTTGAATAGAACCGATCCTGGAATGATAGGAGCCGCTTCCTCTACTGTATATACTTCCTCCAGTACATACATTCCGCTGGCATTGGTCTTGATGTATGGTTCAATGCTTGAATTGAGGAACAAGTATCGCAAGTCATCATTCTTGATACGCAGGCGCTCGCCATTTTCATTGCGATAGTAGTTGCGAAACATGGTCAAGAACTCATCCATCGTTTGAGCGACCTTGCCCTCTTTGTAGAAGACTCGTTGCACAATGAATCGTTCATAAATATCTTCTTGCTGTCGATAGATATCAGTCTCTGCGCGAATGGTCGGGTGGGGTACCAATAAGATTTGGCCATCATATTCGGAATACAATCGTGATCTATAATGTCCGAGAATGGATAGTCCGGCCGCGTGGTATCTCTTATCATTCATAATCATATTGATGAACTTAGGATCCTTCTTGCGCTCGAACTGAGAGTTCGGGTCCGGATTGTCCTTAAACGTATTCTTGAACTTGTAGGTCAAGAATCGGCGCCATACAGCATGTTCAGTACTCTCGATACGCAAGTGATGATTCGTAGCAAGTAAATGGTTGCAGTTGGGCTTAAAGTTTTCCATCTCACCATACAATTGACGTGCGGCCATTGTATCACCACCAGTCATTTCCTTGATTCGTGCAATATTGGCACGTTCATTGCGTTCGCTTTCTGAATAGCTTACAAATCGAGCATTCTTCAGCTCCATAGTTGCCGGATCTGCCGATGCTGACTTGGTTCGCCCTTGTTCAGTGATGAATGATAGAGGCATGCGGCGTGCGTACATCTCCCCCATAATCTTACGGAAGAATTCAATCAAAATGGACTTACCATTAGAATTGTGATGCACTGTGTAATCGCCAGACACATATCTGTGATTTCCATCAAGTTCAAATCCATAATACTCACCATCGCCAAGACTCTTCATACTGAATCCATTTGATGGAATTTCATTCTTGGATTGTTGAATGGGAGGCGATTTGTATAGCGATACAATAGAATTTGCGATCCACCACTTAGGCCATCTGCGCAAATCATCTACTTTGATATCGATCGTGTCTCCTTTCTTGATTATTTTTTTATCAGTAGATAATAGTGTGTTCAAGTGGGCCATTGCTTGATCTTGTGTATCAAACGCTTTCCAATGACTTGTTGGAGTATTAATTCCATTGCGTTCATGCCAATACGCATGGTAATCGCCATTAAAGCACTTACTTACGCAAAGAGTATTTGTATATTTCAGCGAAAGGACGTGATTCTTATTGACCACGAATGGGTCTCCTTGAATTGGAGTGATCTCAACCATTTCATCGGTTCCTCGAAATAGTTCTTGGACATTACGTACCGTATTGTCATCGCCCATGATCTGATCGCCTACAGTAATATCTTGAACCATTCGTAGTGATCCATCGAACATGCGAATAGGAGTGTCGATCGCATGACAACCATGTCCTGTAATGATTAGGAATAGGCTTTCCTTTTCAAACCAATCCATCGATGTGCTGAAGTAGTACAACAAGAAGTCTAATGCATCAGTCTCATTATCTGGCACAAAGGATCGAAACATCTTATACACTGTTTGAATATATGGGTTCTCGGGATCGTATGGAATATAGTCAGTCTCGGTATATAGTGAGATCGGGTATGAATGGTAGTGGTCGAGCAAACGGATGTTCGCACCATCAAATTCAAGTACGCCATTACCAACACCCATAATGTGTCTGGTTTTGTCCATATTCCGAATCAGGTGTTCATCTGCAAACTTACAAGCAGTATCATCGATAACATTCCGTTTGAAAGGCGCGTTGGATATTTGCTTGATGGATGTGAGAAATTTACTCTTAAGAGACTTGAGATACTTAGCTCGACCTTCGTCTTTGCTGGTATTGATTTCCTGAGAAAGTTCTAATAATACCTTAAGTGCGATCTCGGCCAGATCCTTACTGATATATTCAGTCAGACTGTGAGGATATGATCCAACATATTTCCATTTGTATAGCTGTCCCTTTTGACAATTGCGAGTCTCTGGAGTGATAAACTCATACCAACATGTCTTATTAGATCCATTGAGTACGATGGTTGCAAAGGTATTGTTGAATATGAACTTGAGGTATGTGGCCACATTCGAATGGCCAATATGACCGTTTGATATGATTCCTTTAACATCTCGTAGAAGCATTTGACGTACTTGCTTCTCGAGAAAGCGCCGCATTTCACTTGGCGAATCGATGCCAGCCCAATATCGAAGTGATTTGAGATCCGCACGCACATCGATCTTATTACTTGCCGATTGCCATAGTTCATCAAACTCATCCAAAGTCATATCCTTACAGCGATTGCGGCAGAACCACAATGCAATACATCTATACTTGCCATATCTATCGGAGGCTAATGCAGAGATAATATCAGAACGCATGCTTGGATCGCCCACACGACTGTCTGACATCATGTTGAGTACTTTTTTGATTTGTTCGAATGAATCATCGTAGATTGATTGTTTGCTAATCGCGATCAATGCTTGGTCATAAGCTCGAGCCAATCGTTCTTCTGGCTTATTGAGCGATTCGGTAATGTACTTGCGGACATTACTTCGCGGTAAGTAGATGTGCTTACGAATCACGCCGCCTTCATTAGCTGGCATCATGTAATTGACTGAACATTCATATATCAGATTCTGAAACAGACCAGATGGGTGTGATACAATTGAGATACCCTCGAACGAGGTACCATTTTCAATAGTTGCCTTTTGGATGCTCAGAAGTTCAAGATAGCTGCTACACTTTGCAGAGCAACTGCCAATCAAACATACTGGCATACATCGCGCGTTGTAATCAAATGATCCACGGAAGCTTACGGTAGTCTTCTTCTTGAACAAGTCGCGAAGAGTCTCGGAGTTCCATAGCCGATCGAATATATACTTCTTGAGCAAAGTTCCTACTTGAATGCTCGGAATGATAATTCTATAACACTGCTTGTATTTGAATAAGGACTCAATATATTCACTCTTTGGCGATCCCAGAAGGATACAGTGATGTATGTCCCGACTATCCTTTGGCATTCGCAAGCTTTTGATCAAAATGTCTTCAAACAAGATCTTAAGAAATCCGCCGACCACATCTTCAAATGCGACATTGCTCTGTTCTGTAATGAATGTAAAGTCAAATACCAAACCAGAACCTAACTCATATGCATCATTCATTTGAGTAGTCTCGAAGAAGTGCAAAGTGATGTTCGCAGTATAGCATTGCAACAAATGTTGCATTAGCTGAGGGATACCTGCCGGCGGCACAAAGAATTGCTTCTTGTACTGGAAGTCGGTACTAATGATATTAGCAACCGTTTTTGTATCCTCCTTAGCCAACTCATATTGATTCATGAAACGCTTCAGAGATACAATCAAAGAATCGTTATTATCGACCGCGTCAGAGAAATCTGACAAAGGTTGAGCAAGAAATTGAGGGATAGCCATCGCGCTTCAAGAGTACGATATATATAAAGGGGTATAAAATCAATTTTGCTTCGAAGTAGCAATATATTGCCCAAGTGCTAAATGGCGAACTGTGGTGTAAATGATAGCTATTTAATCATTATTCTGTCGAAATGGAATTCTACAATAGCAAAATTGATAGTTGCACCTAATTATATAACTACTGATACTCTCGCCAAAGTTAAATTGATATGAACACTATTGCTTTCATTCGAGCATTTGAAATTGAGCATGCGGAAATGCCACAGCTTGCCAGATACTCTAAGTTGCGAGCAGATCTATATGCGAAGGGAATCTGCTGGACGGACTCCATTAATGGACAGTTCGCCATGCATGATAACTTCCGCGTGGTGCTCTATCTCAAGAACTTCACCAATGGAATCAACTTCGCCAATCCTCTAGTCGGCGAATGCAATGGTCTCGTACTTGAATATGTGAAGAGTCAGTGGCAAGTCTTAGTCGTACCAGTACCCAATTGTACTCAAAATAAATTATCCATTAATCAAGTGGATAAGTTGTACAAACAAGGCAAGTATCGCGTGTATGAAATGCTCGATGCTACTATGATCAACTTGTATTTCTACAAAAGTAAATGGCGCATTTCTACAGGTAAAGGATACGACACTACAGATTTTGAATTTGTAAGCGGCCGTACTTATTGGGAAATGTTCTTATACATTGCTGAGGAGAAATACTCCAGATTCAGTATCGATCAGCTTGATACAAATTGTTGCTATACAATCGCCATGCGATCATCTGAGTTTCATTTGTTCGATGAGACCAAGCATATCGTACGATCAAATGCCCTTAGTAATGACTATCTCAAACTGATTAAGGTTAGTAATCCAAACATGAATATCGATATTGATGTATCTCAGGCAAATGTCTATATTCCGGCATATTTGCCTATTGAAATTAAGAATGCCAATAACGTATCTGTACTTGCCAACTACGCAAAGAATGCATACATCAAGTATGCCAAAGGATTTGAGACCAATAATTTTAAATTCAAACCATTATATGGATACATCCTTAGAGCCACATCCGAATCGGTGCCTCAGCCATACAGAAATGTAATGTACGTTAGTAGCTTATTTACAGTTATCAAAAAAGGGCTATACACGCGCCCGCAAGCTTCTATCGAAGAGCTGATTGCTTATATGGCTACCAATCTGCGCCATAAGAATCAATTTATAATCTTATTCGATCAGTATAATTCATTATTTGAACAACTTGAGCATATTATGCGATCATTAAGTGCCGAAGTAGTTGTGCAGCTTAAGAATCCCGAAATGGCACCAACTACACAAACAGTAGCATCCAAGATCGCACGGCAGTTCTGGCATGCCAACTCGACATATCAAACATCAGATTCTAATTTGGAGTCAATTGTGTATGACTATATCCATTCTAAGGAATATGCTGATGATCTGGTGCGACTTATGCACGCACAGGCATAAAAAAAGTAAATTCTATACAGAATACTCTAAATAGCGTTTAAGCTTTCTGCTCCAAACATATCGCACATAGTAAGTAATTAGCGGGTATAGGAATAGTTTGATAATCAGTCCGACTATCATAAGAAGTAGTGTATAATTTTTTTCGATCACATGTTCGAGGCCAAACACACTTGTATGCGCAATGTATATGCAAAGCTTATACAAACTGAAGCTAATCGGCCCAAGTGCATTTTCATATATAATACTGACTGAGTAGATAAATACCAATGTCATAAGGAATGTAGATTTGCAGTTTATGGAGTTGATATGACTCATGATAGTGGTGGCGCCAGTGATTAACAGTATGTGCGCAATGAATAATAAAGCAAATGAGTCTATGGTTGGCGTATGAGATTCATCTACGAATAAGATTACTCCTTGAATATATTTATTGTCGATAACTGCAAATTTATAATAATATAAGCCGATAGTGATATATCCACTGATTAGTGCTGCGCCGAATTGCATTAGTAAATAAATGAACATGGTCTTGATTGTATAGCTGTACAATACCCAATTAATCATAAGTATATCAATCGAGTAGTTGATTGATCGATATGTGCTGGCAGTAACTGTGCCATATGTAATAAAACTAAATATTACTAACTGAATCAGTTTTTGTGCTAAATAAGCCTCATATGAAAGGACTATAGCCATATTATTAGTGCCGACAAATAGGGTGCTGCCAAATGAGATTCCCATTAACAAATATATCGCAAAATTAAATAAATAGTACCGAGCTAATGTAGGATGCGCAGGAACATCGATATCAATCACATAATCATTATGGTAGATATTGCGAAGTGCAGATGCCTGTAAGCTATTGTATTCATATTGCATGTTGTTCATGACTGGCACACTAAAATCTGGATCATTCATGAATTCATCTAAAATGGAGTCGCTTGAATCAGAGTCCAATTCGTAGGTATTATTGTATGGTGGGTACTGAAATCCTTCCGGGGCATTTGTTTGAGATGTCAGATTAATTCCATAACTTGCCATAAGACATTTCGTTGATTTGGGATATAGCTTACCACGGTCTTATATTAATAATTGTGATAGTTTTTTCAAGCACGCAAGCACTAAAGAGAACGACTATTATATATATCTAATCTATAGAAATTGGATCGCAACTATCTTAGGTGTATAGTATCAAAATTTAAATGTAGCCGATATGGGAAGGTGATCGCTTCCATATAGTCGATCCAATATTGCACTACTATGCAGATTACTTTCTAAAGAGCTGCTCATCAATACATAATCAATCCGCCAGCCCGCATTTCTGGCGCGAGCTTTAGTACGATAATCGAAATAAGTATAACCTACACGCCTTTCATGCTGCATCCGCCAGGTATCCAATAGATTGCACTCGCGCAGAAGTCTGTCGAAATTACCACGCTCAGCATCGGTAAATCCAGCACTCGAATGATGACGATCGGGCTTGTAGATATCGATATCCATGTATGCGGTATTTAGATCTCCAGCGATAATAAGGGGTTTCCGATTACTAAGTCGTTGGCATAATTGTAAGAACTCAGCATCCCAATCGCGAGTACGATAGGATAAGCGAAGCAACTTAGATCCTGAATTAGGAGTATAGACTCCTATCAGAATGAATTGAGCATACTCAAGTATTACTAATCGACCTTCATCATGATTGGTAGGAATCGCGCGTATGGGTTTGATTTTAGAATAAATACTCACGCCAGAGTACCCTTTTTTGATTGCATGCGCATGGTATTGATGAGGATACTGAGGAAATAGTGCATTCACATCGGCATGGGCATCGCGCACATCTGAAGAAATTTTAGTCTCAGTAAATACAAGGATATCTGCATTCTGATTGATCAGACACTTCTCAAATGATTGATTATCGCATACATCCTTACGCATAATCGCGCGAATGCCATTCACGTTCCAATGAATCAATTTGACTCGAGTCATTACTTACGTCTGATACGTTGCTCTATATTGGAGAGCCGAACATCCAGCTGCGATACCTTTTTTTCGACCGCACCCATTTGTTGCTGCATCAACTGCAGCATCTTCAGGATCTGCGTAAAGGTCTTATCACTTGTACTCAGATGGCGATACATCTTATCTATATTTGCGGGATTGGTTACGAAGCTATATCCCTTCTCGGAAGTCATGGAGAATCTTGTGGATTGGTCCTTAGGACTCTTCACAAACGCATTGAACTTGGCCTTATAAACCCATTCTCCATCCTTTTTCTTATAAGAGATAATCATATCACGAGCAAGATTCTTCCAGTCGGGAGGCGCCAGCTCTAAGGTACCCTTCAGTATATCTTGACCTGCGCCACCCAATACTGTCTTAGTTGAGGTGAATAGTTGCTTAATATTCGATATCTTCTCTGAATAATTCCGCTTGTCATGCACATAGAACCCCAATATGATCGAATCAGATAAATGGTCATAGCTCTTGAAATATTTATTCTGAATCTTCTTACCAGAAGTCTTGACATAGATCACCTTACTATTCTTAGGTATCGACACATACTGATTTGGATCGACTAATTGATTAGTACTTGTATCAATATCAACATCCGCATCACATGCAATAGTAGAAACATGCGCGGGAGTAGCTATTGGAGGAGCCCCACCAGGTATCTTAAGGGATGTCTTAGGCAAAGGAGCGCTTGAGTAGTCATCACTATCATCCGAGCTTGATATGAGATCGCTGAGACTCGGCCGAGATGCAACTGACAATCGCTGGGTACTCATCTCTATATACTATGATCAACTATTAGTAATCGATTTGCATTTGTTCGCCTTAGTATATCATCCACATGACTCACCCAATCTCAGGAGTAGAGACACCAACATTCTATGTTGTGCGCTATCAAGATACACACTACACAGTAGCACTCCGCACGTCCAATCAATATCTATTCCATATCGATGGGTGTTGGTACTCTACAGACATTGAATCGGTGGATACCATTGTGCAACAAATATCTCAAGCAGATGCCGATCAACTCAAAGCTCAAGTACAATCTGCAGACAAGTCCGCACTCAGATTGCTCATGATAAGCAAGAGTCTATTCAACCGGCTATCCAAATTATTGAATACACTCGATGTGCCTACAATCAAGGTATCTATATCTGCACAGATCAATAATATGTTTCCTTTGACTATCGAACAAGTACGCATGCCATATGCCATTGCGATTCAACCATGGAAGGAACTGTATATCAACAAGCTGATCAAATCGCGCGGATTGGCTCCAACAATAAGCCAGTGGGATTTACTTGTGGGTCCGCAAAGGTATATATTTGGCAAGCAGTCCAAGGTAGATACCAGCATCCGCCTGATGCAATTACATCGAGCAATCGAACAGATCAAGGATGATACTTCCGCCAGTCAGATCTATAAGTTAAGTCAGGATCTGGATGCGAGCATTGGCAAATTCAACTTTGATTTGCCTGACCTTTGTATTCGAGTAGAGTATGCTAAGTGTATCGATGCGAATCAGAATGATCTGATCAAGAAGGGACTGATACTCATTGCACACCTGGCGAGATTGGGAGTAGCCAACGGACAAGCTGAAGTGGGTAATCTCGGCGAATTTGATGGACAACTCAACTTCAAATCATATGATAAGGCGATTCTGGCGGCAGACCATGGCGAACCATTTGCATTCGCGCAAGTAGAATCTATCATGAAACGCGTGTATCCCAAGCAACAGGCGCAGATCGCAAGCAATCCTATAGTCGCATTCAACTGCATGGTAATGTACGATGCGATTACTCTTATACTGAGTATTGGTAGCAAGAATGAATTGATATCCGATGCAAATGATATTATGAAGCAAGTGTTCAACGAGAATCCCACATTCAAGTTCGATGCCAATCATACTGCGATTGATTGGATATATGAGAAGCACTTTGAACGACTGCCCGAATTTGATCAGCTGCTGATTCAAAAGAGCAATGACTCGCACAAGTATGCATATCTACTCGAGTATGCTCGACAGTTTGATTTTGGACAATAAAAAAAATTATTCCGAATCAGATTCAGATTGAGCAGTTGGTGCAGTATCAGAATCATTATCCGATGTGTATGGACTCTTCTGCGTTTCGATATTCACATCGCGAATCACATTGATCAGTTCATCATATGGCACCCAATCATTTTCAACATATCTTAGAGATAGCTTTAGGCATTCAATCGGGATGTCATAACGATTCAACTTCTCAATAGAGACTTTTTCATTTTTGAAACTACGCTTGGACTTAAGATTGTTCTTATTATGAATGGATATGGCATTGCGAATTGATTCATTTTGCTTATCGACAATTCTTTTGCGTCGAGCATTCTCCTTATCGATAATGATCTTGATATGATCATTCACTCGAGTCCGAATATTGTTGCGCAAGTCAATTGGATTTGCATTGTAGTGCATACCAATTTGGATTGTCCAATTGTGATCAGGATCTTCAAACTTCTTACGAATGGCTCCACGTACATGAGTATCTTGTCCAGCGATAAATGATAGCTTGCGACCCTTGAGATCATTCTCTTTGAATTTGTATCCCATTACCACAAAGTTATGATGTAGCTTCGTATCGACAGGATTCATAGTAGATACAATAGACTTTTCTTTAAGCATATCCACAACCGTATCCAATTTCTTAACAATCTGATCGCGTGCAGTTTCGGCCTTCTCAGCAGTTTGCTCGGCTTTCTCAGCTTTGTCAAGTAGTTGATTATTTTTATTTTCAATAGAATTCAATTTAGCAAACATTTGATTGATGACATCCCCATATTTGGTATTATCAACATTGAGATTTACATTCTCTTCGCGGAGTTTTGCATTGCGCAATTTCAATTGTTCCATTTGATAAACATTGTAATGATTAACTGCTTCTTCTAATAAGAAATAGTAGGTTGCATACATAGTTGGATCGATTGGATTCGTATCAAACTTTTGCGCACGAATTAGTGCAAGCTTAAATGAATCAGGCTTTAGCATATACAAGTTAGATGGTCTTCCGCGTGTATTTTTAGCATTAATAGATTTTGATTTAGGATCAACTGTAGTCTTTATATAATGAATTCCTTCCACGAGTCCAAGAGCTGTTAATCTAACTTTCATATGATCAATACGATCACTTGTTGCAACTCCATACTCAATTAGTTTAGTATGCGGAACAATAAACTGACCTTTATACTCGGATTTGGTCAATTTAAAGAAGTAGTCCATGAAATTTATGTCTTGATCAGGGTAAATCTTATTTTGGAGGTCAATAATGAACTCACGCAAGGTAATCTCACGATCGGTAGCAATGTATTGAGCAACAAGTTCTTCAACAGTAAGCATGATTTTAGTAATCAGATAGGGGTAGTAAAGCAATTCCGTGGTGGCTTCTATATTAATATACGTAGGCTGTCAATTTTGCCGAATCGCCTTCTTAGGCTGTAAATGGCTATTTCAGGTCATTTTTATTTTTCCCCCAATATCTAGGGGAAAATCATTTTCGCACATCTCGACTGGATATACATTGATTTCAGATACTTTTAGGTTATGCGAGAATTCCCGCATAACCTATTTTCACACGTCTCGCTTGGATATACATTGATTTCAGGTACTTTTAGGTGCCAATAGAATCAAATAGTGCTCTAACCATTGTGGCATTTTGGCCAAAGGAGTCTCCAACGAATGTACCCATCGGTATTTGGTACTTGGCGGCGCCACTACCTGTCTACCATTGTTGAGTACGTCCCATCCAATAGTTTGTCCATTCAGATGCAGCTTACTTGTTGATGATAACTTACTATTATATCTGAAATATAAATGTAGTCCGCGACCTGGCGTACTCACGGTAGGGGTAATTATGGATGGGTAGAGCTTACGAATCTTATTCCAGTGTGCGAGTCCATTATCTTGAATATCGATATCCAATACTGTCAGTTTTGACGGTTGTCCAGTCAGAATACCGATGTTTTTGCCCGCAAAAATTCGCAAATCATGAGGTACGTGATCAATCTCAGTCCATCGCTTAAAAAATGGTCTCTTGCCTATGATCGGTATGGCGATAAATTTGCGACGACTATACTCGTTTATTGCTTGTATTTGCGTGGGAGTCGTCATGTCTGATCTATAATATTTGATTCAAAAAAAATACATTCGATTACTCAGAGTAAAAGAGCTTCACATATGACAACTCACGCGATGGTACATTGGTCATACACTGATCTACAGATGTCTGCAGTGCGTCGAACCGACGAGCAAACTCAGACTTCCTTAACTGCAGATCGCCATTCTTACTCTGTTGGAAGCAACTCTTGATAGTCTTGCCATCACATGAGTACTTATCCGGATTTAATCGAATGAATACGATCGGACGGCGACCCAAATCATTAAACAACTCCATTGTACGACGATTCTCACACATAGACTCATATCCTACATGTTGATCCTCATCAATTTCTACTATGATCGAATGGGTCATACAATCAAGCAGACCATCCGGGCGACGCTTCGAACATCCACCTGAGACTGTTTGATCAAGTATCATCTCA
>JACCDR011911868.1_pt1 | contig 30913 bp, 31 predicted proteins | sample 7446431 | NCBI WGS metagenome assembly JACCDR01 (sample SAMN15323443, study PRJNA562643) | freshwater metagenome | isolation source: river surface water | place: USA:Blue River Watershed | collected 2017-08-17
AGATCAAGGGCTTCGACCGCCACGACGCCGTGCTCACCGGCGTGGAAACGCGCACGTCCTCTCCCCTGCGCATCACCCGCGGCGAGGACTACCAGAGCCTGAACGTCCAGGGCCTGTACCCGGCCGGCGAAGGCGCTGGCTATGCCGGCGGCATCCTGTCGGCCGGCGTGGACGGGATCAAGGTGGGCGAGGCGGTGGCAATGCGCATGGCCGCCGGCTGATTGCCGGCTGACGGCGTCCACCGGGATCGTGCATCCCAAGGTAAAGTCGAACTCAGCGCCTCAAATTGACTGATTTGATGGACAAAATCTATTTTTGTCTGTTTAATCAGACAATGACCACCTTGGCACAGATTGGCAAAGCCGTGCGGGAGGCGCGCCGCAGCGCCAAGCTTTCTCAGGCTGAGCTCGCGCTGCGTGCTGGCGTAGCGCGCAGCAGCCTGAGCGCACTGGAGAATGGCATGGGGAACGCCGAACTCAACACATTGCTGTCGCTGCTCCAGGTCCTGGGCCTGGACCTGCAGGTCGTCGCCGCCGACGTGGCCCCGCTGGCGGGCAACGACCGGGACCTCAAGCTCACGGGCCTGCAAGCGCAGTTGTCAGGGCTGGGGCGCTGAAAGCCACGCCCGCGCCACACGCCCCATGAGCGTCATCCGGTCACTTCGCATCCGGCTGGGCCGCATCGATGTCGGTTCGCTGTTCGAGATCGACGACGGCCGCATCTATTTCCGCTTCGACGATGCCTACGCCAAGGACCCGTCGCGACCGATCCTGTCGCAGGTCTACCTGATGGCGCCCTCTGCCCGGGCGCTGGCGGCCGACCCCGCCCGGGCGCGGGCAGAGGCCGAGGCTGCAACGGTCGCGCAGTTGCTCGATCCCGCGCTGGCGGTCAATCGCGGTGACGGCCACTTCGGCCTGCCGCCCTTCTTCCAGAACCTGCTGCCGGAAGGCGCGCTGCGCCGGCAGCTGGTCGCGGACCACCACCTGGCCGAGCGTGACGAGTTCGGCCTGCTGGCCGTCTGCGGGGAGGACTTGCCTGGGGACGTGTGGGCCGTCGCCGAGGCGCTGGAGGACCGCCGGCTCGGCCGGTTGATCACCCAGGGCCACGACTCATGGGAGATGAGCTCGGGGCAGGTACCCACGCCGGGTGCAGCCTCCCTCTCCGGGCAGCAGCCCAAGCTGGCACTGGTCGCAGGGGAGGACGGCCGCTACGTGATGCGGTCCAGGGTCCCGGACGCCGGGCATTTCATCGGGAAACTGCCGACCGCGCAGTTCGACGGCCTGCCGGAGGTTGAATTCGCCTCCATGCAACTGGCCCGGGCGGCAGGCATCCACACCTGCCGCGTGGAGCTCAGGCCCTTGTCGGCCATCGCCGACCGTTTGCCCCAGGCCCTGGGCAACGACGATCGCAACTTCCTCCTCGTCCATCGCTTCGACCGGGACGTCGAGACGCCGACGCGCCGATGCCATGTCGAGGACTTCGCCCAGGTGACGGGCCGCCCGAGCGAGCGCAAGTACGAGGGCACGTATGCCGACATCGGCCTCGTGCTCAAGGAGCGTTCCCGCCGGGGTATCGACGACGTGCTGGAGTTGATGCGGCGCATCACCGTCAATGAGCTGCTGGGAAACTTCGACGCCCACCTGAAGAACTTCGGGCTGATCTACGAGCCCGGCACAGGCCTGCCCGTGCTGTCCCCCGCATACGACATCGTGGCCTACGGCGCCGACCTGGGTGGCCGCGGGCATGCGCTCAAGTTGCTGCCCGAGCAGGGTCCCCGGGCCATGCTGTCGCCGATGACGGTACGCCGCCTGGCCAACCTGTGGGAGATCCCGGAAAGGCAGCTGCGCGACGCCGTCTCAGGCTGCATCGACCGTGCCATGCGGATCTGGCCCGCCCTGTTGCCCGAACTGCCATTGCATGCGGCCCACCGGACCGCGCTCTCACGCTTCATTGCCGCGACTCCCAGCGCCGTGGCCTGGCGCAAACGCCATGCGCAAGCGCCATGGTTCGAGGCAGCGCCCGCGGCTGCTGGCCTCTAGATCCGCGCCCTGCGCTCCGCCGCCACCGCCTCCCCGATGCGCGGCTCGGGCAACGCGGCCGCACGCAGCGCGAAGGCCGTCAGCTGCAGCCCCGCCTCCAGCGTCTCCGGCACCACGCCGGTCGCCCCGGCATCGAGCAGCTCGCGCGCATGCGCCTCGTCACGCGAGCGCGCATAGATCGGCAGCAACGGATACGCCACCCGCGCGGCGCGCACCGCATGCATCGCGGCCGCCGGCTGGTCCATGGTCACCATCAGGGCCACCGCCTGGCGCGTGTGCAGCTTGTCCAGCATCTCGGCGCGGGACGCATTGCCATAGAAGACCGGCTTGCCCTTGCGCCGCTGCGCGGACGCCACCCGGGCATCCTGCTCCACCGCCACATACGCCACGCCCTGCTGGTGCAGCACCTGCGCGAGCAGCTGCCCGACACGGCCAAAGCCCGCGATCACCACATGGCCGCCGCCCGGCCCTTCCCAGGCATCCGGCCCCCGGCCGCCCGCCTCGGCGGACCGCAGGTGGCCATCGATACGCCGCCCCAGCACCTGGCCCAGCCGGGCCAGCCCCGGCGTGGCCAGCAGGGTCAGGCTCACCACCAGCAGCATGAACTGCGACACCTCCCGGGCCAGCAAGCCCGACCCGGCGGCAAACCCCACCACCACGAAGGCGAACTCCCCGCCCTGGCTGAGCATCAGGCCGCCCTCCACCGCCTGCCCCCGCGTCAAGCCACCCAGGCGCAGTACGGTACCGGCGATCAGCGCCTTGATCGCCACCAGCCCCACGACCGACGCCGCCAGCCAGCCCGGGTAGCGGGCCACCTCGACCAGGTCGATCCCCAGGCCCACGGACATGAAGAACAGGCCCATCAGCAGCCCCTTGAACGGCTCGATGGTCACCTCGACCTCATGACGGTACTCGGTCTCGGCCATCAGCAGGCCGGCCAGGAAGGCCCCCAGGGCCAGCGACAGGCCCACGGCCGCCGTGACGCCGGCGGTGCCCAGCACCACCAGCAGCGTCAGCGCCATGAACACCTCCGGGTGGCGGCGGTTGGCAAAGAAGCGGAAGACCGGCCCCAGCAGGCGGCGGCCGAGCAGGAAGATGAGCAGAATGGCGCCCACCGACTTCAGGGCAGCCAGGCCCAGCACCGAGGCAAAGCCGGCCGAGGCGTTCTGGCCCAGCAGGTCCACCAGGATCAGGAGCGGCACCACGGCAAAGTCCTGCATCATCAGGATGGCGAAGCTGGCCTGGCCCACCGGGCTGCCCAGGCCGCCTTCGCCGGTTCGCGCGGACAGCAGCTGCACCACCACGGCGGTCGACGACAGCGACAGCACCAGGCCCAGCACGATCGCCACCTGCAGGGTGTTGCCGAAGACCCAGGCCAGCAGGCCGATCACCGCCGCGCTGGCCAGGATCTGGGCCGAGCCGCCAGCCAGCACCCAGCGGCGCATGCCCCACAGGCGCTCGGGCGACAGCTCCAGCCCGATCAGGAACATCAGGAACACCACACCCAGCTCGCCGAAGGCCTGTACCCCGCCCAGCTGCGTGAAGGTCAGGTGGCGCAGCAGCGGCCACTCGTCCACCCACTGGCCCATGGCGTGCGGCCCCAGCACCACGCCCACAGCCAGGAAGCCGATCACCTGGTTGATGCGAAACCGCTGCAGCAACGGGATCAGCAGCCCGGCCAGCGTCAGGAACAGCAGGGTCTCCCCCAGGAACGAGAGGCTCGGCGTGTGGTCCATCAGGCGGGCCGGGAGGCGGAAGGCAGCAGGTAACCCATCGTTTCAAGGATACCGTGGGTGGCAGGCCCGAAACGACGAAGCCGCCCGGGCGGGCGGCTTCGTCAGGCCGGACATGACGCCCGGTTGATGCAGATCAGCGCAGATCAGCGATTTTGCAGCGCGGCAATGCGCTCCTCGATGGGCGGGTGCGTGGAGAACAGCTTGCCCACGCCGGAGGTGATGCCGAAGGCCTGCAGGCCCTGCGGCAGCTGGCCGGGCACCATGCCGCCCAGGCGGGCCAGTGCGTTGATCATGGGCTGCTTGCGGCCCATCAGCTGGGCGGCGCCAGCGTCGGCGCGGAACTCGCGCTGGCGGGAGAACCAGGCCACGATGATGGCGGCGGCGAAACCCAGCACGATGTCCAGCACGATGGTGGTGACCATGTAGCCGATGCCGGGGCCGGAGTTCTGGGAATCGCCGCGGCGCAGGAAGCTGTCCACCAGGTAGCCGATCACGCGCGAGAGGAACACCACGAAGGTGTTCATCACGCCCTGGATCAGGGTCATGGTCACCATGTCGCCGTTGGCGATGTGGGCCACCTCGTGGCCGATCACGGCCTCCACCTCGTCGCGGGTCATGCCTTGCAGCAGGCCGGTGGACACGGCCACCAGGGCGTTGTTCTTGAAGGCGCCGGTGGCAAAGGCGTTGGGCTCGCCCTCGAAGATGCCGACCTCGGGCATGCCGATGCCGGCCTGGTCGGCGAAGCGCTTGACCGTCTGCACGATCCAGGCTTCATCCGGGCCTTCCTGGCCGGTGATCACATGCACGCCCGAGCTCCACTTGGCGACAGGCTTGGAAATCAGCAGGGAGATGATGGAGCCGCCGAAGCCCATGATGGCCGCGAAGGCGAGCAGCGCCCCCAGGTTCAGCCCGTTGGCCGTGAGGTAGCGGTTCACGCCCAGCAGGTTGGCGACGATGCCCAGCACCACGACGACCGCGAGGTTGGTGGCGACGAACAGGAAGATGCGTTTCATTCAGGCTCCGAAGCGAGAGGGTCAGGGGAAAAAATTCCACCCGGCGCGAAGATAAGGCCGCGCCCGCGCTTTGCAAGGGCGGCGGGCGAAAAGCCGTATTCTGCGGCGGATTATTGCGGCCGGCGCGCCGGCCGGAACACGGTGGCGTCGTCGTAGAAGGACGGGTCCTCATTGGCCGGCCACCAGCCGGGCACGCCCAGCACCGGCAGCGGGGTGAAGGGCTTGGTCGCCAGCGTGGCCGCCTGCAGCTGGCCGGCCAGCCAGGCGTCTGCCGCGTCCATCGAGGCCAGCGGCGCCTTCGCCCGCCACACATGGGCCGTCATGTCCTTGCGCGGCGCCACCAGCTTTTCCAGCAGCGCATGGCCGAACAGCACCAGCCGGGCCTGCGCCCACAGCGGCCGCAGGTCCACGAACAGCCGCCGCCACTGGCGCGCCAGCAGGGCCTCCCACAGGTCGTCGGGCGCGTCCAGCAGGGCGCCGTTCTCGTCGAACACGGTGATGGCATCGCGCACCGGCCCGCGCACCGCGCCCACGCCCAGGTTGGCGATCTGCGCGGCCTGCAGCGCGTTCAGGCGCCGCTTGGCCTGCGGCAGGCGCAGCCACACCAGGCCGTTGAAGAAGTCGTGCAGGTTCTCGCGCGTCGGGCAGGCGCGCTGCTCGAAGATGAAGCGCTCATAGGCGCATCCCTCGGGCAGGGCCTCCTGCGGCACGAAGCGCACGGGGGCGGCCTCGCCCGCGCAGGCGTCGAGCGCGGCATGCACCGGCTCGCCGGCCTGCATCCGGGCCGCCACGGCCGCGCCGTGGCCGGCGAAAGGCTGGAACCAGGGCGCCGCCCAGTCCAGGCTGGCGCCTGCGGCGTCAGGAAAGGTCACGTGCGCCGGGGCGCCGGGAAACTGCGCAGCCAAGGGGCGCTCAGGCCACCTTCCACGCCAGCGTCTCGCCCCCGCGCAGGGGCTTGAGCTGGGCCTGGCCGAAGGGGTAGCTCTCGGGCAGCTGCCAGGACTCGCGGCGCAGCGTCAGCGTGCCGGTGTTGCGCGGCAGGTTGTAGAAGTCCGGTCCGAAGAAGCTGGCGAAGCCCTCCAGCTTGTCCAGCGCGCCGGCGGCCTCGAAGGCCTCGGCGTACAGCTCCATCGCGGCGGGCGCGGTGTAGCAGCCGGCGCAGCCGGTGGCGTGCTCCTTCAGGTGGGCCGGGTGGGGCGCGCTGTCCGTGCCCAGGAAGAACTTGGGATTGCCCGAGGTGGCCGCGGCCACCAGCGCCTGGCGGTGCGTCTCGCGCTTGAGGACGGGCAGGCAGTAGTAGTGCGGGCGGATGCCACCGGTGAAGATGGCGTTGCGGTTGTACAGCAGGTGGTGGGCCGTGATGGTGGCCGCGGTGTGCGGGTCGGCCTCGGCCACGTACTGCGCCGCCTCACGGGTGGTGATGTGCTCCATCACGATCTTCAGGCCCGGGAAGTCCTTGCGCAGGGGGATCAGCTGCTGGTCGATGAACACCGCCTCGCGGTCGAACAGGTCGATGTCCGGGGAGGTGACTTCACCGTGCACCAGCAGCAGCAGGCCTTCGCGCTGCATGGCTTCCAGGGTGGCGTAGGTCTTGCGGATGTCGGTCACGCCGGCATCGCTGTTGGTGGTGGCGCCGGCCGGGTACAGCTTGGCGGCGACCACGCCGGCATCCTTGGCGCGCTTGATCTCGTCAGGCGGCAGGTTGTCGGTGAGGTACAGCGTCATCAGCGGCTCGAACGACACGCCGGCCGGCACATGGGCCTGGATGCGGTCGCGGTAGGCCACGGCCTGGGCCGCGGTGGTCACCGGCGGCTTCAGGTTGGGCATGATGATGGCGCGGCCGAACTGGGCCGCGGTATGGGGAACGACGGTGGCCAGGGGCTCGCCGTCGCGCACGTGCAGGTGCCAGTCGTCGGGGCGGGTGATCGTCAGCTGGGAGGTCATCCCGCTATTGTCCCATCGCCCGGCCGCGATGGCAGACGCGCACGGGGCGCCTACTGGCAGGGGGGCGGCGGCGGGGCGACGGCTGGTGGCGGCGGGGCAACCAAGGGCACGACGGTCTCCGGCTTCGTCAGGACGTAGGGCTGGAAGTGCATCGTGCCGTCTTCGTCGACGACCTCCGGGTCGCCGTTGTGCAAGCCCTTCGGGCTCAGCGCGACCACCTGCGTCTCGGTGACCGTGACGGGGCCGCATCCCATGTCGCGCGGGATCAGCGCCGTCACCTTCTGGGCGTCGATGCCGTCGACCTGCACGGTCTCTCCCAGCGCCGTCGCGTCGCCCTCCTCCTGGGCGTGGACGGTGCCCGGCCCGCTGCAATCCGCCGTGGCATGGTCGGCGACCTGCCACGCATAGTGGAAGCCGCCCGGGCCGGCCTGGGTAATGACCACCTGGTAGCGGCGCGAGGTGGAGGTGCTGGCGTAGGCGTCGCACACTGACCAGGTCCCGGCGTAGGGCGTGAAGTCGTACTGCTTGGCCGCGGGCGCTGGCGCGGGCTCGGGCAGGGCCGTTGGCGCCGGTGCCGGCGCTGGCGTGGGGGACTCCCCACCCCCACCGCCACAACCGCCAAGGGCACCCACCAGGCTCGCGGTCACCGAAAGGGCAAAGGCCCTGACCTTTTCCATGAGAATACCTTTGTATTAAATGAAAAAGGAATCCTAGGCCGCCACGCGCGCAACCTCCTGTCGAAAGACTGTCAAAAAAAAGCGCCCCGCAGGGCGCCTTGGCGAGCCGGGCATGGCAGCCGTTCAGTGCCCCAGGATCTTGCCCAGGAAGTCCTTGGTGCGCGGCTGGCGGGCGTCGGGGTTGCCGAAGAACTCCTCCTTCGGGCAGTCCTCCAGGATGCGGCCGCCCACGTCGATGAAGATCACGCGGTTGGCCACCTTGCGGGCAAAGCCCATCTCGTGCGTGACCACCATCATCGTCATGCCCTCCTTGGCCAGGTTCACCATCACGTCCAGCACCTCGCCCACCATCTCGGGGTCCAGCGCGGAAGTGGGCTCGTCGAACAGCATCACCATCGGGTCCATGGACAGGGCGCGGGCAATGGCCACGCGCTGCTGCTGGCCGCCGGACAGTTGTCCGGGGAACTTGTCCTTGTGCGCCATCAGGCCCACGCGGTCCAGCATCTTCAGGCCACGCGCCTTGGCGTCGTCCAGGCTGCGCCCGAGCACCTTCACCTGCGCGATGGTCAGGTTCTCGGTCACCGACAGGTGCGGGAACAGCTCGAAGTGCTGGAACACCATGCCCACCTTGGCGCGCAGCTGCGGCAGGTTGGTGGCCGGGTCGTTGACGGCGATGCCGTTGACCGTGATGGTGCCCTTCTGGATGGGCTCCAGGCCATTGACGGTCTTGATCAGGGTGGACTTGCCCGAACCGGACGGGCCGCAGACGACGACCACGTCGCCCTTGTTGATGCTCACGGAGCAGTCATTGAGGACCTGCACCGGCCCGTACCACTTGGAAACGTTCTTGATTTCGATCATGTATTGGCTCTCCGGCGCTCAGCGGATGATGGCGATGCGGGCCTGCAGGCGCTTGACCAGGTAGGACAGGCCGAAGCAGACCGCGAAATAGACGATGGCGGCCAGCAGGTAGGCCTCCTCGGGGCGGCCGTAGATCTTGCCCGCGGTGACGAAGCCCTTGAGCAGGTCATACGCGCCGATGGCGTACACCAGCGAGGTGTCCTGGAACAGGATGATGGTCTGCGTGAGCAGCACCGGCAGCATGTTGCGGAAAGCCTGCGGCAGCACCACCAGGCGCATGTTCTGGCTGTAGGTCATGCCCAGGGCCTGGCCCGCGTAGACCTGGCCGCGCGGGATGGACTGGATGCCCGCCCGCATGATCTCGCTGAAGTAGGCCGCCTCGAAGGCGATGAAGGTGATCACGGCGGAGGCTTCCGCGCCCACCGGCCGGCCGATGATCAGCGGCACCAGCAGGAAGAACCACAGGATCACCATCACCAGCGGGATGGAGCGCATGCCGTTGACGTAGATGGTCGCGGGGACCATCAGCGCCTTCTTGCCCGACAGGCGCATCAGCGCCAGCAGCGTGCCGAAGAAGATGCCGCCCAGGGTGGCCACGATGGTCAGCTGCACGCTGAACCAGAAGCCGTTGACGACGAACTTGGAGATGATCTCCCAGTTCACGAAGGTGAGGTCGAGGCCGAACATGTCAGTGTCCTCCCCCGGTGCCGCCCGCGACGATGAAGCCGGGGATGGCCACCTTCTTTTCAATGAAGGCGAAGATGCGGTTCACCGCGAAGGCCGACAGCGCGTACAGCCCGGTCACGGCCAGGTAGACCTCGATGCCGCGGGAGGTTTCCTCCTGCGCCTGCATGGCGAACATGGTCAGTTCGGCGATGGACACCGCGAAGGCCACCGAGGAGTTCTTCAGCAGGTTCATGGACTCGCTGGTCAGCGGCGGCAGGATGATGCGGAACGCCATCGGCAGCAGCACGTAGCGGTAGGTCTGGTAGGTGGTGAAGCCCATGGCCATGCCGGCATAGCGCTGCCCGCGCGGCAGGGCCTGGATGCCAGCCCTCACCTGCTCGGCGATGCGCGCCGAGGTGAAGAAGCCCAGGGCGAAGACCACCAGCACGAAGCCAGGCACCTGCTGGAAGACGGGAAAGGCCTTCGGGATGACGAAGTACCAGATGAACAACTGCACCAGGATCGGGATGTTGCGGAACAACTCCACCCAGGCATTGGCCAGGCGCACCACCCAGGGGCTGCCTTGCAGGGTCCGCAAGGTGCCGACGACGGCGCCCACCAGGACCGACACCACCCAGGCACAGCCCGCGACGGCCAGCGTCCAGCGCCAGGCCTCGAACATCCACTCCAGGTACGTCCGGCCACTGCCGTCGTCCTGCAAAAAGACCTGCCAGTCCCATGTCATGTGCGCTTCCCCTCCTGGCGTGAAATGCAGTCGTTGGTATTGATGTGCTGTTTAAAACAGAAACCCCGCCCGCGCAAGAGCCGGGCGGGGTTTTTGAGGCAACCGGGCAGGCCGGATTACTTCTTGGACAGGTCCTCGACGGACTTGTCGTTCGGGGTCGCCCAGGCGGCCTTGGTGGCGTCGCTGGCAGCCAGGCCCACGCGGGTGTTCTTCGGCGGGATGGGCTGCACGAACCACTTGTCGTAGATCTTGGCGATTTCGCCGGACTTCATCAGGTCACGCAGGGTGTCGTCGGCCAGCTTCTTGAAGGCCGGGTCGTCCTTGCGGATCATGATGGCGATGGGCTCGACGGCCAGGGTCTCACCCACGATGCGGAAGTCGGCGGGGTTCTTGGCGGTGGCGATGTTGCCGGCCAGGATCTGGCCGTCCATCACGAAGGCGTCGGCGCGGCCGGACTCCAGCAGCAGGAAGCTGTCGGCGTGGTCCTTGCCGAAGACTTCCTTGAAGTCCACGCCGTTGGCGCGCTCGTGACGGCGCAGCAGCTGCACGGAGGTGGTGCCCGTGGTAGTGGCCACGTTCTTGTCCTTGAGCTGGGCGATGGAGGTGATGCCGGAGTTGGCCTTGACGGCGATGCGCACTTCCTCGACGTAGGTCGTCACGGCGAAGGACACGTCCTTCTGGCGGGCGGCGTTGTTGGTGGTGGAGCCGCACTCGATGTCGACGGTGCCGTTCTGCACCAGCGGGATGCGGTTCTGCGAGGTGACGGGCTGGTACTTGATCTCCAGCTTGCGGCCCACGGCCTTCTCGGCGTTGGCGATGATGCGCTGGCACAGCTCCACGTGGTAGCCGGCGTACTTGCCGTCACCCAGGGTGTACGACAGGGCGCCGGAGGAGTCGCGCACGCCCATGGTGATCACGCCCGACGCCTTGGCCTTGGCCAGGGTGTCGTTCGCCTGCGCGAAAACGGTGCCCGTGGCGACGGCGGCCACGGCGAAAGCCAGCAGATGCTTTTTCATTCCAGTTCTCCTTGATGGTCCTGTGTGGATGTAAGAGGGTTCCGACGCGCCATTCTAGGCAGGGCCCGGGATGCGACCATCCGGAATACCCTGATCATCAGCGCGGCAGTGAACGAGGATATAGCAGGACTCGTGCCGCGCCATCCTTCAGCTGGCCGGGCGCAAGGGCTCGGTCAGCTTCTCGGGCACCAGCAGGGCATCGACCTGATCGCGGGTCATGATGCCCAGCGACTCGGCCACCTCGTCGATGGGCGCGCCGGTGGCGATGGCCGTCTTGGCGATGAGGGCGGCCTTCTCGTAGCCGATGATCGGGTTGAGCGCGGTGACCAGCGTCACCGACTCGCGCACGCGCCGCGCCAGCAGCTCGCGGTTGGGCTCGATGCCCACCACGCAGTGCTCACGCAGGGTGAGGCAGGCGTTGGACAGGTGCTTGATGCTCTTGAACAGGCTCCAGCCCATGATGGGCTCGAAGGCATTGAGCTGCAGCTGGCCGGCCTCGGAGGCCATGGTCACCGTCATGTCGTTGCCGATCACCTCGAACGCCACCTGGTTCATGACCTCCGGGATCACCGGGTTGACCTTGCCGGGCATGATGGACGAACCGGCCTGGCGCGCCGGCAGCCTGATGTCGCCCATGCCGGCCTGCGGGCCGCTGGACAACAGGCGCAGGTCGTTGCAGGTCTTGGACAGCTTGGTGGCCACGCGCTTCAACACGCCGGACAGCTGCACGAAGGCGCCGGTGTCCTGCGTGGCTTCCACCAGGTTCTTGGACTTGACCACCGGGATGCCGCTGATGTCGGCCAGCATGCGGCAGGCCAGGTCGGCGTAGCCATGCGGGGCGTTGATGCCGGTGCCGATGGCGGTGGCGCCGAGGTTGATCTCCTGGATCAGGGCGCGCGCCTCGCGCAGGCGGGCCTCGTCCTCCTCCATCATCACCGCGTAGGTGGAGAACTCCTGGCCCAGCGTCATGGGCACGGCGTCCTGCAGCTGCGTGCGGCCGATCTTCAGCACGGACTTGAACTCCTCGGCCTTGGCCTCGAAGGCCAGCCGCAGCACGCCCATGGCCCCCAGCAGCCGGTCGATGCCCGCCCAGAGGGCCAGGCGCACCGCGGTGGGGTAGACGTCATTGGTGCTCTGCGAGGCGTTGACGTGGTCGTTGGGGTGCAGCACGTCGTAGCGGCCCTTGTCGAACCCCATGCGCTCCAGCGCGATGTTGGCGATGACCTCGTTGGCGTTCATGTTGGTCGAGGTTCCGGCGCCGCCCTGGATCACGTCGACGACGAACTGGTCGTGGTGCTCGCCGGCGATCAGGCGGTCGCAGGCGTAGAAGATGGCGAAGGCGCGCTTCTGGTCCAGGACACCCAGCTCCAGGTTGGCGCGGGCCGCCGCCTTCTTGACGTAACCAAAGGCGCGAATGAGTTCCGGCATGGCGGCCACCGTGGTGCCGGAGATGGGGAAGTTCTCCACCGCCCGGGCGGTGTGCACGCCCCAGTACGCGTTGGCGGGAATGGGCTTGTCACCCAGGAAATCGTGCTCGACGCGGTGGCCGTGGGTGTGCAGGTCGAAAGACGGGCTGTTCATGGTGTGCATGTCCCTGTGGATCCGTGATGGATCTCACTGTAGAGATCGGCGAGCCAGGACGCCAATGCCGATTGCTACGGGGGTTATGCAAACCTTTTATCTATGCTGCCGGCGGATCCGTGGCGGCGCCGGGCGGGCCGGCCAGGAAGGCCCACAGGGCCTGCGCGGATCGCTTGGGCGCCTCGCGGCCGGCCGGGCGCTCGCGGTAGGCGCGGATGTCCAGGGTGAGGGTCAGGCCGGGCAGCTCGGCCTCCGTCGCCGCGGGCACGAGGCGGCGGGCCCGCAGCTCCCGGCGCACGGCGCTGGCCGGCAGGAAGGCCACGCCATGGCCCTCCAGGGCCATGGTCTTGAGGCCCTCGGCCATGTCGGTTTCGTAGACGCGGTCCAGGTGGATGGCTGGGGTCGCCTGCTTGAGGATCAGGTCCGTGACGCGGCCCAGGTAGGCGCCTGGCGCATAGCCCAGGTAAGGCAGGGGCGCATTCGGGCGGCCGGGCAGCGGGAACAGCGGGCGGCCCTGCTCGTCCGGCTTGCAGTAGGGGGCCAGGGTCTCGTGGCCGAGGCTGACCATCTCGTAGCGGTCCGCATCCAGCGGCAGGGGCTGGGACTCATGGTGGTAGGCGATGAGCAGGTCGCAGCCGCCTTCGACCAGGCGCATCACCGCGTCGTGCACGTTCAGGGCGATGAGGCGGCTCTTGAGGGGGCCGAAGGTGTCGCGCAGGCTGGAGACCCAGGCGGGGAAAAAGGTGAAGGCCAGGGTGTGGGGCGTGGCGAACTCGATGACGTCCTGGCCCGCAGCCGACTGCCCTTTGAGCATGGCCCGGGTGCTTTGCAGGGCCTGCAGCATCTCCAGCGACTGGGCGTAGAGCGTCTGCCCGGCGGGGGTCAGGCGGGTGGGGTAGGAGCTGCGGTCCACCAGGTCACACCCCGCCCAGGCCTCCAGGGCCTGGATGCGGCGCGAGAACGCGGGCTGGGTGACGTGGCGCAGCTGCGCGGAGCGGCTGAAGCTGCGGGTCTCGGCGAGGCTGACGAAATCCTCGAGCCATTTCGTTTCCATGGCGGGATGTTAAGCCGGCTGCCCCGCCGGGTCATTCTCCTGCGTGCGCTCCTGTTGCTGCAGCGCCCACATGGCGGCGTAGCGCCCGCCCTGGGACAGCAGCTGCTGGTGGGTGCCGCGCTCGATGATCCGGCCGGCGTCCATGACCAGGATCTCGTGGGCGTCCACCACCGTGGACAGGCGGTGGGCGATCACCAGCGTGGTCTTGTTGCGGGCGGCACTTTGCAGTTCGGCCTGGATGGCGCGCTCGTTGGCGGAGTCCAGCGCGGAGGTGGCCTCGTCAAAGATCAGGATGGGCGGGTTCTTCAGCAGCGTACGGGCGATCGCCACGCGCTGCTTCTCGCCGCCGGACAGCTTGAGACCGCGCTCGCCCACCATGGTGTCGTAGCCCTTGGGCGTGGAGGCGATGAACTGGTGGATGTGCGCCGCCTTCGCCGCGGCCTCGACCTCGGCCTGCGAGGCGCCCGCACGGCCATAGGCAATGTTGTAGGCCACCGTGTCGTTGAACAGCACCGTGTCCTGCGGCACGATGCCGATGGCCTGGCGCACGCTGGCCTGGGTGACCTCGCGGATGTCCTGGCCGGCGATGAGGATGCGGCCTTCCTGCACGTCGTAGAACCGGTACATCAGCCGCGCCAGCGTGGACTTGCCCGAGCCGGACGGTCCCACCACGGCCACCGTCCTGCCCGCCGGGATCTCGAAGCTCACGCCGTGCAGGATCTCGCGTGCCGGGTCATAGCCGAAGCGCACGTGCTCGAAGCGCACGCTGGCCTGGTCCAGGCCGGCCAGGGGCGGCGCGCCCGGCCGGTCGGCCACCTCGCGCTCGCGCTCCATCAGCACGAACATACGGTCCAGGTCCGTCAGGCTCTGCTTGATCTCGCGGTACAGCACGCCCAGGAAGTTCAGCGGGATGTACAACTGGATCATGAAGGCGTTGATCATGACCAGTTCGCCCAGCGTGATGCGCCCCTCCACCACGCCCAGCGACGCCCGCCACAGCATGGCCACCAGCGCCACGGCGATGATCAGCTGCTGGCCGGTGTTGAGGAGGGACAGCGTGGTCTGCGACTTCAGCCGGGACTTGCGCAGGCGCTCCAGGCTCTCGTCATAGCGGCGGGCCTCGAAGCCCTCGTTGTTGAAGTACTTGACCGTCTCGTAGTTCAGGAGCGAGTCCACCGCCTTGGTGTGGGCGGCCGAGTCGAACTCGTTGGCCTCGCGGCGGAACTTGGTGCGCCACTCGGTGATGCTCACCGTGAACACGATGTAGATGGCCAGCGCCGCCACCGTGATGCCGGCGAACCACAGGTCGAACTTGACCGCCAGGATGCCCAGCACCAGCGCCACCTCGATCAGGGTGGGAATCACGCTGTACAGGGAATACGAGATCAGTGACTCGATGCCGCGTACGCCGCGCTCGATGTCGCGCGTCATGCCGCCGGTCTGGCGCTCCAGGTGGAAGCGCAGGCTCAGCGAGTGCAGGTGCTGGAAGGTCTCCAGCGCGATGCGGCGGGCCGCGCCCTGCGTGGCCTTGGCGAAGACCAGCTCGCGCAGCTCCGTGAACAGCGAGGTCGACAGCCGCAGCAGCCCGTAGGCGACCAGCAGGCCCGCGGGCACGGCCAGCAGCGCCGCGGCCGATCCCGCCCGGGGCGCCATGGTGTCCACCAGGTCCTTCAGGACGATGGGCACGGACACGTTGGCCAGCTTGGCGCCCACCATGAAGGCCAGCGCCGCCAGCACGCGCCAGCGGTACTCCCACAGGTAGGGCGCCAGGCGGCGCAGGGTCATCCAGTCGCTGCGGCGCGGGCTGGCGGTCGGGGGCAGGGGGTGGGGCAGGTCGCCGGCACGGCGCATGGCGGAGAATCCGGGCTCAAGTGATCAGAAGGAGATTGTGCCCATGTCCGAAAACTCCGGCGAATCCACCGGCCGCGGCGGCGCCGCCCACGTGAGCCTGCCCGCCGACAAGGAACTGGTGATGAAGGTCATCCCCATGCCGTCGGACACCAACGCCAACGGGGACATCTTCGGCGGCTGGGTCATGGCGCAGGTGGACCTGGCAGGCGCGGTGATTCCCGCGCGCGTGGCCAAGGGCCGCATGGCCACCGTGGCCGTCAACGAGTTCCTGTTCAAGCACCCCGTGCGGGTGGGCGACATCCTGTCCTTCTATTCCAGCGTGGTGCGCACCGGCCGCACCTCCATCACCGTCCAGGTCGAGGTCTACGCCGAGACCTTCCGCCAGCAGGGCCGCTACATCAAGGTCACCGAGGCGCTGCTGACCTACGTCGCCATCGACGACCAGGGCCGGCCCCGGCCCCTGGTGACGGACTGACCGGCCCCCAAGGCCCGACGACCCCACCGCCCTGTCGCCCCACTGCCCCGGCCATTGCCCGATACTGCGCCCATGCAAGCACCCGACCCCCTGCGCTCGCCCCAGCTGGAACACCGCAGCCTTGCCTGGCTGGCCGTGGGCCTGTCCGCCGCCTTTGCCCTCATCCTGTGGCCCTTCCTGGGCGCGGTGCTGTGGGCGGTGTTCATCGCCATCGTGTTCGAGCCGGTCCACCGCCAGGTCCTGCGCCAGGTCGGCACGGCCCGGCGCAACCTGGGCGCGCTGCTGACGCTGTCCGTGGTGGTGCTGGTCGTGATCCTGCCCCTGATCCTGGTGGGCACGGCCGTGGTGCAGGAAGCCGCCGCGGTGGTGCAGCAGGTGCGCTCGGGGGAGATCGATTTCGGCAGCTACCTGCAACGGCTGATCGACGCCCTGCCCGGGTGGATGCGGTCCATCCTGGACCGCTTCGGCATCGTCAACCTGGCCGCCCTGCAGCGGCAGCTGACCACCTTGCTGGCGGGCAGCGGGCAGTTCATCACCACCCACCTGGTGGGCCTGGGCCAGAACACGCTGGACTTCGTGGTCGCCCTGTTCGTGATGCTGTACGTGCTGTTCTTCCTGCTGCGCGACGGCCGGGCGCTGACCGACAGCATCGGCCGCCACCTGCCGCTGCGGCGTGAGCACTCCCAGCGGCTGATGGCGCAGTTCGTCACCGTGGTGCGAGCCACCGTCAAGGGCAACATCGTCATCGCCCTGATCCAGGGCCTGCTGGGCGGCATCGCCTTCGCCGTGCTGGGCCTGCCCGGCGCCCTGCTCTGGGGCACGCTGATGGCCCTGCTGTCGCTGCTGCCGGCCGTGGGCGCGGCCATGGTCTGGGCGCCGGTGGCGGCCTGGTACCTGTTCCACGGGGAGATCGGGCCTGCCGTGGGGCTGACGCTGTGGGGCGTGCTGGCGATCGGGCTGGTGGACAACTTCCTGCGCCCCATCCTGGTGGGCAAGGACACCCGCATGCCCGACTACCTCGTGCTGGTGGCCACCCTGGGCGGCATCGCGGTGTTCGGGATCAACGGCTTCGTGATCGGGCCCGTGATCGCGGCGATGTTCCTGATGGGGTGGAACCTGTTCACTGGCCTGCGCAGCACTGCGCAGGCCAGTGACATCAGCAGCAACGAGCCCTGAATGCGCTGGCCGCTCAGTCGGCCTTGAAGCCAGTGGCCGCCACCGCCTTGCCCCAGGTCACCGTGTCGGCCGCGATGATGCGGGCGAACTGGTCACGGCTGGTGCCGGTGACGCGGAAGCCCAGTTCCTCCAGCTTGGCCTTGCCCTCGGGCGAGGCCACGGCCTTGACGATGTCGGCGTTGAGCTTGGCGACGATATCGGCGGGCGTCTTGGCCGGGGCCACGATGCCGAACCAGGAGCTGAACTCCAGGCTGGCGTAGCCCTGCTCCTTGATGGTGGGCACGTCCGGCAGCGCGCCGGCGCGGGTGGGACCGGTGGTGCCCAGGGCCAGCAGCTTGCCGGCCTTCACGTTGGGCGCGGCCAGGCCGATGCTGGCGAAGACCGCCTGCACGTCACCGCTGAACAGGCCGCCCAGGGCGTCGGCCGTGGTCTTGTAGTGCACGGCCTCGGGCTTGACCTTGATGGCCTCGCCGAACATGAAGGCGCCGAAGTGGCCGGGCGTGCCCGCGCCAAAGGTGGCCATGAACAGGCCCTTTTGCGACTTGGTCCACTCGACGAAGTCCTTGACGTTCTTCGAGGGCACCTTCTGCGGGTTGACCAGCAGGGCGAAGTCGGCGCTGACGACCTGGCTGACGGGCACGAAGTCCTTGGCCGGGTCATAGGGCAGCTTGTTGTAGCTGCTGGGCGCGATGGACAGCTGGCCGGTCTCACCCAGCATCAGGGTGTAGCCATCGGCCGGGGCGCGGGCGGCTTCGGAGGCGGCGATCAGGCCGCCGGCGCCGGGCTTGTTGTCGACGATCACGCCCTGGCCCCCCCAGAGCTTGGACAGCTCCTGGGCCAGCTGGCGGGCCACGATGTCGGGGCCGGTACCGGCGGGGAAGCCGACGATGATGCGCACCGGCTTGTTCGGGTAGCCGGAGGCCTGGGCGTGGGCGGCCGGGGCCAGGGCGGCGGCGCAGGCCAGGGTGGCCAGGGCAGCGAGGGCGTGGCGGCGGATGCGGTTCATGGGGGGTCTCCTGTGTTGTCGGTTGTCTGGAAGGGAAATCAGGCCAGTTCGAAGAACTGCATGGCAACGCGGTCCGGGTGCCGCACACCGCTGCCGGCGAACAGGCGCTCGTTGATCCAGGCCAGGGCGGGCGAGGCCGTCTCGAAGGACGGCAGGCAGCGGAAATAGACCTGCGCCGGGTCCACCGGCTCGCCGCGCAGCAGGCGGGCGGTGACGTCGGCCGGGGCATGGCGGATGGCCTGGTTGTGGACGTAGATGCGGTCGCCCGCATCCGTCTCCAGCACGTAGTGGGCCTGGAGCTGGGCGGTGGTGTCGCTCACTACGAGCTGGTAGTCGGCGCCGCCGGGCAGCACGCGCGCCGTCCAGCCCTCGCCGCGGGCCTCGCCGCCGGTGATGGGGATCATGCGGCGCAGGCCGCGCGCGGTGCGCCCGACCTCGATAGGGGCGCCGACCTGCACGGACAGGTCGGCGAAGAACTTCAGCTGGGGGATGCCGGGTTGCATGAGATGCGAGTGGAGAGGAAGGCCGGCCGGATCAGCGGCCGGATGACGGCTTAGCGTAAATCCGGCTTGTGGCGGGCGCTGTCATCCCAGAAGATGACGGAACAACCCTATGCGACATTGGCTTCCCCCCCAGGCCCCCGTGGCCGCCGCCGTGCTGACCGACCTCGTGGGCGACCTCGGGCTGCCGGGCTTCGAGCGGCGCCTGCTGGCGCGCCTGCGGGCCCTGACACCGGCGGCCTCGTGTTCGGTCTATCGCACCGGCTCGCAGCCGGCCCTGTTCCTGTCGGGCGCGCTGGATGTGCCGGACACCACCCGACAGTGCTGGCAGGCCTACCTCTCCGGTCCCTGGCGCAACGACCGCAGCTTGCACCCCGCGGTGGAGTCCGCGCCCGCGGCGTCCGCGGCGGTGTGCCACATCACGGCGGGCGAGGTGCCGGCCGAGCACCGCACGCGCATCTACGAGGCCCATGGGGTCGCCGAACGCGTCTCCGTGGTGCAGCGCGACACGGGCGACGGGGTGTTCGCGGTGAACTTCTACCGCCATGCCACGCAGCCGGCCTTCACCGACGCGCAGCTGGCGAGTTTTGGCGATGTGGCGGGGGCGGTGCTGGCGCTCACGCGCAAGCACCTGGCGCTGGCCCACGCCGCCGCCGCGGCTCCTGTGACGCCCCGCCTGCAGCTGCAGCAACTTTGCCCGGAACTGACAGCCCGCGAGCTCGACGTGTGCGAGCGGTTGCTGCGCGGGCTCACCCAGGAGGGCGTGGCGGCCGACCTGGGCCTGTCCCTACCCACGGTCAAGACCTACCGTAACCGGGCTTTTTCAAGGCTGGGCATCCACTTCCGCACGGAGCTTGCAGCCCTGCTCCTGCGCCCGGCGGCTTGATTACTTCGGAACTGTCAGTCATCCACCAGAACAAACGCCTGCGGCATCTCACATGAATATGTGAGTTCCGCTAAGATGGATCCTGGGAGGGACGCGAGGAAAGTTTGACTTTTTTCCGTCTATTAATTCCAATTCATCAAGAACCAAAGGTGTAGGGGGTTCCGGCATGACGAATCTGGCCACGGCTCTCAAGAGCGAAATCGAGCAGGTCGCGCACAAGGCGTTGCGGGACGAGGCGGCGCAATTCCGCAAGGCGGCGGCGACCTACCAACGCGAAATCAGCGCGTTGCAGCGCCGTGTCGAATCCCTGGAGAAGCTGCTGGGCCGCCTGCGCGGACAGGCCGCTCCCCAGCCGGCGCTTCGCGCCACGCGCACGCCCCGCCCCCGGGCCCTGGTGGCGCTGGACCCGCAGGAGCAGGAGGCCCACGCCCTGCGATTTTCTGCCAAGGGCTTCGCCAAGTTGCGCCAGCGCCTGGGCCTGTCGGCCGCGGCCATGGGCACCCTGCTGGGGGTGACGGCGCAGTCCATCTACAAGTGGGAAGACGGCAAGGCCCGGCCCCGAGCGAGCCAGTTGCAGGCCATTGCGGCGGCCCGCAAGCTGGGCAAGCGCGAGGCAGCGGCCAAGCTGGCCGAACTGGGACAAACGGTGGACGCGGCGGACGACGTGGAGTGAAATTCCCGAGCGGGCGCAAGACCGATGGATTCACGTGAAGCGGGCGAAAGCCCGCTTCGTCATTTCACGGCGTGTCGAATGCCTGCTGCAGCTGCGCGATGTCCAGCTTCCTCATGGACATCAACGCACCCAGCACCCGCTGGCGGCGGGCCGGGTCGGGGTGCTGCAGCATCTCGGGCAACTCGGTGGGCACGACCTGCCAGGACAGGCCCCAGCGGTCCTTGAGCCAGCCGCATTGCTCGGCGGCCGGGTCGGCGGACAGTTGCTCCCAGAAATGGTCGATCTCGTCCTGCGCATCACAGTCGATGACGAGGGACACCGCCGGGGTGAAATGGAACTGGGGCCCGCCATTGAGCGCCAGGTAGGGCTGGCCGTCGAGCTCGAAGGCCACGGTGAGCACCGTGCCCTGCGGCAAGGGCATGCCGGCGCCGTAGCGCGTGACCGCAGTGACGCGGGAATTGGGGAAGACCGAGACATAGTGCGTCACGGCCTCCTCGGCCTGGGTGTCGAACCACAGGCAGGTGCGGGTGCGGGGCATGGCGGAGCCTTTCGCGCTCGCGCGTCGCCCGCAGCCTCCTGCTTCAGGCCTGGGTTCAGATCCTGGAAAAGTCGGGCTTGCGCTTTTCCATGAAGGCGCCGAAAGCCTCCCGGGCCGCGGGCTCGGTGAGCATGCGGCCAAAGATAGCAGCTTCCTGCGCGATCTGGTGCGCGACCGCATCGGCCTGGCCCTGCTTCATCAGGCGCTTGGTCTCCACCAGCGAGGTGCGCGGCTTGGCGGCCAGCTTGCGTGCCTGCGCCTGGGCCAGGCTGGTGGCCTCGGAGGGCGGCACCACGCGATTGACCAGGCCCACCTCCAGGGCCGCCTCGGCCATGAAGGGCTCGCCCAGGAGCAGGGCCTCGGCGGCACGCTGGTGGCCCATGAGGCGGGGCAGCAGCACGCTGGAGGCAGCCTCGGGGCACAGGCCCAGGTTGACGAAGGGCACGGAGAAGGCGGCGTTGTCGCCCGCGTAGACCAGGTCGCAGTGCAGCAGCATCGTCGTGCCGATGCCCACGGCCGGGCCGCAGACGGCGGCGATCAGCGGCTTGGGGAAGGTGGACAGCGCGTGCAGGAAGGCGAAGACCGGCGCCTCGGGCGAGGACGGGGGCGTGGCCAGGAAGTCGCCGATGTCGTTGCCGGCGGAGAACACCGTCTCGTGGCCCTGGAACACCACGACGCGCACGGCATCGTCGTCCCGCGCGGCAGCCAGTGCCTGCGCCAGCGCGGTGTACATGGCGGCCGTGAGCGAGTTCTTGCGCTGCGGGCGGTTGAAGGTGATGGTGGTGACACCGGCTTCGGTGTGGACCAGGATGTCGTCGCGGTTGTCGTCGCTCATGGCAGGGGCCTCGTCGGGGTAGGCAGCCCGCACCTCGCACGGGCCGCCAGGGGATGGATCACTCAGGCGCTCACACGCGCTCGAAGATGCCGGCAGCGCCCTGCCCCATCCCGACGCACATGGTGAGCATGCCGTACTTCAGGTTGCGGCGCTGCAGGCCATGGACCACGGTGGCTGCGCGGATGGCGCCGGTGGCCCCCAGCGGGTGGCCCAGGGCGATGGCGCCGCCCAGCGGGTTCAGCTTGGCCGGGTCCAGGCCGAGCGTGTGGATCACAGCCAGCGATTGTGCCGCGAAGGCCTCGTTCAGCTCGATCCAGTCCAGGTCGTCCTGCTTCAGGCCCGCCAGCTTGAGCGCGGCAGGGATGGCCTCCACCGGGCCGATGCCCATGATCTGCGGCGGCACGCCCCGGTTGGCGAAGCTGACGAAGCGCGCCAGGGGCTTGAGGCCAAAGCGCTTCACGGCGGACTCGCTGGCCAGGATCAGCGCGCCCGCGCCGTCGGAGGTCTGCGAACTGTTGCCCGCGGTGACGCTGCCGCGCGCGGCGAACACGGTCTTGAGCTTGGCCAGGCCCTCGGGCGTGGTGTCCGGGCGCGGGCCCTCGTCGACGCGGACGGTGCGCACGGACACATCGACCTGGCCGGTGGCGAGGTCCACGCGGCGCTCCTGCACCTCGATGGGCGTGACCTGGCTGTCGAATTCACCGGCCTGGATGGCGGCGACGGCCTTCATGTGCGAGCGGTAGGCGAATTCGTCCTGCGCCTCGCGCGAGACCTTCCACTGCTGCGCCACCTTCTCGGCGGTCAGGCCCATGCCGTAGGCGATGCCGTAGCTCTCGATGTCGTCGGGGTTGGAAAAGATGGCCGGCGACAGCGAGGGCGAATTGCCCATCATCGGCACCATGGACATGCTCTCGGTGCCGGCGGCGATCATCACCTCGGCCTCGCCGACGCGGATGCGGTCGGCCGCCATCTGGATGGCGCTCAGGCCCGAGGCGCAGAAGCGGTTGACGGTGACGCCGCCCACGCTCTTGGGCAGGCCGGCGAGCACCGCGCCGATGCGCGCGACGTTCAGGCCCTGCGCGGCCTCGGGGATGGCGCAGCCGCAGATCACGTCCTCGATGGCGGCGGGGTCGAGGCCGGGGGCCTGGGCCAGCGCCGAGCGGATGACGGTGGCCAGCAGGTCGTCCGGCCGGGTGTTGCGGAAGTAGCCCTTGTGCGACTTGCCGATGGGCGTGCGGGTGGCAGCGACGATGTAGGCGTCCTGGACTTGGCGGGTCATGGGGGTGTCCTTTTCGCGTCGGGTCAGTTGCGCACCGGCTTGCCGGTGGAGAGCATGCCCATGATGCGTTCCTGCGTCTTGGGGTTCGTGATGAGCGAGCAGAAGGCCTGCCGCTCCAGCGTCATGAGGTAGTCCTCGGTGACGAGGGTGCCTGCGTCGACGTCGCCGCCGGTGACCACGTGCGCGATCAGCGTGGCGATGTGGAAGTCGTGCGCGCTGATGAAGCCGCCATCGCGCATGTTGACCAGCTGGCCCATGATGGTGGCCTTGGCGTTGCGGCCCGCCACCGGGAAGGGCCGGCGGTGCGGCGGGCGCCAGCCGGCATCGGCCAGGGCCCGGGCTTGCGAGATGGCAACGTGCAGCAGTTCGTCCTTGTTCGGGACGATGACGTCGCTGTCCAGCAGGTAGCCGAGCTTGCGCGACTCCAGCGCGCTGGTGCCGACCTTGGCCATGGCCGCGGCGGTGAAGCCCTCGGTGAGGAAAGGCAGCAGGTCCGGGTGGCTGGACAGCGCCTGGTTCTCGGCGGCGCGGCGGGCGATGTAGGTCAGGCCGCCGGCGCCGGGCACCAGGCCCACGCCCACTTCGACCAGGCCGATGTAGCTTTCCATGGCGGCGACGCGGCGCGCGCAGCACACGGCCAGCTCGCAGCCCCCGCCCAGCGCCAGGCCGCGGATGGCGGCGACCACGGGCACGCTGGCATAGCGGATGCGCAGGAAGGTCTGCTGCATGTAGCGCTCGGCATCCTCGATGGCGGCCACGCCTACGGCCATGAAGGCGGGCAGCATGGCCTGCAGGTCGGCGCCGGCGGAGAACGGCTCGTCGCCGGACCAGACGACCACGCCCTTGAACTGCTTTTCAGCCAGGTCGATGGCGCGGTTCAGGCCTTCCAGCACCTCGGGGCCCATGACGTGCATCTTGGCCTTGAAGCTGGCGATCAGCACCTCGCCGTCCAGCGTCCACAGGCGGATGCCGGCGTCCTCGTGCAGCGTGGTGCCCGCGGTTTCGAAGCGCGGCGCGCCGCTGCCCAGCACGCTCTCGGGGAAGTGCTGGCGCTCGTAGACGGGCAGCACGCGGCGCGGCTCGAAGCGGCCGGTCGCGGGGTTCCAGGAGCCCTGGGGCGTGTGCACGCCACCCGCCTCGGCCACGGGGCCCTGGAAGACCCACGCGGGCAGGGGCGCCTTCGACAGCGCCTTGCCGGCGTCGATGTCCTCCTGCACCCACTGCGCCACCTGCAGCCAGCCAGCCTCCTGCCACAGCTCGAACGGGCCCTGCTTCATGCCGAAGCCCCAGCGCATGGCGAAGTCGACATCGCGGGCGGTGTCGGCAATCTCCGCCAGGTGCACGGCGGCGTAGTGGAAGCTGTTTCGCAGGATGGCCCAGAGGAACTGGCCCTGCGCACCCTCGGACTCTCGCAGCAGCTTCAGCCGTTCGGGCGCGCTCTTGCGCAGCATGCGGCCGTAGACCTCGTCGGCGGACTGGCCGCCGGGCACGTACTCCTTGCTGTCCGCGTCGAAGCGCAGGATGTCGCGGCCGACCTTCCGGTAGAAGCCGGCGCCGGTCTTCTGGCCGAGGTGGCCCAGGCCGATCAGCGTCTGCAGCACCTCGGGTGTGGCGTAGCTGCCGTAGAAGGGATCCGTCGCCTCGGTGAAGTTGTCCTGCAGCGTCCGGATCACATGGGCCATGGTGTCCAGGCCCACCACATCGGCGGTGCGGAAGGTGCCGCTGGAGGCGCGGCCCAGCTTCTTGCCGGTGAGGTCGTCCACGACGTCATAGGTCAGGCCGCGGGCCTGCGCCTCCTTCATGGTGGACAGCATGCCGGCGATGCCCACGCGGTTGGCGATGAAGTTGGGCGAGTCCTTGGCCCGCACCACGCCCTTGCCCAGGCCGGTGGTGACGAAGGTCTCCAGGTCGTCGAGGATGGCGGGCTGGGTGGCCGGGGTGGGAATCAGCTCCACCAGGTACATGTACCGCGGCGGGTTGAAGAAGTGGATGCCGCAAAAGCGCGGGCGCAGTTCCTCGGGCAAGGCCTCGGACAGCTTCGTGATCGACAGGCCCGAGGTGTTGGACGCCAGGATGGTGTGCGGCGCGACGTGGGGCGCGATCTTGCGGTACAGGTCCAGCTTCCAGTCCATGCGCTCGGCGATGGCCTCGATGACGAGGTCGCACTCCTTGAGCAGGTCCAGGTGCTCCTCGTAGTTGGCGGCCTGGATCAGGCCCGCCTCGTCGGCCACGCCCAGCGGGGCGGGCTTGAGCTTGCGCAGGTTGTCGACGGCCTTGAGGACGACGCCGTTCTTCGGGCCCTCCTTGGCAGGCAGGTCGAACAGCACCACGGGGACCTTGACGTTGACGAGGTGGGCCGCGATCTGCGCGCCCATCACGCCGGCGCCGAGCACGGCGACCTTCTTCACCTGGAATCGGTTCATGGGGATGCCTTGTGGGGGTTCAGGTTGTCACTTCACGCGGACCCAGGTCTGGGTGCGCCAGATGGGGCCCAGGTAGCCGCGCAGCTCCATGCGCTTGCCGCCCTCGATGGGCTTCATGCGCACACGGTACTCGCTGCCGGACTCGGGGTCGAGGATCCTGCCGCCTTCCCAGATGTCGTCGCCGTCGCCCTTGCGCACGCCGCGGATGATTTCCAGGCCCACGAACAGCTGGTCCTTGCGGTCGTCCTTGCACTCGGTGCAGCGGCGGTTGGGATCGGCCTGCTTGCGCAGTTGCTTGTCGATGCGGCCGGACAGCACGCCGGCGTTCTCGGTGATGACCACTTCGACCTTGGCCTCGCCGGTCTTGTCGTCGATGCTTTGCCAGGTGCCCACCGGGGTCAGCTGGGCAAAGGCCGTGCCGGCGGCCAGGAAGGTGGTGGCGATGACGAGGTGCTTGATTTGCTTTTTCATCGGCTTTTCCGTCTGCTGCTTCATGGGTTGATTCATCGGTTGCTTCACGCGAGGGCCTCGTCGGTGTCCATGAGCACCTTCACGCCGGTGCGGGCGGTGCGCATGAGGGCGGCGGTCTCGGGGAACAGGCGGGCGAAGTAGAAGCGCGCCGTCTGCAGCTTGGCCTTGTAGAACGGGTCGGTGTTGCCCGCGGCGATCTCGCGCAGCGCCACCTGGGCCATGCGGGCCCAGAAGTAGCCGAACACCAGGTGGCCGGCCACGCGCAGGTAGTCCACGGCGGCGGCGCCGACTTCGTCGGCATTCTGGAACGCCTTGAAGCCGATCTCGGTGGTGAACTTGGTCATCTGGTCGCCCAGGTAGGCCAGCGGGTTGATGAACTCGGCCATCTTCTCGTTGACGCCCTCCTCCTCCACCAGCTGCGCGATCATGCGGCCAAACTTCTTGAGCGTGGCGCCGTTGTTGGCGAGCACCTTGCGCCCCAGCAGGTCCAGCGACTGGATGGTGTTGGTGCCCTCGTAGATCATGTTGATGCGGGCATCGCGCGCGAACTGCTCCATGCCCCATTCCTTGATGTAGCCATGGCCACCGAAGACCTGCAGGCAGGCATGGGTGGCGATGTGGCCGTTGTCCGTGAGGAAGGCCTTGACGATGGGGGTGAGCAGGGCGACGAGCTCGGCGCTGTCCTTGCGCACCTTCTCGTCCGGGTGGTGGTGCTCGCGGTCGAGCAGCAGCGCGCAGTACATGGTGAGCGCGCGGCCGCCCTCGGCGTAGGCCTTGGCGGTCAGGAGCATCTTGCGCACGTCGGGGTGGACCAGCAGCGGGTCGGCCGGCTTGTCCTTGGCCTTGGGGCCCGTGAGGCTGCGGGACTGGATGCGGTCCTTGGCATAGGCCAGGGCGTTCTGGTAGGCCACGTCGGTCAGGCCCAGGGACTGCATGCCCACGCCCAGGCGGGCGGCGTTCATCATCACGAACATGGCCTGCAGGCCCTTGTTCGGCTGGCCGACCAGGGTGCCGACCGCATCCTCCAGCACCATCTGGCAGGTGGCGTTGCCGTGGATGCCCATCTTGTGCTCCAGGCCGCCGCAGTGGATGCCGTTGCGCGCGCCCAGGGAGCCGTCCTCGTTGACCAGGAACTTGGGCACCAGGAACAGGCTGATGCCCTTGCTGCCGGGGGGCGCGTCGGGCAGGCGGGCCAGCACCAGGTGGACGATGTTGGGGACGAAGTCGTGCTCGCCGGCGGAGATGAAGATCTTGTTGCCGGTGATGCGGTAGGTGCCATCGGCCTGCGGCTGCGCCTTGGTGCGCAGCAGGCCCAGGTCGGTGCCGCAGTGGGGCTCGGTCAGGCACATGGTGCCGGTCCACTCGCCGGTGGTGAGCTTGGGCAGGAACTGCTGCTTCTGCTGCTCGGTGCCGTGGGCGCGCAGGCATTCGTACGCGCCGTGGGTCAGGCCGGGGTACATGGTCCAGGCCTGGTTGGCGGCATTGAGCATTTCGTAGAAGGCCTGGTTGACCACGATGGGCAGGCCCTGGCCGCCGAACTCGGGGTCGGCCGCGAGGGCGGGCCAGCCACCTTCGACGTATTTTTCGTAGGCCTGGCGGAAGCCGTCGGGCGTCTTGACCTCGTGCGTGGCGCGGTCGAGCGTGCAGCCTTGCGTGTCGCCGACGGCGTTGAGCGGCGCGATGACCTCGCTGGCGAAGCGGCCGCCCTCCTCCAGGACCGCGTTGATGGTGTCGACATCGGTCTCCGCATGGCGCGGCATGGCCTTGAACTCGTCGGCCACGTGCAGCAGCTCGTGCATCACGAATTGCATGTCACGCAGGGGCGGGGTGTAGGTGGGCATGGGAGGGTCTCCTCGGTGGGACGGGGTTAACGGTGGGCCAGTGGTGCGGGGGCCTGCGCCGCGAGCCAGGGGCGCAGGATGTTGTAGAAGCCGGACCGGGCGCGGGCCAGGGAGCCGGGGCTGCGCAGGAAGCGCGCCTCGTAGTGCAGGGCCAGGATGAGGCCGTGGATCTCGAAGGCCGCCTGGTCGATGTCGATGTCGCGGCGCAGGTGGCCTTCGTCGCGGGCCTGCTCGATGGCGCGGCGCATGGCGGCCAGCCAGGCCTGCACGGAGTCGACCAGGGCATCGCGCACCGGGCCGGGCCGGTCGTCGAACTCGACGGCGCCGCTGATGTAGATGCAGCCGGCTTCCAGCTCCACGGAGGTGCGCTGCATCCAGTGGGCGAACAGGGCGCGCAGGCGCGGCAGGCCGCGGGGGGATTGCAGCGCGGGGTGGAAGACTTCCTGCTCGAAGCGGGCGTGGTACTCGCGGATGACGCTGATCTGCAGTTCCTCCCGGGAGCCGAAGTGCGCGAAGACGCCGGACTTGCTCATGCCCGTGACTTCGGCCAGCGCGCCGATGGACAGGCCCTCCAGGCCCACCTGCGCGGCCAGGCCCAGGGCCGCATCGAGGATGGCGGCCTTGGTTTGCTGGCCCTTGGCCTGGGCGCGGGGAGTACGGGTGGACATGTGGATTTAAAAACGAACGGTCGTGCTATTTTGTGGGAAAACGGGCCCCTTGGGGCGGCGCAGGCACCAGGGTTTACCCGGACCCACCCGGGCTGGCTCGGCAGAGGGCCGTCAGCCGCCGCCCGGCTTGTCCTCGGCGGACGCCTTGCGCGCGTACCCGTAGCCCCCCAGCGCGCCCGCCACGCCCCCCAGGACGATCTGCAGCACGTCCTTGACCAGGGCCTCCTTGCCCATGGAGATGCCGTAGGCGGAGAACATCAGCAGCCCCACCACCAGCACGCCGACGAACAGCAGCTGGTCGCGCCGCAGGTTGCGGCTGTGGCTGCGCTCCTTTTCACGGTCACGTTCCTGGGCGGCGAGCATCTTTTCGGCATGGGCAGAGTTGTTGTCGAGCTCCCGCAGGCGCAGGTCCATTTCCTTGGACCGCAACTGCAGTTCCTTGGCCTGGACCTCCAGCAGGTTCTTGACGGTGTCTTCCGTCAGCTGGGGCAGCCGCGATGCGACAGGGGCAGGCAGCGTGCCACTGACGGCATCGGCCTCCATCAGGAGGCCTGCCGGTACACCGGGCGGGTGTAGGTGACGAGGAACTCGCCGAAGCCGCGCTCGCCCAGGCGCGGCGGCAAGGGCTGGGAGGACTCGATGAGGCAGGGGTCCTCGCGCACCAGCTTGAGGAAGGCCGCCGGCTTGAGGACCTCGGACTTGACCGGCACGAGGTCGATGGTGAAGGGATCCCGCTTCATGGCGCGGGATGCTACGCAAAACCGGGCGGTTGAACAGGCCCGGCCTGTGAGGATTGACAGGTGGCGGGCGTGACTCAGGTCACGGGGTCGGCCTGCGGCTCGTCGGCTGGCTCGGCCTTGGGCAGCCGCGGGAAGCGCTGGGCCTCCAGCCCCTGCAACCCGAACTCCCCCAGCACCGCCCGCAGCCGCTGCGCCGCGCTGCGTTTGCGCTGGCCCGTGCGTTTGGCAATGATCAGCTCGTTCTTCAGGCTGTGCTCCCAGCCGACCAGCTCCGTCACCGTGACCTGGTAGCCGCAGGCCTCCAGGTACAGGCAACGCAGCACGTTCGTCAGCTGGCTGCCCAGCTCGCGGGTGTGAATCGGATGCCGCCACAGCTCGGCCAGCGGCGTGCGCGCGAGGGACAGCGCCTTGTTCTGCCGCAGGCTGGCGGCCACCTCGGCCTGGCAGCAGGGCACCAGCACCAGGTAGCGGGCGTTACGGGCCAAGCCGAAGTCGATGGCGTCGTCCGTGGCGGTGTCGCAGGCATGCAGGGCCGTGACCATGTCCACCGTGGCGGGCAGCAGATCGCTGTGCACCGCATCGGCGGCGCTCAGGTGCAGGAACCCCATGCGGTCAAACCCCAGGCGCTGCGCCAGCGCCTTGGAGCGATCGACCAGTTCGGGCCGCGTCTCCACACCATACATGTGCCCCGCCCCACGCGGCTTGAGGAACAGGTCGTACAGGATGAAGCCCAGGTAGGACTTGCCCGCGCCATGGTCGACGATGCCCGGCCCGCCCTCGCTCGGGGGAATCTCCAGCAGCAGCTTCTCGATGAACTGGTACAGGTGGTAGACCTGCTTGAGCTTGCGGCGCGAATCCTGGTTCAGCTTGCCGTCGCGCGTGAGGATGTGGAGTTCCTTGAGCAGTTCGACGGACTGGCCGGGGCGGATGTCCGCATCGAGGGCGGTGGCCGGTGCGGCGGCGGGACGGCCCGGCCCCTTGGGCGGCCGGGCCGGCTTGTTCGTGGCGGGCTTGTTCATGTCGCGTCCTTCGCCATCAGGCGGGTCCAGCCCTCGCGGCCGAGGCGGCGCATCGTGTCCATGTTGGTCTCGTAGATGGCCTCGGCTTCGGGGAAGGCCTGCACCGCGCGCGCGATGCTGTCCTCGCGCAGCAGGTGCAGCGTGGGGTACGGGGCGCGGTTGGTGAAGTTGGTGATGTCGTCGGCATCCGTGCCGGCGAACTGGTAATCAGGATGAAAGTTGGCCAGCTGGATCGTGCCCTCCAGCTCGCGCCGGGCGATGAGGCGGTTGGCCTCGTCGATGAAGCCGTTGAACTCGAAGAAATCCGCCAGCGCGCGGGGCATGAGCAGCAACGTGGTCTCGCGCTGCGCGATGTCGTGCGCCAACAGGTCGTCGACCTCGCGCTCCAGGTCGGCCAGCAGGTCGTTCCAGCCCGTGGATTCGGTCACGGCGTAATGCACCTGGTCCTTGACGTGCACGGACTTGGCGAAGGGACACAGGTTCAGGCCGATGACGGCACGCGCCAGCCAGTGCCGGGTGTCGTCCACGACCTGGGCAGCGGTGGGATGCATGGCGCCGATTTTAGGAGGTGCGCCGCCCGATCAGGCCGGCCAGCCACAGCCCGGCCAGCGCGCAAGCGCCCGTGACCAGCCAGCTGAAGGACCATCCCCCTGCCCGGCTGGCCACCCAGGCCACCAGTGGCGGGCCCGCGAACTGGCCCAGGGACGACCACTGCTGCATCCAGCCCACCGTGGTGGACACGGCGCCCGGGCCCGGCGCCACCTTCACGGCCTGCGAGAACAAGGTGCCCGGCACCAGCCCGCCCAGGGCAGAGAACACCAGCACCGCCGCATAAGGACCGGCCAAGGACAGCCCGCCCGCCGGCCAGACCGGCGCGTACAGCAGCACGCCACCCACCCCCATCGCCAGGTAGCCGGCACGCAGCAGCCGCTGGGCGGGCACGCCCCGCTGCAACAGCCGGCCCGAGGCCACGTTGCCGATGATGTTGGACGCCGCCACGACTGCCGTGGCCACGCCCGCCAGCGCCGGCGCCAGGCCGGCCTGCGCGTAGATGGTGGGCAGGAAGCCGATCACCGCCAGCCACTGCGCCGAGTAGCAGGCAAATGCCAGCGAGACCAGCCAGGGCCCGCGCGCGCGCAGCGTGTCCGACAGCCGCCCCCGCCAGGCGCCCGGCTCGCGCGCGGCGGACGGCGGGTCGGC